>Ga0255756_1001932_pt1 | contig 22823 bp, 18 predicted proteins | sample 011ome_20_FD_179956 | JGI IMG/M metagenome (GOLD analysis project Ga0255756, IMG submission 179956) | Coastal salt marsh microbial communities from the Groves Creek Marsh, Skidaway Island, Georgia - 011509CT metaG (version 2) | ecosystem: Environmental > Aquatic > Marine > Intertidal zone > Salt...
TGGTAAAGCGACAGATGATCACAACCTAAATCAAGAATTTGCGACAATTGCTGTTGCCACTCATCAAGCTTTTGATCTGGTAGGGCATAAATAAAGTCTGCAGAAACACGGGGGAAAATATGTTGCGCTTTGGCTAAGGCCTCGCTTGCTTCGGCAGCGGAATGTTGCCGGCCAAGAAAGGCCAATTGATCATCTTTGAGGGACTGAATCCCAAGTGATAAACGGTTGATGCCCTGATCACGAAAAGCTTGAAGTCGATCAGCTTCAATAAAGGTAGGGTTAGCTTCAAGGGTAATCTCACATTGCTCAGATACTGAGAATAATGAAGTGATAGTATTAAGAATACGTCCGGCAATCTCTGCTTCCATCAGGGATGGTGTTCCGCCGCCAAAAAAAACGCTATCTAGGGGTTTTCCGTGAAACCCTGATATTTCTGCCATGGTTTTTAGTTCGGTGATGATGGCATTGCCAAAACCTGATTGATCAATCTGATCACGAACATGGCTGTTAAAATCGCAATAAGGGCATTTTTTGTGGCAAAAAGGCCAATGAATGTAGACGCCAAAACCTGACGGCTGGATGCCGCGGTATTCGTCATCTGCTACTTTCATATCTGATGGCGTTTTGCCGGGCTTACCGGTCATCATGCGTGCCTTTTGGTATCCTGAAAACATTGTGCGATGAGCTGGTCAAAAGCTTTAGCACGGTGGCTAACGGAATGTTTCCAATCGGGGTCTACTTCGGCAAAACTCTGGTCATATCCGTTAGGCTGAAACACAGGATCATAGCCAAACCCTTTATCGCCGCGAGGAGGCCAGATAAATTGGCCCTCAACATAACCTTCGGTAGTCACGCAAACCCCATCAGGCCAACATAAAGCCAAAGCACAAACAAAACGGCAATTGCGATCCTTGCTGCCACTTGCCTCAACCGCGGCATTAACCTTAGCCATAGCGAGTGAAAAATCTTTGTCAGGTCCAGCCCAACGCGCAGAATAAAGGCCTGGATCACGGTTAATGGCCATGACCTCAAATCCGGAATCATCCGATAAAGCAGGAAGACCTGATGCTATCGCCGCGGCGTGGGCCTTTATGGTGGCGTTTGCGATATAACTGTCGCCGGTTTCTTCGGGCTCAGGCAAATTGAGGTCTCTGGCACTGATCACCTCAATGGCATAAGGCACCATTAAGGCTGTGATCTCACGCACCTTTCCTTTGTTGTGGCTAGCGACAACAAGCCGTTCTTCAGTAAAGGCCCTTGTCATGATCCTGGCAAATCCAGCGCTTTAAGTTGGTGCTGAAACAGTGCATCTACACCTTTTCGGGCAAGATCAAGCATTTCCAGAAGGTTGGTTTGGGAATAGGGCGCGCCTTCGGCTGTGGCCTGGACCTCAACAATCCCGTTGTCATTGGTCAGAACAAAATTCGCATCCGTTTCCGCTTTGCTATCTTCATCATAATCCAAATCCAACAGGGCGGTTTGCTCAATTATGCCACATGATATTGCCGCTACTTGGCTGATCACAGGCTGACGCGTGATAAGCCCATCAAGCAAAAGTTTTTCTGTAGCTGCTCGAAGGGCAACCCATGATCCTGTGATTGCTGCGGTGCGCGTGCCGCCATCAGCCTGAAGCACATCACAGTCTATTTTGATCTGTCGCTCACCAAGCAAGTTTAAATCTGTAGTTGCCCGTAAAGAACGCCCGATCAGACGCTGAATTTCCTGTGTTCGGCCTGACTGTTTGCCGCGGGCAGCCTCACGATCCATGCGACTATGGGTTGATCGCGGCAACATTCCATATTCGGCTGTGACCCATCCTTTGCCCGTGTTGCGCAAAAACGGCGGAACGCGTTCATCAATGCTAGCTGTGCATAAGACGTGGGTATTGCCAAACTTGGCCAAGCATGAACCTTCTGCATAACGGGAATATCCCGCAACAAGTTCAATGGATCGCAGCTCATCATGGTTGCGATGTGAGGGTCGTGAAAATGAGGTCATAGTAAATCTCGTTATCAATAAGAAAAATCACCATAGCACAGCGAACAGATCAAGGCGACCGCTTGACCGCACGCCTTTCCACTTTTATCTTAATCAGATGACCATTCACAATCTGACCTCATCATCAAAACAAAATCCATCGCCAACCCATAGTGATGTCGATGAAACCGTTCTCGATCTTAATGAACGGACACGGCTTATTTTTAATAAGATTGTAGACCGCTATTTGTCTTCAGGCTCGCCAATAGGCTCTAAACTGATCGCTGATGATCTTGACCAGATGTTATCCAGCGCATCAATCCGCGCTATCATGGCAGACCTTGAAACTGCTGGGCTTTTGTTTCAGCCGCACACCTCAGCTGGACGAGTGCCGACGCAGTCCGGCTTGCGCTTATTTGTAAATGGTCTTTTAGAGCTTGGCGGAAACCTTACTGATAGCGAACGCATGATGTTGGATGTGAATTGCCAGTCGCAAGGGCTTAGCTTTGATGATGCGCTATCAGAAACATCATCGATGCTTTCGGGTTTAACCCAATGCGCCGCGCTGGTGGTCATGCCGAAAAGTGATATGATCATCAAACAGGTGGAATTTATCCCCATTGAAAAAAACAAAGCTTTGGTGGTGCTGGTATCTACGGCTGGACAGGTTGAAAACCGCATTATGGAAACGCCTCCCGGTTTGCCGCCATCAGCATTGACTGAGGCTGGTAATTTTATCAATTCCCATCTGGCAGGCAAAAGCCTGTCCCATGCATCGGTCATGTTGCAAGAGCTGATCGATATGAAACAGGCAAAGATCGATGATCTGGTGCAACAGGTGGCCTCTAGTGGGATAGCCATCTGGACAGGAAAAAACTCTGGCCAAGCAGGAAACTTTATTTTGCGTGGCCATGCCAATTTGCTGGATAATATTACGGCTGTTGATCAATTAGAACAAATTCGTCTTCTTTTTAATCAGCTAGAACAACAAAGCAATGCGCTTGATGTTCTGGTGACAATGCAAAATGCTGAAGGGATTCAGATTTTCATTGGCTCTGAAAATCGTTTTTTTGCTGATGCGAATTGTTCAACCATTATTGCGCCCTATCATGACAGCAATCATAAAATTATTGGTGCGGTTGGTGTCATTGGTCCAACCCGATTGGATTATGCGCGTATTATTCCTATGGTTAATCATACCTCTGCTGCGATTAGCAAAATGCTAGCTGCTCGCTTTTAAGAGTATTTGCACTGTTTTTGGCGTTTTTTTATTCAAAATGATACAAAATGCTGTTCCTCACCTTGGAAATAGCAAATCGTTTCTTACATAACCCCAGAACTAGATAATACCTGAAGGATATCATAATGAACGATACGCCTAATGATGAACCTGAAGACGGTTTAGATAATAAACAGGACGCCGCATCACAGCAGGATAAGGAAACGTCATCAGCTGATACCGCTGGGGATAATGCCTCTGGGGATCAAAACCCTTATGCGGATATCGCCGCCGAAGATCATAGCGCTGATAGCAGCGGTGATATTAATATTGATGATATTCTTGACCCCCTTTCCGCGCTTCAATCTGAACGTGATGATCTAAAGGATCAGTTGTTGCGTGCCGTCGCTGAAATGGAAAACACACGTCGCCGTGCAGAGCGGGATGTCTCGCAATCACGGAAATATGGTCATACAGGCTTTGCCAGAGACCTTTTGTCTGTGGTGGAAAATCTATCGCGCGCGGTTGAAGTTTTGCCTGAAGAGCGTGATCACCTTGATGATACGATGAAAAATCTAGTCATTGGTGTGGAAATGATCTCACGCGAGTTGGCCAATGTGCTGGAACGGCATGGCATTACGCGTATTATGCCACTTGGCGAGAAATTTGATCCCAGCCGCCATCAGGCCATGTTTGAGGTGCCAACAACCGAAGCGGAACCTGGCAATATCGTTCAGGTTGCCCAATCCGGCTGGATGTTACATGACCGTCTTTTGACGCCTGCCATGGTGGGCGTGGCGAAAGCCCCGGCTGAACCTGCGGCAGAAACTGATGAAACCAACAAAAGCGAATAAAACAAAAGGCGTAACCACCATCTGAACAACACCTAAGCGGTAATCTTGCAATCAGGGTTTCATTACCTATATGAGGCTTAGGATTATAACAACCGTAAGCGATAGCTTACATAAGTCATATGCCCGATAAAGGAAAGTCATCGGGTTTTGAAGAACGAAAGAGGCTAATCATGGGAAAAGTAATTGGCATTGACCTTGGCACCACAAATTCATGTGTTGCCGTTATGGATGGAAAATCCGCAAAAATTATCGAAAACGCCGAAGGGGCAAGAACAACCCCGTCTATGGTTGCTTTCGTTGATGATGGTGAGCGACTGGTTGGACAACCAGCAAAGCGCCAAGCGGTCACCAATTCAGAAAACACCCTTTATGCTATTAAGCGGCTTATTGGTCGTCGGCATGATGACGCCCCCGCGAAAAAATTTGCAAAACTGATGCCATATAAAACAGTTAAGGCAGATAATGGTGATAGCTGGGTTGAGGTGAATGGCGAGACCTATTCCCCTAGTCAAATTTCAAGTTTTATTCTCAGAAAACTTAAAGAAGATGCTGAATCCTATCTGGGAGAAACGGTGACTGAAGCTGTAATCACCGTTCCCGCTTATTTCAATGATGCTCAGCGTCAGGCAACCAAAGATGCTGGCAAAATTGCTGGTCTAGATGTTTTGCGGATTATCAACGAGCCAACCGCGGCCGCCCTTGCCTATGGTCTTGATAAAAAAGATTCTGGCATCATCGTTGTTTATGATTTGGGCGGCGGCACATTTGATGTGTCTGTTCTTGAAGTGGGTGATGGCGTTTTTGAAGTGAAATCCACTAATGGAGATACCTTCCTTGGCGGTGAAGACTTTGATCAGCGGATCATTGATCATCTGGCGGAAGAGTTTCAAAAAGAAAACGGCATTGATTTGCGATCTGATAAGCTGGCGCTTCAGCGTCTCAAAGAAGCTGGTGAAAAAGCAAAAATTGAACTTTCCAGCAGCACCCAGACCGAAGTTAACCTACCCTTTATCACCGCGGATCAGTCTGGGCCAAAGCACCTGAATGTTAAGCTTAGCCGAGCAAAGCTGGAAAGCCTTGTTGATGATCTGGTAGAGCGTTCGCTCAAGCCTTGTAAAGATGCCCTCAAAGATGCAGGCCTTAAGGCAAGCGATATTGATGAGGTAATCTTGGTTGGCGGCATGACACGGATGCCTAAAATCTTGGAAAAGGTAAAAGAATTCTTTGGTGCTGAACCGCATCGCGGTGTCAATCCTGATGAGGTGGTTGCAGCAGGCGCGGCTATTCAGGGTGGTGTGCTTAAGGGTGATGTGAAAGATGTGCTATTGCTTGATGTCACACCACTATCCCTTGGCATTGAAACGCTTGGCGGTGTCTTTACGCGTTTGATTGATCGGAATACGACCATTCCAACGAAAAAGAGCCAGACGTTTTCAACGGCAGATGACAACCAAACTGCGGTGACGATCAGGGTCTTCCAAGGGGAACGTGAGATTGCCGTGGACAATAAACTGCTTGGTCAATTTGATTTGGTGGGGATCCCCTCGGCCCCTCGCGGTGTTCCTCAGATTGAGGTAACTTTTGATATTGACGCAAATGGCATTGTAAATGTTAGTGCCAAAGACAAAGCCACTGGCAAAGAACAACAGATCAAAATCCAAGCATCAGGCGGACTTAGCGACGATGATATCGAACAGATGGTCAAAGACGCGGAAAGCAATGCTGATGAAGATAAAAAGCGGCGTGAGAAAATTGAAGCGCGAAATCAGGCTGAATCCCTCATTCATGGGGCAGAAAAAACCATGTCTGATCTTGGTGACAAAATTGACGATGACCTGAAATCGGCAACGACTGATGCGATCGCAGAACTGAGACAGGCCATTGATGACGATGATGATGAAGCTATTGGTGAAAAGTCACAAGCTCTCAGCGCCCAAATGATGAAGCTTGGTGAGATCGCTTATTCTCAGCAAGAAGATGACGATTCTGCTGACAATGGCGACAACGATGATAATGCCAATGATGATGACAGCGGCGTGGTCGATGCTGAGTTCACCGAAGTCGATGAAAGTGATGATAAGAAATCGGCATCATCCTAATTCTTTTGCTGACCATTCACCCTATTTATTACCCTTGATTAAGAATAGGGTGAATGGCATTTGACGCATAACTAGGTTGTTTACTCATGGCTAAAAGAGACTTTTATGATGTGCTAGGTGTCGATAAAGGCGCTGACGCTTCGACCATCAAATCTGCTTACCGCAAACTGGCCATGAAACATCATCCGGATCGCAACCCGGACAACAAAGAAGCTGAAGAAAAGTTTCGCGAAGCTGCCGAAGCCTATGATGTGCTGAAAGATGATCAAAAACGCGCCGCGTATGATCAGTTCGGTCACGCCGCTTTTGATGGAAATGGCGGCGGTAGACCAGGTGGTGGGGGCTTCTCTGGGTTTTCTGCTGGTGGGTTCAGCGATATTTTCGATGAAATGTTTTCAGATTTCATGGGTGGCGGTCGCCGCCAGAGACGCGGTCAACAAAGCCGTAAGGGTTCAGACCTGCGGTATGATCTGGCGGTATCCTTAGAACAGGCCTTTGAAGGCGATACTCAAAAAATCACTATCCCTGTTCCGGCAAGCTGTGAGTCCTGTAGTGGCAGTGGCGCTGCCAAAGGCAGTAAGCCTACCGTCTGTTCTTCGTGTGATGGTCATGGGAAAATCAGAGCTCAACAAGGCTTCTTTTCGGTGGAACGCACCTGCCCATCTTGTCAGGGACAAGGCGAGGTGATTAGCCAGCCTTGTTCTTCATGTGGGGGCCAAGGGCGGATTCAGAAAAATAAATCGCTTAATGTGAATATTCCAAAAGGCGTTGATACCGGCACACGCATTCGGCTTTCAGGCGAGGGTGAGGCAGGATTGCGCGGCGGCCCATCTGGTGATCTTTATATCTTTATCAATGTTAAAGACCACGGGCTCTTTACTCGCGAGGGCAATAACCTCTTTATGACAATGCCTGTGCCAATGGTTAAGGCTATTCTTGGTGGTACGGTGGATATCCCTAATCTTGATGGAAAAATGGCACGCGTCACCCTTGATGAAGGCACCCAATCTGGTCACCGCCTGCGGCTCAAAGGTAAAGGCATGCCTGGCCTGCAGGGACGTGGTCGCGGCGATATGTATGTGGATATCCATGTTGAAACGCCGGTGAATTTAAATGCTCGTCAGAAAGACCTTTTGGCGGAAATGGAAAAAGCAGGTAAAAATCAGAATCCAGAATCTGATTCTTTCGTCAAACGCATCAAAAAGATGTTTGGCGAAGGTTAGGCTTAACACTATGAAGGATATCTTCATATCAATCATATTCTGACCTGATGCTTGCTATGTTTCCTCTGTCGCGGCTATTATTGTGCTGAAAAGAGGATTTGCTATGACCAGCACAACACCGCATCACCCTATTCGTATCGCACTACCTGGTGGCGCCGGCCGCATGGGCCGAATGATCACGCGCTTGATTGCTGAAAATGATCAGCTTGAACTTGTGGCATCTAGCGATCTCCCCCAAGCAAAAGACATTGGCGGGGACTTAGGCCTGATTAACCATATGCCTGAATTGGGTGTTGTGTTATCCGCTGACCCCAAGGCGTTATTCGCTTCTTCTCCTCAAGTGATTATTGATTTCACCTCTCCTTCTGCCACACTTCTGCATACGGAAATGGCGGCACAACATGGGACGGCTATGGTAATTGGAACCACTGGGCTAAGCCCAGCAGACCGTGATGTGATTGCAGGTTTTGCAAAAACCATCCCTATTGTGTTATGCGCAAACACATCTGTCGGGGTAACCTTGTTAGCTCAACTGGTTGAACAAGTAGCAAAACAACTGACGGATGGCTGGGATATTGAGATAACGGAAACTCATCATAAGCATAAAGTCGATGCCCCTTCTGGGACAGCATTAGCCCTTGGCCATGCTGCCGCCAAAGGCCGCGGCGTCTTGTTGGATGAAGTCGCCTCAATTGACCGAAATGGCGCCAGAAGCGATGGCGATATTGGTTTTGCCGTTATGCGGGGCGGTGATGTTGCCGGGGAACATAGCGTTATTTTTTATGGGGATTCTGAACGTATTGAATTAACCCACCGGGCTAATGATCGGATAATTTTTGCTCGCGGGGCTTTGCGTGCCGCACGCTGGATCAGTGGTCAGCCAGCAGGCTTGTACAGCATGGATGATGTGCTAAAAGCCTGAATCAGACCTGCTCTCGCGTTTCGATCATTTTGGTTAATGCTTTTGCCACCGCAGGTTTTTCTTGATAGGGCAGAAACCCACCGATTTCAATCTTTCTCCCGCGTGAGGTAATAAAAAGCTTTTGCCGAGTTAAAAGATGCGGATCATCATGAGGTAGGTTTTCTTTATCTGTGGCTTCCATATGCACCTTTAGCCACGGCAAAGGAAGACTTTCCATCTCAACACGGCCCTTGGCATCAGCGCGTTCAATATAAAGCGACGGGTCAGCGGCTGAGATGCGTTCATAACGCTTTTTTGTGCCATGGTAATGGTGGCGAAATACCAAGAACACCAATCCAATCTCTAGACCAATAAACCCAACAACAGGCCACGCCCCAAGCAGAAAAAACACTAGTGAAATGGCAAAACCTGCAATGGTGATACCCGCCATTAAAATCATCGCCGCTCGTGGCGATAAACTGCAATACGGCCATAAAGTAATAGCACGGCTAAGGTCAGAATCTGACGTGACAGGATCAGGTTGGTGTGAGTTTTCCATCTGCATAAAACTTATGATAGAGTAGATTAAAGCCGGGTCAATACTCACGCATGAGGTCATTATGGTCGCCAAAGCCGAAAAGCCATCCCCACCCATGACAAAAACCGCTATTACGGAAACTTTTTCTCGCTTTGCTAAGATAATGCCAGAAGCAGCGACAGAGCTTAACTTCATCAATCCCTATACCTTGTTAGTGGCGGTAACACTATCGGCGCAAGCCACAGATGTGGGTGTTAACAAGGCAACAAAATCGTTATTTGAAGTTGTGAAAACGCCTGCTGATATGCTGGCCTTGGGTCTAGATAATTTGATCAGCCATATTCGCACTATTGGGCTTTTTAACAGCAAAGCCAAAAATCTAATGGCCATGGCAGAGATTTTGATCAATGAGCATGGCGGAGAAGTGCCCGAAGACCGCGAAGCGCTTGAGTGTTTGCCAGGGGTGGGCCGCAAAACAGCTAATGTGGTTCTTAATGAAGCCTTTGGTCACCCTACCATCGCAGTAGACACCCATATTTTCCGGGTTGGTAATCGCACCGGTATGGCAACTGGAAAAACCCCACTTGAAGTAGAAAAGAAACTGCTGAAGGTTGTTCCCGAGGACGCCAAGAAAGAGGCGCATCACTGGTTGATCCTTCATGGGCGCTATTGTTGTGTGGCACGCAAACCCAGATGCGCGGATTGTGTGATTTCAGATTTATGCCGCTTTCGGGCAAAAACACCAACACCCACGTAAGGTGTTTATTTTCCAGCTTTCCGCTGAGCCAGATCACGATAGCAGGATTCCGCATCAATATTTTGGTTTTGGATACGGCTTCTGCCATGCCAGGCAATGATTTCAACCTGAGCTTGGCGAGGATAAAGGGTAAAATCAACAATACATGACGGCAGACGATATTGATGCACCTCCCCTGACCCATCACGGCGGATATAATCAGCATTGCCTAGGGTAGCGATCAGCTCCTCTAATCCCCATCCCATGCTATTCGCCGGATAAAATCGTGGCTTTGGGGCGGAAGGCGGCGGTGAAATGGCGACAGTATCTAGTGCACTTAGGGTGGTTTCAGGCACTTTTGCCGGAATATGGGATGGCATATTTGGATCAGCAGTGCTTTCGACATCAAGAATTGGAGTCGCGGAACTGATGTCTGGCAGATTCTCATTCGTTGGAATGATGATATCTGAAACGCTAGAAATCAGAGGAGAGCCAACCTCATCAAGAGTTTGACAGGCAGATAACAGGAAAAGCAAAATACACGCTAAGGACTGTCTAAAGGTAAACAATTTTATTTTCATGCGTTGAAATTATATTGGCAATCTAAATAATTCAACATTAAGGTTTGTTTTTTGAAATTTTAGGGGAAAGCTTCATGCCAAATTCTGCCGCCATATTAACCATAGGCAATGCCATCGTTGATGTGATCGCCCAAGCTTCAGATGATTTTGTGACAGAACAAGGCATGATGAAGAACGCGATGAACTTAATTGACGCCGAACGCGCAAGTCAGCTTTATCAAGCGATCGGCCCAGCAATAGAAAGTTCAGGGGGTTCAGCTGCTAACACCGCCGCTGGGATCGCCTATTTGGGGGGGGATACAGGATTTATTGGCAAAGTTGGAGAAGATATCCTGGGACGGATATTCCGGCATGATATTGAGGCAATAGGCGTTGATCTCCATGTGGCTATTGATCCCCTACTCCAGACAGCGTGCTCATATATTCTGGTAACCCCAGATAAGAAACGCACCATGAATACCTATTTAGGGGCCTCAATAGAACTTCGCCCAGATGACATGAATGCCGCGGCTATCGCGGCGGCGGATATTGTCTATATCGAAGGCTACCTCTATGACGCTCCTGCTGGGCCGGCGTGCTGGGATAAGATTGTAGATATCGCTAAAGCCGCTGGAACAAAGATTGCTATCTCACTTTCAGATGAATGGTGTGTGGATCGCCACCGTGCGGCAATGGTGGATTTCATCACCCAACATACGGATATAGTTTTATGCAATCTGGATGAGGTGAAACTGCTTTTTCAGACAGATAAGGAAAATGCTATCCAACAGCTTCGCCACATTGTTGGCGAAGCGGCCATCACGGATGGCCATCATGGATCGTTAGCGTTTGTCGGGGACGAAATCGCAGAGACAGATGCGGATCTTAATATTCAAGTATTAGATACCACAGGGGCAGGTGATCTCTATGCATCAGGCTATCTTTATGCTCGGCATAAAGGCGCGCGCCTTCAGGATGCCATTGAGCTTGCCCGAATGACCGCAAGTGAAGTGATCAGTCATATTGGCGCTAGACCACAAACAGACCTAAAACAAATGGCAAGCCAGCAATTCCCATCTTTATTCAAGGATTGAAAAATTTCTTGATTGCTACTGGCTTTCTCATGGCTATGGGGTAGGATAGTGACAGAATCTGTCAGCACCAAAAGAGCCATAATTATGCCAGATGAACATCCATCAACCTCTCATCGCCCTTCACCAGATACGGTTGGCCTGACGCCTGTGATGCGGCAATTTCTCGAGGTGAAAACCCAGCATCCGGATAGCTTGCTGTTTTATCGGATGGGTGATTTTTATGAGCTGTTTTTTGATGACGCAGAAATTGCCGCCGCTGCACTGGATATTACCTTAACCAAGCGCGGCAAAGCGGATGGCCAAGATATCCCGATGTGCGGTGTTCCGTTTCATGCGGTTGATACTTACATGACACGATTAATCAAACGCGGTTATCGGGTTGCTATTTGTGAACAAAGCGAAACCCCTGAAGAAGCTAAGTTACGGAAATCCAAAGGCCCACTTAAACGCGATGTGGTGAGAATAGTTACCCCAGGCACGCTGGTTGAGGATGCTTATTTACCGCCCCGAGAAAATAATTATCTGGTTGTGATGTTTGAGCCGCCAGCCCCCACAACAGGTGCGTCATCATCATCAGCCATAGTAGTAGCGGCAGCAGACCTCAGCACGGGGGATATTTCGGTCGAAACCTTATCATCGTCCCAGCTTTTGGATTGTTTGGCTCGGCTTAATCCTGCTGAGATTGTGATCAGCGATGGGCAGATGGCCCTCAAAGATCGGATAACGCAAATAGACAGCTGCATCAGTGTCCGATCAGCGCGTCAGTTTGATAGCCAATCTGGTCGGAAACGACTGGAACAAATTTATCAGGTCGCCACCTTAGAAGGCATCGCAGAATTAGATCGCGGTCAATTGGCGGCACTCGGTGGTTTAATTGCCTATCTGGATGACACCCAGAAAGGGCGTCATCTGCATCTTAAACCTGTCCGCCAAATCCGCCATGACCATTATTTGGAAATTGATCCAGCGACGCGCCGTTCGCTTGAGCTGACCCGAACAATGGGAGGTGAGAAAAAAGGTTCGCTATTGGCAACGATTGATCGCACGATTACCGCCTCTGGGGCGCGGCTTTTGGTATCGCGACTGACCACACCGCTCAAAGCCCGTGATCCGATCATTGCCCGACTGGATTTAGTGGAAGCCATGCTTGTAGACATGCAGATGGCTGACCGGATCAGACAAGCGCTGAAATCTATGCCAGATTTGGAACGCGCGCTAAGCCGTTTGGGATTGGGTCATGGCGGCCCGCGTGATCTGGCGGCGATGGCGCATGGGATTATTACAGCAGGTGAGATCAGCGAAGCGTTAACTGCGCGTAAGACCACCGGCCTTGCTGATGATCAATTGGCTCATCTTGCCGCTAGCCTATCTGAGGCAGGGGATTTAGCCAACAAACTTACCCAAGCGCTTTCAGATAATTTGCCGCTGCTGGCGCGGGATGGGGGCTTCATTCGGATGGGATGTGATCCGGTTTTGGATGAACTCTTTACCTTAAGAGATGAATCGCGTCGGTTAATCGCTGGTCTGCAACAACGCTATTGTGATGACACGGGTATTGCTAGTCTTAAGATCAAGCATAACAATGTGCTGGGTTATCATATTGAGGTGCGAAGCAATCATGCTGATAAACTCATGGCAAAAACAGATTCCATTTATATTCATCGCCAGACCACAGCTCAAGCTGTCAGGTTTTCAACGGTCGAATTGGCAGAGTTAGAAAAAGCCATGGCTAAAGCCGCTGATCAGGCTACCGCCTTAGAATTGGAATGGTTTGCCAAGCTGGTTGATCAGGTGAAGGCCTGTCAAGATCAGCTTTTAGCGATGGCAGATGCCGCCGCTCAGCTAGATGTAGCAACAGCGATAGCGCGATTGTCTGAAACTTGGCGTTATTGCCGCCCTGAAATTCGTGAAGATACAGATTTGGATATCACCGAAGGCCGACATCCTGTGGTAGAACAAATGTTAGCCAATGCCCAAGATCACCCTTTTGTTGTTAATTCTTGCCATCTTTCCCCGAAAGATAGGGTGTGGCTTTTAACAGGCCCAAACATGGCAGGGAAGTCTACCTTTTTGCGCCAGAATGCCCTCATCACAATCATGGCGCAGGCAGGATTTTATGTTCCGGCAACTTCTGCTGTTATTGGTATGGCAGATCGCGTGTTTTGTCGCGTTGGTGCCTCGGATGATTTGGCCTCAGGGCGATCAACCTTTATGGTAGAAATGGTGGAAACGGCCGCCATTCTCAATCGGTCTAGCGCAAACTCGTTAGTCATCCTTGATGAAATCGGCAGAGGCACAGCAACCTTTGACGGGTTGTCGCTTGCATGGGCAGTGGTGGAACATTTGCATGATGTGGTAGGCGCAAGGGTGCTGTTTGCAACCCATTATCATGAATTATCAGCCTTAGAGGATAGGCTTGATGGGCTCAGTTGTCATGCTATGAAAGTGCGAGAATGGCAGGGTGATATTGTCTTTCTCCATGAGGTAGGGGCCGGGGCCGCAGATCAATCTTACGGTATCCATGTTGCCCGACTAGCAGGTGTGCCACCAATGGTGATCACCAGAGCTGAACAAGTGCTTGCCACATTATCCCAAGAGAAATCCCCTACGGGATTAATGGAAAGCTTGCCATTATTTGATGCCAGTCTACCTGTTCAGGCGCCGTCAAAGTCAAGCAAGGCAGAGGAAGCATTAAGGGATATTATCCCTGATCAACTGACGCCACTTGAAGCCCTTCATCATCTCTATGCTTTGCGAGCTATGCTTGATGATGAGGGCACATAGACAGAAATAGACACGCTAGGCGCGGATCGGATATAGTTTAATTCAGTTCGTTTCAGTCTTGCCGAAGGAGGGCGGAAGCCCAATGGCCGTTGATCAGACCGTTTTGCCAAGCTGGATGTTGGCTTTCCATCCGTTAGAATATGTTCGCGACGCGGTTGAGACCGAAGTCATAAAGGAACGGCTTGATCGGATCAGAGTTGAACACGCTCGGCTTTTCAAAAACCCTGTTAAATCCAGAGCCCAGCTTTTACCAGTCTTGAAAACTATGTATGAAACCGGCCGTGATATGCTGAAAACAGCTTTTATGGCTAATAATGATGGGGCGGCATATTTGGGTGGGCACACGATGCTGGTCGACACCCTGATCCAGTTGATTCATGACAGCATGATGGCAACTTATCCGGTGTCAAGACGGCCTAATATTGCCTTGCTTGCCACAGGTGGCTATGGCCGAAGTGAGCTTTGCCCCCATTCTGATATCGATCTGTTATTCCTGACCGAAGTGAAACCAGAAGCAGAAGATATTCAGGCCATTGAGTTCATTCTCTATTTGCTATGGGATTTGGGGATGGATGTTGGGCATGCTAGCCGCAGTCTACGGCAAGCCATTCGTTCAGCTAAAGATGATCTGACTATTCGCACAGCTTTGCTAGAAGCTAGGCATCTAGCAGGGGATGACACTTTAACACATCGCCTCATGGAACAGTTTCGCAAGGATATCATGGCCAATACGGCCCGAAGCTTTATTTCGGCTAAATTGGATGAACGGGATGCCAGACATAAACGCAGTGACGCTCGGCGTTATATGCTTGAGCCGAACATCAAAGATGGCAAGGGGGGGTTGCGCGATTTGCATACGCTGTTCTGGATCACCCGATATGGCTTTCACGCGAACAGCGTGCTTGATCTGGTAAACAGCAAGATATTAACCCATACCGAGGCACGGGCGTTTTCCACTGCCCAGAGGTTTCTCTGGACTCTGCGGTGTCATATGCATTTGCGAAGCGGCCGTGAAGATGATCGGCTAAGCTTTGATGCCCAAATGGATATCGCCAGTTTGCTTGACTATTCTGATCGAAGTGACAGTAAGGGTGTTGAGCGTTTTATGCGGCATTATTTCTTAACCGCTACCACGGTAGGCAGTCTGACTCGCATATTCTGTGCCGCCATCGCTGATGATTTCAATAATTCTGCCCGTAGTTTTCGGGATAGGATGCGTTGGTCGAAACCGCCCCATCCGTTTATGTTACAAGGCAATCGGCTTGCCCTTAAACCCGAATTACGGTTTTCAGATCATCAACAGGCCATGATGGATGTGTTTCTTTTGGCTCTGGAGACAGATCAAGATATTCATCCCCAAACCTTGCGCAAGATGGCACGCAAGCTCAGTTTGCTGGATCAAGATTTTCGTGCTGACCCAAAAATTAACGCTGTGTTTCTATCGATCTTGAGCCATAAAAAAAACCCTGAACGCATCCTAAGGCTGATGAATGAGGTTGGTGTTCTAGGCAAATTCCTGCCTGATTTCGGGCGTATTGTAGCGATGATGCAATACGATATGTACCATAGTTATACCGTCGATGAGCATACCATTTTCGCGATTGGTGTGCTTCATCAGATTGAAACAGGTGAATTAAAGGACATTGCCCCGGTTGCCTCGCGTGCAGTAAGCAATGTTCAGGAACGCGTTGAACTCTATGTGGCTATGTTGCTTCATGATATTGCTAAGGGGCGTGGGGGTGACCATTCCATCCTTGGCGCAGAAGTGGCACGGCAGGTCTGCCCTCGGCTTGGACTGGATGAAGCCGCAACCGAAACCGTGGCCTGGCTAGTGCGATACCATTTGCTGATGAGCGAAACTGCCTTTCGTTATGATCTGAATGATCCAGCGACCATTGAACGCTTTGCAGAAGCGGTGCAATCACCTGAACGGCTTAACTTGCTATTGGTTCTGACAGTGGCAGATATTCGCGCTGTTGGCCCAAATGTCTGGAATGGGTGGAAAGCTGCCCTTATGCGTGATTTGTATAATCGCACTATGGCGGTTCTGCTTGGCGGTGATGCTGTGGCAGTAGCTGATAGCATGGCGGTTGAAGTTGGGGAAGAATTGCGCCTTGCCCTTAAGCCGATAGATCCTTATTGGACAGAAGAAAATATCGCGGCGCATCTGGGGGTGTTCTACCCCAGTTATTGGAGCAGTTTTGATGTGGCATCATGCTTGCGTCACGCAGAAATGTCCCGAAAGTTTAGTCAGTCTGATGATCTTGTTGGCATTAGCATGACGCCAGATCAAGCCAGAAATGCCACAGAAATTGCAATCATAACCGCAGATGATGCCGGTCTGTTTTCACGCATCGCTGGCGGTGTTGCGGCGTGCGGTGCCAGCATTGTGGATGCGCGGATCACCACTCGTAAAGATGGGCTGACTCTTGATGTGTTATGGGTTCAAAATGCTGATAAACAAGCAATTACTGAAAAAGCGGTGCTGGCGCGGATGAAAACCACATTGAAAAAAGCAATGAGCGGACAATTAGATATTACCGCCGCTGTTGAGGCCAGATGGCGGCAAACACCGTCTCGCATCCGCCGCATCTCTGCCCCAGCAAGAGTGCTAATTAACAATCAGATCAGTTCCACCCATACCGTGATGGAAATCAATGGCAAGGATGCCCCCGGCTTGCTTTACCGGATCACACGCACCATTGCGGATTTAGGGGTTCAAATTCAAACCGCTAGTGTTTCCACTTATGGTGATCGGGTCGTGGATGTGTTTTATGTTAAGGACAGTTTTGGCCTTAAGATTGAACGTGAAAGCCGGATTAAAGTGATTAGGGAAACTCTGCTTAAGGTGCTTGAAGACAGTGATCCAGCCAATCAGGTGGCGGCATGACCACGGCATCAGGTTTGCTATCGGCTTTTAGCCGGATCAGCGTATTTACCGCGATTAGCCGGATATTGGGATTTACGCGTGATATCATACTGGCAGCAGTGCTGGGTATTGGGCCAGTGTCAGATGCGTTTTTTGTGGCGTTCAAATTGCCAAACCTATTTCGCCGATTGACCGCCGAGGGCGCGATGACTAGCGCCTTTATTCCTGGTTATACAGGGGTTGAGCAAAGCGAAGGTAAAAAGGCTGCACAATGTCTCGCTGGTGAGATTCAAACTATGCTGGTTTGGGTGTTGTTGCTGATCCTTGTGGTGTTTGAAATCTTTATGCCCTATGTCATCACGGCCATGGCGCCGGGGTTTGCAATTGACGCTGATGCCTCGCGATTTGATGGCGGTATTCATCTGGCACGCTTAACCATGCCGTATCTGCCTATGGTGTCGCTTTTGGCGTTATGGATTGCTATTGGCAATGTTTATGGCCGATTTGCACTAGGGGCATCAATGCCAGTGATAATGAATATCGTCATGATTTCTGGCGCATTTTTGGCATGGTACATGTGGCCTGATCTTAATCAAGATGGCGTTGGTTATGATAGGGCAGCTATCATTGCCATATCGGTTGCCAGCGGTGGTGTGATTAAGCTTTTGGTTATTGGCACTATGCTGTGGCGGAAGAAATCTTTACCGCCGATTTATTTTTTTCCACGCCTCAGCCAAAACAGCAGGACACTCTGGCGGCGGTTTTGGCCTGCTGCACTTGGTTCTGCTGGAACCCAGATCAATTTGCTGATTGATACCATTCTGGCCTCTCTTTTGCCGATAGGGGCAATTTCCCAGCTTTATTTTGCTGACCGTATCGCCCAATTGCCTCTTGGCGTTGTTGGCATTGCCCTTGGTGTTGCTTTATTGCCGACCTTGTCACGCCTTGAACAGGTTGAGGTGGTTGATAAAGCGGCAGTGAGGCAAGTGCTTCGCCGCGGTATCATTATAGGAATGCTGGCGGCGTGCCCGGCTTTGGCCGGAATCATGGCTATTTCTGATGATTTGATCAGAGGTTTATTCGCCTATGGGGCATTTGATCCAGCGATGGTGTCATCAACGGCGGCGGTGCTTATGGCTTATGGTTCTGGGATACCTGCGTTTATTTTAGTCAAAACATTTCAACCTTCCTTTTATGCCGCTGGTGATATGACCACCCCTATGAGAGTCACCATCATGTCGGTTGGAATAAACATTGTTCTAAGCATCGTGCTGATGCAGGTGATCGGGGCGGCAGGTTTGGCGCTTGCGACCTCAATCAGCTTATGGGCATCGACGCTAATTCTCATGCTGATGTTGAAGCACAGAGGCCGTCTTGATGTTTCTGTGATTTACCCTGTGATAAAAATTGCCGTGGCGTCGGCGGTCATGGCGGCTGGGCTTGTCCTAATCCGTTACGGGTTGAATAGTTTATCGGCATGGCAGGCCCTAAGTATTTTGATGCTTTCAAGTGCAGGGATTTATCTTCCTCTGATCTATGCCATGGGGGTTTGGCGCGGTCTAAAGGGTTGACCAGTACCGCCGCATAGCCTAACAGATTTGTGGCAAAGTCTAATTGATTAATAGGCCATTAACGCTAAACGACGCAGGACAAAACAATGAACAGGATTTTTTCTGGCATACAACCAACAGGCAATTTGCACCTTGGGAATTATTTAGGAGCAATTAAAAACTGGGTTGAATTACAGCATCAGTTTGAATCGATTTACTGCGTTGTGGATTTGCACGCAATTACCGTGCCTCAAGACCCTGTGCTTTTGCGCGCATCCACGATTGAGGTAACAGCCAGCCTGTTAGCCGCTGGAATTGATCCAAAACAGGCTATTATTTTTAATCAGAGCCGGGTGCCACAGCACGCTGAGCTAGCTTGGATTTTTAATTGCGTGGCGCGGCTTGGCTGGCTTAATCGCATGACCCAATTCAAAGAAAAAGCAGGTAAGAACCGGGAAAACGCCAGCGTCGGTCTGTTTGCTTATCCGGCGTTGATGGCGGCGGATATCCTGGCCTATAAAGCAACGCATGTCCCCGTGGGTGAAGACCAGAAACAGCATCTTGAACTGACCCGTGATATCGCGGGCGCATTTAATGCCATGGTAAATGAAGAGTTTTTCCCCTTACCAGAGCCGCAAATTCTGGGTCAGGCAACCCGTGTGATGAGCCTTCGCGATGGCTCCTCAAAGATGAGCAAGTCTGATCAATCTGATTATTCGCGCATCAATCTGAATGATGATGCTGATACGATTTCCCAAAAAATTCGTAAAGCCAAGACAGACCCCGATCCTCTGCCAGAAACGATGGAGGGGCTTACCGACCGCCCAGAGGCAAGGAATCTTGTCACAATCTATGCTGCTCTGGCCGATTGCTCTTCCCAAGAGGTTTTGACAGAGTTTGCTGGTAAGGGCTTTGGCGTGTTCAAACCTGCATTGGTTGACATGGCTGTGGCAAAACTAGCCCCTGTAACCACGGCTATGCGGCAATATATGGATGATCAATCCCATGTTCGGGCGGTGCTGGATGAAGGCGCAGAACGCGCTCATGCTATCGCTAGGCCAATCATGCAGGATATTCGGGAAAGGCTTGGCTTTCTTGGCACTAGCCTAGGGTAGACGCGATCATAAAAATGGGAAATGGCGGCATATGCTGCCGTTAGAAACTTGTAACTTTGCTAAAAATACATATATGAAAGCAAAGGGAGACAGAAAAAAATGTTTATCCAGACTGAAGACACACCTAACCCCTCGACGTTGAAATTCATTCCTGGCAAAACCGTCATGGAACAAGGGACAGCACAGTTTACATCTATTGGGGAGTCTTCTTCTTCACCGTTGGCGCGTCGCCTATTTGCGGTGGATGGCATCACCCAAGTCTTTTTTGGCCACGATTTTATTTCGATCACCAAAGCAGAAAGCCATGACTGGTTCACCATAAAGCCCGGGGTGTTAGCCGGGATTATGGAACACTATGCTAGCGGTATGCCAGTCATAGAAGGCGAAGCAGATGACCATGATGAAGATGATGGTGAAGACAGCGACACGGTATCTCAGATCAAGCATCTTTTGGATACTAGGGTACGCCCTGCGGTAGCCATGGATGGTGGTGATATTGTTTTCAAGTCTTTTGAAAACGGTGTGGTTACGCTTTATATGCGCGGAGCCTGTCAGGGATGCCCTAGTTCAACAGCAACACTGAAAATGGGTATCGAAAATATGCTTCGGCATTATATTCCAGAAGTCCAAGAAGTCATGGCTGATAATGGGTAAAATGTGACAGGATAGGATACGCCAATGGCAGACCTGAACTCTGAACATAAGCGCTGGTCAGTCAATTCATGGCTTCTTGGTGTTCTCATTATTCTCATCATTGGTCAGGGGGTGTTAATCCTAGGAGCTGGGCTAACCTATGTGCCAATTAAATCTGGTTATTATGAACCCCTTGCTGCGGATCAGGATGTAGCCGCATCACCTTCACGCGAACGGTTATTATGGCTAGAAAAACAGCTTGCCCCCCCACCGCTTTTGGTTTGGTCTGATACACCGCCAGATTTTGACTTTGCCAGCGTTCTAAACGCAGACAAGGAACCCGGGGGTGTTGCTGGTGATCTGTCATCTGGACAGGCTAATAGCGATGAAACAAAGGCAAGTGTTGGTGACATCGCCAGCCTATCTTTATCAGATATGACAGCGTCAGGGACGGAATCAGATGTCCCCCAACTATCCCAGACAAACAGCCTCTTTGCGGTTGATCCTGACTATATCAAACACCTACCAGATTTACGGATGATGGATGTTGAGGAACGCAAATCAGTATTCATTGCCTCAGTTCTGCCGTTAATTTTACGTGCTAACGAAGAATTGTTGATGCGCCGTGAGATTATCAAAAGGGATTATGCGCAAGGAAATGAAGACCGCTTACGCCGCTGGGCAGAACTTTATCTAATTGATGGGGTCGATGAAGATGACGATGTAGATAACCTCTATGCAGCGTTGTTGGTGCGGGTTGATGCGGTACCCGTGTCCCTTGCTTTGGCTCAGGCGATCGTAGAAAGTGGTTGGGGAACCTCTCGATTTGCGCGTCAAGGTAATGCTCTTTTTGGCCAATGGGCATGGTCAGAACATAAAGGTATCAAACCGTATGAGCCCAGTAACGACCGCGCTGTAGTTAGATCTTTTCCCACGCTTTTTGATTCTGTTCGTGCTTATATGCACAACCTCAACACCCATTTTGCTTATGAAGAATGGCGTCTGGCTCGTGCTGAAAACCGCAATTTAGATCAAAGCGCATTAGCTTTACGGTTAATTCCAGAACTTGAACGTTATTCTGAAGACGGGCAGATTTATATTCGGAAATTAGGTAATCTTATCCGCACTAATAACCTGCAATATTATAATGATGCTCAGCTAACCCAAGGGAATTAGCAGGTCTGAATATTTCGGATCAATTCAACAAAAATTGTCGTCCGAGCCAGCGAAAACGCCCTGTTTCCTTGCCATCTTCTAATACAGGCATGGTGCAGTTGATGCGGCTCCGGGGTGAGGTAATGGGTTCTGGCAGACGAATTTCAATGCGCCGACCAAGGGGTATTGTATCCACCCGTCCCATACCAGAAGCAAAACAAATTAGGCGGTTAAGCGGCTCAATGCCTTCATCTACGGTAAAACCGATGAAAGGGGGATTGGTTTCCAAAACCATAGAAGGATGGGTCATATCTGATAACGGTAAGGCCATGGCCTCAACCGCCATAGTCAAACGCTTGGTATCGCCATAATTTTCATTAAACGCAAAGCGTGGCCACTCATAACTGTCTATGCTGGCATGGGCAACGCCAGAGGCTTGCCCAAAGGCAGCTTCAAACCCCATATCTTTGATCATATCACGAACCGGCAAGCTATACTCACCATAAGGGTAAGCAAAGAATACAGGCTCTTCCCCTAGCTCTTTAAGAAAACGGGCGTTAGATGTTGTGATTTCTTGCCGCGCTTCATCAAGGGACAATTGGTGCATGTGCGGATGCGAATGCGATTGTGAACCAATTGTCACTCCAGCGGCTCTCATTTCTCTGATCTGATCCCATGTGGCATAGCCTTTTAAGTTTTGATCAATGGCCTTGGTAGCAACAAAAATTGTAAAGGGATAACCATAGGATTGTAGGCGAGGAAAGGCTTCTTCATAAACAGATAAAAAAGCGTCATCAATGGTGATGGCAAGCGCTTTATCAGGAAGGTCTTCGCCAGATTTTAATTTTGCAACAATCTCAGCCAATGGCAGAACCACCCAGCCATTATTTTTTATGGTGGCAAGATGGGCATCAAACATTTCAAGCGAGATATTGGTAGAAGGCAAGCGGCCTTCCCCAAATCGGTGATACATAATAATGGTGGCATCATCACTTGCATGCGCGGTTGCCACTGCAAATTGGAACAGCATAACTGGCATCAATACCATGACGGTCATCAGCCTCAGTAGTATTTTGATACTGATATAAAATCTATCCATGGTCACACCTTGCTGTTTTATTATGATAGATTTAGCATGGTGATAGCAAAAGCATCAATCGGAAAAGGCAAATCAGCATGCTAATCCTTGGCATAGAGGCAAGCGGTAATAGTGCATCGGTGGCGTTAGTTCAGGCGCAAACAACACTGGCCTCTGTCACACGGCAGGATCGTCACGGTCACGCGGGTTGGATTACGGAAATGGTTGACGGCTTATTAATGGACGCCTCGCGCAATTTTTCTGAGATTAGCCACATTGCTGTTGGTTGTGGGCCCGGGTCATTTACGGGCATCCGTGTAGGCTTGGCGGCGGCCCATGGATATACCATCGGTCTTGATATTCCTGTTTTTGGGGTCTCATCACTGGCAAGCTTAGCGGATGGGGTTGCCGCCAATCAGCGTGTTTTGGCGCTTATTG
>Ga0255756_1001934_pt1 | contig 22811 bp, 15 predicted proteins | sample 011ome_20_FD_179956 | JGI IMG/M metagenome (GOLD analysis project Ga0255756, IMG submission 179956) | Coastal salt marsh microbial communities from the Groves Creek Marsh, Skidaway Island, Georgia - 011509CT metaG (version 2) | ecosystem: Environmental > Aquatic > Marine > Intertidal zone > Salt...
GGCGCGGCCCCGGGTCGGACGTGACGCGCCGTTAGGTCTCCCGCGCTCTCGTTCCGCGCGCGTTCCTCGAGTGTTTGGGCACCCGAGAATTTCAAATGACATTCACATATTTTGCTTTCACACGCGGCCGGGCGGTTTCAAGGTCAGGGTCAATTTCATAACGCGCTCGAAGAACGGCGCCGAACGTTTTTCGCAAACGGTCGGTTTTGAAAGCCACACACTCGCGAGCCACGACGTGCGCTCGCCGCGACTCCACGCCGCGCGGCCGCGATGGAGTTCTTCGAGGGCAAGCGCGTGCGCGAGCTTCGAAGCACGTACGAAGATGCGCTCGAGAAGACCCTCGAGCCGCAGACGCTCGAGGTGCGTCGCGACCCCCCGTTCTACCCCGCATCCCCGCGTCGACGACCGTCCATCAAACACGAGGGGGACGACGAGGGGAAAGATGTCCGCGTCCACGCGCGTCCCCATCGCCGCGAACGCGCGTGTCCTGACCTTCCCTCTGCTCTTCCTGTCAACCGCATAGGAGTTCTCCGCTGCCCTGAGTGGCCTCGACGCGGAGATGCACGAGCCCCTGTACGACCTGTACTGCCAGCTCCTGCAGGGCATCTCGACGTTCTCCCTGGATGAATTCGAATCCATCGTGCGCGAGGAGGCGCTGGTCCCGCGCCTGAACGCGCTGGACCAGGCGTGCGAGGCGCGCGGGATCATGGAGCTGGGCGCGCGCGCGGACGGCGGCGTCGCGCCGCTCGCGAGGCCGCCCGATGCGGTCATGCGCGCGCTGCGAGCGGACGTGAAGAAGAGGGAAACCGCGGCGCTGCGCGTGAAGCTCGAGGATGCCGAGAAGGATGCGGCGGAGGCGAGGGAACGCCTGCGCGCGAAATCCAACGAGGCGAGGGCGGTCGCCGCGGGGCTGAGACAGGGCGCGGTGGAGTTTCAGGGTGTGCACAAGAGTTCCATGCAGTGGGCAAACAGGCAGCCGGTGTTCCCGAGAGGCGCGGGGACCGGCCCGGCGGTGGCTGTGCCCGTCGCGCCAGTCGCGCGCCGGTGAGAAGCGAAGCGCGTCCGGACGAATCGACGCAAGAAGTGTAACCAAGTCTCTCGACGCGTGTAGTCTATAAAAACGTCAGAAGACGCGAACGACCGTTCGCGTACCGCACAAACGCGTCTCGCGTACCGCACAAACGTCTCGCGTCTGAAACGCGTGTCACAGCCACGAGAGCTCCCGAGGAATCCTCCGTTTCGGCGCCGCGGCTTTCTCTCCGTCGCGCGCGCGGCGCGACCCGCTCGCGGCGAGCGAGCCTCGCCCGCCGCGGAACTCGGGGAAAAACAAGCCGGATCGCGGCGACTTTTTTTCAGTCGTTCGCGCCGGCGTTGGCGCCTGCGCATTCGCCGTCGCGCCCTTCCCGCTCGTCTCGGGAGAGCTTTCTTTCGGAGCTTTCGAAGCGCTTTCGAACCTCGAGGTGGGCTCAGCGCGAAAGGTAAAGGTAGGAGGCTCCGACCTCGGAGGCTCCTCGTCCGAAATCTCGTCCGAGCCGTCGTCGCGGTTCACGGGGGCGGCGCGCGCGGGCGGCGCCGAGCTCGGCGCGCGCCGCGCGCGATTCGGCGTTTTTAAATCGGCGGCGTTTTTAATCGCGCGCGGCGGCGTCGTCGCCGGCAGAGCCGGCAGATGGACGCCGAACGCGCGGACCCCCGCGAACGCCGCCCCCGCGGCTCCGCCCCGCGGCGGCTCGCGGTTCCGCGGCGGCGAGGCGGGCCGCGGCCGCGCCGGGGGCTCCGCCGTCGCGGGCGCGTGGAAGCGCAGGCCCGCGAACGGCGAGGGCTGAAACCGGAGCGCGGGCGCGTCCGCCGGCTTGATCCACCGCGGCGTCCCCGCCGGCGGCGGGGACGCCTTCTCCCTCGCGGGCGTTTCTTCGCGCGGTTTCGCGCCCGAAGGCCTGTCGCCGGGCGCCTCGGCGGCGTCGTCCCGGCGAGCCGGCGATCGCGTCTGCTTCCGCGCGCTCGCCGCGGCGGCGACGGCGGCGGCGGCGGGCGACGGCCGCGCGCGCACCAGCGCGTGCGAGAGCGGCAGCAGCAGCGCCATGACGCCGTCGGGGCACCGCGACAGCGCCTCCGCGAACGCGTCCGCGCGCGCCTGCGAGAACTGCGGGTCGATCCCGCGCCACGTTTGCTGCAGCACGCCGGAGACGAAGCCTTCGTCGACGCCGCGGCGGTACTCCGACCGCGGGGACCGGTCGCCGGGGCCCATCGGCCCGGGGGCCGGGACCGCGGGGCCGTCGACGCGGCGCGCCGCCGCCGGGTCCGCCGGCGCGCGCGGCGGCGGCGGCGAAATGCATTCGCGCTCGGGCTCCGCGCGGGCCCCCGCGACGTCCGAATCCTCCTCGGGACGGGACGGAGCGGTTCGCGCGGCGTGCGTCCCGATACGAGGCACGTCCGCCGCGAGGGCCGGTTTCTCCGCCCCCGCCCCCACCCCCGGCTCCGGGGTCGCCGCCGCGGGCACGCCGGGCCCCCCCGCCTCCGCCTCGGCGAGCGGCGGCGGCGGCGGCGGCGGTTCCGGAACCCCGTGCCTTTGCAATTTTCGAGCTCGACAATCGGGCTCCGCCGTCTCCTCGGCGTCCCTCCTCTCGCCGTCTCCCGGCCGGTCGGCGGCGGGCGCGCTCTTTCCCGCGCTCTTTCCCGCGCGCGCCTCGGGATCGTCCTCGGCCTCGTCCCGCGCGGTCTCCATCTCCGCGGCGCGCGCGAGCGCGCTCAAGGGATCCAGCTCCGACCCAAACGCGGTCGCGTTCGCCGTCGTGGTGGCCTCGTCCGACCCGCCGCTCCCGCCGCTTCCCGACCCGCGCCTTTTCTTCGCTTTTTCGTCCGAGGCGAACGTCCCGCCGCCGTCGAAGCCGCGCGGACCGACGAGCGCGGACCGACTCGCGCTCCCGCTGCTGTCGTCGTCGCCGCCGCCGCGCCGCCCGCGCCCGCGCGACTCGCGCTGCATGGACTGCTCCAGGAGCTTCTCCGCCGTGCGCAGCAGCGCATCCGTGCGCGCCGCCGTGCGCGCGTCGTCATCGCGCTCCGCGCGGCGCCGGCGGGTCGAGCCGGTCCGCGCCGTGACCGCCGCCGCCGCTGCCGCCGCCGCCGCCGCCGCCGCCGCCGCCGCGCGCGAGTCCCGGCTCGCGCGCCAGGACTCGGTCGGCTCCGGCGCGAGCAGCGGAAGCGCCGGCGGAAGAGGCGCCGGCGCGGGAAGCGCGTCGCGCCCGCGCAGCGCGCGCGCGACGCGGCGGAGCCCGCGCGCGGCGGCGTCGACGGCGAGGAAGTCTCCGGCGACGCGCGCGAGGCTGTCGCGCGCGCCCTTGAGCGCGGTGGGCCTGAAACCCTCCGTGTACGTCGCCGCGGCGAGCGCGGGCGCGACGCGCTGCTTGGCCTTCGCGCCGGCCGCCTCGGCGACGCGCGCGGCGGCGCGGCTCAGCTGGTCGCGCGTCCGGTCGGCGGCGTGGTCGGCGGCGAGCCGCGCGACGTACGGCGCGTCGCGCTCGACGGCGTGCAGGAACCGCGCTATCGCCAACGTCCGCACTTGCTCGCCGTAGTCCTTCGGGACGCTTCGCAGACGACCGTCTCGAAGCGCCGCGCGGATGTTCTCCGACGACTGCCAGATGGAGTGCCGCGTCGCCGTCGCGCACTCCGCGGCCTGCGCGGCCAAGTCGCGCTCGAGCTTCGCGCGCGCCGCCGACACCAGCGCCGCCGGCCCGGGCGCCACGGCGGCGCCGCGCGCCGTCTCCACCACCAGCGCGTCCACGGCGGCGCCCGCCACGGCCGGCGCGACGCGCGCGGCGACGTGCGCGATGACGGCGCGCGTGCAGACGCCCGCGCCGGCCGAGACGCCGCCCAGGCCGTCCGCGGCTGTCGCGCTCGCCGCGCGCACGAGCGCGTCGCCGTCGCCCCAGGCGTCCGTCGCCGCCGCCGTCGCGCGGCTCGCCGCGCCCGCCGCGCCGTCGTCGAGCAGCGGCGCGAAGAGCGTCGGGGCGAGCGCGCGCGCCAGCGCCAGCGACGCGTGCGAAAACGGAGACAGCGAGCCAGCCGGGGCGGACGTCGCGGCGTCCGGCGCGACGCTCTTGAACAGCATCGTCTCGAGCGCCTCCGACGCCCTCTGCAGCGCGTCGGGGGGCGCCGATGCCACGGGGCGGTCGCGCGCGCAGCACTGCGCCGCCGCCGCGAGCAGTTCGTCGCGCGCGCGCTCGGCGGCGTCCTCAGCGGCGCGCCGCCCGGCGCGCGACACCGCGAGGTGCACGGCATCCGCCGCGCGCGCGCCGCCCGCGCCGACGCGCGCGTGTACGTCCTCCGCCAGCGCTCGGCGCTCGGCGGGGTTCAGCTCGAGCGTCTCCGCGGGGTCGTCTTCGTCGTCTTCGTCGTCGTCATCGTTTTCGTCGCTCTCCTTCGCGGCGGCGCCGCGCTTCCGTTTCTTGGCGCGCATCATCTCCTTCCCCGCCGCCTCGCCGCCCAGCCGCGCCAGCGACTTGGCGCAGCCGGGCTCCTCGGCCCACGCGCGGCACGCCTCGGCGCCGCGCCGAGCGGCCGCGGCCGCGACGCGCGCGCGCGTGTCCGCGCCGCACGCGCGGAGCGCGTCGGCGGCGCGCGCGAGCTCGGCGGCGGCGTCGCGCGTCGCGCAGCGGTCGAAGCCGAACGCGCCGGCGCGCGAGGGGTCCGCCTCGTGCGCGCGCAGCGCGTTCGCCGCGGCGTCCACGCGGCCCACCAGCGTTTCCTGCGTCGGTTCGCGCGTCGGTCGTCACGGCACGGACGCGTGGGGGTCAGAAGGAATCGACGACAGAGGGAAGTGTGCGCGGTGCGCGGTGCACGGTGCACGGTGCACGGTGGACGGACCCTCGTTCGAGCGACGGATGACGCGAATCATCCTAATCATCCGTGTCGTGTCATCGTCGTTCGGGGGATTCGATTCGCTCGCCGCGCGCGCGCGTGCGCGCCGCCCGGTGCGTATCGGGGACGGGCGTGGGATCGCGGAGGGTCGATCGAGCGCTCAGCGCACGCACCATGATGAACCTCAGGGTGGTCTCGTCCACGACCGCGTCGTCGTCCGGGCCCTCACTCGAGGGCCCGGCGGTGGCCGCCGTGCGAGTGTCCTCTCGAGAAAACATGTGTGCCTCCCGGGTGGATCTCGCGGGGCCTCGGCGTCCGAGGCCGGATCGCCGCCGGGGTGGACTCGTCGCCGATCGAGCTCGCCTCAGCACTCGACGCGACCTCCCCCGACGCTACCTGTGGGCGCGCTCGGAGCGCGCCCAGGAGTGGCCCCGGACCGAGCCCGCCAAAACAGAACGATTCCGAGGAAGGACGAAGTTGTTTTCGCCCTTGAGACGAAATTTTGTGAAAGCGCGTTGTTTCGTCCGGGCCGAGTCCTCGCTCGTCAGATCCTGAGCGCCGAGAGCATCCACGCCTCGCCTCGCTGGCGTCCGCCCGTCGCCCCGGCGTACCGCGGCCGATGGTGCGTATCATCGAGCACGACCCCGAGCCGGCTTCCACGTCCCCGCGAGGCGCGGAGGCGCACAAGCTGGAGGGCAACCGCGCGTTCGGGGATGGGCGTTTCGAAGACGCGGAGAGGCACTACACCGCGGCGTTGGAGGCGAGCGCCCCCGCCGCGGATGAGGGCGCGTCGGACGAGCCGGACGAGACGGAAGCCGCGAGCGCGCGACGCGACGCGCGCGAGGACGACCGCGCGTCGGGCGCGGGAACGACCGACGGAGCGCCGCACGTCGCGTCGAGCGACGTGATTTCGAACGAGGCGTCTCGGACGGCGTCGTCTGGCGCTCGCGACGTCGTCGTCCATCGCGCGCGCGCGACGTACTTCGCCAACCGCGCGGCGTGTCGCCTGAAGCTGGCGCGACCGAACGAGGCTGCCGAGGACTGCACGCGCGCGCTGCGGTGCGACGAATCGTTCGTGAAGGCGAGGCTGCGTCGCGCGGAGGCGCGGGAAACGGCGGATCCGAAAGATCTGGAGGGCGCGTTGGCGGATTGCGAGGCGGCGGCGACGGATGCGCGCGCCGACGCGGGTCTGCGTCTTCGCGCCGAGACCGCCGCGGCGCGCCTGCGGCCGCTCGTGGAGGCCCGGCGCGAGGCACTGAAGGAGGAGATGCTCGGAACGCTCAAGGGGCTGGGGGATGCGCTGCTCGGGAACTTCGGGCTGAGCACGAAGAACTTCAAGGCGGAGAAGGACGCGACGGGCGCTTACAGCGTGCAGTTCGTGCGAAACCCGTCGTGAGTCGCGCGTCGGCTCGGACGGCGGCGGCTATCGACGACGTCGGAAGCGTACTTGTGGCGTATCGTATCATCAGACACGCACGTGCATTCACGCCTCGTGCTTCTCCCCGGTCGTCTTCTCTGCGAAACGGGGACGCTCACGCGTCGTGTCAGTCAACCTGTGAAACACCCCCAGCCTGAGTATGCCTTCGAGCGTCTTCGACCCGAGAAACGCGGGGTCCGCGGCGCTCGCCAGGCGCCACGCGTTTCGGCCCGCGGCGCCCGTTTTTTCCAGCGTCTGGACGAGGTCGCGCGCCAGCCGCTCCGCGTCGTTCAGGCTGTGCTCCACCACGACGTCCGCCATCGCTGTTTCCAGCAGGATGTCGAAGTCCTTGCCCTCGTCGTCGCTCCCGGAGAGCTCCTCGCCCTCGAGCGCGCGCCGCTGCTGCGAGCTCGCCAGCCGCGCCACGTTGGGCATGCGCGTCTTCAGGAAACGCAGTTGTTTGGTGATCAGCTCGAGCGCGGACGCGAAGGTCACGGGTTCGAGCGTCGTCCGAAGCTCATCCCCTCGGTCGTCTTCGGTCATCAACGCCAGTGCCGCGTCTGCCGCTCGCGCCGCGGCCGCGTCGGCGACGCGGCCGGTTTCGGCGACGTCCAGCGCCACGTGCAGCGCCGCGCACAGAAACGGGCGGTTCGCGACCGCCGGGCCGAACGGCTCGACCGCCTCCAGCTCGCGGCACGCGTTGCTGAAGTCGCGCAGGCCCAGACCCGGATGCGGGTTGGTAAGGTCGTCGTCCTCGCCGGCCCGCGGGGTCGGGTTCGCGGCCGCGCGCGCGAACGCGGCGAGGACTCGCGCGCGCGTCGCCGGGTCGAACGTCCCGTTTTTTTTCGCCGACGTCGCGTCGAGGGCGCGCGCCTCGACGTCCTCGTCTCCTCGAACCTTCGACGGAATTCTTCCCGCGGAGCCCATCTCGCGGACCTCCGCGCTCGCCTTCGCGGCGGCGCGTCTCCCGAACAGCTCGTCGCACCGGCGTTCGAACGCGCCGATCTGCAACCGGCTCACCTCCTCGAACGCCAGCGCGACCACCTGCGAGTGCACGACCGAGTTCACCTTGAAGTCCAGGTCGAACGCCACGGCGGTCTCGTCCGGCGCGCGCCCGGGCTTGAACCGCCACGTGCTTACCAGGCGCTGGAACAGCCCGTCGTCGTCATCACGCGGCGGGATCGCCGTCGCGGTGACTTTTTTCTCGCCCGTCGCCGGGTCCTCCTCCAGGGTCACGTCCGAGACGTACCGCTCGGAGAAGACTTTGAATCCGATCTCCAGCTCCGCCTCGAAGCGCGTCGGGGTCAGGACGCGGAGCACGCGCGAGGACGCGCAGAAGGGCACGAACTCCTCGTACCGCGCCACGTCCGCGACCACTTGGAACAGCTTCTCGGGCGGGTGCCTCACGAGTTTCGAGGAGGAGAAGACGCGCTCGCGCATCGCGTCCAGGTCGGGCACGGAGAAGAACGACCGCCGACGCGAACGCGCGGGGGAGCGCTCCTCCCGACGGCGGTCCTCGAGGTGTGCGACACCGGCGACCGCACGGGAAACCCCCGAGCGGTTCGAGCCCACGCGCTCAACCGCGTCGACGCACGGCGCCGCGACCCATCGCGCGAACCCGCGAGCCGCGCGCCGCGTGGACGCCATCGCGCGCTCGCACGTCCGTCTGGCCCTCGCGCGCGAAAAACACGCGAGAAACACTTGGAAAATCTCGAGGCGCTCGAGATTCGAGTCGGCGCGCGGCGCGTCGAAACGATCGAAGCTGCAACTATCGATCGCCTTTCGACCAATCAGGTGATTCCGCAATATTGAGTTGGCTCCCGATTTGCGAACTTCGACGGTCGATCCCGGCCGGCCATCGGTCATATTCGCACACACCGAGTCGATACAATGGCTGCCATCACCTCCGCTGCTTCCGCCGTCGTGGCCCGCCCGGCCTTCGTCGGCAAGACCGAGTCCCTCCGCGCCCGCGCGGTCGCCCCCGCGGCGCCCAAGCGCGCGTCCGTGGTGACCTTCGCCTCGGCCGAGGAGACCTCTCGCCGCGCGGCCCTCTCCACCTTCACCGTGAGTGCCCGCACGCCAATCCACATCGCGACCGGCGCCGGACGACACGACAGAAGCGCATCTCGCGGCAAACGCGCGCCTCGACCGCGCCGCCGACGCTCGTCGCGTGCGCGCGTGCGGACGACGACCGACGACGTTGTCACGGGAAAACAAACCCTCCGCATCGCGACAGCGACACGCGAAATCTCGCGACGCGCGATCGGAGCTCTTCCGGTCACCCCCGCTTACCGCTCGACCCTCGATTCCTCTCCCAATCTCAGGCCGCCGGTGTCGCGCTCGCCGCGAAGCCTTCCCTGGCCGCGTACGGTGACTCCGCCAACATCTGGGGTTCCACCACCAACACCTCCGGTACGTCCACGCGAAACGCAGAAAGTTACAACGGGGACGCGCGACCATCTCGATCCGTCCGCGTCGGATAGAGTTTATCTGAACCGACACGCGCGCGCGCGCGAACCGCGTCGCCGCGCGCGCGGTCGACGGCCGTGACGTCGCCGTCGAGCGAGCGTGAATCGCGCGACGGATGCCGCGCGCGCGCGCTCGCGTCGCCCGTCGCTCGCCGGTTCCGGACTCGGCACGAGCGCGATTGTTTCGGCACATCTCGGCGTCATTTCTTCTTCCGGCGAAACGCGAAGCAGATTTTCTTCCTTCGATTTTTTTCCCTTCTGTCGCTGACGAGTTCGCGTCGTTTCCTCCTCCGGCTCTCGGCGACGCCACCAGGCTTCATCCCCTTCTCCGGCGATGGCTACGCGTTCCTCCTCCCCGCGAAGTACAACCCCAGCCGCGAGCGCCCCTTCCCCAACTGCGACGCGTACTTCGAGGACAACTTCGACGCCGTGTCCAACATCTCGGTGTTGGTGGAGAAGGTGAGCAAGTCCAAGATTGAGGACTTCGGCTCCCCCGAGGCGTACCTCGAGCAGATCGGCTATCTGCTCGGCCAGCAGGTGTACGCCGGCGAGACCCGCTCCGAGGGTGGCTTCGCCGCCAACCGCGTGTCCACCGCCGCGGTCCTGGACGTCTTCACCAAGTCCAACAAGGGCAAGACGTACTACTACTACGAGGTGCTCACCCGCACCGCCGACGGCGACGAGGGTGGCCGCCACCAGCTCATCGCCGCCACCGTGTCGGATGGCGTGCTGTACACCTGCAAGCTCCAGTCCGGCGACAAGCGCTGGTTCAAGGGCCAGGAGCGCGACCTCAAGCAGACCTGGTCCTCCTTCACCGTCGCCTAAGCGGCGAACGAAGGCGACCGCGCGCGGGGGCCCGCGCGCGGCCGGCCGGAGCGAGTGATGAGTGCGAGTCGGCGAGAGCGCTGACGTTGTGAATGTCGAGTCCCGCGATTTGGGGAATTTACGTATTCTCGCGCGTACGACAACCGCTGTCGTCGTTTCGGCCGCACGCCGCGTCTCGCGTCTCGCGTCTCTCTCACCCGGAATGGAACGTACCGAAAAATGTCACACGCTGTCCGCGTACTTGCGCAGCACCCCTTCGACGTACGCGATGCGCCGCCACTCGGCGTCGTCGAAAGACACGCGCGCGCGTACGAACCGCAGCACCGCTTCGTGGTACGCGGCGAGGTCGCGCGCGTCCGCGCCCGCGTCGCGGCCCACGTGCTCCGTCCACGCGTCTGTGCTCGTGGACGCGCGTCTGTACTCGTCCGCGACCGGAATGCGCCAGTGGAGGACGTCCGGGTGATCGCTAAACGCGCGCATGAACGCGATCGCGTCCTTCTCGTCGCGCCTCACGCCCTCGATCGCGCGCGACACGTCGCCGACGGTCACCGCGAAGATATCCAGCGGCGGAAATCGCGCGGGGTCCGGAGCCGTCGAGCGGCGCGCCTCCTCGAGGCGACGACGCGTCGCTTCCGCCTCGTCGAAGGTTTCGTCGTGAGACACGACGGCGTACCCGCCGTCGCCCGTCCCGTCGTCCGTGACGTCGGTGTCCGAGGAGGAAATCAAAATCACGGACGGGACGGGCGAAGGCGCGGCGGCGGCGTCCTCGGCGTCGTCGGCGTCCAAGGCGTCGTCGCCCGGAAGCGGCTGACGCGCGGCGAACTCAATCGGGTTCGCGTCCTTCGCCGCACCCGGCCGGTCGTCTCTGTCCTCCTCGGTCTCGTCTTTGGGAAGTCTCAGTCCGTCGAGCGGCGGCGTCCTCGACCTGCGTCGTCGGTCGCGGCGGGGCGCGTTCCCCCGCGCGGCCCGTCGCGTCGCCGGGAGGACGAGAAGGGCGGCGGCGGTGACGACGGCGGCGAGAACGCCCCGTCTGAGACGCGCCAGAGACGCGCGAAGCGAGGCGACGAACGCGTCCGTCGCGGCGAACGCGCGCGCGACTTCGCGAAGCGCCTCGGAGGACATCTCCCCAGCTTTTCGCGCGGCGGCCGCGTCCGTAGACGTCGCCGCCGAGGAGAGGAACGTCCTCTTCCCGAAAAAAGGCTGCGGTGTTCCCGCGTCTCGCGCGTCCTCGAAGGCGGCGAGCCACGCGTCGGCGGCGCGGCGCTCGAGAGCCGAGGGCGCCGCGTCGCGCGCGCACGCGCGGAGGAGGCTGGTGAGGCTCGCGAGCCTGGCGAGGCTGGCGAGCCCGTCCCCGGTGACGGCGGTGATGGCGCCTCGGAAACCTCGGAAACACGTCGGCTCCGCCTCCAGGCGGTGGCGCGCGGCCGCGCCCACCGGCGCGAGCGCCTCCGCCCAGGCGGCGGCGTTCCCGGCGCGCGCGGCGGCGGCGAGGTTCCCGAGCGTCCCCGCGAGCGACGCTCTCGCGTCGGCGCGTTCGGGGACGTCCTCGAACCCGGACGTCCACAGGTCAAACGTCTCGAGCGATTTCGCGACGAGCGCCTCGGTTTCGTTCAAGAGCGCTTCGCGGAGCGACAGCCGGCGCGCGAACGCGTCCGTCTCCGCCTCAGCGAACGCCACGACGTCCTCGCGCACCGCCTCCGCCGCCGCCGCCGCGAGTCTCGCGTTGCGTCGGCGCCAGTGCTCGCCTCGGCGCTCGAGCGCGTCCTCGAGGGCCTTCGCGCTCGCGACGCCGTCGCGCGTCTCGAGCATCCACGCCGCGCCCGCCGCCTCCGCGGCGTCGCGGAACGCGCGTCGCGCGAGGTCGCGCGTCATCGCGTCGAGCGCCGCCACCGCCGACGCGCGCAGAGGCGTGCCCAGCGCGGTCACGGTTTCGTCGCCGAGCGCTTCGTCGCCGCGCGGTTTCGCGTTCGGTTTCGTCGACGCGCGGGGAATCGAAGACGCGTCTTCTCCCTTCACTCGAGTCCCGGGCTCGAGTCCCGGTCCCTCCGGGACGGAACCAGCGGAGCTGAGCGTCGAGGCGGTCATCTCGAGGTCGTACGCGCGCGTCCCGGCGGCGACCGCCGCGGCGAGCGTCGCGGTGCCGCGCGCCGCGTTGTCGCGCTCGGCGGCGGTCGCCGCGCCGTCTCGCGCGCGCGCCATCTCTCGCGCCACCTCTCGCGCCGCGCCGCGCGACGCGGCGCACCGCATGTACGCGCGCGTCTTCTCGCGGAACGCGGCGTCTATCGGCCCGAGAACCTCGTCCATCTCGCGCCTGAACGCGGCGGGAGGCACGGGGCGTGCGACGGCGGCGATGCCGCGCGCCGCGGTGTCCTTCGCGTCGTCCGCGGCGAGACGCAGCGTCGCCGCCACCGCCGCGTCGTTCGCCTCCGCGTCTTTTGCGTCGCGCCGCGCCATCGCGCCGCGCGTCTCCCGCAGCGGACCACGCCAGAGCCGCTCGAGGCCGAACAGGTGCGTCTTGAACAGTCGCTCAGCGTCGGCGCGCGCGTCCGCGAGCGCCGCCTCGAACGCGCAAGGCGCGAGCGGCGGCGAGGCTGCGAGCGCCGCCCGCGCCGCCGCGTCGCGCGCCGCGAGCGCGGCGGCGGCGGCGCCGGCGACCAGCCGCGACTCCCAGGCGGAGGACCACAGCGACGGGAGCTCGGGGAGACTTCCGTCGCGCGCGGCGTCCACGAGCGTGCGGAGACGCGCGGCGAGACTCGCACCGCGCGTGCCCGCGTCTGGTGCAGCGTCCACGGCGCTCCGTCTCGAGGCGGCGGAGCGGAGAAGCTCGCCTCGAAACGCGCGCGTCGCGGCGAGAAAGAGCGGGTCGAGAAAATCAACGGGCGCGTCGCGCAAACTCGCCGGCGACGCGCGCGCTGTCGCGGGGGGGGCGAACACGCGCGCGCGCACGTCTCCGCGGAACAGCTCACGCAACGTGTAGTTCCCGTCCACCAGCGGGCGGCGCCCGATCGGAGTGCTTTTCGGAGTGCTTTTTTTTAGTGATTCGTCGTCTCCTGCACCGCCCATGAACGACGCGAGCCACGACGTCGGGTCCGCCCCCCGCAAGTCCCAGCCGAAGTCCTGCACCGCCCACGTGAGCGGCGGGAACGCGGCCAGGCCGGGCGTCTCCGTTTTCGTAGACTCTGTTTTCGTAGACTCGCCCCCGACGCGCGTCGTGAGCGACCACAGGTGCGCGCGTCGCGCGAGCGTCTCGAGGTACTCCACCTCCGCCGCGGTGATGAGCGTCCTGGAGTTGTAGACCAGGTGCGAGGCGAGTAACGCGGCGACGGAGAAGATTTGCGCGTCGTACGACTCGGCGACGCCCGCCGACGAGAATCCCTCGGTGTCTAGCAGCGCGACGCGCGAGCCATCCACCTCCGAGGTCATATCGGTGAGTCCCAGCCACAAACCCCGCGTCGTGGGCTCGTGCGAGTCCGTCATCTCGAAGCCGAAGTCCCTGGTGCCGAAGGATTCGTTCAACGCGTTGAGCATGAACGACTTGCCGGAGTGGTACCCGCCGACGATGGCCACGACGGAGATCTTTTCCTCGAGCGACTCGAGCCGGCGCACGCCGGACGCCACCACCTCCAGGGAGGCGTGGTCTGCGCTGGGGCGCGCGATCTGGAAGACATCACGCACGGAAATCGATTCCTTCGACGGGAAAGGCGCGGAGGCGCCCGGCGCAGCCGCGAGCGAGGCGGCAGGCAGAAGCGCGAGGAGGAACCACGACAGCCGTTTTTCCGTCATACTGGAGCTGTTCGCACAGGGCAAACAGTCAGACGAGCTCAGCCGGTCGTTGTTGGTTGCTTGAGGGTGCCAAGATGGTTTGGCCGTTTCGCGCGCGCGCCACCGAAAGTGGCGAGCGTGGCGTCGACGAGATGCGGTCCACGTGCGACGACGTGTGTCGAACACTCCTCGAAGATCGTGCGCGCCTCGAGTCGTGCGGTCGCGCGTGGCGTTGTGGGCGAGCCGCTGACGATCTCGCCTCTGGGGGAATCTGGGTTCTGTCGGCACGTCCGAGACTTGGAACCGTGATTTCTCTGAGGTTTGTGGAGACGACAGCAACCTGCGGAGCGGGGCACTCCGCGGCGCGCTGTCAGATCCTCCGCGGAGACGGGCATCGAGCCCGGCGGCTTCGACGCGCGATGCGACGCGCGATCGCGCGCGCGCTCGCGGATGCGAGTCTCCCCCGGCGGTGCTGCCCTTCCGCGCGCGTGCATGCGTGGCGAGCCCCGCCCTCTCGGTCGGCACCGCGACGCTCGCTGTCCGGCTGTGCCGAGGCTGCCGAGTTGGACGCCCTCGTCGCCTCGCGGCTGGCCGCCGCCGTGCGCGACCCCGACGTCGTCGCGCGCGTGCTCCCGCACCTCCCGAGGCCGCTCGTCTCCCGCGGACCCGGCGAGGGCGAGCGTTCGCGGGGCGACGGACGGGCGTCCCCGTCGGATGGGTCGTCGTCGGCGGGACGACCCACGCGCGTCGCCGTCGGCATCTCCGGCGGCGTCGACTCCGCGGTGGCCGCGTGGCTCCTGAAATCCGCCGGGTTCGACGTGACCGGCGTGCTGATGCGCAACTGGGACGAGGCGGAGGAGACGGGCGGGGCGTGCGAGTTCGAGAAGGACCAGAGGGACGCGCGCGCGGTCGCCGCGGCGCTGGACGTCGAACTGAAGGAAGTGGACTTCGTGCGCGAGTACTGGCACGCCGTGTTCGAGCCATTCCTGCGGGACTTCGAGCGCGGCAACGCCACGCCTAACCCCGACCTCGCCTGCAACCGCCACATCAAGTTCGGGGCGTTGCTGCACCACTGCGAGGAGGCCCTGGGCGCGGACGTGCTCGCCACAGGGCACTACGCGCGCGTCGCGCCGACGGGAGACCGCGAGACGGGAAACGACGCGAACGAGAGTCGGCTGCTTCGCGGCGTCGACGAGACGAAGGATCAGTCGTACTTCCTCGCGTCCGTGCGCGGCGCGTCGCTGCGGCGCGCGTGCTTCCCCCTCGGCGGGTTGACGAAGAAACAGGTCCGGGCGCTCGCGTCGGGCCCCGCGCGCCTGCCCGCGGCCGTCACCGCGCGCAGGAGCAGCGCGGGCATCTGCCACGTCGGCCGGAAGCAAAACTTCGGGGACTTCATCGCGCAGTACGGCGACGCGTCGTCCACAGAGACGGACGCGGCGGGCGCGGCGGACGTGTGCGCGTCGGACGCGTCCTTCGTTCCCGGCGCGTTCGTCTCTGTGGACGACGGGCGCGTGATCGGCACGCACGCGGGTCTGAGTCGGTACACAGTCGGGCAGAGGGCGCGCGTGGGAGGCGCGCGCGTGCCCTGGTACGTCGTCGGGAAAGACGCGAGCCCCGGCGCGAACGTCGCGTACGTCGCGCCGGGCCCGGAGCACCGAGCGCTCTTCGCTCGCGAGGCGGCGGTGGGCGGGTGCTTCTGGACGAGCGCTTCCGGGTCCCCGCCGGGTGTGTTTTCCGATGTTTCAAAAACGAAAGATGTAAAACCCGCGTCGGTGACGCGGCTCACCGCGCAGACGCGGTACGGGGGCGAGCGCGTGGCTTGCGAAGTCAGGCTGGTGCCGAGCGGCGACGCGCCGGCGATTCAACCGACGCGGTTCGGACCGAAAAGAAACGCCGTCTCGGACGGCGCCGTCTTGGAGGTGCGCTTCGACGCGCCGACGCGCGCGCTCACGCCGGGACAGGCGCTGGTGCTGTACGACGGGGACACGTGTCTGGGCGGGGGCTCGGTGCTGTACCCGGGGAGGTCATCGCACGAGCTGGCGATGGAGTAGACTCTAGAGCTAGCTATAGCTAGCTAGCTAGTAGTGGGTATCGATTCGCGGACTACGTAGGTTTCACTAAAAAAAACGCACCCGCCGCGCGCCGCGCGCGTCAGCGGCTCTTCGCGATCCGGGACGCGAGCGCGACCAGCCCCGCGGCTCTGACCATCAGCCGCCTCCTGCGACCCTCCGCGCGGACGTGGTCGTGCCCCGGCGCGCGCCTGTGCTTCGTGCGGTGGATGAGCGAACGCTTTATGCGCGAGAGCGTCGAACGCACGCCGTGCGGGCGGTGGCCCCCCACCGAGTTCTCGCCCACCACGCCGCCGCGGCGCGGGAACCACCGCGCCGCCGCGTCGCCGCGCGCCAGGTTGAATCGCCGCAGCGGCCAGAACGACGCCGCCACGCCGTCCTTCCCGAACAGACGACGGCGCACACGCGCGTGTCTCGTGGCCGCGTCGAAGCCGCGGCTTCCTCCAGCGCGCGCGAACGCGCCGGAGGCGCCGGGCGCGAACCGCCCGCCGCGCGCGGCTTCCTCCAGCGCGCGCATGTACGGCGCGAGCCCTTTGCACGCGCCCAGGCAAATCACCGCCGCGGGGACGCCCGAGTCCTCGTGGTACACGGAAACCAGCTCGGCGGCGCCGTACTGACGATCACGCGGAACCGGAGCCGTTCTCATACGATCATCGTGGAAATCCCCGCCGCTCGCGGCGCTCGTGGTGGAGTTCGCGGGCGAAGGCGGGACGGCGCGCGGCGTCGGGAGAGGCTCGTCCTCTTTGACCCGCCGGGTCCGCGACGCGACGTCGCGGACGCGCTGCCCCGAGAAGATGCGTCGCACGCGGAACCCCTTTCCGCCGTTCCGCGGCCCGAGGCTGTCGAGGAGCGCGTCGGCGTCGCACGAACCGGTCGCGTCCTTGGTGACGCCGTAGTACGCGCCGTCCGCGCACCGCCACCGCCGGCGCACGAACAGGTAGTCGCGCGGCGCGAGCGGCGCGGGGAACTTCATCCGCCAAAACGCCAGCTCGGAGCCCTCGCCCGCGTCGTTGTCCTCGGCATCCGTGATAGAGGACATGTCCGTGGACACGTCGTACGTCTCCGCATCCGAGCGCGCGAGGTGGCCCGCCGCCACAAGTGACGTGTCCCACTCGCCGCGGATCACATCGTTCATCTGCACGCGCGTCAGCTGCTCGGCGCTGACGCCCTCCATCACCATCTCAAGCCGGAACTGCGTCAGGCCGCGCCGACCCTCCGACGCCGTTCCGGGCGCGGGGCCGTTTCGCTTCAGCAAACGGTACGTCGTGCCGTTGCCCGTGTCCCCGCGAGCCAACACGATCCAGCCCGAAGCGGTCGCCGCAACCGTCGCGGCGTCGACGCCAGCGCGTCTCCGCGCGTCGTCGCTCTCCTCGTCTCCGCGCGTCTCTCTTTGATAACGACGCCACCCGCCGCCGTCCCGGTCGCCGCCGGACATCACCTCCTCCTCCGCCTCGAGCCACCTCTCGGGCGCCTCCTCTTCTCGCGCGATGGCCTCCTCCGCCTCGCGCTCCGTAGCCACGCTCGCGAGCTCCTGCAGGAAGTGCTCGACGTCCGCGTCCGTCACGAGCGCGTCGAGCGCGGGGGTCATGCGCGGCGTCCGGTCGAGCGCCGGCTCGCCATCCTCGGCGAAGGCGTCGAACGGGGTCTCGCGGCGGCGTCCCTCGGAGGACGCGCGGTGCCCTGAGCTTCTTCTTTCCGAGAAGAAGAGGTGTTGCCCCCCTCGCACGCAGCGGCGCGCGACGTGCTTGACCACCGCGCGCGCGTCGCGGAACGGGTCCGCGGTGATCAGGATGGAGAGCACCACGAAAAACGTTCCGATCGCCTCGAGGACGCACGGCGCGCCCATGTCGAACTGCGGACGAGAGGGAGGGGATGCGGAGGCGGGGATGGATGTTAGCGAGACTTCCTCGGGCGGCGATGTCGGCGAGGAGGACATGAAAACACGCGGAGAGCACGCGGAGGCGCTCGTCGAAACGACTCGGGGTTTATCGCATCGTCGAACGCTTCCGTCGGCGCGCGTCGTTCCGAGGTTCGCGGATAGCTTCGGAAAGTACGAACCTGCGGCAGCGCATCCTCGTCAGATTCGCCGTGCGCCTCCGCGAACGCGAAGCGCCCCGAGCGCTCATCCCTCAATCGCGCGCGCGCGTTGATCGACCCCACACATATGGCGGACGCCACCGCGGCCCGTGCCGCGACCGCGACCGCCGACGATGCCATCCTCGCGCGTCGCTGTCGCGTCGCGCGTTGACCAACAGTGCCGCCGCGAAACGAAAAAGCCAAAACGTGGCTAAAAGCAAATCGCCTCTCCGCCAGTGGCAGAGCTGCGCGGCTAAAAACGACGCTGTGCAAGATCGTCTGTTCTGAAACGGGTGAGGGAGGAGTTGTGAACCCTCAACTTTCCCGTACAAACGGAGAATTTGTTCGCGCGCAATTTTTTTTTTTTCGGCGTCGTTTTCGCAGAGGCGGGTCGCCGAACTTCGAGGCATCCCCATTCGCCGTCACAATCGGGCGCGTGGGCGACACACCCGCTTCGGGAGGCGGACGAGGCGCGATGCTTCCGCGGGGCCGCGGGACGCTCGGCGCGGCGGCGCGCGCGCTGCCCCACCTGCGGGCGTGGGTCGCGGGCCCGGCGCGGTCGCTCCCGCCGACTGCGGTCCCCGCGATCGCGGGTGGGCACCGCGAGATGACGATGTCCACCGAGGCCTCGGGCGCTTCCGCGAAGAAGCGGCGGAAGAAGAAACCGTCACCCGAGGTGGAGGCCATGAAGATGCGCTCGCTCGTGCCGTCCGTCGGGGGCGTTCCCGGGGGGGCGGGGCGGGCCGGAGGCGTCGCGTCGCTCGACGGCGTCGCGTCGCTGTCCGCGTCGCACACGAGAAGAGAACGATTCGACGGCGATCTCTTCTACGACCGAGTCATCCCCGCGCTGCGGTACTTCTACGAGGTGCACTCGCACCTGAACGTGCACAAGCTGTACACCGTGCCTGACGAGTCCCCCGTGCCGTACGACATCCGGGGCTTCGCCTTGGGGAAGCGCGTCGATAACATACGCGCGCGCGGCGATTTCGTGAAGAGCGATCCCGGGAAACTGGACGCGCTCATGTCTTTGGGCGGGCCCAGTCCCGCGCAGCGGTTCGTGTGGAAATCCAAAAAGTGGGTCTTCGACCACCAGATCGTCCCCGCGCTGCAGTACTTCAAACGCAAACACGGCCATCTGATCGTGCCCCGGGACTACGTCACCCCCGAGTCCGAGCGCGACCTGGAGCCGCACGCCCGGTTGTTCGCGCTCGGGTCGGTTTCGCACGACATGCGCAACAAAGCGAAGGGGTTTTACCTGGACCAGCAGCCCGAACGCGTGCGTCTGCTGGACGCGCTGGGGTTCCCGTGGGAGACCACGAGCTTCGAGAAGTGGGAGCTGCGCGACGTGCCCGCGATGGAGTGGTTCAAGAAAAAGCACGGCCACCTCGCCGTGCCCACCACTTTTACGCTTCCCGCCGGCGCGGAAGCAGCGGCGAGCGGGCTGCCGCGCATCGCCGCCGGAACGCGGTTGGGCCTGAGATGCGTGCAGATCCGGAAACGGCTCAACGCGGGGGTTCTGGACGCGAGAGTGGAGCGCAAACTCGAGACGTTGGGGTTCCCCGCGAGTTTGCAGGAGGCGTTCTTACGAAGAGTCGTGTTCCCGGCGGTCACGTACTTCGTCGTGAAGCACGGCCACCTGCGCTGGGACTCGCGGCGGCAAGCCGGCTTGTACGCGGTGCCCGCCGGGACGCGCGAAGTGCCGCGCTTCGCACAGGGGCTGCGTCTGGGGGAGGTGTTCTTCGGGTCCGTGCGGCCCGGCGCGGAGGCGTTCGCGGGGGGCATAGGGCTGTGGGACGGCAAAGGGTGCGGGCCGACAGAGACGCGGCTGGCGCGGTACGACGCGCTGGAGGCGGTGGTGGCGTTTGCGGCGGCGAAGTTCGCCGAGGAAACCGGGACGCCGGCGGCGGCGTGGGATGACGGGTTCGCGGAAACCCTGCGCGCGGTGCGCGAGAGGTGCGAGCGATGAAATGAATGATGATGCTCACACGTGTCAGTCAGTTCGCGAACGCGTCCGAATCGTTTCTGTTTTGGTCCACCCACCCCCACGCGATGATGGAGACGCGCTCTTCGTTCGCGCCGGCGGCGGCGCCGCGCAGCGCCTCGGGGACCTGCGGAACGCCGTGTCTCCACTCCACGTTCACGTCGTGGCCGAAGCAGTACGCCGAGCCGTGCGTCTGCGGCAGAAAAACGGTGGTCTTCGTCTTGGCGTGCTCGAACGCGACGTCGCGCGTCGCGCCGAAGGAAACGGCGATCGTGCAGTTCTGGGTCTTCGCCTTGTCTTTCTTCACCGCGGCGGCGTCGTGGTGGTACGGCTTCCACTCTTCCGCGTTGCGGTACCAGTTGAACCGCGTCGCCTTGACGTCCATCTCGAAGTACCGCGCGATCTTCTCGATGACGGCGCAGAACACGGGCGAGTCGTCTTTCCACTTGCCGTGTCGCTCTCTGTCGTTCGCGATGAAGTGCGACTTCTCGTGCCACGGCACCCACATCTCAGGACTGCCCGCCGCGCGAACCTCCGCCATGAGCTTTCCGAACACCTCTGTTTCCTCTTCGTCGCAGAAGAAGCCGGGGACGTACGTCACGTGCCTGCCGTGCATCTGCTTCCCCAGCGTCGGCTTTCGGGGGTTTCCCACCACGAGCTTCAACCCAGGAGGGGTCGTGCTCGGTGCGAAGTCTTGCGTGTTACGGCCTTTCTTCCCGGGCTTGTGCTCCGTCTGCTTGCCGTCGGTTTTTCCCTTGTTACGATTGCCGCGATTGCGACCCCCCTTGGCCTTGGCCTGGTTGATCGTGTCGCGAAGGTCTTTGTCAGCCGGCGCTTTCTCCATCGCATGAGGCGCGGGAACGGAAAGCGCGTTGGCGTCACGATCCTGCATGGGGGCGGTCATGGCGTGCGCACGAGGAAGTCAGATCTATCTGGGACAGGTACCATTTAAACAAACGAGAAGTTTGACGTCAACGAAGACTTCCATACCGCGTGCATTCCCCCGAGCGCCTGTTTCGACGACGACAGCGATGTTGGCGGCGGCAGGGCGCGTGGTCGCCGTGATGAGTGCGAGACGGACGTACCCGTCGTGCGTCGCGCTGGGTCGAGCGCGGCACGGCGCCGCCCACCGCGCGGCGGGCCCCGCGCGGTGTTCGCGCGCTGGGCACCTCTCTCATCAGGTGGTCGCGAGAAGCTCGCACGGCGCCCCCGGGTCGTTGCTTCCCACGACCGCGCGCGCGGACCGGCTGTCGCCCGCGCAGGCGTGGGTCTCGAGCCGCTGCGTGTCCTCGCGCGGGCTCAAGACCTCGGTCTCCGCGGCGGGCCGCGGCGGGGACTGGGACGATGACTGGTACGACGAGGATGACGAGGATGACGACCCGTGGGCGGATGACGAGGAGGCGGTTGAAGTCGCGACGACGAAAACGGCGAAGGACGTCGACGCCCTTCGCGGGGTGCAGGACGTGCGCGTCACGGACACGTTGCCCATGCCCGAGCCGGGGGAGAACATCGACCCGCCTCGCAAAGTCACGCGCGAGGACGTCGTCGTAGCGTTCGCGCGATCGGGCGGCGCGGGCGGCCAGAACGTGAATAAAGTCGCGACGAAAGTGGACATGCGCCTGCACCTCGAAAACGCCGAGGATTGGCTCCCGCGCTGGGTCACGCGTCGGCTCGTGGTGCTGGAGAAGAACCGCGTGAACAAGGACGGCGAGCTCGTGATTCAGTCCTCGCGGTACCGCACGCAGAAGCAGAACGTGGACGACGCTCTGGATAAGATGCAGGCGTGCCTGAACCGCGCGTCCAAGCTCCCGCAGCACTCGAAGAGCAGCAAGAGCAAGAAGAAGAAGCTGGTGATGCAGGCGGAGAAGGCGAACAAGCGGCGGCTGGAGAGCAAAAAGCGGGGAAGCGACAAGAAGAAAATGCGGAGCAGGAAGGACTGGGATTGAGGAGGAGGCGTACGCGGCGCGAGGCGTTTTGTTAGGCGCGTCGGCGGCTTTTCGTTGGTTTTTTCGCGTATTTTATAGTCTGCTCGCTCGTCGCGGCGTCCGCGCGCGGAGTCAATCGAGGCCCTCCACGGTGACCACCACGCCGTTGCCGTACTCGGTGGTCTCCGTTTCCACCGTCCCCACGACTTCCTCTTTCGGTTCTTCCGGTCGGTCCAGTCCGAGCTTGTGTTTCATCTCCTCGCGTCGTTCTTTTCGCTCCTGCAACCGTTCCTTCCGCGCCTTCTCCTCCGCCTGCTTCACCGCGAACTTTCGTCTCGCCGTCTTGCGCTTGCTGTACCCCGTCACCCAGTCCCGTCGCACGGAGTCGTCGAAAACCGCTTCGCCGCCTCGCTTCGTGCGCTCCTGGCCACAATCCTGCGCACGCGTGGAAATCAATAGTGTCAGCGAGGAGAACGACGGGGTGGGTCGTGCGCGAGAGGGGCGAATGGAGAGGAGCGAAAAGGTTCGGGGGTGGAGGGCGCACCATTTTAGCGAGAGGTCTCCCTCCTTTGCTCCCCTTCGCGCCTTTGCCTTCCTTCCCGAAGGCGCCTTTCGTCGTACCGAAAGGCATCTTCTTGCCGGCGGGCTTCTTCGCGGTCATCTTGCCCATGGTGTTCCCCTTGTGCCGGGCGTAATGCGCCGCCGACAGACTTTCCCCGAAAGTCGCTCCGATTTGGCGCGCGAAACCCTCCAGAAACTGAGATATTGAAATAACTCTCACGCGCTCAAGCCCGGCGGACGCCTCGGGAGCGCCAGAAGACGCCGCACGGGCTCGTCGGAGTCGTGCGTGCGGCTTCCGAAAGCCTCGGGAGACTCAAGGCGCGTCGAGCGCGTCGCGAGCCGTCCGCTCGCGCTCCGCCGAGTTCGGCGTCGCGTCGAGGGGGACCACGCGAGTCGAGGATCTGGCTGGCGGCATGGGTCGCACTCGAGGGTCGCGGAAGCGCGCTTCCGGGGAAGGCGAGAACGGGAACGACCCCGAGGTGCTTGAGCTGAACCGCGCTGTGAAGCGACTGAACACGGGAGACGCGGCGAACCGCGCGCGTGCGAACGGCGGAGGCGCCGCGGGAAGGGGCGCGGGGACCAGGGGCGGGAAGCACGCGTTGCCTCTGCTCGATGAAAATTACGAAACCCACGCGGAAGAGCGCGAGGAAGCTCAGCCCGAACGACCGACGACGAGGTCGGTGTACTCGGAGATAAACGCCATGCTCAGGACGTTACACTTCGCGCGCGTGCGACGACGGGAGTCGTTGCTGCCACCGCCGCTACCATCGGAAACGCGGTGACGCGCGAGTCGCGGAGGAGAGTAAAAAGACGCGCGCGATGTACGATAGAAACGCGCTCCGCGACGCGCGGCTTTTGTACTATGTACGACTT
>Ga0255756_1001937_pt1 | contig 22782 bp, 14 predicted proteins | sample 011ome_20_FD_179956 | JGI IMG/M metagenome (GOLD analysis project Ga0255756, IMG submission 179956) | Coastal salt marsh microbial communities from the Groves Creek Marsh, Skidaway Island, Georgia - 011509CT metaG (version 2) | ecosystem: Environmental > Aquatic > Marine > Intertidal zone > Salt...
AGGAAGAGGAACGCGCGGCGGAGCTCGCCGCGATGCGAGAACGCGAGGAAGAGAGCGCGCGCATCGAAGCCGAGCTCGCGCTGCCGTCGTCGAAAGCGACGAGCCGCGCGCGCGACGGCGGCGCCGCGGCGAAGAGAGCCGCGGCGAAGAGAGCCGCGCGAATTGCGGCGCTCGCCGCGGCGGAGTCGGGCGGCGGCGCGCGGCTGGCGTCGAAAACAAACGTCGGGGGATTGAATCCTCGCGGGACGACGCGAACGCGCGGCGGTCCGGGAGAGCCGCGACGCGTCGCCGTGCTGCTCCCTAAGGACGCGTTCGGGGAGCGGTGCGTCCTGTCCTCCGAGCCGATGCGGTACACGGTCGCGTGCGTCGGGACGAGGCCGGTGAAGGTTTTGAAAGTCCCGGGGAAGGAGTTCAAGGCGACGTTGAAGAAGGGCGACGAAGGCGACGACGACGGGAAGAGACGCTCGCGGGAGATGAAGCGGCGGATCTTGAGAGCCGCGCTCGCGAGGGAGGAGACGTACGTCGAGCGCGCGAACGCGGTAGAGGCTGCGCGCGCGCTCGCGTTCACGCACGGGCACGAGCGGGAATTTTTGTTGCGTCGAAGAGCGAAGCGCGAAGTCGCGGAGAAGGAGGAGCGGGAGAAGGTTCGCCCGCCGCCGCCGCCGGAGATCGAGGGCGCCGTCGGCGGCGCCGCGGTGACGCGGACGCCGACGACGCAGGAGGAGCTGAACTACATGAAGCACGCCGCGGTCGAGTCCGCGAAGCTGCGGAAGATGGATCAGAGCACGACGGTGGAGCTGACGAGACGAGACGTCACGCGCGTGCGGTGCCGTCCGCCGTCGCCGTCGCCGTCGCCGTCGACGTCGACGTCGACGCGGCGCGTCGCCCTCGGGGACGCGTCGTCCGCGGAGGCGGACGTCGCGGACGAGGGCCGGCCTGGCGGGGAGAACGAGACGCTCCGCGAGGCGTCGACGCCGTCGTCCGCGTCGAGGCAGCGGCCGCGTGCGCGGTCGCAGTCCGCGCGAACGCCGGCGGCGACGCTCTCGGAGCTCACGCCGGAGTTTAAGCAGAGCGGGGCGAGGTTCGCGACCCCGAACGCGGAAACGACAGAAACGGATAAGGCACGGCCGTTATCCGCGAAGCTCGTCGTCGGCGCGGCGATCGAGCAGCTCCGTTTATCCACCCCGGGGATGGACCGTCAGCGACGGATGAAGCACTACGCCGCGAGCGTCCGCGGCGGCGTTCGGGCGCGGCCGCAGAGCGCGCCGGCGTCGCGGTCGACGGGCGGCGGCGGCGCCGGGTTCGACACCTTCGGGTTCGGTTCTTTAGACGGCGTTCGCGGGATCGATCCTCCGAGGCGGGGGATGCCGCCGCCCGCGGAGCCGAAGCTGAGGTTATGGACTCGGACGGGGCCGCCGCCGCCGGAGAAGAAGCGGCCGAATTGGGTGTGCGGAGGAGGAAGACTCAAGTACGAAGACTTCAAGTCGTGATCGAGGCGAGGCGCGCGGGCGGGTGGTTTCGCGGAGACGCGCGGCGCTCGCGCGCTCGAGTAACTTAGTTTTTCATCGTCGAGTCGAACAAAAATACGTTCGTTCAGGTCAGAAGTTGTCCTTCCGCTTCCGCGTCTCCTTGAACACCGCGACGTCGTCCGCGTCCACTAACCCCACGTTCCTGCGAATCTCGTCGCTGTGCGGGCGACAGAACGGGTTCGTCTCCAACTCGAGTCCGATCGTCGTCGGCACCGTCCACTCCCCTCTCGCTCGCTTCTCTTCCACCTCCTTCGCCCTCGCGCTCAGCGCGTCGTTCCCGGGCTCCACGCTCATCGCGAACTTCGCGTTCGCGAGCGTGTACTCGTGCGCGCAGTACACCTCCGTCTCCCTCGGCAGCGCCATCAGCTTCGAGACGCTGTTCCACATCTGCGTCGCTTTCCCTTCGAACATTCGACCGCAGCCGAGCGCGAAGAGCGCGTCGCCGACGAACACCTTCCGCTCGGCGGGGAAGTGATACGCGACGTGCCCCAAGGTGTGCCCGGGGACGTCGATGACCCTCGCCTCGATGTTCCCGATCTTGACGACGTCGTCCTCGCTCACCGCGCGGTCCATCCCCGGGATCGCGTCCGCGCCCTTCCGCTCGCGCGCGGGGCCGACGATCTCGCACGCGTGCTCGCGCTTCAGCTCGACGTTCCCGCCGGTGTGGTCGCCGTGCCAGTGCGTGTTCAGGATGTGCGTCAGCTTCCATCCTTTCTCTCTCAGCGCGGCCTCGATCGGCGCCACCTCGGGGGTGTCCACGACCGCGGTGCACCCCGTGGACGGGTCGTGAAGCAGGAACGCGTAGTTATCGCTGAGGCACGGGAACTGATGCACCTCCATCGCTCCCTCGGCCGTCGCGGTCGACGCCGCGCACGCGCGGGAGAGAGAGCGCGGGGTTCGAGCGGGGAGCCGAGCGCTGGACGTGAGCGCGGCAGGGACGGCACCGACGACGACGCGGGCGACGGCGAGCATCAGGGTGCCGAGGACAGTGTCGCGGAGGAAGCTTCAAGGTACCGCGAAACGTCGTCGTCGTTGCAGCACCGAAACGCGTCACTCCACCGACTCAGCACGAGAATATCTCCCGCGCGAAGGAGGCCCCGATCCGTCACTCCGCCCGCGCGCTCCACACGCGTCGTCTCGTTCGTCGCGCCGCTCGCCGTCATCCCGCGGTTCCCTCGCGAACGGCTCACGCGCGCGCGCTCCGGCTCACCTCGCTCGCGGCCGCGCAGATCGATCGCGTCGTCTGTCCGTCGGATCTCGCCTCGCCTGATTTAGGCGGCAAAAGAACCGAGTAACACGATGCCGCGCCTCACGTTCTCCTCGAGCGACGGCAAGGATAAGGACGCGAAGCGCAAGTTCGGCGGCGGGAAGATGCGCGCGTTCCCGACCGGCGCGTCCGTCGTCGGGAAGATGCGCGCGTTCGGCGACGGCGCCGCGAGGAAGAAGAACGACGGGCCGTCGCGCGTCTCCGTGCTGAGCCGCGTGACGGGCGGGATCTCCAAATTCCGATCCAACACCGAGCGCGTCGTGAGACGCGTGACGACGAACAACGGAAAGTGGAAGCACGACATGTTCCCCGGGTCGCGCGGCACCGTCGGGGAGAAGCGCGAGAGGAACGGCGACCTGCGATCGCGCCTCGGCGGCGGGAAGAGCGACGGGCGCGTCGTCCGCCTCGTCGGCGGCGGCGTCGGCGGCGGCGCGTCTCGCGGGGACTTGCGGAACACGCTCGGAGGCGCCCCGAGAGGGAGGTCCGGGAGCGGGCAAGAGCAGGTCGCGAGCTTCCTTCGCGGGTTAGACCTCGGGAAGTACGTCGGCGTGTTCAAGTCCCAGGAGATCGACGTCTCCGCACTGCAGGCGATCACGGACAGGGACTTGGAGAACTTGGGGCTTCCTCTCGGACCTCGGAAGAAGATCATGGCGGCGAAGAAGACGGCGTTCCGCGGGTTTTAATAAACGACGAAACGAGGCCGATGACTGAAACACACGCCACTCGCCATCGTCACTAACACTATCATCAAAACACGCCACTCGCCATCGTCACCCGTTGCGCTCGCCTTTCGCCAAGATCACCTTCGTGACCTCCCCCGCGCCCGGCATCCCTTCGCTGCCGGTGTCGTACGCGCGCTTCAACACGTACTCCTCGCTCTCCATCTTTCCAAACTTTTTGTACAGCTCCCACTTCCCGTCGTGCGTGTATCGCATCGCGCCGTATATCGGGAAGAAGTACGGCTTGCGGTACAGCAAACGGAAGTGATACACTTCGCGCCACGTCGAGACGTACTCGCGCCGTTCCCCTCTGCCTCTGATCGACATCACGTTCCCCGCGCTCTGGATGTCGTCGAGCTTAGGATTGATCATGATCATCGGGCGATCCCCCGCGGCCTCCTCCATCGCGATGATCCGCGGCAACACCGCGAACCCGACGATGTTCTGCGGCGCGATCAAGATGAAGAACTCATCCTCCGGCTGCGGGACGTCGCCGTCGATCGCGCCTCTGGAGATGAACTCGTCTGCGTCGCCCCAGTCCATCATGTCAAGTATCCTCGCCACGCCGGATAACGACAGCGGCAAGCCTTGGAACACGCCCTCGCCCATGCTTCCCTGAACGCAGACGCGGACGCGCTTGCCGTCCTTCGCGAGCGTCATCGCGAGCTCGCGGACGAGCTCGAGCAGCGTGCCGACGCGGTACACGTCGCCGTTGACGTTGAGCTCGGGGAACTCCACTTTCGCCTTCACGCGCGTCATCGGTTCCTCGCCCGTCACCGCGCGCGTCACGGACGTCACGCAGTCGTCGTAGAACCACCGTCGGACCTCCCTCGGGTGCGGGGTGTTGTTCAGCATGATCGGGATGTCCGCCTTGCGCGCGAGGTCTTCCTCCGTGGGCATGTTGACGTCGTCCTCCGGCTTCGCTTTCCCCGGCGCGCGCCCGGATGGCGCCTTTCGCGTCGAAGACGACGGCTTCCCCTTCGCGTCCGCGTCCTTCTCGCCGCCGCCGAAGCCGCTCCAGAACGCGCGAATGGGCGACGACGACGCGCGGGACGCGCGCGGAGGACGCGCGCGAGCGCGGAGCGCGAGGCTCGGCGCGAACGCGGTCGACGTCATCGCGGCGGGCGGCCGTGCTCGCGCTTCGTCGAGTGTTGCCGACGAGGAGGAACACACAGCTGGCATGGCACTCCAGCCTGGCACTCGCTGCTCGAGCCAGGTGCTCGAGCCTCGAGTTTTCGCCCCGCCGCCGCACTCCTCCCTCGCGCCCCGCGCGCCCCCCTCCGCGCCTACAGTACGCCATGGGCGCCTGCGCGAGCCGCGACGCCGCCGCGCGAGCGCGCGCCCGCCCGCCGGATCCGACCGACGCGCCGAACTGCTCGACGCCCGCGAAGCGCGGCGCGTTCGGCAGCCCCCTCGACGACCTAAACCCGGAGGGGGCGCCGCCCGCGCGTCTGGAGACGACGTTCGGGTCCACCGCGGCGACGGACGGCGGGTCCTCCCCTCGGACGCCGCGCGCGTCGAACGTCATCGACGGCGTCGTGAACACGACCCCGTTCGCGCGCCCGTCGCTGCACAGCCCGTCGCGCTGGGAAGGCACGAGTAAGGCGACGACGACCACCTCTCTCCTCCCTCTTCTCTGTCTTCTTGTGCTCTTTTTCAAACTTCTGTTCCAACTTCTGTTCTCTTCCTGACGTCGCCGCCGCCGGCTTCCGACCTCACCGCGCGGCGTCCCGAGACCGTTCCTCCCCCCGAGCATGTTCAACCGCCGCCGACGTACGACGAGCGTCGGCGACGACGCCGACGCGACGACGCCGACGGCGCGCGGCGAAGACGACGTCTGGCGACGGCTCTCGAGTTTTCGCGCGCCGCTGTCGACGCCGCCGTCGACGCCGCCGGACCTCGCGACGCACGCGCTCGCGGACGCGTGGAGCGACGACGACAGCGACGAGGACGACGCGTGAGGCGCGCGGAAGACGTGATGTGCTTTTGATCGCGACGAGGGGCGAAGCGCGCTCGATGGACGAAGAGACGAGACGACGACGACGACGACGACGGCGACCGGGACGAAACGCGACGACGCTTGCGGTGACGCGCGAAAAGAACGCGATGTTAAATTTTCTCACGACGACCAGACAGACGCGAACCGCGACCCGCCGTCCGTCTCGTCGCTCACCAGCCCACGCGCTCCGCCATCTTCCCGCCGCTGCCGGCGTCGTAAAAATCATCGTCCGTGCCGAGGACGAACAACCTCCCGTCGAACACCTGAAAGAACGCGCCTCGCACCTGCAACGTCCCCGCCTTCACCGCGTCCTTCACCCACGGGTACTCCGACACCCTCTTCACCGACAGACGCACGTTTTCGAGCTCGAGCTGCCGCCCGCGAATCTGCGGGTCGAACTTATCGATCACGCCGCACACCGCCTCCTTCATCGTGAAGCACCACCTGTCGACGGTCGAGGGAACGCCTCCCTCGCCGTGCATCGCCACGCACAGGTCGCGGTTCTTCGTCACGACGTTCAGCGCGTGCGCGCACCCGCCGCACTGCGAGTGGCCCATCACGAGGAGCAGCGGCGTCTTCAGCGCGGTGACCGCGTACTCGATGGCGGCGACGACGCCGTTCTCCGTGGACTCCCCCGGGGGCTTGTACGCGGGGATCATATTCGCGACGTTCCTCACGGAGAAGATGTCTCCGGGTTCCGTGTCGAAGATGATCGCGCCGTCCTGCGGAGGGAGGGGATGGACGTCTTTAGAAAGATTCATATTATTCCGCGGTCCGGTGGCGTCGAATCGATTCGATCGTCGAGGGAGATGGGACGGCGGGGCGAGCGCGCGACGACGCGAGACGCACCGCTCTGGAGTCGGAGCACCCGACGAGGCACGTGTGCGGGTTCTGGCCCTCGTTGGACAGCATCGCGAACTTCGGGGACAGGACGCTCATGCCGTTCTCGCGGAACCTCTGCGCGAGCGAAGGAAGAGATGATGGGAGGGGGAAGCGGAGGGAATCAGAAATCCGCGCGACGTCGTCGTCGTCCTCGCGCGCCGGGCTCCGCGCGAGCGAAGCGAGGGTTCGCGAACCTTGTACCCGCTGAGCACGTGCGCGATCTTCGGATCGTTCAGAGCGGCCGACATGGCGACCGGTCGGGGGGTGTCGCGTGGACGGCGTCCCGGGAAGTGACTCGTCCTCGGCGATACGACCCTCTTTTGGATGTGCGCGAGTCCGAGGCTCGGCGCGGCGCGAGTGCCAGGCCGGCGAGTCACTTCATCAATCTGTTCATCGGACGCCGCGAGTCGAACGGACGCGCCGACTCTCGCGCGCGCCGCGGCGCGTCGACGGCGACGAGCGGACGCTCTCTCGGGGAGGCCCCGGAGCGCGGATCTCGCTCGGTCGGGGGATCACCGGAGGACAGGGCGCCGGGGATCCCTCGCTCGGATCGATCGCGCGGGGAGGCGACGGTTCGTTCTGTTCGGCACCGCGCCGCGCGTCGTGCGGTCGCGTCTTTGAAAACTAGCTAGATCGTCGGCATCGCGGAGCGCCGCGGCGACGCGTCGGCGCGCGCGATGACGGAGCCGACGGCGGCGTCGGAGTCGGAGACGACCGCCGACGCGACGATCGAACGCGCGGACGCGACGGCGGGCGCGACCGCGGACGCGACCGCGGAGGACGCGTCGACGCCGGAAGATCGGACGGCGGCGGAAGACGGCGACGACGCGAACGCGAACGCGAACGCGAACGACGACGACGCGGCGACGGCGACGGCGACGGCGACGGCGACGCGCGACGACGAGGATGCAGAGTACGCGAACGGCCTCGAAGAATCCACCGCGAGTTGGGACGACGCCGAGGACGAGACGCCGCCGAAACCGCCGCCGCCGCCGGACATCTTCGACCGGCTCTACCCGAGCGACGCCGACGACGACGAAGACGCCGACGACGCGGCGCCGGCGGACGCCGAGCGCGACGGCGAAGTCCTCGCGCCGCTCCTGGACGCGATACGCGACGTCGACGCCGGGACGACGCCGCTGGATCCCAACGCGCTCGGGTCGCTCGCGTTCGCCCTCGCGGGCGAGCTGAACGGGTACCTCGCGACGCGCGACGACCTCCCGGGCGCGCCGCTGAGCGACATGCCGGAGTTTTTAGTCGAAACCGTGGATCACCTCGGCGTCCTCGCGCGCGCGCTGACGTTCGCGCCCAATGACGTCGTCACGCAGCGCGGCGGCGCGACCGTCCCAGCGAGCGGGACGCACAGGGTCGCGGTGCTGGAGATCTTCGCGACGTTGCTCGAGATGGGGACGAAGGACGTCGACGAAGCCGTCGCGGCGTGTTCGGTGGTCGCCGTCGCCGCGTCGAGAGCCGGCGAGGGCGAGGGCGAGGGCGAGAAAGAGAAAGAGAAAGAGAAGGAGGGTGGGGGGAACGAAGGCGAAGGCGAAGGCGAAGGCGAAGGCGCGCGCGTCGGCGTCGTCGCCGCCGCGGCGGCCATGCTGTTCACGCACGCGCAGGGCACGCCCGCGCTGCGCGCCATCGCGCGGTTGCTCTGCGCCGCGCTCGCGAGCGACGCGGAGTCGCTGTGGACGCCGCTGTTGACCCGCGGCTGGGGCTCCGCCGCGGCCGAGGTCGGGGTCACCCCGCGCGATCGCGAGGACGAGACCGAGGACGCGGCGCTGCAGACGCGCTTGGCGGCCGCCGCGAAGGTGGCCGCGAAGGTCAAGCCCGGGAAGCGCGCGCCGAACGTCGGCGTGGCGCTCGCGGTGGCGGAGAAGCTGCGGGAGCTCGAGGGCGACGAGGATCCGCCGCACTTGACGCTGCGGGAGACGCTGCAGGCGGACGCGGAGTGGCAAGCGTGCGCGGGCGAGGGCGGGGCGCTGGACGTGCTGGACGTCGAGCAGAATGGGACGCTGTGCGGGCCGAAGCCGATCAAGCCGACGATGATGGGCGGCGGCGGCGGCGGCGGCGGCGGGGGGGGGGGGATCTCCCTCGCGGGCATGCAGAACATGATGTCCGGGCGGGATCTCTTGCAGGTTCTGCAGTCGCTGTCCATGCGCCGGCAGCAGTGACGCGACGTGCGGTCGGTCGTCGTCGCGACTCGTTCTCTCGTCGCGCGCTCGTTCGATGTAATACCTATTCGTTCCGTAGACGTAAACAACGCTCTCGCGACTACCGAACTCACGATCACGTCGCCCTTCGGCTGATGTTTTTAATCCCCGCGCCGATCGTGGACAGAAACACCGTCCCGCTGTCTCGCTCTGGTTGGATGTTAAACGTCACCCCGAAGAACGCCTTTAACGTCCGCAACGTGCTCACCGCCCTGGGCGTGAGCTGCCCCAAGCGCACCTTCGAGATCGTCTCCGGACCGATCGCCATGAGGAGCAAAACGAGCGGCTGATGCGTCGAGTCGCACACGCCGCCCCTCTGGATCTCCGCGACGAGCGCCTCCGTGACCGCGGCGCCGAGCTCCTCGGGGACCATGACGCCCCCGCGTCCCCGTTTTTTCCCGCCACCCTCCCCGCCGTCCCCGCCGCCGTCCCCGTCCCCGTCCCCGTCGTCGTCCCCGAACGGCGACCCGAGCTCCTCCGCGGCTGCCGTCCCCGCGCTCGACGCGACGTCCGCGCCGATCAGACACCCGGTCGTCGTCTCCGCGACGAGGGATAACCCAAACCCGGGCGTGCTCCGCCCTTTCTTCTGCCCGTTCTTCCCATCCCCCGCGTGGTGGTCCGTGAAGATGTACACGTCCGGGAGAAACTTGTTCAGCACCCCTCTCGACGCGTCCACGAGCCGGTTCCCCGTTTGCGGCGAAACCCGCAGCGTAAACGCGACGCCGCGGACGCGTTTCACCAACCCTTCGTCGCACCAGTCGATCGCGACGAGCGACCGCGCGATCGGAAGTTTCAGGTTGATCTCCCCGCCCGCGCCCGGGGAAACCCCGCGCTTCGCGATCGTCATCGTGAGCCCTTCCTCGACGCCGAAATTCCTCTTCAGCATCGGCAGCGTCACCGTGCGAAACGTGTCCACGCTCGTCTCCGCCTCGTCGTTCGTTATCCCGGTCAGGGTCAAATCCAGCGGCTTCTTCGCGAACAAGCAGAGACACAACACGACCTCTAAGAAGTACCCGATCCCCCTGGAGCTCCCGCAGTCGTGCGATATCCGTCGCCCGCCGGTCACGAGCCCGGGCTTGTACTTCACGCTCGTCCCGGACTCGTTGATCACGACCTCCATCCCGTTCGTCAGCTTGTCGACGAGGCGCAGCAGCGAGGCTTCGTAGTCTCTCAGACCCGGGTTCTGGTCGTTCACGCGGATGTCGTCGACGCTGTGATGGTGGTGGTGGTGGTGGTGGTGGTTGAACGCGATGCGCGACGTAGGGTGGGGGGCGAGAGGGTGAGGACGGGACGGCGACGCGACGCGACGCGACGCGACGCGCGATTGGAAACGCGGCGGCTGGCGGCGGACGGCGTTCGACGGACGACGGCGCGTTCGACGCGGGAGACGCACCGCAACGCTCGGTTCGCCAGCGTCGCGCACACGAGCCGCATGCGAAGGTCCGCGGCGCCGCTGAAGCGGACGTACTGCGTCGGCATCGCGCCCGAGGGGGGGTCGCGCGACTCGTCCCCCGGCGGATGCGACTGCGAAAGTGATGAGTGATGAGTGACGAGCACCTTTCGGCAGCTCGCTCGATCGGGGATTTTCCGACTAAAAGTTTTGAAAGGGCGTTTTTCATCGTAAGCGCCGATCAAAAAAAGCATCCCGCTTGAACGTGTGAAGCCCGCGCGCGCCGTTCGGTCAGCTCGCGCGAGATCCTCCCCGGGCTCCTCACATCCCGCCCTCGCTGCGAGAGGACGCACGACGCCACGATGGGGAAGGGACGCGGACCCGAGGACTCCGACGATGACGCCGCGTTCGAGGAAGCGCAGCCGGAGACGGACGACGAGTACGCCGTCGACGAGGCCGAGCTCAGCGAGTCCGACGACGAGGCCGCGAACGACGATCCGCTGTCGCCGACGAAGATCAAGCAGGCGAAGATGGAAAAAGCGCGCATCCGCGAGCTGAAGAGGCAGCAGAAGGCGGAGCTGGAGAAGATGCGCGAGCAGCAGAACGCGGCGATCGCGAAGGTGTGCGCGCGTTCGGATCCGCGAGTAGGGTTTTTCGCGGGCGCGACGGCGAGATCGGCGTCGCGATCGCGATCGCCGCGCGCGTTTTTTGTCTTCTCGCGCTCTCCCGCCTCTTTCTTCGACGAACGATCGAGCGGCCGCGAGCGCGCCGACCCTAGCGACGCGCGCGCGCGACGCGCGCGATCCGAGCGATCCTCGCGGTCGCGCGCGCGACGCGATCGACGCCGGCGTCCGCGCCGACGCGAGGACGCGCGCGCGGCCGCGAGCGCGCGCGCGCTCGCGCGCGCGCCGCCCCGCCCGACGCGGGCGACCCCTCGCGACCGCGACGACGACGCGCGGAGCGCCGACGCGTCTTCGTTCATTCTTTTTTCTGAACCCCTCCCTTTTCCTATACCCTCCTCCTCCTCCTCCTACTCGCAGGACACGACCGGCGGGAAGTGGAAGTACCTCATGGCCCAGACCGAGGTGTTCTCGCACTTTCTCGCGGGCACCAAGGCGCACAACGCGCAGAAGGGCGGCCGCCGCGGCAAACAAGCCGAAGACGCGGAGGACGCGGAGCTCGTGGAACAGGCGGAGGAGTACCACGCGGTGCGTCTCACCGTGCAGCCGGAGTGCATCAAGTTTGGTAAGATGCGCGAGTATCAGCTCGCGGGATTGAACTGGATGATCCGCCTGTTCGATCACGGCATCAACGGCATCTTAGCCGACGAGATGGGCCTCGGGAAGACGCTGCAGACGATCTCTCTGTTGGGATACCTGAGCGAGTACCGAGGGATCACGGGACCGCACATGGTCGTCGTCCCGAAGTCCACGCTGGGGAACTGGATGAACGAGTTCAAGCGGTGGTGCCCGATGATCCGCGCGTTTAAGTTCCACGGCAACGCGGAACAGAGGCAGGCGCAGAAGGACGAGTACATGCACGCGGGCGGTTTCGACGTGTTGGTGACATCGTACGAGATGATCATCAAAGAGAAAAACGCGCTGAAGAAGTTTCACTGGCGATACTGCATCATCGACGAGGCGCATCGCATCAAGAACGAAAACTCGCGTCTGTCGAAGACGATGCGGATGTTCTCGTGCAACAACCGGCTTTTGATCACCGGGACGCCGCTGCAGAACAACCTCCACGAGCTCTGGGCGCTTTTGAACTTTTTACTCCCCGAGGTGTTCGGCTCCGCCGGGCAGTTCGAAGAATGGTTCGGCACCGGCGAGGAGGGCGCGGAGAACGTCGAGGTCGTGCAGCAGCTGCATAAAGTGTTGAGGCCTTTCCTTCTGCGTCGTCTGAAAGCGGAGGTGGAGAAGAACCTCCCGCCGAAGAAGGAGATGATCTTGAAGGTTGCCATGAGCGACATGCAGAAGGACTACTACAAAAAGGCGCTGCAAAAAGACATCGAAGTCGTGAACCGCGGCGGCGACCGCTCGCGGCTTTTGAACATGGTCATGCAGCTGCGCAAGTGCTGCAACCACCCGTACTTGTTCCAAGGCGCGGAGCCCGGACCGCCGTACTTCACCGGCGAGCACATCATCGAAAACTCCGGGAAGATGGTCCTCCTGGACAAGCTCCTGACGCGGCTGAAAGAAAAAGGCTCGCGCGTGCTGATCTTCTCGCAGATGACGCGTCTGCTCGACATCCTCGAGGATTACATGATCTACCGCCAGCATAAGTACTGCAGGATCGACGGGAACACGTCCGGGGAGGACCGCGAGAACGCGATCGACGGGTACAACGCCCCCGGGAGCGAAAAGTTTGCGTTCCTCCTCTCCACGCGCGCGGGCGGCCTCGGCATCAACCTCGTCACCGCGGACACGGTGATCATCTACGACTCGGACTGGAACCCGCAGATGGACCTCCAGGCGATGGACCGCGCGCACCGCATCGGTCAAACGAGGGAAGTCTCCGTCTTCCGCTTCTGCACGGACATGAGCGTCGAGGAGAAGGTGATCGAGAAGGCGTATAAAAAGCTCGCGCTCGACGCGCTCGTGATTCAACAAGGCCGACTCCAGGAGAACCAAAAGAACCTGAACAAGGACGAGCTTCTGCAGATGGTTCGATACGGCGCGGACAAGATCTTCGACGGCAGCGGCACGGGCACCACGATCACGGACGAGGACATCGACACGATCATCTCCAAGGGCGAGGACGAGACGAAGATGTTGAACGAAAAGATGGCCGGGTTCACCGACAAGGCGCTGAAGTTTTCCATGGACGCGGACGCGAGCCTGTACGAGTTCGAGGACGAGAAGCCCCAGGACGAGAACTTCGAGGGGTTGGACATGAAAGCTGTCATCTCCGCGAACTGGATCGACCCCCCGAAGCGCGAGCGGAAGAAGAACTACAACGAGTCCGATTACTACCGCGACGTCATGGCGCAAGCGCCGCGGCAGCAGAAGGCGTCCGGGCCGAGAATCCTGAAGCTTCAGAACATGTCCGATTTCCAGTTCTACGACGTCAAGCGCACGACGGAGCTGTACGACAAGGAAGTCGCGCGGAAGCAGTACGAGTGGCAGCGCGCGAGGCAGCTCGAGGACCTCCAGAACAACGCGGTCCCGCAGGATCTCCCTCCCGAGGCGCCGAACGACCCGAAGCCTCTGAGCGAGGACGAACGCGCAGAGTACGAAAAGCTCCTCAACGGCGGGTTCTCGAACTGGAACAGACGCGATTTCCAGGCGTTCTGCCGCGCGTGCGAGAAGTTCGGCAGGGACGACGTCGAGGGGATGGCGTCCGAGATCGAGGGGAAGACGATCGCGGAGGTGAGAGAGTACAACACAGTGTTCTGGGAGCGTTACAAAGAGATCAGCGAGTGGCAGCGAATCATCGGAAACATCGAACGCGGGGAGAACAAGATTCAGCGCCAGAACGACATGCTGAAGGCGGTCAGGAGGAAGATCGAGATGTACAAGAACCCGTGGCGGGACCTCAAGATCTTATACGGCGCGAACAAAGTGAAGTCGTACACGGAGGAGGAGGATCGGTTCATGCTGTGCAGCATCCCGGAGGTTGGGTTCGGAAACTGGGAGGAGCTCAAGGCGCAGATCCGACAGCACTGGCTGTTCCGATTCGACTGGTTCATCAAGTCCCGGACGCCGAAGGAGCTCTCCCGGCGCGTGGAGACGCTCATCAACCTCGTGGAGAAGGAGTTCGAGGAGGTGGACGGGAAAAAGCGGCCGGGCGGCGGCGGCGGCGGCGGCGGCGGCGGCGCGGCGAAGAAGGCCAAGGCGTGAGCGAGCGCGGGTGGCGAGGAGGAACCCACTCGTCGCGGCGCGGTTGGTCGTCTTCGATTCGAACCGGGCGCTCATTACCGCGCACGGAGCACGACACGACGCGCGCGCGCGCACGACGCGCGACCGCGCGGACGAACGAAACGAACACGATTGTAACGATGCAAATAAAGTTCAAATGAGTTACAACCCGGCGCGTCGCCTCGTCGGCGACGCGCGAAAGAAACTCGACGCTTCGCGCGCGCCATCGAGTTACTCGCTCGCGACGAGCTCGCGACGCACCGGCGCGACGTCGTCGAAATCGCTGAAAACGTCGAACCCCGCCGCCGCCATCACGTGCTTCTGCGCGGCTTTCTTCGTCCTCGGCGTCGACGTCCCCGTGCTGCCGTTGAACAGCGACCTCACGTCCACGGACGCGGAAGCGCTGAACCCCGCCTTGGCTTTGCCCTTGTCGCCGGCGCCGCCCCACATCAGCACCCGCTCCGCGCGCGTGTTCCCGCTGAGCTTCGCGCGCATCGGGGACGTCGCCGGCGAGTGCGAGGGCGTGCAGTCGACGTAGTGCGGCTCGATGAGCGCGTCCGCGACGGGCTTAGGCAGCGGCGACGGCTTGGAGACCGACGGCTTGGAGACCGACGCGTCGGCGCTCGCCGCGAGCGCCGCGGCGACGACGTTGGCATCCACCGCCCCGAGCGCGGCGCGGCGCTTCGACGCGCCCATCGGGGACGTGATCTTCACCTCGACCCCGGACGCGCCCGCCTTCTTGATCGCCGCGGCGTTCTCCTTCGCCTTTCGCGCGACGATATCCACCTGCGCCTCGAACGACGCGGACGCGCCGTTCGCGTCCGACGACGGGATGGTCGTCTTGGACGCCAGCCGCGCCAGCTTGTCCGGCCTCGCCATCGCGAGCGTCGGGTTGTGCGTCCACTCGTCGCACAGCGAGAGCTCCTCCCCGCGCGCGAGCCTGATACCGCCGGACGCGCACTTCGCCGCGGTCTCCGCGTCCATGAGCTCGATCTCGACGTCGTTGTCCATGTCCTTCACGAGCGTCAGCAGCTCGTTCAAAAAATCCTCCGGCGTCTTCTCTTCAAACGTCGCCAGCTCGTTGCGCCATTTTCGCGTCGTCACCGCGCGGCTCGCGTGGTCCGCCGCTCGCGCGCTGTGCAGCGTCGTGACCTTATCCATGAGCTGGTTGTTCTCGTCGTACAGCCGCGCGCCGTCCTCCTGCGCCGCGATCGCCGCCTCCTCCGCGGCCTCCTTCTTCCTTTCCATCTCTTCGAGCATGCGCTCGACGGCGTTCTTCTCCGTCACGAGCTGCTCAAACTTTTTCTGATTCTCCGCGGCCATCGACTCCGTCGTCTGGAGCTTCGACTGCGCGTCCCTCAGGAGCGCTTCGATCCCGGCGACGCGCGCGGACGCGTCCTTCGCGCGCTTCTCGCGCTCCTCCGGCGAGAGGTTCTCGTTGTTCTTCCCGCCGTTGTCAAGCTTCTTCTTCACGCGGACTGCGGGTCGAGACGAGACGGGAACGGGGAACGTTTCGGAGTGAGTTTCGGCGATTCAGTCGGTCGTCGCGGAGGGGGATGAGCCGGAGCGTCGTTCCGCGCGTCGGACGGCGATTCGAAAGCGCGCGAGCGCGGAGGTCGAGGCGTGAGCGATCGGCGCTCGCGTGCTTCAGGCGCGACGATCGCGTCGACGCGGACCCGCGCGCGCGAGGCGTCGCCGAAGCTGCGCTCGCGGCTCAGATCGCGACAGAGGGGGACGACGCCTCCGAAACGCGAAACGGTCGAACGATTGACGACGAGAGACGCGCGCGCGCGACGCGAGCGCGCGCACCGACGATGGTCCCGGTCAGAGCCGCGCCGAGGACGAAGACGTGCGCCATCTTTCACGGACCGCGCCGGTTCGTTCCACGCGCGTGGCGGCGCGGCGGGGAGTGCCGGCGTCGCGACGTCGCGCGCGTCTCTTCTTCCCACGTCACGAGAACCGAGATTTCCCTCGCGGTCGGTCGGCCTAATGGTTTTTTGGAGCGGGGCGGGAGCGGGAAGCGAACTGATTTAGGAACGTTTGCGCACTCCGTCGGCGAGCGACGGACGACCGCGCACGCGTGCTCGACCCCCGCGACGCACGATGGCGTTCGAGGATGCGCTCCAGGAAGCGACCGCGTTCCTCCAGAAGACGAACGTCGACGGCGAGTCCGTGTACGAGCAGCTCGCGAAGGTCGTAGGTGCGTGCGACTGCTGACCGGACGGATGAAAGAAAGAACCCTCGCCCCGAGCGCGTCGATCCCGCGGCGTGGACGTCCGCTGTCGCGCGATCCCTCCTCGACGATCGACCGCGTCGTGCGCGCGCGTCGTTCGCGCGACGGGATCGCGGCGATCGACGTCCGCGCCTCCCTCGCGAACGCGAGGGCGGGTCAATTTGTTTTAATTGTCGTCCTTTTTTAGCCCGGGGTTGGGTCGCGCGCTCGAGCCGGGGCGGCGCGCGAGCCGCGGGGGAAGACGCGAACGGCGGACGATCGTCCGTCGGCGTCCGCGCGCGAGTGACCCACCCCACCGCGCGCGCGCCTCCGCGACGAACCCGCGATCGTCGCTCGCCTCGGGCACCGCGATCGGCGCCGGCCCCCGACCCGAATCGGGCGATTCGCTTCGCCCGGCTTCGGCGCGCGGAGCCGCGGCGCGTCGCTCCCGTCGAAAACGCGACTCACCGACCGCCGTCTCCCCCGTCCTCTCCGCCAACCCAGGCAAAATTCTCGATGAGAAACCGGAAGACGCGGTGGATCTCCTGGAGACGTCCCTCCTCGTGAAGAAGACGCAGTACGCCCCCCCAGATCCGATGTACGCGACGGTCAGGTCGAAGAACGCCGCCGCCGCGGTGATGTTCAAAGAGCTCTACAAGACGCCGAGCCCGCTGATCGATCCGGAGACGGGGGAACCGATGGAGGCGACGCCGCCGAACGACTTCGAGACGGAGAACGTCGTCGCGGACGCGGCAATGTACGACGCCTTAGGTCTCGGCCTATCCCGCGGCGAGATGTACGGCGTCATGCTCGCGATGAAGAGGCTCGGCGAGGACCCGGAGAAGAAGCTCGCCACCGTCCGCTTCTTCGGCAAGATGCTGGGCACGACGGCAGATTATTACGTCTTCGAGTCCACGCTCAAGGAGCCCGCGCCCGCGCCGGAGGGGGAGACCGCGGAGGGCGAAGTCCCACCGGAAGCGTCCGGGCAGGGCGCGAACACGTACACGTACTTTGTGTGCCAGACCCTCGGCGGGCCGTTCACGAAGCTTCCGGATGTCACCCCCGCGACGATTCGATGTGCGCGGCTGATCAAGCGTTACCTCACCGGCGATCTCGCCGCCGACGTCTCCGCGTACCCCGCGTTCCCCGGCCTCGAGGCGGACTACCTTCGCGCGATGATCGGGAGGATCGCGTCCGCGACCGTGGTGTGCCCCGCGGGGATGTTCACCCTGGACGAGGAGACGGGCGCGGTGAACAAGGTTGAGGAGTACGCCCCGGGCGCCGCGGAGGATATGGTGGAGCTCGATCGTTGGGCGCATCGGTACCCGCACGTGAAGCCGCAAGGCCGGTGCGAGTTTTACGCCGCGCCGGTCCCGGAGCCGGAGGAGGGCGAGGAACCCGCGGAGGAGGTGGAGCCGGAGACGTCCCCGGCGCTGCTGTCCACGCTCGACGCGGACGCGGAGAGCGACGCGATCGACTGGGGCGCCGCGGTGACGGCGAAGAACGAAGAGGGCGAGGAGGTACAGGAGGGACGGCCCGCGTGGGCGAGCTGCACGTCGTCCACGGTGCCGGGGGTGAAGTTCCCGGTGATCGGGATTAAGTCCCTGGTGTGGCCCGGCGCGTTCGTCGCGTACGACGCGTCCACGGGCGCGTTTTCGAACTGCTACGTCGGGTACGGGTTCAAGAACGCGCCGTTTGTGCCCGCGCCGCCGCCGGAGATCCAGAACGAATTCGGATTTACCCCCGAGCCGGAGCCCGTCGAGGAGGGCGAGGAAGCGCCGGAGCCGGCGGAAGGGGAGGAGGTTCCGGAGATACCGAAGGAGAGTTCTGAGCTCCCGCCGCTGCCGGAGCCGGAGCCGGAGCCGGAGGAGGGCGAGGGCGAGGAGGGCGCCGAAGGCGAGGAGCCCGCCGAGTAGATTTGGTTCTGACAGATGAAAATACTCTGCTTGAGGTTAATTCCACGCGATTCCCGGGACACAACACACACACGCACTCGCCGCACGCGCCACGCGATATCGTTGTCGCATGACCCGACCTGGGACGCGCAGATAGTCCACGCGCGCCATGGCGACGGAGCCGACCGTGTCCGATTATGAGAAGATCGGTGCGTCCCCGCGAGCGACCGACGCGCGATCCCTGTTCGCGATCCCTCCTAGTAGACTGTCCATTCGTTCTTCGATCGACGACTCGCGACGGGACTGACGATCTCCCCTCTCTCCCCGCCATCCCCCGCAGGACGCATCGGCGAGGGCACGTACGGCGTCGTGTATCGCGCGAGGAACAAGAAAACCGGGGAGATCGTCGCCATGAAGAAGGTGCGCATGGACAAAGAGAAGGACGGGATGCCCGTCACCGCGCTGCGCGAGGTCAGAATCTTACAAGCGTCGCGGCACAAGAACATCGTGAACCTCCTCCGCGTCGTCACCGGACGCAACGCGGCCGCGATCTTCTTAGTCTTCGAGTACTGCGAGCACGATATGTCGAAGCTCATAGAGTCGCACAGCTTCTCGGAGAGCGAGGTGAAGTGCCTCGTCTTGCAGCTCCTGCAGGCGGTGCACTTTCTTCACTCGAAGTGGATCTTCCACCGCGACTTGAAGCTGTCGAACCTCCTTCTGAACAACCGCGGCGAACTGAAGCTGTGCGACTTTGGGCTCGCGAGGTATTACCAGCCCGGGAACGACGGCGCGTACACGCCGAGGGTCGTGACGCTGTGGTACCGCGCCCCGGAACTTCTGCTGGGGACGGCCAAGTACGACGCCGCCGTCGACAACTGGGCCGTCGGGTGCGTCCTCGCGGAGCTTCTGAGACACGAGCCGCTGTTCCCGGGGAAAGCAGAGGTGGACACGTTGGAGCGGATATTCAAACTGTTAGGGTCGCCGAACGAGCGGATATGGCCGGGGTGGAGCGCGCTTCCGAAAGCGCCGACGTTTCGCCCCCCGGACCAGCCGTACAATTACCTCGAGCTCGAGTTTCCGAAAATTCCTCGCAGCGGCGTCGACCTCTTGAACCGGTTGCTCACGTACGACCCGAGGAAGCGATGCACCGCGAAAGATGCTCTGGAGCACGATTACTTCAAGGACCAGCCGCTGCCGAAGCGCCTGCACGACATGCCGACGTTCCCGTCCGCGCACGACGCGAACGTCCGGGGTCTCGGTCGCGAAAGCGCGGCGTCGTCCGCGTGGGAGGGCGCCGCGGCGGAGAAGGCGGAGCGACGCGACCATCGCGACAGGGGCGGGGGGGTGAAACGGCAGCGCGATCGATCGGACGAGAGGTACGGCTCCGCGTTCGGCGGGGCGAGAGGCGGGGGCGGGGGTCACAGACGATAGCGCGCACCCGGGTTTAAGCTCAAATCAAAAGTAGGAGCTCTTTCATGAACAACAAAAACCAGACATAAAAAATTCTTCGACGCCCGCCCGACGTCTCGCGTCGGTCGCGGAGTCGGACCGATCGAACGCAAGGCACGCGAACGTCGCTCGCGTCGCTCTTCACTCAACTCACGCGTTGTACCCGTCCGTCGTGATCGAGTCCGCGGAGTTCATGTCGGACCACACCGTGTGATGCCACCCCTCCATGTCCGTCCGCTCGTACGTGTGCGACCCGAAGAAATCTCTCTGCGCCTGGACGAGGTTCGCCGGAAGTCTTCCGCGGCGGTACGAGTCAAAGTACGCGAGCGAGCCGGACATCGAGGGCGTCGCGACCCCGGCGTTGATCGCCGCGGTCACGACGCGCCTCCACGACTCGTTGCGCTCCACGAGCTCGGCCGCGAACTCGCCGTCGACGAGCAGCGACGGGAGGTTCGCGTCCTTGTCGTACGCCTTCTTGATGCGGTCGAGGAACCGCGCGCGGATGATGCACCCGCCCTTCCAGATCCGAGCCATTTCGCCGAGGTCGAGCCCCCACTCTTGCTCCGTGGACTTCGCGCGGATGAGGTTCATGCCTTGCGCGTACGAGCAAATCTTCGAGGCGTACAGCGCCGCGCGGACGTCGTCCACGAGCTGTTTCTTCTCCTCCGCGGAGAGCTTCGGCGTCGCGGCGTCCGCAGCGGCGAGGCCGGCGGTCTTGTAGCACGCCTCCGCGGCGACTCTCTCGTCCTTCACGCCGGAGATGAAGCGCGCGTCGAGCGAAGATGCGATCGTCGGGATCGCGACGGAGAGCTCCGCGGCTTGCTGCACCGTCCACTTCCCGGTGCCTTTCATCCCGGTCTTGTCCAGAATCTTATCCACGAGAGGGCCGCCGTCGGCGACTTGGTCGTCCTCCTTCGCGAGAATCAGCGCGGAGATCTCGATGAGGAACGAGTCCAGCTCCGCGGCGTTCCACTCGTTGAACGCGGTCGCGAGCTCCGCGTTCGTGAGCCCGCCGACGGTCTTCAAGACGTCGTACGCCTCGGAGATGAGCTGCATGTCCCCGTACTCGATGCCGTTGTGCACCATCTTAACGAAGTTCCCGGCGCCGCCTTTGCCGACGAACGTGACGCACGCGCCGGAGTCCGTCTGCGCGGTGGACGCCGTGAGCACTTCCTTCACGGCCTCGTACGCCTCCACGTCGCCGCCGGGCATCATGGACGGACCGTTCCTCGCGCCCTCTTCGCCGCCGGAGACGCCCATGCCCATGTAGAGGAGGTTCTTCGCGTGCGCCTCCTCGATGCGGCGTTCGGTGTTCTCGTACCACTCGTTCCCGCCGTCGATGATGATGTCCCCGGGCTCCATGTGCTCGGAGAGGCCTTTGATCGTCGCGTCCACGGGCGCGCCCGCTTTCACGAGGATGATCACGGAGCGCGGCTTCTGAAGCGAGTTCACGAATTCCTTCATGTCCTTGTACCCGACGAGCTTGTCGCCGAGGCCTTCTTTCTGCGCGCGCGCGACCGCGTTGTCGGTCTTATCGCCGGAGCGGTTGAACACGGAGATCTTGAACCCCTTCTCCGCGACGTTCAGCGCGAGGTTCTGCGCGCGAGGTGGGAGGGGAAAAGCAGAAGATTTAGAAGATGAGAAGACGATCGGAACGAACGGAGTGAATCTTCGAAAAGTTCGGCGGTCCGAACGACCGTCGCGCGGCGGATCGCGCACCTGTCCCATCACGGCGAGGCCGACGAGGCCGACGCGGCTCTTTTCTTCGTCCGCCATGGCGTTGACGCGGACGCCTGCGGATTCGAGGACGCGGAGCGTGAGATCAGAGCGAACGACGGCGGGAAACGCCGCGACGGCGCGACGGCCGATCGCGAGCACGTGGTGCGCGAGAATTTATTAGGCACACCGAACCGGCGGCGATCCGCCTTCGCGCGCGGTCCCGAGGCGCGCGAGTCGTCGCGAGCGCCGCGATCGCCGCGCGGGGACGCCGCGCGATCACAGATCTAAGCAGAGGACGCACCGGAAGCGCGAGCGACGGGCTTGCGGGCCTTGTTCGACGCGGTCCTGAGGACGCGCGCGGAGGAGAGCGCGGGAGATGCACCGAGCGCGGCCGCGGCTGACATCGAGCGACGGCGATCGAGCGAAGCACCGAGCGGCGTTCGCGAGTGCGTTCGCGCCTGCTTGAGAGAGCGTCGAGGGCGAGTGCACGCGCGAGGTGACGGGCGTCGACCGGCGGTGTGCGTGCGTCTTTGACCGCGACGCGCGTGGCGAAGACGAAGTCTCGCGGCCGGCGGCGACGGCGCGTTCTTCGGTGACGCTTTTTGGTCACTAAATATCCTGTCGCCTTTCAAAGCGGCGAAGCGGTGCCCCTCCTAGCCTGGTCTGTCGCGGTTCCTCAGGGTCTTCCCGAACCACGTTTTTCCTGCTACCCTAAACCTTTAGGTTATTAGCGCGTGGCGCGCAGCTGAACACAGCACGGAAGCTCGGTTTGAACGGAAGGAGTGAGCACCCGCGGGCCGCGGCTCGAACCGTCAGTCGGCCGCGCGCGCTCGCGGAGCGAACGACATCATGCGACCGTCGTCGCGGACGGCGTCGTCGTCGTCGTCGTCGCGCGTCCTCCGCGCGGACGCCGCGAGGACGCGCGGCGGCGTCTCGCGGTCGTCGCGCCCGGACGGCGGCGTCCGCGTCGCGGGTCTCGCGCTCGGCAATCTGTCGTTGCTTCTCCTCGCGCTCCTCCTCGCGCTCTCCGCGCTCGCGACGACCGCGGACGCGACGTCGGGGACGTACGTCGACGTCACGGTGTCGTACACCTCGCAAGTCGCGGGGCGGTTCGGGTACCAGCCCACGCAGCGCAGCGGGCAGAGCATGGTGCGCGCGCGCGTCCGTCCGTCGTTTGGATTTTGGATTCCAACCCGACCCGCGGCTCGTCTCGTCTCTTCTCGTCCCCTCCTCCTCAGCTCCTCCTCTCTCCTGACCCTTCCTCGCCACGACCCGCGCGCCGCTCTCGTCCGTCCGCAGACGCGCGTGGACTCGACCGCGTCCGTGCTGTTCGGCGGCCTCGCCGCCTCAGGGGTGTTAAACGACGTGTGGGAGTACAACCACTCGACCGGGTTCTGGACGCGTCTCCACGCGGGCGGGAGCACGCCCGCGGACGCGTCCGCGCCGACGGTGCCGCCGCCGCGGGTCGGGCACGCCGCGGTCGTGCTTCAGGGCGACCTGTGGATCTTCGGCGGGTACGACCCGGACGCGGGTGACATGAACGACCTCTGGAAGTTCGATCGATCGGAGGGGACGTGGTCGCAGGCGGCGCCGCTCGGAGGCGGCGCGAGCGCGACGACGTGGCCGGCGACGCGAAGCGGCGCGTCCGCGA
>Ga0255756_1001946_pt1 | contig 22711 bp, 20 predicted proteins | sample 011ome_20_FD_179956 | JGI IMG/M metagenome (GOLD analysis project Ga0255756, IMG submission 179956) | Coastal salt marsh microbial communities from the Groves Creek Marsh, Skidaway Island, Georgia - 011509CT metaG (version 2) | ecosystem: Environmental > Aquatic > Marine > Intertidal zone > Salt...
TTCATTTTTAGGAAGTGTCTTGGGTGGAATTCATGGAAGTGGAATGGCTTCATTTAAAGATGTATTAAATCTAGAGCAGGCTCAACAAATTCATGAATATATCAAACATCAAACAGTTTTAACTGGCCTAGCTACTGCTGCAGAACAATAAAAAATCCTTAAGGACCTAGTGCATATATGAAAGATTATGATTTTATTATTTTAGGTGCTGGCTCAGCTGGCTGTGTTTTGGCTAACCGTCTTAGTAAAGACCCAAACACATCAGTTTGCTTGATTGAAGCTGGCTCAAAAGACAGTGATCCAAGATTGCATGTGCCTATTGGCTTTGCTTTTGGCATGACACAAAGCAAATATAGTTGGTCCTATGACACGGTTCCACAAAAAGAATTTGAGAAAGTTACAGTAACTGAACCAGAATCAGTGGTGGTAGATTCTGCCGGTGGTACTCACAAAATGCCTAGTGAAACTCAAGAACATAGGAAAGGTTTTCAGCCTCGAGGTAAAACCTTAGGTGGCTCAAGTTCAATTAATGCAATGTTATATGTGAGAGGCCATCGTTGGGATTATGATCACTGGTCTGAGCTTGGTAATGAGGGATGGTCGTATGATGAGGTATTGCCGTATTTTAAAAAAGCAGAGCACAATGAGATTCACAATAATGAATATCATGGTCAAAATGGCCCATTAAACGTTTGTGACATTGCTCATCAGCCTGAGTCATGCAAATCTTTTGTTGAGGCTGGGTCAAAGTTATTTAATTTCAATGATGATTTCAATGGAGCTGAACAAGAAGGCTTCGGTTACTATCAAACAACTCAAATTAATGGTAAACGGTGTAGCGCAGCTAAAGCTTACTTAGTTCCAGTCTTAGACAGAGATAATCTTACAGTGATGACCGATACTCAAGTAAATAAAATTTTGATTGATGGTAGTCATGCAAAAGGTGTTGAATGTATTGGCAGTGATAATAATTCTTTTACATTAAAAGCTTCAAAAGAAGTTATCCTTTCTTCAGGAGCGTTTGGATCTCCTCAAATACTTTTAAGATCAGGAGTGGGGCCAGCCAATGAAATTACAAGGCATGGCATTGATCATCTTATAGACCTTCCCGGTGTTGGAAAAAATCTTCAAGATCACATTGATTACATTACCGTTCATAAGTACAACTCAATAAAATTAATAGGCTTCAGTTTAAAAAATATATTTTTTAAATATCCCTATGAGATCTTAAAATACCTTTTTACAAAAACTGGACTGTTTACCTCTACTATTGCCGAGGCTGGAGCTTTTGTTAAAACAAACGATGAGTTAGAAATACCCAATATTCAATTTCATTATGCGCCAGCAATGATTGTTGATCATGGCAGAACCCTGCTTTGGGGAACCGGTATGAGCTGTCATTCATGCTTATTAAGACCTAAGTCTCATGGTGAGATCACGCTTGCATCTGCAGATCCATTTGCAGATCCTTTAATTGATCCAAAATTTTTGAGTCATCCTGATGATGTAAAAGATATGGTTGATGGTTATAAAATAATGATGAAAGTTCTTGGCAGCGAGCCATTTAGCAAGTACATAGCTAAACACTCTCAAAGACCTATTGATATAAATGATGATGCTGATATTGAACAAGCCATGCGAGAAGGGGCTGATACTGTTTATCATCCTGTAGGCACATGCAAAATGGGTGATGATGATATGTCTGTTGTTGATAGCAGGCTCAAAGTGCATAAAGTGAATGGCTTGAGGGTTGTTGATGCATCAATTATGCCAACAATTGTTGGCGGTAATACGAATGCTCCTACCATTATGATTGGAGAAAAAGCATCTGATATGATTCTTGAGGATTGGAATATCCATTAATCTGTTTTAAGTATCCCATAAGCGTCCAATATCGCTGATTATCCTAGATGGTCTATAATGATTCATGGATAATAAATATGATATAGCCAAAGACTGGCTCCCAAGATACACAGGAATGCCAGTAGATGACTTTGGGGATTACATCCTTCTGACTAATTTCCAAGACTACGTAGAGCAGTTTGCCGATAGATTTCAATGTAATATTCAAGGAGAAAATAGACCTATGTCTTCAAGCACAAATGATGCTGGCCTCAGTATTATTAATTTTGGGATAGGTTCACCTAATGCTGCAACGATTATGGATTTATTGGTTGCGCGAAAACCAAAAGGGGTATTGTTTCTTGGAAAATGTGGAGGATTAAAAGATTCATCTGAAATTGGTAACCTGATTCTGCCAATAGCTGCTATAAGAGGAGATGGAACATCTAATGATTATTTTCCTCCTGAGGTGCCTGCCTTGCCTTCATTTAAATTGCATAAATTTGTTTCTGACAAAATATTAGATGCTGGAACAGACTATCGAACGGGAGTCATATATACCACCAATAGAAGGGTATGGGAGCATGACAAAACTTTCTTAAAAAAACTTAAAAAAACAACTGCCATTGGTATTGATATGGAAGTTGCCACGATTTTTATTGTTGGTCATTACAATGAAATCCCCCGAGGAGCCTTGTTATTAGTTTCGGATGTTCCTGTAACACCGGATGGGGTAAAGACTGAAAAATCAGATCAAGCTGTTACATCAAAATGGGCAAAGCAACATCTAGAGATAGGTATTCACGCCATGACAGATTTAAAAAATAGCAGAGATAAGATTAAACATTTTCGTTATTGATTAAATTTCAATAACAAATTCTTGAAAGTAATCAAAGATATCTTGGATTGAGAGTTCTCTTGCCTTTCGCATGGTTTCATTCACATGAAGATTTATATTTTGACCCATCTTACTCATGATAAATACTCTTGGAATTCCATGTTGAATATTTCCATCAAACATTTTAAATAAATCGGTGTTTATTTCATAATCGCCAACATCAATATTTATAACATTTGCATTGCTTTCAAGAAAACTTTTTACGGTAGGCAGACGCATGACTCCTTCTAACAATCTTGCATCAGGACACCAATTAGCCCCAAAAATTACAATGGGTTGTTTGTTTTGATCGATTGTTTTTTTTATAAATTCATTTAACTCTTCCTGAGTAACTAAAGCCCCTGAATACGGCTCTGGGTATGGTGAGCTAGGATATTCATTTGAATCGAGAATTATGTTCATGTCTTTTTAAACTTTGTGAATATTTAATATTTCAATCATTCCAGTGTATTCTAGTATGTTGATGGAAAGGTTAGTTAAATATTCATTAATATTGGTTTGTTTATATACCGCAATGCGAACACTTATTGCTTTATTTTTTTACGATCAGTTACCAATTGCCTTTCTTGCAACTGAGTTTAATCAAGATCAAATGGATGAATACAGAGCCAGAGTCTTGCTCCCAGCTTTTTTTCTAACATTAAATTATTTTATTTTTAGATATTTTTCCGGCAAAAATCCAACTTCACCTCTTTGGCCAATATACGTGATTAGCGTTTCGCTCTTAATTACGCACATTATTGGCTTTATAACATTTATGCCTTTGACCAAAGATCCTATTATAATGTTCTTAATAAGTTTGTTTATTTGTTTTGTTGCTAGAGCAGGTCACAACAAAAGAAAGAACGAAATTTTATAGGAAATACAATGATTTGGATTATTAGGCTCTTTCTAATGGCGTATGCAGTTTTATATTTTGGTATAGGTGCTTGGGCGATTATTGATCCAGTCAAAGATGCCCTTGAATTAAGTTATGAAATTCCCTCATTCATGGATGCTGTTGGCCTCAAGGTTTCAGGAGTGATAGGTTACTCAGAAGTTGCAGGTTTGTATGGTGGCATCAATATGATTATTGGGCTCTTATGCCTGCTGGGTCTTTTTAGCAGAGGTATTGCAACATATGTGTTATCACTGCTTGCATTCTTAACTTTTAGTATTGCGCTTGGCAGATATCTATTTGCACTAATTCCAACCACACCGACTTTTTATAATACTTTTTTTATCTTTGAAGTGGTTACGTTTGTCTTGTCGCTATCTTTTTTCTTGTACATGAAATTTTTATACAATCCCAGAAAGAGTGGCAATGTAGAGAGTGTAGCTGCTGACTAGAATTATTCCTGCTGCCACATACAAGCTTCTATTAAATTTTAATTTGGTTAATGCAACTGCTAATAAAATAAAGACTAAGCTTAAGATTGCAAGGATGCTGAAGTCTCTTTCAATGACGACTGGGCTGAGTTGAATAGATCCAAAAAATCCAATAATTGGAATGACAAATACTAAATTTAGAACGTTTGATCCAATAATATTACCAACAACCATTTGATGTTTGCCCTTTTTTAGCGCTGCAACGGTAGCAGCTAATTCAGGCAAACTGGTTCCTAGTGCAATGATGGTAAGGCCTATGATTAACTCTGATATGCCTAACATTAATGCTGTGCTTTCGGCATAGATAATAGAGATATTTGCACCAGCCATTAAACCAACAAGCCCGACCATTGAGAAAAATAAACTTTTTGTGAATTCAGATACTTCCGGACTTTCTTCATCAGGGATGCCATCTGTTTTTAGGAGGACATACATAAATAACATGAATAAACCTACAAAACCTATGCTTTCACTAAAAGAGATCGTTCCATCTGCTAAAGTTAATCCCAGTAAAAATACCGTTAAACCAAAAGGCATTAAATTCCATAAATGAGTTTTAGAGGCTGTATTAAAGTAGAGGCACGAGACGCCAAAAATAAGAGCAATGTTTGATATATTTGAGCCAATAGCTGTTCCAAGTGCAATATCTTCATTCCCATTTAAAACAGCAGATATCCCAACAAATACCTCGGGTGCGGAGGTTCCAGCCGCGATAAGCGTTAGTCCAATAACAAGATCCCCAACACCTAAATGTTTCGCTATGACGGAGGCATGGTCAACAAATTTATTTGCTCCCCAAACAAGAATTGTGATCCCAACTAGCAGCAGAATGACGTTTAATGTTAACTCCATGAAAGTATTCTAAAGGTAATGGTATTGAATTCATAATGATTTCAAGAGAACATAAGCATTTATTAAATTATGTAAGGGTATGTATGAAAATAGCAGAATTATTTAATGTTTCTGGAAAAGTAGCCATTGTTACGGGTGGTTCAAGAGGAATAGGTGAGATGATAGCGGCTGGTTTTTTAGCTAATGGTGTCAAAGTATACATAACCGCTAGAAAAGAGGCTGCATTAATTGAAAAGGCTCATGAATTATCAGAGATTTATGCAGGTGAGTGCATTCCTGTGCCCTGTGACTTAAGCACCATGGATGGAATGAATGATTTTGTTAACTTTATTCAATCAAAAGAAGAACATATAGATTTTCTCATTAATAATGCAGGAGCTTCATGGGGAGAGCCTTATGCAGAATATTCAGAAAAGGGTTGGGATAAAGTCATGGATTTGAATGTTAAAACCATTTTTTATCTAACCCAAAAACTCACACCGATGCTAGCTAAACAAGCTTCAGTTGAAGATCCTGCTAGAGTTATTAATATTGGGTCGATTGATGGTTTGAATGTACCTGCGTTAGAGAGTTATGCATATGGAACTTCAAAGGCGGCTGTTCATCATTTAACCAGAGTGCAAGCAAGAAGGTTGGTTGGAGAGAATATCTTGGTCAATGCAATAGCCCCAGGTCCATATGAATCTATGATGTTAGGAGCCGCAGTAAATCATGATTATTCACTAATCGAGTCAAGAAATCCGAGAAAAAGAATTGGTTCCCCTGAAGATATGGCTGGGCTGGTACTTTTCTTATGCTCTAGGGCGGGGGCTTATACCGTTGGCGCAGTTATACCTTCAGATGGGGGGTTGGTTGGTATCGCAGGTCATGACCTAAGTCAGTAATGAGCTTTTATGAGAAATATTTTTTACCTAAACTATTGGATTGCTGTTGTGGTATGGAGGGTTTTCAAAACAAGAGAGCTCAAATCATCCCCAAAGCTCATGGAAGAGTTTTAGAAATAGGGATTGGCTCAGGGTTAAATTTTGATTTTTATAATTTTGAAAAAGTATATGAGATAGTGGGAGTTGATCCAGCCCTAAATTCAGTTGCTATTGCAAAATCTAGGGCCTCAAACTTTAACTCTAGAATTTCTTTTCTAGAGGCAACAGCTGAATCCATTGATCTTGAATCTTCAACATTTGATAGCGTGGTGATAGGGTTTAGTCTATGCACCATCCCAGATCCCATGCAGGCTTTAGCAGAGGCTCATAGGCTGCTTAAACCAGGGGGTTCATTATTTTTTATGGAGCATGGCTTAGCTCCTGAGCCTAAAATTCAAAAATGGCAGCATCGCATGACACCTCTTTGGAATAAAATAGCAGGTGGCTGCAATTTAAATAGAAATATTGAAGAGTTAATTCTTTCTGGCGGGTTTCAATTCAAGGGCTTAAAGAAGAAATATATCAAAGGACCAAAGATAGTTTCTTTTTTATACTATGGGGAAGCCTCTAAAGCTTAAAGCGAGCTTACTTCTTCAAAAGATTCAATTATAAGGTTTCGCATCCATATATGTGATCCATCATTATCATCGCTGGAGTGCCAAATCAGATATTGTTCAAGAGGAGGAACATTGATAGGTATTTCAATGTAGCTAAGCCCATGTTTTTTTGCAAAAGTCTCTGAACAGAGTAGACACAAATCAGTGGATCTAACTATTTCTGGAGTTACTTGATAATGCTGAGATCTCAGTGCAATTTCAGGCTGTAATTGCATTTTTTGCATTTCCATCTCTACCACCGAGGCGCCTCTTTTTCTATTTGATATATTGATATATTTTAATTTAAGCATTTCATCCAAATTCATTTCCGAAAGTTTTGATACGGGATGATTGGCTCGGTGAGCTACAACAAATCGATCAGTGAAAACTTTCATTGAATTTGTATCTTTTGAATTGGGTATGAAAGGGTCAACAGCAAAACTTAACTCGTTTGTTGCTAAAGCATGAGGCACTTGATCTCTGGAAGAGTAGTAGCATTCAAGTTTAATATTTGGAGCTTGTTTTTCCATTTTGCCCATAAGAATTGCCAGTATTCTGCCTTCATTAATATCTCCGAGAGAAATTCTAAAAGTTTTCTGGCTGGTAGCTGGATCAAACTCATCAGGTTCATTGACACTTTTTTGCATTAGCTGCAGAGCATTTTGTATATCTTTAATGATATTTTCTGTTTTTTGAGTAGGCACCATACCACTGCCAGTTCTTACAAAGAGTTCATCATCAAACTTTTCTCTTAATCTTGAGAGTGCATTTGAAACAGCAGGCTGAGTTATACCTACTACTTCAGCTGCTTTGGTAAGACTTCCTTCGGTATAAATGGAGTTCATAATAACAAAAAGATTTAAATCAAAAGAACTTATTTTCATTTTTTTCCGATCCTATAGCTTTGCAACTTGCTTGCAGTTATCATGGTGTAAACCAAGACTAATAATAAAGTTATTTTATAACATTCACAATACTTATATTATAAATAAAATCCATTAATAAGAGGAAAGTAATGAGAGATTTAAGGCCAGAAGTTCAAGCATTTCTAGATAGGGTTCAAGCATTTATTGATACTGAAATCAGACCCAACGAAGCAACATATGCCCAACAAACTGAGGAAGGTGGAAGATGGTGCGTGCCACCAATTATGGAGGAAATGAAAGCCAAGGCTAAAGCTGAAGGTTTGTGGAATTTCTTTCTTCCTGGATATGAGGGTGAATTTGGAACAGGCTTGAGTAATTTTGAGTACTCCCATTTGGCAGAAAAAATGGGGGCTGTTGGCATAGCTTCTGAAGTTTTTAATTGTTCTGCTCCTGATACTGGCAACATGGAAGTGCTTGAGCGATATGGCTCTGAAGAACAAAAAGAAACATGGTTAAAACCTTTACTAGCTGGAGAAATTAGATCTGCTTTTGGTATGACAGAGCCTGGTGTGGCTTCTTCAGATGCAACCAATATGGCTGCTACTGCAGTATTGGATGGCGATGAATATGTGATTAACGGTGAAAAATGGTGGACATCAGGTGCAGGAGACCCTAGATGCAAAATAATTGTATTCATGTGCGTAACAGATCCAGACCCAGATTCTCCAAGGCATAAAAGACATTCTCAAATCCTTGTCCCCATGGACTCTGAGGGAATAGAAGTAAGAAAAATGATGGAAGTTTTTGGTTGGGATGATGCTCCTCATGGTCATGCTCATCTAAAATTTACTAATGTAAGAGTCCCAAAAAGCAATATGATTCTAGGCGAAGGCAGAGGTTTTGAAATTGCTCAAGGAAGACTGGGGCCCGGAAGAATTCATCATTGCATGCGAGCTGTTGGCTTGGGTGAAAGAGCCCTGCAAATGATGTGTGAAAGATCTCAAAGCAGAGTTGCTTTTGGTAAACCTTTGTCTCAACTAGGAGGCAACATGGACATCATTGCCAATTCAAGAATTGAATTAAACATGGCAAGACTATTAACATTACAAGCAGCTCACATGATGGACACCGTTGGCAACAAAGTCGCTGCAAGTGAGATTGCTCAAATTAAAGTAATTGTTCCTAATATTGTTTGTGATGTAATTGATCGCGCCATTCAGATGCATGGTGGCGCAGGCGTATCTCAAGTATTCCCACTAGCAAGAATGTATGCTGGAATGAGAACGTTAAGACTTGCTGATGGACCAGATGAAGTCCATAGACGAGCAGTCGCAAGACATGAGTTAGGTAAATATCCTACCTAACCTAAGTGTGGAGTCATCAAATAATTTAATATTTTACGATACTGAGACAACTGGGCTGATCAAAGATTTTGCCCAAATACTTCAATGTGGGTCTATTCAGGCGAATCGCAGTTTAGAAATTCAAGATGAGCAAAACTTAGGCTGCGCTCCTCTGCCATGGGCGATACCTCATCCAATGGCTATGATAACTAATAAAAAAACTCATCTTTTTAATTCCAATGTATCGCATTACGAAATGATGCGAGATCTAAATCGCCAATGGCGTCAGTGGACGATTGATGAGCCAGGAGTTTTTATTACTTATAACGGCATGGCTTATGATGAAGAGCTTATTAGAAGACAGTTTTACTGGAATTTATTTGAGTCATATCTTACCAATACCAATGGAAACAGTAGGCTGGATCTTTTGTTAATGATGAACAATATTGCTGCCTTCTTCCCCAATTTATTAAACATTCCTTTTTATGACGGCGGTCCAGCGATTAGTTTGAAGCAGGCAGACTTGGCTGAAGCTAATGGAATTGAAATTGGTGATGCTCATGACGCAATTGCTGACTGTAAATTAATGATTTCCTTGCTTGAAATAATTAATAAGCAAAAACCAGAACTAATAGATTTCTTTCTGAGCATTTCTTCCAAAACAGGTGTTCAAGAAGCTGTCCAACAGCCAGGTTTTTTGGGTTTGGGGGAAGTCTTCAGACGAGAAGTTTTTCGGTATCCAGTTGTGCCTTGTGGTAGTAATGCTCCCAATGATTTAATGTTTTTTGATTTAAGTTTTGAGCCAGAAGAAGTATTTGATCTTGATACTCAAGAGATTTATTCAATGGTCCAAAAACCTGGAAAATCAGGCCCTTTTAAGAAATATGGAATTAATAAAACGATACCGATATGTCCCAGTTCAATGATTGATGATCAAAGTGCCTTTGATATAGATTTTGCTATTTTAGAGAATCGGGCTAAGCAAGTAAGAGATAATATTGATTTTCAGTCACTTGTCAGCCAAGCCATGGCTGACAAAATTAATAATTGGAACAATGAATATGATCATATCGAGCAGATGATTTATGCCGGTGGCTTTCCATCAAAAGAAGACAAAGATTTAATGGCAGATTTTCATCGTATAGATTCAGCAGAAGAAAGAATTAAAATTTGTCGCAACATTACTGATGAGCGTCATAGGCTATTTGCAGAAAGGTTGATCTGTCAGTTTTACCCTCAAGCAGCTCCAGAGGACATGATGAATCGTTATCAATCCCTGATTACTGAACGTTTGAATGAGGAGGGGCCCTGGGGCTCTATGAGTAAGGTTATGACAGATTTAGAAAAGCTCTTAGACAAAGATAATACCGCTGAAACCCAAGTTATTCTTGAGGAAACTAAAGAGTTCTTAACCCAAAGATCTATTGCAATAGACTGAATTCTCAAACCCTTTAAATTGATCTAAGGATAACCGCCAAATAGTCACAAAAGTTTATACAAATGTTTCATTATTTTCATTGATTGGAAATATTTTTGGATTTAAATGTAACAACTTAACTTCTTTTATTGGTAATAAATTAATAATTCTAAGTTGTTAGATGCCCACATATTTATTCAGCAAAAAAATGACAACTTATCACTTTTATGTATAATTTATTGTTCGACTTTAATTATTTAAATTGTTGAAGATGTTATTAAATAAAATAAATACCGAACCTTGCCTTAAGTCTGCACATACATGCAAGATTGGAAAAGTGTTTAAACAGCGAAGAAAATTGTTATCTTTGACTGAATCTGAGGTTGCCTCTCAGTTATACATCAATGTAAATTACATCAAGGGCATCGAGCGCGGAGACTATTCAGTTTTTCCTGCAAGAGTTTTTGCGCTTCAGTATTTTCGTAAATACGCTAATTATTTAAATTTAAAAATAAGTTTTTTTGATATATATAATACCGACCAGAATTCTTCATAGATCCATAATATATTTCAGGCTTATCTTATTATTTCTCTAGCTGTATAATACTTTGACATTTAGACCCGTAGCTCAGTTTTGGTTAGAGCGTCGCATTGACATTGCGAAGGTCGATGGTTCGAGTCCATTCGGGTCTACCACATTTAAAGTTTTCAGTTGATGTAACTTGATCATCATCATGAATTAAAAATAGATTTAATAAATGAATAGCTCCCAAACATACTTTCATAATTTCGAGTCAATCGATAAGACAAAGAAATCTATTCTTTTTATTGCTGGGGCGGGCATGGATCATAGATTGGTTAGAGCTATTAAGTTACCTGATTCTGAATATAACAAACCTTTAATAATAGATCTTCCTGGTCATGGTGATTCGAAAGGAGTCTCAAGCAATAACATTGAAGCATATAGTGAGTTTTTAATTGATCGTATCTCAGCATATGATCTTAAAGACCTTTCTCTCTGTGGGCATAGCATGGGCGGATTAATTGCTTTGGATATGGTCTTTCAGCGTAAATTTTCAGCAAAATCTTTAATTTTAGTTAACAGTATCTATCCCACCAGAGTTGCTGATGCATTGCTTGCTAAAGCCAAGACAGGCAACGGCCATGCAGCAGACTTCATTATCAAATATGGCCTTTTTAGAAGACTTCTTGGTTTAAAAAATGCTTTTTGCGATGGAGATGAGCCTGTGATGCTTAATGATTTAGAGGCGTGCAATAATTATCAATTAGATTTGAGTGAGTTAAAAAATCTGAGAATTCCTATTTCAATTATCCTGGGCAGCAAAGACAGGCTGGTCGATTTAAAGGCTGTAGAAAATTTCACAAATGCTGTTTCATGCCATACCCATACAATGGGCGAGGTGGGCCATTTTTCATTCTTTGAAGATCCTGATAATTTAAGTAAATTAATTTCCAAGATTGCTTAAAACTTAAGTCCAAACAAATAAAATCATTGGAATTGAAATTGCCACTATCACACATTCAAGCGGCAAACCAAGGCGCCAGTAATCTCCAAATTTATAGTTTCCAGGTGCCATTACCAAGGTATTACATTGATGCCCAATAGGAGATAAAAAGGCGCAACTAGCTCCAACAGCTACTGCCATGAGAAAAGGTTCAACTGGCTGCCCAACTTGAATGGCAAGATTGGCTGCAATAGGCGCCATAATTACAGCAGTAGCTGCATTATTTACAATATCTGAAACAAACATTGTAATCACTAAAATCATCAGAATTAACCAAGGCAAAGCCATGCCTGCTGTGCTGGCGGATATGAAGTTTGCAATATTCAAAGAAATTCCAGAAGTTTCGAGTGCTTGACCTACTGGAATCATTGCAGCCAGCATGACCACAACTGGCCATTCAATATTTCTATATAAATTTCCATTTAAAACTTTGATAGAGATGAAAGCTATGACACATAACAAAAATGCAACGACTATATCAATTACGTTAAAGGCTGTTAGACCAATTGCAAGCCCAAAAAATATCAAGCTTTTTAACAATCGGCTTCTACTGGGGATGGTTTGAAGATCTCTTTCCATAAGTGGCATCAAGCCCAGATGCTTTATTCTTTCCTTAACTCCCTCATCATCGATGGTTCTAACACCTAGCAGTAAGACATCCCCAATCTTAAATGCTTCTCTTGCAAGTCTGGTTCTAAATTTTGCACCTTGCCGCCACAAACCCAGCAATGCCAAATCATCTGAAGCAAGTCTTTTGAGGAACTCATGCTTTCTGCCAACAAGTCTAGATCCTGCAGTGACCATAACCTCAATTTCTGCTAAATCAGATTCTTTCACTGTGACGAGATCATCAGCAATTTCAAACCCAAGAGATTCTTGAATATTAGAAATATAATCTGGAGAGGTTTTTATGACCAAGATTTGTCCTGGTTGAATTTTCTTACCCATTGAAACTCTTGAAACACCCCCAGTTTCATTTACTACTCCTAAGACCTCAGTTTCAGGACCGGAAATCTTTTTTATTTCTGATAACCTCATCCCAATGGCTTTGCTATCTTCTTTTACGGTTACTTCAAAAAGATAGTTTTTTAAATCGATTAGCCTGGTTGCATCATTAGCATTGTCACGAACTTTTACAAACCTAAAGCCAATCAATGCAATAAATAGAACACCCAAGATACTTACAGCAAGCCCAACAAATGAATAGTCAAAAAAGTTAAAAGCAACACCTGTGTATTCTTGTCTGTATTGAGCAATAATAATATTTGGAGGTGTACCTATGACGGTATTCATGCCACCAAGAATACTGGCAAAAGCTAATGGCATAAGAAATTTTGAGGGATTCCATTCCATTTTTTGACACAGCGACAGTGTTATAGGAAGCAATAAAGCCATGGCTCCGATGTTGTTCATAAATGAGGATAACAATGCTGCAACAACCATGATCACTATCATGTATTGATTTTCTGACAGAGTCAGACGAGACATTAAGTTTCCAGCCAAACTCACCATTCCAGCTTCTTGCAAGCCTCTACTGATTAAAAGCACAAGAGCAACTGTTATAACAGCAGGATGGCCAAAGCCTGAAAATGCACTATCTGCAGGCACAACGCCAAATAAGACTAATGCCGCCAAACAAATAAGCGTAACCGCGTCATAGCGCCATTTACCCCAAATGAGCAAACCCATGAGAACGACCAAAGTGGTTGCAAGGATGGTTTGGTCAGACATATTTTTTATTCACCTATTAATTTGATTTCTTCAAAGAACCATCCTATCAAATAAATGCCTCATTAATAATTAATATTTTAAGGTAGGTTTTTTCATACAGCAGACTCAAGTTATAATCATTTTATGAAAAATACATTAGAAGTATTGAATCAGTTTTTTGGAGCAGTGATAGCTTTAAATATCATTCATCAAATAATTTCTAGTGCTGGTTATTTTCCTCTTGATCTACCAATACTCAAGACACTCTACCTGATTTCCATAAGCATTTTTGCAATTGAGTTTTTTCTGAGGGCTCTTGTTGAGCGCAGACTATCATTTCTAATCTCAATTGACGGATTGGTCCTTATCAATCAAGTATTTTTTTCAATTTATGATTTAAGAATACTACGCTTATTCAGACTCTTTGATATCTTTAGTCAGTCCAGATTTCTATTACCAACAAACACCTTAATCAAAACAATTATTAAACAGCGCAATGCTTTGCTTGGATCACAAATCATGGTGATTTCAATTTTATTGGTTGTTTCAACATTCATATATTTTCTAGAATCTAAGGTCCAACCAGATGTCTTTGGTAGTATTCCATCAACTATGTGGTGGGGTATAGCCACTTTAACCACTGTGGGTTATGGCGATGTTGTGCCTATGACAGATCTTGGCAAACTATTAGCAAGTTTTACCATGCTAGTTGGTATAGGTATGTTTGCTTTACCAGCGGCTATTCTTGCTTCAGCATATTATGAAGAAATTCAAAAAAAGAATTTTTTAGTTAGCTTCGAGGCCATTGCTTCTGTTCCTCTATTTCAAGAGCTTCCTATTGGCGCGGTTGGGAAAATCAATGAAAAACTTCAAGTAGTTCTTGTGAGCGAGCATGAGACTATCTTCTCTAAGGGTGAGGAAGCTGACTCGATGTTCATTATTGAATATGGAAAGGTCAAAGTTGAAATCGATCAGCCAGTCTATTTGGTTGCAGGAGATTATTTTGGGGAGATGGGCTTGCTTGGAAATGCTCCTCGAAATGCCACCATTACTGCTGCCGATGATACCAAACTGCTTGAATTAACTAAGTCAGACTTAGCAGAGCTTTCTGAAGAGCACCCTGGATTGTTTAAAGAATTAGAACTAAGCGTCTCTCAAAGAACCTCAGACTAGACATCGCCTTTATCAGGCGCTGCTTGGTGAGAAATATCTTTTGCTTTTAGACCCTTTGTTGAATAATCTGCAATATTCAATGGATCATTATTTTCTAAGTAGACAGACGTTGAAGGGTAAGCAAATTCTGATCCATTGTTGCGGACAATTTTAATAATCTCAAAGATAAGATTTTGCTTAATTTTAGAAAAATCAGTTAAGCCAACTGGTTCTGTATAACAAAGTACCCTAACATCAATTGAGCTCGAAGCCAGCTCTTCAGTTCTAGCAAAAGACTCTTGATTGGGATTATTAACAAATTCTTCTGAAGTGGTAATAAAGTTTGTAATTTCTTCACAAATTTTTGCCAGCTGCTCTTGAGTCGTTGAGTAAATAAGGTTGAGTGTCCAACTAATTCTTCTATATTCCATGTTGCCATGATTGATAACTTTTACATCTGAGAGATCTTTATTTGGAACCAGCATGGGAGCTGTATCAAACATTCTGACAAGCGTTGATCTAAAACCTATGTCTTCAACCATGCCATGCAGGGAGCCAGGCACCTCAATACGATCGCCAGGTTGAAATCTATTTTCTCCAATAATCAATAATCCAGAGATAAGGTTCTTAAATAAATCTTGAGCTCCAAGCGCAACAGCTACAGAGAACAAGCCTAGACCAGCAACCAAAGGACCAATTTGAATGCCAAAGATATCAAGTATTATTCCAAGCCCAATGATCCAAATAATTATTCTTGCAGCTCTCTCAAGCCACATGGTCATTGATTTCGTTAGTACTGCGCTTGAAGTAAACGCTTGAAAAATTGGAGCAATGCTATTGGCAAGAGCACTAAAAATAGTAAAAGCAATCATTGCTTTAACGAGATTAGTAGCGAAAGTATCTGCCATACCTGAAAGGGGGAGATAGACAGCTATAAAATATAAAGCAACCGTCATTGGAATATATCCAAGAGGTTTTTTTAGTGATTCAAGCAGCACATCATCGATCTCAGAATCTGTATGGGCAGTGAGTTTTTCCATCCATTTGAGCGCTCTGCCAACAAAAAAAGCTCTGAATATAGCCCCAGCTATAAATATGAGCATTGAGACTATAATCTCAGTGATGCCAATGCCAAGGAAACCTTCTTCCCAAACATTTCTAAAAATTTCTATAAATCCTTCCATAGTTAATTTAGGTTATATGAAAATACAGTGGATATGGATTCATCCGTCTTCTCAGCCAACATAGGCGGATCTGAGTCATGAAAAGATGAATACTGCATCTTGATATTAACATTTTCATTTACTTTAAAATCTAAGGCTAAGATGATACTTGCTTTGTAGTCATTCTCAAAATCATCTAGGCTTGGTTGAAAATATATGGTTGGCTTGAAGTAAATATTATCTGCTACCTCAAATGAGTTATGTAGATAGAAGCCAAGTCTTTCTGTTGTTTTTGATGCTCCGGTAAGATCGGTTTCATCCTCGTTAAGTAAACCGGCACCCAAGCGCGCTGTGTCTGATAGTTCATATCTCAGACCACCACCAAGAACAGATCTTTTTTTATAATTTCTGAAAGGGTTTTCACTGTATTGAGCAAATACTTCCCAGTTCACAGCTTCTTGACCAACCAAAATATATCTAGCATGCATAAAAGTTGATTCATCAATGGGCGTATCATTGGACTGTCTTTCACTTTGTTGGAGGATTAGAAAAGATTCAGCTTCTTCGGAATTATTATCAAATCTTAATTGTGCCGAATAAAAATCTCTATCTCTATTCCCTCTTGATGCATTGAAATTAGCACTAATATTGGTAAAAAACCCTATCTCACCTTCACGCCGTAAATCTTCGATATTCACAATGGCTTGACCCATCAAATTGATTGAGCTTATGCAGATAGCAAAAATTGATAGGGATCGAATTCTATTTATTTTTAGCAACATAGACTCCTTCCCAGTCAGACGCAGGGGGGCTTGTAATATATTCTTCAATTCTTGCTCTCATGTGCTTGTAGTATAGTTCAAGCTCGTTAGAGTAAGGTATTAATTCATCAATTAATAAATTAGCACCATCCCAGTTTTGACTTCTATATTCAACCAAGAAGGCTTCATGTTTTTTTAAGAATTCCTCTGTAAATTTCATCTCTGGTTTAAAACAGGTATAGATTGTTTCAGCAGAAGATTTGCCTTTGACTGCAATTTTGTCAATCTCAATGATCGTGAATTCAGAATCATCCATGTGAGTATTCTCACCCACGATCATGTGCAAACCATAATTGGATGATTGACTTTCCAGTCTAGATGCAAGGTTCACAGCATCGCCAAGAACGGTATAGTCAAAACGTTTGTCAGAACCCATGTTGCCAACAATGCAGTTTCCAGAGTTAATACCAATACCTATTTCAAGCTTAAAATCTAAATTTCCCTCTGTCTGAGCATTGAATTCATCCAAAGCTTCATTCATTGAGTGAGCTGCCTTAATTGCTAATTGGCGATGATCAGCTTGATCGGTGGGTGCATTCCAAAAAGCCATGATGCAATCACCCATATATTTATCTATGGTTCCGCCGTGCTCTAAAATGGAGTTTGATAACACAGTAAGCAATTGATTAATCAATCGCGTTAAAGCTTCCGGATCATCCTTGTATTGTTCAGAGATTTTGGTAAACCCCCTAATATCAGAAAATAAAAAGGTCATTTCTTTTCTTTCTCCACCCAGAACCAAGGATTCACTAGATTCCGCCAAGCGGTTAACCATTTCTGGGGAAAGGTATTGTGCAAAGGCGCCTCTGACTCTACTACGCTCAAGTTCAGTGAATAAAAAATTGAAGAAAGTTACAGCCACATAAACACTTAAAGAAATGATCAATGGCGATATTGGATCAACCAAAAATAGCTTAGATTTAAAAAAATAATAACTTGTACCTATGATGCCTCCAGAACCAGCTATCAAAACACTCAATCCTCCAATTGGACCTAGAGCTTGAATGCTTAAAGTAATTAAAATAGCCAAAATCAGTCCAGCTAGAAATTCCGCACCAAACAGCCAGTCGGGTCTTTGTAAAAATTCATTTGAAAAGATTTGCTGAATAAACTGAGCAATGATTGTCACGCCGGGAATATTTTTCTCTGTGGGTGTGGATCTGAGATCGAGGAGGCCGGAAGCGGAGGTTCCAACAAGTACAACCTTGCCCTCAAAAAATTCAGGGGGTATTGCTCCCGAGATCACATCTCCCGCAGAGACTGTGGGAATATTTTTCGTAGGGGCAAAGTAAACCCATGCATTACCTTCGGGGGTTGTTGGAATGGTGAGAGGGCCCAATTTGATATTGTTGATGCCTGTTTGAGCGCCATAGGCTTCCTCGCTTGAGGCATTAGATGACTTAATCTGAAAAGTGGAAGCTCCAACAGCCACTCTTGTCATTTCTAAGGCAAGGCTAGGCACCAATTGATCATCAATTCTTTCAAAGGTAGGTAATTGACGAACAATTGCATCATTGTTACCGATGCTCATTGAACCAACCCCTGTGGCTGAGTCATCCAGTAGTTTGATATTGTTTTGTGCACCCAAATAATTTCTAATGAATTGCTTGGGATCATCGCCTTGAGTTACCAAACCGTATTTGGCTTTGTAAGGCTTAGTGTTATTTTTATTATTTAAAGCCTGACCTAGGACCACGGTTCCATGATTTAAAATAGCTTGAGCAAAAAGCTCATCATTGCTCGGCAGTTTTGATAGCTCTTTTTTTAATGCTTCGTTGAGAGGGTAACTGGAAATAAAATTTTGAGGATTGGTTCTGTCTGCTTCAGCAAAGACGATATCAAATCCTAATGCAGCTGCTGCATAAGCTTGATCTGTTAATTTTGCTAATTGATTTCTAGGCCAGGGCCACTGGCCAATTTCTGTAAGTGAACGATCATCAATATCAATGATGATCACAGGGTCTTCAGTGTAGATCTCTCTTGGTAAAATTCTTTGGAAGGTATCAAAAGAATAATTTTGTAGGCTGCTAAAAATTTGAAAAGGATTAAGGATCGGTAAAAAACTTACTAAGATTGCAAAAATTAAAAGGCCGTAGCGAGTAAATTTTTTGAGATCTTTTTTCACGGGAATTTATTGCTTAAGAAATATAGTTAGCAACTTTTTTTAAATATTTTTTATTGGTCTCACTTGGCAGATTCATTAAGTTAACTGAGTTCATCAAATCCGTGTATACATGAATTGATTTCCTACCTTTAAGTAACTCTCTTAGTGCATTCTGGTAAGTCCAAAAAATATAAGTTTGAGCCATCTTGAAGTGCCTTAGATTGTCTGCAGTCAGCTCAGGCTCTTCTTTATCAGAAATGGCATTTTGCAACCATTGACTGGTCATGGGTTGTGTTAAAACCCATGCATCATTAATGCTGCTGGGATTATCTATCAGCCAGTTAGCCATGTAGTCCCCTTTAAACAAATCAATGGCTACATACCAAGCATAGTAAACCTTAAAAAGATTAGATTTTTCTTTTTTTAATTGCTGCTCAAGTTTTTCAGCCACATCAACGACTATTTGAATCATTGTAGCGGCATGGATCTCATCCAGATTATTGAAGTATCTGTAAAAGGTCCCATAAGCTGTTTTTGCTTCTTTTGAAATGCTTGCCACAGAAATTTTTTTACCTTTATTAAGCAGATTTGAAACTGCTGTAATTAGCTTGGCTCTTGTTAACTCAGATTTTTTCATCAGATTATTATAACCTCTGACTCGTTAAGGTCTTCTTGATATTTAATAAAATGATAAATTATCACTTTTATGTTTAAATATGCGTCATATGAGCTTTTGTATGAAGATTTACTCCGCAATTTAGCTTTATCAACATGAAACTAAGAACATTCATTGCACTTTATTGTACTTTTTTGTGCATGTACTCATCCGCGCAAAATGTTCAGCCCGCCATATCAGATCCTGATGAGATGGCTGCAGCAGAGCAACAAAAAGAAGAAGTTTTTAAGCAGCTATTCAAAGATCCAACCAATCTATCCTTGCTATTTCAATATGCTAATTTATCCATCTTGGTTGGAGATCTCGAGGGGGCTATTGGGGTTTTTGAGCAAATGCTTATTTATGACTCAGAGTTGCCCAGAATAAGATTGGAGCTAGGAGTTTTGTATTTTCGTTTAGGCGCTTTTGCATTAGCAAACAACTATCTAAAAAGCGTTAAAGAGTTTAATCCGCCACCTGAAGTTGAGGCTAGGGTTGATCAATTTTTGGAAGCTATTGTTTCCGCTGAGGAGCCTATCCAATGGCAACAAAATCTTAGCGTTGGATTTAAACGTACCACCAACGGAAATTCTGGAATCAATGCGGATTTCATTGAAATTGGAGATTTTTTGTTGGAGGTAGATGACGAAAGCAAAAGGCTAAGCGATAGATCGAGTTTATACAATTATTCTCTCAGCATTGATCAGGATCTTAATCATCCCAGAGGGGATAATGTTCAATACTTTTTTAGTTATGGTGCTGATCGATTCGATACTTTCAGCCAATTTGATATTCAAAGCAATGTATTGTCAGTTAGAAGAAATTTTAATTTGGATGAAAATTTTTTCTCTTTTTTTAATTTAGAAGACCCAGTTTTTAGTCCTAACATTAATCTTTTGCGGGTTATTCTTAATCGAGAAGAAATTTTGCGCAGTGGTCGCATTTCATTAGATTATAGCGGTCAATTAGATGATGGTTCTTCCATGCTGTTTTCATACTACCGAGATGAAAAAATTTTTAAATCTGGTAGGCAAAAAAATGGTCGCATTAATGGTATCAGTTTTGGTCAGAGCTATGTATGGCCTGGCTCGCAAGCTTTATATGGTTACAAGATTATGCTTGAAAATTATCGAGCAAATGCTGGCTATGAGTTTTATGAAAATTATGGGATTGAATTTAGCTACTCTCAACCTCTACTGGAAAATTGGCAATTTTCATCTAAATACAGCTATCAGGATAAATCTCATGATGAAGATTATCCACTTTTCGGAGCCAGACATGATCAAGGGGAAACCTTGAGGTTTAATTTGCTCAAACCCATGGGTGCTTGTTGGTCATTGAATTTTGGTTTAATTTTTAATGACAGTCGAAGCACCATCAACATATATAAACGCAGAGCCAATAATTTCTCTGCGCAAGTAAATTATCAGTGTATTAAATAATTATGAAAGCTATTCATAAATTTTCATTTTTATTCTTGGTAGTTAGTTTCTTCACTAACAATGCTTTTTCACAAGAACAGATTGGCGTTGCATCTGCTGTGAACAAAAATACGACTGATTTAACCCTTGAGCAAGAACGCAAGCTCATCGATGCAGGTTACGAAATCATTCAAAATCACACCATTGAAACCGATGGCATCGGCAGGGCACAAATGCTCTTGTTGGATGGCACGGCATTTTCGGTTGGTCCTAATTCTAGCGTTGTTTTAGATAAATTTATTTACAACCCTGAAACTGCTGAGGGCTCTCTCGAGGTAACAGCTAGAGGAATATTGCGCATAGTCGGCGGTAAAGTTACCAAAAAACAACCTGCCTTAATTCGAACAAATTCTGCAACTGTAGGGATTAGAGGTGGTATTGGGATTGTGCAGACCAATGGCTCGCAAACCAATGCGACTTTCCTTTATGGCACCGAGATGACAGTTACGCCTAATTGTGTCGATCTGGACACTTTTGGTGATCAATGTTCTCCAGATTTTGCTACGACCGTAACAGAGCCAGGTTTTTCAGTCTCAGTAGAGGATGAAGACTCTGAACCAAGTAAGCCTGTCGCAGTCACAGAGGAAAACTTGGATGCAATTCAGGAGGAGTTACAAGCTCCTGAAGAAGCCCCCGACGAGGAATCTGCTGCTGAAGAAACTCCTGCTGAGGAGACTCAAGAGGAAGAAGCCGCTTCAAGCGAAGAAACTCCAGCTGAGGAGACACCTGCCGAGGAGACTGTACCTGAATCAGTAGAACCTGAAGCCGAAGTAGCAAGCGATGATGCTGGTGATTCAACTGATATTGAGGTTGACGAAGGCTTGCTGGATTCCTCAGGTGTATCAGATGTATCTTCAGATGTAGCTCCAGAAGAGCTGGGTACAGCTGATGAATTTGAAGTTGCCATTGAGCTTGAAACAGTAGAGGCAGATGATGCAAATGAAGATCCAGCTGGCGATGTGGCAGAGGATGTGGCTTCAACCACTCAAGAGACTGCTGTTGAGGTTGCTCCCATCTTTCAAGTTAGTGCAGGTGAGTCTATAGAATCCATTAGCGAGAATCTCGCAAATGAAACTCTCACACCATTGGTTTTTATTAATCCAGGGGAATTAGCTTACACCATTACCATTTCGGGTCCTGATGCTGAATTTGTTGAATTTGATGAGGAAACTTCATCAATCAATCTTATGAGTGCCCTTGATTATGAGACTCAAACCACGCTTTCATTTACTGTGACCATTGAATCTGAAAATGCAGATGTTTCAGAAATAGAGATTCTTTTGGACGTTACGAATATCGATGAACCCATTGAATTAACTTCCAATCTGTTGGCAGATTCTTTTGCTGAAAATCTTGATTTACAATCAGCAATTCTAGAAAGCACTGCAGTAGATCCTGAAGGTGGAAATATTTCATTTACTTTATCAGGAGAGGGTAGTGAAAACTTTAGTGTTGATGAAAATGGTAATATTTCATTGCTAGCCGAATTGGACTATGAAACAACTACAAGTTACTCCTTGATACTCACTGCTAGCGATGGAGTTAATGACACTGTCTTTGAAATTAATTTCAGTGTTATTGATATTGATGAGCCTGTTATTTTAAATGCTAGTACTTCAGCAACTAGTTTTGCTGAAGATAGCCTGACCGGCATTAATATAGGGACTGCTACAGCAACAGATCCTGAAGGGAATTCTATCACCTACAGTCTTTCAGGCGCAGGCAGCGAAAATTTTAGCATAGACAGCGCTGGAAATATTTCACTGATCAATTCATTGGACTATGAAACTGCAACTAGCTACACCCTGGCTTTGAATGCATCCGATGGAGTCAACACCACCACATTTGAATTAATTATTACTGTTGATGATGTCAATGAAGCGCCGAGTCTTTCAAGTTCATTGGCGGCTTCTTCATTTGCTGAAAACACTGCTACTGGCACTAGGATTGCTACAGTTTCTGCTTCCGATCCTGAATCACAAACCATTACTTAT
>Ga0255756_1001951_pt1 | contig 22660 bp, 20 predicted proteins | sample 011ome_20_FD_179956 | JGI IMG/M metagenome (GOLD analysis project Ga0255756, IMG submission 179956) | Coastal salt marsh microbial communities from the Groves Creek Marsh, Skidaway Island, Georgia - 011509CT metaG (version 2) | ecosystem: Environmental > Aquatic > Marine > Intertidal zone > Salt...
CTTGGGACCGATCATCGACCAGCAAGCGCGCCAAAGGTTCCAAGCCGTTTTCGCGGGCGATCATCGCCTTGGTTCTGCGCTTGGGTTTATAGGGCAGATAGATGTCTTCTAATTCGGACTTGGTGGTCGCTTGGGCCAGTTTGTGACCCAAGTCATCTGTCATTTTACCCTGTTCGGAAATCGATTTGATGATCGTTTCACGCCGCGCCTCGAATTCACGCAAATATGTGAGCCGCTCAGACAAATCGCGCAGCTGCGCATCGTCCAACCCGCCTGTGACCTCTTTGCGATAGCGCGCGATGAACGGGACAGTTGACCCTTCGTCCAACAAACCGACGGCAGCGGCAACTTGGGTCGGGGTTGCGTTGATTTCAGACGCAATCAGACGAAATATTTGCGATGACATGCGACACCTTTTGATTGAAATGTTCCATGCACAGACCAAATGCCCGCCGCTAATGCAAGCCCTTTTCGGTCGTGTTAGGCGTTTTTGTGCACCCGCCAATTCAGGGCAGCAAAGATCGGCGCATAGGCCCGCACAAGCCCGTGAATGTCACAGGATTTGCGATGATCGTCCGATGCCCAAGCGGTGGTTGCCAATCCCAAAATGCGGGGCGCAATCATGGGCTCAAACTGATGATCTTGGACGGTGAATTCGCCCCAATAGGTGCCTTGAACCCCAATCACGCGATCCGATATATCGGGGGCCTCTGCAGGCACGGGATCCCAGTTGAGCGTTTCCGCCACGCCATAACAGGCGGCCCAAGTCGCGCCCCAGTCATCACGATCATAAGAATGGGCCATATCAAAATACGTATGCTGCGCGGGGCACATGACGATATCATATCCCGCACGCGCCACCGCAATACCGGGACCTTGGCCCGTCCAGCTAAACAAAATTGCATCGTGTCCTATGCCACCGTTTTTCCCATATTGCGCCTCTTCCCACGCGGCGGGGCGGCATCCGTATTTGGTGGCAAGGGCTGCAACACGTTCCATCATCCAACCTTGGACATCATCGCGTGACACAAGATCAAAGTCCCGCTTTAGCGCGTCAACACGGGGGGAACCCGCCCATGCATCCTGTGGCAGCTCATCACAGCCCAAATGAATATGCGCAAAGGGAAAGATCTGTGACAGATCTGAAATCATATTTTCGATGATCCGCCATGTTTCAGGCATCGCAGGATTTAGGATGTTTTCACCGTACCCTTGGACGCTGGTTTCGATGCCTGTATCGTCAGGATCATGGGTCAATGGATAGAGTTTACATAACCCATAACTGTGCGCGGGAATTTCAATCTCTGGCAGGACATCGATATGCAATTCGGCGGCATGTGCGATGATGTCGGCCACGTCTGCATGTGAATATCCGTGCTGCGCAGACGGCCCAGCGGCAAACACAGATGGCACCAATTCACCCGCACCGCGCGTCTGAAGCTGTGTGAGTTCCGGAAGCGACGGAAGCGGGATGCGAAACGCCTCGTCATCGGCGAAATGCCAATGAAATTTATTAAGCTTCATCATCGCCATGAGGTCCAGTAAACGCAGGATCGTATCCTTGGAAAATCCGTGGCGCGCACAATCCAAATGTTGCCCACGCCATTTGAACCGCGGACAATCATAGATTATACCATTCGGAACGACACCGTCATTCGTCGAGTATTACAATAACCATCGTTACCATGAAAGTTTGGGCAACGTCACACCAGCGGATGTCTACTTCGGACGAGACAAAGACATCATCAGAGAAAGGGAAAAGATCAAAAAACAGACAATCCAAAATCGTCGCTTGCAACATCAAAAGCAAGCTGCATAATCAACCTCAAATTGGACCAGAGCCTCTATGCTTCAAACAGCTCTCGTGTCCCAAATTATCTGACGACGGACACCTAGAGGCAGAGATCAAAGCACAATTTCCAAACAACAGGGTGACCGCCTTGTCATTCGCCGAACTACCCAACATCAATACCGCTTGGCTTGCGCCGCTTGCACTGGGTTTGGCCCAAGTCCAAGCCGCAACATGGTCGCATAACTTGGGGTTCAATGTTGATGACCCATTTGCGGGCAAAGGTACGCTTAGCCGCGTGGTCAGCGGCGTAACGCTCTATGAGGTCACCGCATGATCGCAACGGGAATTGATTTGGGGGGAACCAAGATCGAAACACAGATTTTCGATCAAAATTGGACTATCGTCGAAAAGCGACGGGTTCCAACACCCACGTCATATCCCGAATTGGTCCGCGCAATTTGTGACGAAATCCAGTGGGCCAGAAGCCATAATGAAACAATGCCCGTGGGAATTGGCGCAGCAGGTTTGATCGATGTAAGCGGCCGCGCCCTAACTGCGAATTTGCCTGCAACTGGACACCCGATTGAATCCGACATCCAAAATGCCGTGGGCGGTGACGTGTATTATTTGAATGACTGCCGCACATTCACCCTGTCCGAAGCGGTTTTTGGGAGCGGCAAACCCTATGACACCGTCGTTGGCATCATATTGGGCACGGGTGTCGGGGGCGGGGCCTGTGTCAATCAACGGTTGCTGTCGGATCCGCGATCGATTGGCGGCGAAATTGGTCATGTCGCGGCGCCTGCAAACCTGATTGCCGCATATGGTTTAGGCGTTCTGCCATGCGGATGTGGACGCACGGGATGTTATGAAAGCTATATTTCAGGTCCAGGTTTGACCAAAATCACCGCACAGATTATTGGCCGACACCTGAGCCCGATTGAAATAGCCAACCAAAGACACCAAGACGGCGACATCGCCCGCGCTTGGTCTGCGTGGTGCGAGATCGTGGCAGAGATGTTGATCACAGCATCTTTTATCCTAGATCCCGATGTGTTTGTCATCGGTGGCGGTCTTTCGAATATAGCTGGTGTCGCCGAAGATCTGACACAGGCATTTGACCAAAGGTTTTTGCCGAATTTCAAGCGGCCAAAAATTCTGATTGCACAAGGTGGGGACAGCAGTGGAGGCCGTGGGGCGGCCTATGCTGCGTGGAGCAATGCGGTACAAAATCCAAAGACAACGATGGGGTGGGATATTGGATAATCAAACATGGATCTACCCGAACGCAGTTTTCAGCGATGGAACACTACACCACGACCTAGGGCTTTGTGTTGAGGCGGGGAAAATTGCGCAAACCTGTCGCATCGACGATTTGCCCGAAACCGCATCGGTGTCCCGCATCCACGGCATCGTCGCCCCCGGTTTCGTTGATGTCCAGGTCAACGGCGGCGGTGGTATTTTGGTCAATACCGCGACGTCCGCCGATCAAATCGTCCACATGCGCAACATACATCGAAATTTGGGGACCTATGCCATCCTTCCCACCGTGATCACCGATGGGGCAGACGTGATTGAACGCTGCGCTGAGATGATTATCGACACCAAGGATGAAGACGGGCTTATCGGTCTTCATATCGAAGGGCCGCATATTTCGGTTGAGCGCCGTGGCACCCACGACCAAAACATGATCCGCCCCTTTGATGATGCGACAAAAAAAACCATTCAAAAACTGCGCGCCCAAGATATTTTTGTAAAACTGACCGTCGCACCAGAAGCAATCACCACCAATCAAATTACCGAATTGGCCGAAATGGGGGTTGTGATATCGATCGGACATACCGCCGCAAACGATGGCCAAACACGTCAGGCCCTAACCGCTGGGGCAACCTGCTTTACACATTTGTTCAACGCGATGCCGCCGATTTATAATCGCGATCCGGGGCCGGTTGTGACCGCACTGAATTCCGATGCCTACTGCGGGTTAATCTGTGACGGGGTGCATGTGTCCTATGACCTGATCGCGATGGCAATTCGATCCCGCCCCGTCAAAGATCGAATGTTTTTGGTGACAGATGCAATGCCAACGGTCGGGGGCCCAGATCAATTCGAATTATATGACCAAATCATACATGTCGAAGATGGAAGGTTAATCAACGCAGAAGGCAGCCTTGCCGGAGCGCATGTCACCCAATTGCAAGGTGTCTCCAATCTTGTGAACCATATCGGAATTAGCGCAGAGCAGGCGTTTTCGATGGCAATTACCGTGCCTGCGGATTTGGTCAAGCGCCCGGAGTTTGGATCCGTTCTGCGCCGACCCCTTGGGGATCTCATCCTGTGTGCGGATGATTTTTCAGCATGTTCGGCCGTGTCCTTGGCCTGACATCTTAAAAGGCGGCGCATCATACGCCGCCCTTCGTTTTGCCCGATTAGGCAACATCAAAGACCAATGGTTTGACCTGTTGGAACAATCCTGATGCACTGAGCTCTGCCAACACCTTTGCATCTACGGCTTCGTCAACATACAAAAGTGCAATCGCTTCGCCCCCTGCAGCGGCGCGCCCAAGGGTAAAGTTGGCGATGTTCACACCATGTCTGCCCATTGTGCCGCCCAGCGTGCCGATGATACCTGGAACGTCTTCGTTTGTTGTATAAAGCATGTGCGCCCCAACCTCGGCATCGATATTGATGCCTTTGATTTGGATGAACCGCGGCTTGCCGTCGCTAAAGACCGTACCTGCAATTGAACGTTCACGTTTTCCGGTCACAACGGTCACTTTGATATAGCCATCAAAGGCGCCTGATTTATCTTGGTTCGTGGTTGAGATTTTAACACCACGCTCTTTGGCGATCACCGGTGCAGACACCATGTTCACATCCGGGTTTGCCTTTTTCATGATCCCTGCAATCACCGCGCAATTCAGCGCATCGAGATTCATTTTGGACGCGCTCCCGTCATACAGAATGTTAATCGCGGTGATGGGTTCATCTGTCATTTGCCCAACAAAGTTGCCCAAATGATCGGCCAGTTTGACCCAAGGGCCCATAACTTTGGCTTCTTCTGCGGTCATTGATGGCATGTTCAACGCATTTTCAACCGCACCATCCAAAAGGTAGTTGGACATCTGTTCCGCGACCTGCAGGGCAACGTTTTCCTGCGCTTCGGTCGTGGCAGCGCCCAAATGCGGGGTACAAACAACATTGGGAAGGTTGAACAACGGGTTTTCTTTCGCAGGTTCAACCGAGAACACGTCAAATGCAGCGCCTGCAACATGACCAGATTTCAGCAATTCTGCCAATGCCTCTTCATCAACCAAGCCGCCACGGGCACAGTTAATAATACGAACGCCCGCTTTGGTTTTGGCCAAGTTTTCACGGCTTAGGATATTTCGCGTGCCATCCGTCAAAGGCACATGCAGGGTGATAAAATCAGCACGCTTGAGCAGATCGTCAAGTTCGACCTTTTCCACACCCATTTTATCGGCTTTTTCTTGGCTGAGGAACGGATCAAAGGCGATGACTTTCATCTTCAAACCACGCGCGCGGTCACATACGATGCCCCCGATGTTACCGGCACCGATCACGCCCAAAGTTTTGGCGGTCAATTCAACGCCCATAAACTTGGACTTTTCCCATTTTCCTGCATGTGTCGATGCAGAGGCTTCGGGGATTTGACGTGCAACCGCGAACATCATCGCGATCGCATGTTCCGCTGTGGTGATCATGTTGCCAAAGGGGGTGTTCATAACGATCACGCCCTTTTTCGACGCGGCCTCTTTGTCGACGTTATCAACGCCGATCCCCGCGCGGCCGACGACCTTGAGCTTGGTTGCTTTTTCAAGGATCGTTGGCGTGACTTTGGTTGCCGACCGGATCGCAAGACCATCATAGTTGCCGATGATTTCGGCCAGTTTTTCTTTGTCTTTTCCCAACTGGGGCATAAAATCAACGTCGATGCCACGATCACGGAAGATTTGAACAGCGGTTTCGCTAAGTTCATCAGAAACGAGTACTTTGGGTGCCATTTTAAAAGCTTTCTATAACAAGGGGGAAGCTTTTGCCCACCCATCGAAGATGGGCAAAAGCTGTCGAACGCGATGCGTCCGACGGGAACAGTTCATTATGCTTGTGCTTGGATTTCTTGGTCGAAGGCCCATTCCAGCCATGGCAACATGGCTTGAATGTCTGTGGTTTCCACTGTGCCGCCACACCAAATACGCAGGCCCGCAGGTGCATCGCGATAAGCGCCGATATCATAAGCCACGTTTTCAACATCTAATCGTTTCGCCACAGCTTTGGCAAAGGCCGCACCGTCCTTGATACGATCATCCGTGAATTTCAAACAGACAGACGTGTTCGAGCGTGTTGCGGGATCATTTGCAAGATTGTCGATCCAATCACGTTGCGCACAGAAATCCCAAACAGCTTGCGCATTGGCCGTTGCGCGTGCGATCAAACCTGTCAATCCACCAACTGAACGTGCCCAATCCAAGGCAACAAGGTAGTCTTCGACCGCCAACATTGAGGGGGTGTTGATTGTTTCGCCGACAAAGATGCCTTCGATCAATTTACCACCTTTGGTCATACGAAAGAGTTTCGGCATCGGCCACGCAGGGGTATAGGATTCGAGCCGTTCAACCGCACGCGGGGACAGAACCAAGATGCCGTGGGCCGCTTCGCCGCCCAGAACCTTTTGCCAGCTGAAGGTTGTGACGTCCAGTTTATCCCATGGAAGATCCATCGCAAAGGCGGCAGACGTCGCGTCGCAAATCGTTAAACCTGCGCGATCCGCAGGGATCACATCGCCAGTGGGCATGCGCACCCCTGAGGTGGTTCCATTCCAGGTGAACACAACATCCGTGTCATAATCAATCGCGGCCATATCGACGATGTCGCCATAGTCGGCGGTTTTGACGTCTGCATTGATCTTGAGCTGTTTCACAACATCTGTGACCCACCCCGATCCAAAGCTTTCCCAAGCAACCATGGTTGTCTTGCGTGCACCCAAAAGCGACCACATGGCCATTTCGACGGCGCCGGTATCCGACGCAGGAACGATGCCAATGCGATAGTCATCAGGGATGCCCAAAATTTCACGTGTACCGTCAATCGCGGCCTTGAGTTTTACTCTGCCAACTGCAGCACGATGAGACCGCCCCAAGGGCGCATCGGCGAGTTTATCAAGTGTAAAGGTGGGGTTTTTGGCGCAAGGGCCAGAAGAAAATTGTGCGCGTACAGGACGCGCAGATGGTTTATTAATAGCCATGTAGCTACCCTTTCAGATAATCGCCTCTCGTTGGGGAGAGGTGTCCCACCGACCGAGATAGTTGGGAAACGTGGCTTTCACAATCGGAAAAATATCGCTATAGCGGCACTTGATCAAAAAAATGCGACAGATTTGTCCCCTATCGGAAACTTGGCTCTTATGTTTACTGTTACGCTGATTGCTGCGCCCTTTGAAAAAACGCTCGATCTTGTCCTGATCGAAGCATTGCGAAATGCTTGGGGCGGAAACGAGATTCGGTGGCTAGCCCAAAACGAGGCTGCTGAATTCGAGGTTCCAGTCCAGCCAGATAACCAGTGGTCGGTATGGCAGGATATGCAAAATTTACGGATCGATTTGATTGTTCAACCGTCTGCAGGACGACGCAAGAAAATGCTGTTGGCGGACATGGACAGCACAATGATTGAACAAGAATGTATCGATGAATTGGCTGATGAAGCAGGCGTTGGCGATCGCGTCAAAGACATCACGGCCCGCGCGATGAACGGTGAACTGGACTTTGATGCCGCACTGACAGAACGCGTTGGATTGCTACAGGGGCTGCCCACATCCATCATCGACAAGGTATTGGTGGAACGCATCACCTATATGCCCGGCGGCGATATTCTGCTGCGCACGATGAAATCAAACGGCGCCTACGCGGCCTTGGTGTCGGGCGGATTTACCGCATTCACGGCAAAGGTCGCCGCACATTTGGGTTTTGATGAAAATCATGCAAACACCTTGCTTATCGAGGGTGATCACCTTTCGGGCAAAGTGGGATTGCCGATTTTGGGCAAGCAAGCCAAAGTCGATCAATTGGAAAAGATCACCACAAAGCTGGGCATTCCCGAAACCGACGTGATTGCCGTTGGGGACGGGGCGAACGACCTTGGCATGCTGCATCGTGCGGGGACTGGCGTTGCGCTCCATGCCAAGCCATCGGTCGCGGCGCAATGCGATGTCCGGATCAATTTTTCCGATCTGCGCGCGCTGCTATATATTCAAGGTTATGCCGCAGACGACTTTGCCTAACCGGCATCGCGGTGCAAACGATCAAGACTGATCAATGACCGCGATGAAAAATCGACACGATGGGCACGATGCACGCACCGCTGATCAACCCAACAACACCCGCAAAAGCAGCGCCGCCAAGCCATTGAACAAGACCGGACAGGGGATAATCACCCGCGACTGTGTGTTGCACCGCGTGCATCAATTCTTCGGGCATATGCCAATTGTAATGCTCTGCCGCGTGGATCAAAATGCCACCGCCCACCCAAAGCATCGCCAAGGTCCCGACAAAGGACAATGTGGTCAAGAAATAGGGCATCGTTTTGATGATCCCGCGCCCCAGTCCGCCCAGCGCCCCATCAGGATTGCGTGACAATAGATGCAGGCCAAAGTCATCCGCTTTGACAATAATGGCGACCGCCCCATAGACCAAAAATGTTACAAAGAACGCAACCACCAAAAGCGTAAGGGCTTGGGTTGTGAACGCTTCGCCGTTCACGGTCGAAAGGGCAAGCGTCATGATTTCGGCGGACAATATAAAATCGGTCCGAATAGCGCCTGCGATTGTTTGTTGTTCGGTCTTGGTCTTGGCGCTGGTTCCATCACCGTCCTTGTGGGTCAGCATCTCTAGAACTTTTTCGGCCCCTTCAAAGCATAAAAACAATCCACCCAAGATCAACAAAGGTGTGATGGCCCAAGGCGCAAATTGTGACAAGATCAACGCAGCGGGCAGGATGAACAAAAGCTTGTTCTTTAACGATCCCCACGCAATGCTTTTAATGATCGGCAATTCACGCGCTGCAGGAAATCCAACCACGTATTTTGGCGTCACAGCGGCATCATCCACCACAACACCCAATGATTTCGCGCTGGCTTTGGCTGCCGCGGCGGCTATGTCATCTGCCGATGCTGCCGCGGTTTTCGCGATCAACACGACGTCATCCAATAGTGCAAATAATCCTGAGCTCATGTCCCTACCCTTTTGTCCCACCACACCTAGCCGATAAATTGTTTGTGATTCAAGATAAAGGTGACGGTTTTGATATGGACATTGACAGGGCTTGGATCACAAAACAAACTATTGCCATTCAACGGTCAGGAGCCAGTCATGGAAACAGCGATTTTTGCAGGGGGGTGCTTTTGGGGGCTTGAGGATCTGATCCGACGTATCCCGGGTGTCCTTTCCACGCGTGTCGGATACACAGGTGGTCACGTGGACAATCCAACCTACAAACTGGTCTGTACAAAAACCACAGGCCATGCCGAGGCGGTCGAGATCAAATTTGACCCTGCGGTTGTGACCTACCGCAAGTTGCTTGAGCTGTTTTTCCAAATCCACGATCCAACCACCGTCGATCGACAAGGTAACGATATCGGCGACAGCTATCGTTCAGAAATATTTTACACGTCTGATGCACAAAAGGACGAAGCCATGCGCACGATTGCCGATGTCGACGCCTCTGGCATTTGGCCCGGTAAAGTGGTGACCAAGGTAACCACTGCCGTCACATTTTGGGAAGCCGAAGATTTTCACCAAGATTACCTTGTCAAACACCCTGATGGTTATACCTGCCATTTTCCACGCCCTGATTGGGTCTTGCCAAAGTCATCCTAAAACGTCATGCATGGTGTGTTCCTAGGACATCACCATGCAACCGATTACTGGCATTCTTTTGAAACTTTTGGCGGTCGCGTCCTTCATCGTGATGTCATCGCTTGTAAAACATGTGTCAGACACAATTCCACCAGGACAGACCGTATTTTTTAGGTCCTTTTTTGCCATCCCTGTCATTTTCGTGTGGATGTATCTGCGAAAAGATCTGTCCCAAGGGCTGTCGGTCGTGTCGCCCAAAGCGCATGTTTTCCGTGGCCTGATTGGCACATCGGCCATGATTTGTGGCTTTGCAGGTCTGGGTATGCTTCCCCTGCCCGAAGTGACGGCACTGGGCTATGCTGCGCCGCTGATCACGGTTGTGTTGGCCGCAATATTTTTGCACGAAAACGTGGGTGTTTTTCGATATTCGGCGGTCGGATTGGGGATGTTGGGCGTTTTTGTTGTGCTGGAACCGCGACTTACGTTTATCGGACAAACGCATTTGGAAACCACGGCCGCGCTTGGTGCGATGCTGATCCTGTTTGGTGCATTGTGTTCTGCGATGGCGCAAATTCATGTCCGCCAAATGGTGCAGGTCGAGCGCACGGCGTCGATTGTGTTTTACTTTTCTTTGACATCAACCGTCGTCTCTTTGTTTACGATCCCGTTTGGTTGGGCGGTTCCCGATCCTTTGACTGCGGCCATCCTTGTGGTTGTTGGTCTCTTGGGTGGTGTGGGTCAGATATTACAAACATCAAGCTATCGCTATGCCCCCGCATCTGTCGTGGCACCGTTTGAATATGCCTCCATGGTGTTTTCGATTTTGATTGGCTATTTTGTGTTTAGCGAGATCCCAACACCGCAAATGTTGGTGGGTGCGGGGCTCATCATCGCGGCGGGTGTCATCATTATTTTGCGCGAAGCGCAATTGGGATTGGAACGCACCAAAGCCCGCAAGGTCAAAACGCCAGTCGGGACCTAAGCTTCGTAAGCGGTCATCAAACGATAGATTGGGGCCAACAGCCATCGGCGTTTACGCCCCAATGGAAATCGTTTCGGCACGTCGCGAAAGGCGGCAGGATAGGGATACGTGGTCGTCTTTCCCTGCGCCAAGTCCGCCAGAATGCCGCCCACGTAACTTGCCATGGCGACGCCATTGCCATGATATCCGAACCCTGCAAATCCACCTTCGTATCCATCGATGGGCCCAACATATGGGGCAAGCGTTCGGTTCAACGCGACCAAACCGGACCAATAATGCGCCGTGGGCACATCACGCCAGCTTGGAAACATGGCATCAAAGTCATGTCGGATGAGTTTCTGGATCGCGCGTTCAGATCCGCGGGTGTATTTCAATCCACCGCGCATGCCAAACAGAAACCGGTTATCGGGCAACTTGCGAAAGTAATGCAGCAAAAATCGGGTATCATACGCCATTTGATCGCTGAACCACCCCTGTTCGTGTTGTCGCTCTTGCGAAATCGGGTCCGTCACGATGACCGACGATTGAACAGGCATGTATCGGGCGCGCATCCAATCGGGCATGTCATCGGACGAATATCCGTTTGTCGCAATGATAAAGCGTTTCGCCACCACCCGCCCGTGATCTGTGCAAAGGTGATATCCGCTTGGCATCGGATCAATTCGCGACACGGGCGATTGTGCAAAGACCATCGCCCCCTTGTCCATAGCCGCAGACAAAAGGCCCTGCGCGAATTTACGTGGGTTTAACGCAAATCCAATCGGTATGGTCAAACCGCCGTGAAAGGCACCCTTCATTCCCAGCTCGGCCAAGTCTTCGGTTGAATGAAGCGTTGCATTGACGCCGTAATCGTCCATCACGTGGATTTGATCGGTGACAAAACTTGCCGCGCGTTGGGGATTATGGGCCAACTGCGTCTCACCTGTGGAATGGGCATCTACGTCGATACCCAATGTATGGATGAGAGATTTCGCATTCTCGACCGCAGCCACTTCGGTTGCGCGATACAGCCTGCGCTCATCCTGACCAAAGCGTGCATCAAGCTGTTTATTTGTGATCTTGCCGCCGCCCAAACAACAAAACCCACCATTGCGCCCTGTGGCACCAAAGGTGGGGTAATTGGCATCCAACAACGCAACTTTTACGCCCGCAGAGGCCAGATGATACGCGGCGGAAATCCCCGTGAACCCTGCGCCAACAATGGCAACATCCACGGTGATCTCCCCTGAAACCGCGTCACATGAGGGGCCCGGTGCGGTGGTTGTCCAAAAACAATCACGGACCGGATCTGCCCCATATGCCGCCGCTTCATAGACGCGTTTCATTCACCTGCACGCTCGGCCATTTGTTCATCGCGCTGCTGCCGAACGGCATTTCGTTTTGTGACAATCGATGCGGTCACAACACCAATCGTCACAATCGCAATCATGATGGTCGACAATGCGTTGATTTCCGGACTGACCCCCAATCGAACGGCCGAAAAGATCTTAATCGGTAACGTCGTCGAAGACGGGCCAGAGGCAAAAGAGGCAATAACCAAATCGTCCAATGACAAGGTAAACGCCAACAGCCACCCTGACAAAACCGCAGGAGCAATGATCGGAAGTGTCACAAGGAAAAACGATTCCAAAGGCGTACATCCCAAGTCTTGCGCTGCTTCTTCTAAGGATTGATCAAAGCTCACCAAGCGCGACGAGACAACGACAGACACATAACACATCGAAAACGTGGTATGCGCCAAAACAATCGTCAGAACGCCGCGGTCCAAACCGATGCCGATGAAAAGCAACAACAGAGACAGGCCTGTAATTACCTCAGGCATCACCAAAGGGGCATAGATCATGCCCGAGAACATCGTGCGTCCCCAGAAACGGCCTGAGCGGACCAAAACATAAGCCGCCATCGTCCCCAAAATCGTAGCAAACGTTGACGACACAACAGCAACCCGAATTGTGACCCATGCGGCGTCAAGGAATGCTTCGTTCTGCAAAAGCTCGCCATACCATTTGGTTGAAAACCCTGCCCAGACCGTCACCAATTTGGATGCGTTGAACGAATAGATCACCAAGATGATCATAGGCAGGTACAAGAATGCAAAGCCTAATGTCAGCGCCGTTGTATTGAACCAAGATAAACGTCTCATCCTTCGGCCTCGCGCTGTTTTTGTTCATTGCGTTGGAACAGAACTATCGGAATGATCAAGATCAACAACAAGATCACCGCCACCGCCGAGGCCACAGGCCAATCGCGGTTCGAAAAGAATTCTTCCCACAGCACTTTACCGATCATCAATGTTTGTGATCCGCCCAACAACGAAGGAATAACGAATTCCCCCAAGGTCGGAATAAAGACCAAGAAACATCCGGCGATGATCCCATTTCTGGACAAGGGCCATGTTACCAACCAAAAGGCCGACAGTTTCGAACACCCCAGATCCTCTGCGGCCTCAAGCAAACTGTCATCCAATTTTTCCAAGGCTGAATAGATCGGCAAAATCATAAAGGGCAAATACGTGTAAACGATCCCGATATAGACCGCGGTGGGTGTATTCAAAATGACCAAGGGTTGATCGATGAGACCTAGCCATAACAAGGCTTGGTTCACCAATCCCTCTTGGCCCAAGATCCCCATCCACGCGTAAACGCGGATCAAGAATGATGTCCAAAACGGCAAAATGACCAGCATCAACAAGGTTGGCCGCCATTCAGGCGCAGCGCGTGTCATCCCATACGCAATGGGATATCCGACCAGCAGCGTCATGAAGGTTGCGATGGACGCGATCTTAAGGCTGGAAAGATACGCCTTCCAATACAAATCGTCTGACATCAGGAATTCAAAGGTTTCGAAATCCAATCCTTTGAAAAACGCGACAATGCCACCCCATCCTTCGGAAAACGTCAACGTCGGTGCGTAGGGTGGAATCGAAATGACCGTATCCGACAGTGAAATTTTGATCACGATCAAAAATGGCACCAAAAACAGGGCCAAAAGCCAAATATATGGAACCGATATTAGGGCAAAACGGCGCATGATCTACCCCTTTAGACACACGCCAGCGGTCGTGGTAAACGATACCCAAACGGAATCATCCCATGTAAAATCGCGACGCGATAAACGACGGGTGTTTGCGGTTTGTGCTTTGATCGTTTGACCCGATGGCATCTTGACGTAGTAAGTCGAAATATTACCCAAATATGCGATATCCAAAATCTTACCCTGAAAGGCATTTGGCGTATCCGCAGGTTTTTCTGCAGAAATCGATACCTTTTCGGGCCGAATCGCAAAGTGAACCGCGTCACCCACACCAAATGATGCATCTGTGGCGGTGCCAACGATATTTGGCTGACCTTCGGCCCACGCAATATGGACGTTTTCGTCCGTTTGCGTTGCACGGCCCTCGATGATGTTCACATCACCGATGAAATCCGCGACATAGACGGAATTTGGTGCCTCATAGATACGGGCAGGTGTGTCCACTTGAACCATGACACCTTCGTCCATAACCGCCACACGGCTGGCGACTGTCATCGCCTCTTCTTGGTCGTGGGTCACGATCACAAAGGTGGTTCCAGTCTTTTCTTGGATATCCATCAATTCAAACTGGGTTTCTTGGCGCAGCTTTTTATCCAACGCGCCCAAGGGTTCATCCAAAAGCAACAATTTGGGCGCGCGTGCCAAAGATCGTGCCAACGCAACCCTTTGACGTTGGCCGCCAGAAATCTGATGCGGTTTGCGATGCGCAAATTTCGACAGGCGCGTCAAACGCAGCATTTCATTCACACGATCGCTGATTGCGTCTTTGGGCAGCTTTTGCCGGCGCAGGCCAAACGCGATGTTGTCCCAAACGCTCAGATGCGGGAACAACGCATAGGATTGGAACATCATGTTCACCGAACGTTTGTTCGGCGGGATGGCATCAATGTCTTGGCCACCCAAAAAAATCTTGCCCTCGGTTGGGCGCTCAAAGCCCGCGAGCATGCGCATCATGGTGGTTTTCCCACAACCAGACGGGCCCAGTAGAGCAAAGAATTCGCGTTCGTAAATATCGATGGTCATATCGTCGATCGCAACAAAGTCGCCAAAGCGCTTTGTGACATTTTTGAACTGAATCAACGGAGCCAACGTGGGGTCGTCCCACGGCGCAAATACGGGTTTAGGTGTGGCGACTTGTACCATGATGCATCCCCAAAATGGATTAAAAAGCCCGCACAGTGCTTGTGCGGGCTTTGATCGAATTATGTGCCAGACTTAATTTTGGTCCACAACCGCGTTACAGAACGCTGAACACGCGCATCATATGGCGTGACAGTGTATAGGTTTTCCAAAGTCGCAGCATCTGGATAGATCGCGGGATCGCCAATCACGTCTTCGACCAAGAATTCTTGAGATGCTTTGTTACCGTTTGCATAGTAAACATAGTTTGACGCAGCAGCCATGTTTTGCGCATCCATGATAAAGTTCAAGAACTTGTGTGCGCCATCAGGGTTTGGTGCATCTGCAGGAATCGCCATTTGGTCGAACCACATCAACGCACCTTCGCTTGGGGCGTTATAAGCAATCTCAACACCGTTATCTGCTTCGGCTGCACGATCACGTGCTTGCAAGATGTCGCCTGACCAGCCAAAGGCCACACAGATTTCACCATTTGCCAAGGCGTTGATATATTCAGAGCTGTTGAATTTCTGAATATAGGGGCGCACCGCCATCAAAACGGCTTCGACTTTTGCGATGACGTCTGGATCCTTGCTATCGGGATCCTCGCCGATGTATTTCAACGCAGCTGGAATAATTTCGGTCGGCGCGTCTAGCATGTGAACACCACACGCCGCCAGTTTTTCCATGTTGGCAGGATTGAAGATCAATTCCAGTGATCCGATTGGCGCATCTGCACCCAGAATCTCTGTCACCTTTCCAACGTTCACACCAAGCCCCGTGGTACCCCACATGTAGTTGATGGAATATGCGTTATCTGGGTCATACTGCGCAGTCCGCGCCGCAACGACATCCCAAAGATTGCCGATGTTTGGCAATTTGCTTGTATCAAGCTTTTGGAATGCACCCGCTTGGATTTGGCGCTGCAAGAAGGTACCTGTTGGAACTACGACGTCGTATCCCGACCCGCCAGCCAACATTTTAGTTTCCAAAACCTCATTGCTATCGAACACGTCGTAAATCAGGTCGATACCGGTTTCAGACTGGAATTTGGCCAACAACTCTTCGTCGATGTAGTCGGACCAGTTATAAACGCGAACTTCTTCTGCGAAGGCTGTTCCAGCCAAAACCGCAGCAACGGCAGTCGCGGACATTAGTCGTTTCATTCTCATACTCTCCCTTTGGATGGGTTTTTCGCCCACTTGGACAATTTGATCAAATTTTGCACAGCTTGGCAATAATTTTATGTTTTCACGGGAATGAAAAACACGCAAGAGAGGCCGTGTATTTTCCAAAAAAATCGTATAAAGTCAGGGTAGTTAAAGAGGATTTCGCAGTGAAAGAAAATAATGTTCCAGCTGGGCTTCCGGCGCATGAAACTGTGTATCGCGCCCTGCGTGAGCTGATTTTGTTTGGTGAATTAACACCTGGTTCGGCCGTCACCATCCAAGGATTGGTGGACACATTAGGTGCCGGAATGACCCCCGTGCGCGAGGCAATTCGCCGACTCACTGCCGAAGGTGCGCTGGTTTTTCAGGGCAATCGGCGCGTCTGCGTCCCCGTTTTGACCCAAGCGAATCTAGATGAATTGGCATATGCGCGCGCCGCAATTGAACGCCAATTGGTGTATTTAGCGGCAAAAAACATAACAGCTGCCGATATTGCGATACTGCGCAGCATCGATACAGCGCTGGATCAATCAATCGCACGTGGGGATGTGGGTGCATATCTGCGCCGTAACTATGAATTCCACAAGACGCTATATGATGTCGCCAAGGCCCCGATCCTTGCGCATTTGGCAGATGGCCTCTGGTTGCGCTTTGGCCCATCATTACGGGTGATATGTGGGCGACTGGGCACCCAAAGCTTGGTCGATCAACACAAACAAGCGATTCAAGCCATGATTGCGAACAACCCAACGGCTGCCGCAGACGCGATGGCCGCTGATGTGGGTCAAGGAATGGATCAAGTCACACAAGCGTTGAAACAGAAATAAAGATTCGCTGATTCGATTGACATTAAAAAATTTGATCATATTCTGACAATATCCGAATAACTGCCGTTTTCGGCCCCTATAGGGTATGATCATGACACATCTAAGCAACAGCATTTCCACATCCGAATTGCAACAACGCGACGCCGCGCATCATATGCATCCATTCACCACGCAGGCACAGCTATCGCAAAAGGGTGCGCGCGTGATCACCCACGCAAAGGGTGTTTATATTTACGACTCTGACGGTCACGAAATCCTCGATGGTATGGCGGGCCTTTGGTGCGTCAACATTGGATATGGCCGCGACGAACTGGCCGAGGTGGCGGCGCGCCAAATGCGCGATTTGCCATATTATAACACGTTTTTCCAAACCACGCACATTCCCGCTATTGAATTGTCTGAACGTTTGGCGCGACTGGCCCCTGGCGATTTGAACCATGTTTTCTATGCTGGTTCGGGATCCGAGGCCAACGATACCAACATCCGCATGGTCCGCCACTATTGGGCGTTAAAGGGCAAACCTGATAAAAATATCATCATCAGCCGTCACAACGCGTATCACGGATCCACCATTGGCGGCGGGTCGTTGGGCGGAATGACGGCGATGCATGAACAGGGTGGATTGCCGATTCCAAACATTCACCACATCAACCAACCAAATTGGTGGGCCGAAGCAGGCAACATGTCTGAGCAAGATTTCGGCCTCGCGCGCGCCCAAGAGCTTGAGCATGCGATTCTTGAACTTGGAGAGAATCGCGTTGCAGCGTTCATCGCGGAACCCGTTCAGGGCGCAGGTGGCGTGATTGTTGCGCCAGAAACCTATTGGCCCGAAATTCAGCGGATTTGTGACAAATATGAAATCCTTTTGATTGCTGACGAAGTGATCTGCGGATTTGGCCGCACGGGCAATTGGTTTGGATCACAGACGTTGAACATCCGCCCCCATATCATGACAATCGCCAAGGGCCTAAGTTCAGGATACCAACCCATTGGTGGATCGATCGTGTGTGATGAGGTAGCAAAAGTCATCGGCAGCGATGAATTCAACCATGGCTATACGTATAACGGCCACCCCGTTGCCGCAGCCGTCGCGAATGAGAACCTGCGCATCATCGAAGATGAGGGCATAGTAGATACCGTGCGCAACTCTACCGCGCCATATCTCAAAGAAAAATGGGAATCACTTGTCTCACACCCAATGGTGGGAGAGGCCAAGATCGTTGGCATGATGGGTTCGATTGCGTTGACCCCGAACAAAGATACTCGTGCCAAGTTCAAAGCGGATACTGGCACAGTTGGCTACATCTGCCGTGAAAAATGCTTTGCGAACAATCTCATCATGCGTCATGTCGGTGACCGTATGATCATTTCACCACCTTTGGTTATTTCAAAGGACGAAGTTGATATTTTGATCACACGCGCCTTGAAATCCTTGGACCAAGGGATGGAAGAGGTTCGCAAGCAAGGGCTTTGGGAAGCCGCAGAATAAACCTGCGGCTTCACGTCAACGGGATCACCAAACCGACGCAAATCAGCAATATGCCAGATGTCACATTCAATCGCCGCACGGCCGCAGGCGATTGAATGATCTTGCGCATTCTGTGCACCAATAACGCCAACACCGAATTGCCAAGCAGCGGAATACTCGCGGATATCGCACAGATGGCAGCGATATCAATGACGGTAAGTTGTGTGATATCAAAAAATCCGGGCAAGACACCCATATAGAATAATATCGCTTTTGGGTTGCTTATGATAATCGCAACACCGGCAGAAAATCCGGCCCAAGCCCCCCGTCGGGTCAATTGTTGGTTTTCACTTAGCAATCGATCCGAATTGCGGATCAAGGTGACCCCCATCCACACAAAGATCACAACCGCCGCCCATCGCAGGGCGGTCATGAAACCTGCGAATTCGCCAACCAACCAGTTGACCCCTAAAATCGCAACGATGGGCCACAACATATCCCCAATGACCACGCCCAGCGCCAACGGAAATGCAGATGAAAATCCGCCTGATAGCGTGCGCGCAATCAACGCCACCCAAACAGGGCCGGGCGTTAGAAACAAGATAAATATTCCAAACGCATAGAGCGCCAAATCAACAAAGGATGAATTCATTCCAAATCACCGTTCCAAAACCGAAGACGTGTTTTCGGTGTCAAATACTTCAAAATATTGGGCACGATCACTGAGCTCAGAAAACAAAGATTGTTCTGTTCCCGTCATCCATGCCTGAGCCCCAAGCGCGCATATTTCATCATAAAGCGCGGCACGCCGTCCGGTATCAAGATGGGCGGACACCTCATCCAACAAGATAATCGGCGGCGAACCCAAATCTTGGGCAAGCGAACGGGCATTGGCCAAGATCATTGACACAAGCAACGCCTTTTGTTCGCCGGTGGAACAATCGCTTGCGGGGACGCCCTTGGCGGCAAAGGTTCCGATCATGTCACACCGATGTGGGCCGATTAGCGTGCGCCCTGCCGCCAAATCTTGGCCACGGCTGTCTGCCAGCGCGGTTTGCAAATCATCCTCTGACGTCGGCATTTCCCCGTCAGAATGTTCAAGCCGAAGGTCAGCAACCGGAAAGGCCGTCTGCGCGTCCTGCTGTGCTGCGACTATCCGCGAAAGGGTTTGTTGCCGTGCAATATGGATGGCGTGCCCTGCGCGCGCCATTTGCGCCTCGAGCGCGCGATACCAATGCCCGTCGCGCACCTGATCTTTCAACAACCGATTCCGCTCGCGCATCGCCTTTTCATAGGCAAGCGAGGTTTCTGCATGTTCGGGAAACATCGACAGGGTCATGCGATCCAAAAATCGCCGCCGATTGTCGGCCCCTTCGATCCACAGGCGGTCCATCGATGGCACCAACCAAACGACACGTGACATCTGGCCCAAGGCACCATGGGTTGCGGATTTCCCATCAATTTCAATGCGTCGCGCCGATCCGTTTTCGGAGAACGTATCGACCTCATGAACCCCATCCGTTGCGGATAAGGTTGCGCGTAATTTCCAACCCAACGCTTCGGGCCGGCGCGTCATGTCGTGTGCACCCGCACGACGCATCCCACGACCAGGGGAAAACAGAGACACAGCTTCTAGGATGTTTGTTTTGCCTGATCCGTTCGACCCAAACAAAACAACGGGCCGCCCATCTAAGGACAGCCGCGTTAATTTATGTGATCGGAAATGCGATAGGGTCAGGTTGGAAAGGGATAACATGACCCTAGCTTTTTACGGTTTGCGGGTCAGACACGCATTGGCATAACAACATAGACCGCGGTGGTATCATTCCCTTCGCGCATCAATGTTGGATCACCCGAAGAATTGAACATGAAAACAGCGTTTTCACGATCAACTTGGCTTGCGATTTCCAAAAGGTATTTCGCGTTGAACCCGATTTCCAAACGCTCGTCACCGTACGCCACGGCAAGCTCTTCTTCGGCGGCGCCGCTGTCAGGCGAGTTTACGGACAGGATCAGGCGATCTTCGTCCAGAGACAGCTTTACCGCGCGGGACCGCTCGGATGATACGGTTGCCACACGATCCACGGCCTTGGCGAATTCGCTGGCGTCGACTTCCATACGGCGGGTGTTCCCAGTGGGGATCACGCGGGTATAATCGGGGAATGTCCCGTCAATCACCTTGGAGGTCAGGGTAATGGTCGGCGTTGCAAAACGAACCTTGGTCTCTGACACGGACACAGCGATCTGTGCTTCGTCGTCATCCAAAAGCTTGCGCAATTCGCCCACAGTTTTGCGTGGAATAATCACACCGGGTGTGTCGGATGCCCCATCGGGTAAATCGGCGTCAATGCGCGCCAAGCGATGACCGTCAGTCGCCACACAGCGAAGCACTTTACCCCCATCAGAATCCGCGACATGCAGATACACACCGTTCAGATAATACCGTGTCTCTTCGGTCGAAATTGCAAATTTTGATTTATCAAACAACCGACGCAGCACAGGCGCAGGCGCCGAGAAATTCGCGCTGTATTCCGACAATGCCATGACTGGGAAATCTTCTTTCGGCAGCGTCGCAAGTGAAAAGTTGGAACGGCCCGCTTCGACGGTCAGGCGCCCTTTGGCGCTGTCATCAGTGAGGGTCACCATCGCCCCATCAGGAAGCTTGCGCACAATCTCATGCAGGGTCACGGCAGACACGGTGGTTGCGCCGCCGCGTTCGACCATGGCATTGGCCTTGTCCAGAACTTCGATGTCCAAATCGGTTGCGCGAAATGACACGCTGTCACCGTCTGCTTCGATAAGGACGTTAGCAAGGATTGGAATCGTGTTGCGACGTTCCACAACGGATTGGGCTTGGGACACAGCTTTTAACAAAGTGCTGCGTTCAATGCTAAGTTTCATAATACTTGCTCCTCTCCTAGCCGGGACAAGCACGATACCTTAAAATACCACCGGCTCAAGTCTTTTTTCTGTTGTCCCTGTAAATAAAAACACCGTCAAGGCCTAAGACGCGTTGACGGTGATAAATCCACTTGTTTTCGCGGTATTTACGCTTCTAACGCGCGGCGCAGCATTTCCAAATCTTCGGCGATTTGCCCGTCTTGAATCTTGAGCTCTTCTACGCGCTTCACGCCATGCAAAACGGTTGTGTGATCGCGTCCACCAAAGCGGCGGCCGATCTCGGGCAAGCTGCGGCTGGTCATTTGCTTGGCCAAATACATCGCGATTTGACGGGGCCGCGCATAGGTGCGCAAGCGTTTCGGGCCGATCATATCCGACAGGCGAATATTGTAATGCTCTGCCACACGGCGCTGAATTTCTTCGACGGTGATTTTGCGTTCTGAGGCGCGCAAGACATCTGCCAAACAATCTTGGGCAACATCCAAGGTAATGTGACGACCAATAAGGGACGCAAACGCAAACAAGCGGGTCAATGCACCCTCTAACACACGGACATTGGTTGAGATGCGGTGCGCCAGAAACTCTAACACGTTGTTATCGATTTGCAGATCCGGATATTGAACTCGATGCTGTTCGACTTTGGCTTGCAAAATCCCCAAACGCAATTCGTAATCTGTTGGATGAAGATCAACCACCAATCCGCATTGTAGGCGGCTTTTGATACGATCTTCCAAATCCTTGATTTCGCCGGGCGCGCGATCTGCGGAAATGATGATCTGTTTGTTTTGATCCACCAGCGCATTAAAGGTGTGAAAGAATTCTTCTTGTGTGCTGTCTTTGCCCGCGATGAATTGAACATCATCAACCATCAACACATCAACCGAACGAAACAGCTGCTTGAAGTCCATCATCTTGCGATCCCGCAGCGCTTGTACAAAGCGATACATGAATTGTTCCGCCGACAAATACACAACGTTCAAATCAGGTCTGTTTCGATGTAATTCCCATGCAATCGCATGCATCAAGTGCGTTTTGCCCAATCCCACACCGCCGTAAAGGAACAGGGGATTAAAGCTCACGACTTCGCCTTCACCGACGCGGCGCGCCGCAGCATGCGCCAATTCATTTGGCTTGCCGACGATAAACGTATCAAATGTGAAACGAGGATCAAGAGGCGCACCAGGCAGATCATCTGATTTCGCAAATGATACCGGCTGAGCAGGCGCAGGGCGCGCGCTTGCAACAACGGCTGTCGGGGTTGATTTTGCAACCGTGAACCGCACGCGACGAATAGAGTCGTTCACAGTGCTAAGTTGGTGGACAATCAGATCCGAAAAATTTTGCGCAACATAATTGCCCAAGAAATTGGTCGGAACAGACAGAACGGCAACATCATTTTCAACTGCACTAAATTCAATCGGGGCAATCCAGTTTTTGTAATTATGCGCACCTATCGTTTTCTCGATAGATTGCTTAATTGTGCCCCATTGCAGTTCGT
>Ga0255756_1001959_pt1 | contig 22606 bp, 19 predicted proteins | sample 011ome_20_FD_179956 | JGI IMG/M metagenome (GOLD analysis project Ga0255756, IMG submission 179956) | Coastal salt marsh microbial communities from the Groves Creek Marsh, Skidaway Island, Georgia - 011509CT metaG (version 2) | ecosystem: Environmental > Aquatic > Marine > Intertidal zone > Salt...
CAAACGAATGTGAGGATGTTGGTTAAAAAAATCTTTACACTGCAATAAAGCCATGGGATGTGAATGCACCTCTTTAATCTCTTCTACAGTTTGTCCTGGAAGCACCATAAAATTGTGGTGAATACTCAATCCATACTCGCCAATTATTTGTAAGTCATTCCGATCAATGAGAGCATAGTTGGGAATTATGGATCCCGCTATTGAATTTTCTATAGCCAATACAGCCTGATCGGCCTCACCTTTTACCAAAGTAGAAACAGTTGCATCAAATGTATCACAGGGGACTAGAGATAGCCTTTCAGAAAAATAGCGCTCTGCGACGATGTGATGAAAGGAACCTAGTTTTCCTTGTATTGCTACTTTAATTTTTGATTCCATCGTTATCAAAAAAAAAGTCCCGATTATCTCAGGACTTTTACATTTTTATATTGTTATTCCAATACTACAAAGTCCTGCTATCTCTAGAATAGAAGTAGTAAAAACTGTTGTAATAAAAGAAAGTAGTTTTCATTTTGTTTAAATCCCAACAAAAGTACTATTGCTTTCTTCAAAAACAAATTTTTATCCTTTTTTTTTCAAATTAAAAAGCACAAATTCATTTTTGCATAACCATATGTTTACCGAATTGTTTCATACTGCCAATCCATTAACATTAACTATATTGAGTGTGATTTAAAATTGAGACTCAATGGTAGCGTCTGGATTAATAACTCTAAGTACGTTAGTACTTATCGTTTTTTTTGAACGGTTACAGCACCCATGGATCAAAAAACTCTTCAATTGGATTCCTTCCATATTGTTGGCATATCTGATTCCTGCCTTAGTCAGCTATCTATTCAATCGGGACTTTAGTGAAGACCCTTTACATGATTGGAGTAAAACACTTATCATTCCCTTAGCGGTATTAGCAGTGATGAGTAGCTTGTCTTTAACCCAATTGAGAGCTGTGGGCTGGAAACCCATCGTTGTATTTCTGTCCGGTTCCTTTTGGATTGCCTTATTTCCTGTTTGTATCCTTTTCTTTTTTCAGGACAGCTCATTAGTCAAAGATCTTTTTATTGGTCAAGAAGTATGGAAGGCGATCCCCCCTGTGGTGGGAAGCTGGATTGGAGGAAGCACCAGTCAGCTTGTTCTTAAAGAGGTGGTCGCTTGTTCTGAAGCTCTGTTTTTAACCGTTTTGATACTGGATAATATCCTGGTAAATATATGGACCATTGGAATGTTTCAAAGCATTAAAAAAAGTGATGCTCTGAATAAACTTCTTAAAATTAATGCCCTTTCTCCACCCGAAAACTTCTCTTTTTCATCAGGCAAAAAAATACATCCTATTTTGAGTTTACTCCTTTTGCTAGGAGTGGTTTTTTTCGTTCACATCACTATGGATTCTTTTGTAGGCAAAATTGTGGTATTGTCTCTCGTAGGACTGGGGCTAGGTTTTTTTATAAAAACCTGGAACGGGCGCTTTGTACTGAAAATTGGAAGTATTTTGATATTAATTGTAATGGCCATATTGGGTCTAAAACTCAAATTCAGTTTGATTCGTTTTGATCCTGCCTTTCTTACTTTTCTTGTTTTTTGGCTGGCAAGTCATTTTATTTTCATGTTGTTTATCGCGAAAATACTTCGTGTAAATACAGCTTGGGTTCCCATAGCGAGTATGGCCAATGTGGGAGGAATTGCTACTGCTCCTGCGGTAACGGCAGCGTATAAAAAGGAGTGGATGCCTCATGCTATTATTTTAGCGGTATTGAGTATGGCTACGGGAACATTTTGGGGTTTATTGACCATTCATCTTATTCGTTACTTCATCTACTAAATGATATTTAAAAAATCTAAAAACCCACACCTCTATTACGTCCTCATGCTCAACTTGGGGATGTTGTTTGTCAGCACCTCTGGAGTTCTAGGGCGATACATTGCTCTCCCGCCTGCAGTATCCATATGGTTTCGATCAGCAATTGCACTGGTCTTATTGGTTTTTTACGCAAAAAGTAAAAAGATGACCTTTAAAATCGAATGGAAAAAATACGGAAGTGCGGTAGTCTGGAGTGGTTTTTTTATGGCCTTACACTGGATTACTTATTTCTATGCCCTACAGTGGAGTAATGTCGCTATTGGAATGCTCTCACTTTTTACTTATCCCATCATTACAGTTTTTTTGGAACCCTTTTTCATGAAAGTACAACTTCAAAAAAGACATTTATTTCTGGGGGCACTAATCTTAATTGGTATCTATTTTTTAGTCCCCTCCTTTGATCTAAATAACACCTCAACGCAAGGAGTATTCATCGGGTTGTTTTCAGCAGTTGCCTATTCGCTAAGGAACCTGATTTTAAAAAAGCACCATAGCATGAGTAATGGATCGATTCAAATGGTTTACCAATTAGGAGTAATTACATTACTCCTACTCCCTGTTCACTGGATATATCCTGAAGTATCTCTCAGTACCCAATGGCCCTATTTATTTCTTCTAGGTGCTTTAACAACTGCCGTGGGTCATACGCTTTTTCTTAGTAGTTTTTCTCATTTTAGTATCAGTACAGCTAGCATTATGAGTAGTATCCAGCCCTTGTTTGGTGTTTTATTGGGCGTCCTTTTTCTTTCTGAAATTCCAGACTTTAAAAGCATCATTGGTGGAGTGTTGATTTTGATCACAGTAATATTAGAAAGCAGCTGGACAAAAAACAAAAAAAGGACTCTTTAGAATGACGTATCTTTAACTAAAAATTTATGAGTCTTTTCATAGAAAATATTTCTAAAAGCTTTGGAGCTGTTCAGGCGTTAAAAGACATTTCCTTTACCCTAAAAAAAGGTGAGGTTGTGGGTCTTTTAGGTCCCAATGGTGCAGGAAAATCAACCTTGATGAAAATCCTGACAGGTTTTTACAGAGAATGGGACGGTAAAGGAACTTTTTTTGACAAAGACCTGAAAAAAGAACGCTTAGAGATACAAAAAGAAATAGGTTATTTGACGGAAAACAATCCGCTTTACCCAGAAATGTATGTTAAAGAATACCTCCTCTACGTCAGCGGATTGTATCGACTTCAAAACCCTCCAGTAGAAGAACTCTTAAAACAAACTGGTCTGTTAGAATATCAAAACAAAAAAATTGAAATCCTTTCAAAAGGGTATAAACAACGAGTGGGCCTTGCCGCAGCCCTCATTCACAATCCCAAATTCATCATCCTGGACGAGCCCACTACAGGGCTGGATCCCAATCAACTGGTTGAAATTCGAAAACTCATTCGCGAGCTGGGAAAAGATAAAACTGTACTTCTTTCTACCCACATCCTCCAAGAGATCGATGCACTTTGTGATCGGGTATTGATCATCAACAAGGGAAGAATAGTGCTGGATGAAAATTTGGAAATTTTGAGAAAAGATCAAAATCAAATCATTGAAGTGAGTTTTGACTTCCGTATAGAAACGGAAGCCTTAAATAGAATTGTCGGAGTTTCCAAAGTGAAAAACACCCATGACTTTGACTACGAAATCCATGTAACTGGCAAACAAGACCTACGCCCTGCAATCTTTGATTTTGCTCATGATAATGGGTTGAAAATTCTTAAACTTCAACTTAAAAATGAAAGTTTAGAACAACTGTTTACAAGTTTAACAGCCTAAAAAACTTCTTTTGCAATCGCCTTGATATTGTCTGATTTTCCCATAGAATAGTAATGCAAAAAGGGAACGCCTGCAGCTTTCAGCTCTTTACTTTGTTCGATACACCATTCTACCCCTACCTGACGCACAGCTTCATTGTCTTTACATCGAAGCACTTCTTTTATCAAAGCCTCTGGAAGATCGACATGAAAGCGATGGGGAATCATGTTGAGTTGTTTTTGTGTGGAAAGAGGCTTAAGACCAGGGATGATAGGGACATCTATTCCCTCCTCACGTGCTTTGTCTACAAATTCAAAAAACTTCTGATTGTCAAAAAACATTTGGGTAACAACATAATTTGCACCAGCTTCAATTTTTTTCTTTAAAAAGTGTAAATCACTCTTCAAACTGGGTGCTTCCATATGCTTTTCAGGATAGCCTGAAACCCCAATACAAAAATCAGTAGCATGAGAATTTAACAATTCTTCATCCAAATAAATACCTTGGTTTAAGGCAGTTATTTGTTCTACTAATTCGTTTGCGTAACGGTGTCCATCTTCTGTTGGAGTAAAATAGGTCTCTGTCTTTACTGCATCTCCACGTAGTGCTACAAGATTGTCAATACCCAAAAAGTCCAGATCGATTAAAAAATTTTCTGTATCCTCTTTACTAAACCCCCCACAGAGGATATGAGGAACTGCATCTATCTGGTACTTACTTTGAAGAGCAGCACAAATTCCTACCGTCCCAGGACGCTTTCTTATGACTTTCTTTTCAAGTAAACCGTTGCCCACTTGTTTATAAATATGTTCTTCCCTATGGTATGTTACGTCAATGAAAGGCGGTTTAAATTCCATCAATTCATCTATAGCATCAAACAGGGTGTGGATATTTTGTCCTTTTAGGGGAGGTAAAATCTCAAAGGTAAACTGCGTTTGATTTTTTGCTTGGGCAATGTGTTCTGTTACTTTCATTGGCTAGTAATTTCTATTGTCTTATTATTCAGCAAGATTGGGATTCAACCATTTTCTGGCTTCTTCTAGGGAAATTCCCCTGCGTGTGCTATATGATTTTAGTTGGTCTGTTTTAATTTTTCCCAATCCAAAATAGTATGCCTCGGGGTGTGCAAAGTAATAGCCAGATACGGAAGAAGCGGGCCACATAGCCAAACTTTCTGTCAGTTTTACTCCTATGGTTTCTTCCACCTCTAGGAGGTTCCACAGTGTGCTTTTCTCTAAATGATCAGGACAAGCTGGATAGCCCGGTGCAGGGCGTATCCCTTTGTAACTCTCTCGAATCAATTCTTCATTTGATAACTCCTCTCTGGAGGCATATCCCCAATAGTGCTTACGTACTTGTTGATGTAAATATTCTGCATAAGCCTCTGCCAAACGATCTGCCAATGCTTTAATCATGATAGCGTTATAGTCGTCGTTTGCTGCTTCAAAAGCCTTTGCTTTTTCCTCTGTTCCAAAGCCTGTAGTCACACAAAAGGCACCCATATAGTCTGTTTTCCCACTATCTTTTGGGGCTATAAAATCTGCTAAAGCCAAATTGGGTTGGCCGCTGCGTTTTTTGAGTTGCTGCCTAAGGGTAATCCAACGTGCACGTACTTTTTGTGGGGTCTGTGAGTCGTAAACTTCAATATCATCTCCAACTGCATTAGCTGGGAAAAGTCCAAAACGCGCCTTGGCGGTCAACCATTTTTCAGAAATCAGCTTAGCCAACATCTCCTGAGCATCCTTAAAAAGGGAACGTGCCTGTTCTCCTACTACTTGATCTTCTAGTATTGCTGGATAGCTCCCGTGTAAGTCCCAAGAGCGGAAAAAAGGGCTCCAATCGATATAAGGCACTAGGTCCTCAAGAGGTTGATGAGCTATCGTATGAACACCCAACTGATTGGGGACTTGAGGGTCAAACTGTTCCCAATTAATCTGAAATGCATTGTTTTGGGCCTCCTCCAAACTGAGGTAAGACTTCTCCGAACTTCGCTCTAAAAACCGGGTTTTAAGAAGCTCATATTCGTCTCGTATTTTTTTTATGTATGCTTTACTGTGATCTTTCTGTAGCAGATTACTAACCACCCCAACAGCACGTGACGCATCATTTACATGGATAACAGCCGCTTTGGATTGAGGTGCTATTTTTACAGCTGTATGAGCTTTGGAAGTTGTTGCTCCACCAATCAAAAGTGGTATAGAAATATTTTGTCGATCCAGTTCTTTTGCCAAGTACACCATCTCATCAAGAGAGGGGGTAATCAGACCGGAGAGACCTATAACGTCCACCTGTTCCTCTACTGCACGTTGGATAATTACTTCTGGAGGCACCATAACACCTAGGTCTATGATTTCATAGTTATTACAGGCAAGGACAACACTCACGATATTTTTTCCTATGTCGTGCACATCTCCTTTGACCGTAGCCATTAAAATTTTACCTGCATGCTGTGATGTTTTAGTTTTTTGCGCCTCTATGAAAGGCTGTAAATAAGCTACAGCCTTCTTCATTACACGCGCTGATTTTACAACTTGAGGTAAAAACATTTTTCCCTCACCAAACAAATCACCTACAACGTTCATTCCATCCATCAAAGGTCCTTCTATGACCTCAATAGGTTGATCTGCTTGTAGTCGGGCTTCTTCAGCGTCTTGCTCAATATAGGTGTCTATCCCTTTAACAAGTGCATGTGTAATTCGTGCATGTAGCGCTTCCTTCCTCCAGCTGTCCTTTTCTTTTTTATCACTTTTATTCGTTTGCACTATGTCCTCAGCATATTCTAACAGTCGTTCTGTGGCATCTGGTCTACGGTCCAATAAAACGTCCTCCACATACTCCATCAATTCTTTTGGGACCTCATCGTACACTTCGAGAAGGGATGGGTTAACAATACCCATATTCATACCGTGTTGAATTGCGTGATAGAGAAAGGAGGCATGCATAGCTTCACGAACAGTATTGTTCCCGCGAAAAGAAAAAGAAACATTGCTTACACCCCCACTCACACTGGCGTGGGGCAAATTTTCACGGATCCATTTTGTCGCTTTAAAAAAATCTAAAGCATTTTTTTTATGCTCTTCCATACCTGTGGCAACAGGAAAAATATTGGGATCAAAGATGATATCCTCGGGTGGGAACTTCACTTGATTTACCAAAATAGTATAGGACCGTTCACAAATAGTAATACGGCGGTCTAAAGTATCTGCCTGACCCTTTTCATCAAAGGCCATGACAATTACTGCGGCTCCGTATTTCTTTATGGTTTGAGCCTGAGAAATAAAATTTTCTTCCCCTTCTTTAAGACTGATTGAATTTACTATTCCCTTCCCTTGAACCACTTTCAATCCAGCTTCAATAATTTCCCACTTGGAACTATCTATCATAACAGGAACACGAGCAATATCGGGCTCAGCGGCGATAAGATTCAAGAAGGTAGTCATGGCTTTTACTCCATCAATCATTCCTTCATCCATATTGACGTCGATGATTTGAGCACCACCAATTACTTGTTCCCGAGCTATTTCTATTGCTTCATCGTAATTCTGATTTTCAATTAACCGCAGGAATTTTCTTGACCCTGTTACATTGGTACGTTCGCCAACATTGACGAAGTTCGTATCCTCAGTAATGACTAGTGGTTCCAGACCTGATAGGAATAAAGGTTTTTTCTTACTCATATTCAAGAACTTTAGGAATCCGTGGAGGGTATTTTTTTGCCACTTCTGCTATCAAACGAATGTGTTCAGGAGTAGTCCCGCAACACCCACCGATAATGTTAACTACATTTTGCTTTAAATACTCCTCTATGAGTTCTTGCATTTCTTCTGGAGACTGATCATAAGCACCAAATGTATTGGGAAGACCTGCATTGGGATGAGCTGAAATAAAAGCCTCACTTTGTTCAGAAAGCCGCTTGACATAGGGCAATAGTTGATCTGCCCCTAGTGCGCAGTTGAATCCTAAACTCAAGACCGGGATGTGGCTCAATGAAATCCGAAAGGCCTCAACCGTCTGCCCTGAAAGTGTTCTCCCGCTAGCATCTGTAATGGTTCCACTTATCATTATGGGGATATCGATTTGTTTTTCTATGCGAACCTCCTCTGTTGCAAGAAGGGCCGCCTTGGCATTGAGTGTGTCAAAAATAGTTTCTATTAAAAGGACATCCGCACCTCCAGCTATCAATCCAAGGACCTGTTCTCGATATGCCTTAACGAGCTCATCAAAAGTAACTGCCCTGTAGCCCGGGTCATTGACATCTGGGGACATACTAGCTGTTTTGTTGGTTGGACCTATAGAGCCTGCAACATAACGTTTTTGATGGGGTGTTTTGGCAGTAAACTCATCTGCTACTTCTTTGGCAATTTTTGCACTCTCGTAATTTAATTCATAGGCCAAGTCCTCCATTTGATAATCAGCCATACCTATTGAAGTTGAAGAAAATGTATTGGTTTCAATAAGATCTGCACCTGCTTCTAAATAAGTCTTGTGAATTTTCTTGATGATTTCAGGTTGGGTAAGAGAGAGCAGGTCATTATTACCCTTCAAGGAGCAAGGATGATCTTTAAAGCGCGAGCCTCTAAAATCGTTTTCTTCTAGTTGAAAATTTTGAATCATGGTACCCATAGCACCGTCCAAAATCAATATCCGCTCTTTGAGGTCTTTTGTGATACTCATTTTATTTTTTTAAGGCGTTTTGAATATCTTCCCAAAGATCTTCAACGTGTTCTAATCCAACTGATAAACGAATCATCCCTCCTGTAATCCCAACGGCTAACTGAGCCTCTTTGGAAAGTTTACTGTGTGTTGTTGAAGCAGGATGGGTTACAATCGTTCTCGAATCCCCTAAATTGGCTGAGCGAGAACACAGTTGAATAGCATCAATAAAGGTTTTTCCTGCTTTTAACCCTCCCTTCAATTCAAAAGAGACTATCGACCCTCCTTGTTTCATTTGTTTTTTTGCAAGTTCATGTTGTGGGTGTGAGGGTAGAAAGGGATATTTTACCCATTTGATCTCTGGATGTGCTTCTAGTCTTTTTGCTAACTCTAGAGCGCTTTCACAATGACGGTCTACTCGTACTGCCAATGTCTCCAAGCTTTTAGATAAAATCCAAGCATTGAAGGGAGACAGAGATGCTCCTGTATTTCTTGCAAAAAGATACAGCTGCCGGATAAGATCTTTTTTGCCTACAGTAATTCCTCCCAACACACGTCCTTGTCCATCCATAAGTTTTGTAGCGGAATGGATTACCAAATCTGCACCAAAATCAATAGGATTTTGAAGATAAGGTGTGGCAAAGCAGTTATCAACAATAAAAAGTAACTTGTGTTTTTTTGCTATTCTACCCAGTTTTTCTAAGTCGATCACTTCTACTCCTGGGTTAGTGGGAGACTCTACGTAGATACATTTGGTGTTTTTCTGTATTGCAGTTTCTACAGCATCCAATTGGTCTGTATCAAAATAGGTGGTTTGAATATTCCATTTTGGAAAATAGTTCGTAAATAAGGTGTGGGTAGAACCAAAAATGGCCCGAGCAGAAAGCACGTGGTCTCCAGCTTCTAAAAAAGTTGCAAAAGTACCAAACACGGCCCCCATGCCACTGGCAAAGGCTACTCCATCCTCTGCTCCCTCCATTTCACAGACTTTTTGAATGAATTCAGAAGTATTTGGGTTAGAAAACCTACTGTAGATGTTGCGTTGTTTTTCTTCTGTAAAAGAAGCACGCATATCTTCTGCATCTTCAAATACAAAACTTGAAGTCAGGTGCAAAGGTGTGGAGTGCTCCTGGAAAGAAGAGCGCTCCATTTGTGTGCGGATGGCTTTGGTTTCAAATTTAGTTTTCATACCTCTACTCCATTTAGAAAGACTTGATGGTTAATTTTAGCTGTATGCTCTAAAGTTTTGGAAACCGAGCAGTATTTATCAAATGAAAGTTGTGCCGCTCGCTTTGCCTTTTCAGGAGAAAAATCGCCTTCTAGATAAATGCGAAGATCAATTTGATAAAACAAGGCAGGTACTTCATTTTCATGACGATGCCCCTGTACCTCCATCTTCAACACCTTTGGATTAATTTTTTGTTTATTGAGTATCGCTACGATATCGATACTACTACATCCCGCAATACCCATAAGAAGTAACTCCATAGGGCTCACCCCCTGAACCTCTCCAGTTGTCTTTGATTTATTATCCAACCGGATACTCATTCCGTTGGCATTGGTAACTTCAAAAAGATAATCGTCGTTTATTCGTTCTAGTGATACATTCATAAGGTCTATGTTTTAGAAAAGTTTAGATAAAATTTGAGCCATTGCTTCATTTTCAATAAGAAAGGCATCATGTCCGTGTAGCGAACTCAGTTCGTGATAGTAGAGTTCTTTTTTAAAAGGTTTACACCTCTCCATTGTTTTTTTGTCTTCTGTAGGAGTAAAAAACAAGTCGCTATCAATCGCTATCAAGTGAATTTCCGCAGTGATGTTTTTTATGATTTCTTCTACACTATACCCAGATCTTTCGATATTGATTGTTGACAAGAGGTGGTTCATCATTAGATAGGACTCAAACTTAAAACGTTTTGCTAGCTTATCGCCGTGGTAAAGTAGCCAACTTTCGATATTGTACATCCCCATTTCTTGATTTGTTGTTCTACCAAAACGAAAATCGAAAGATTGGGGAGTACGGTAGGTTAACATGGCATGAATTCGTGCATCTTCAAGAGGTTGCTTTGAATTTTGTAAAATACGTTTCTGCAGAAAGGTATTCGCAATAATCCAATCGTTTGCTTTCCAATCTGCTGCAACAGGAATCAAATATTTTGTTATGTTGGGTGCCAAGGCGATCATTTCCCAAGCAATACCTCCTCCTATTGAACCTCCTATTAAAGCATACAATTTTTCAATTCCCAAAGTCTCTAGACCTAATAAAAATAAAGAAGCAATATCCCCTGCATGAAAGACTTCAGGATTTGAAAAAGTCTGCTCTAAAGTTCCATTGCCAGGTATATTAAAACCTAAAACAGTGTATGTCGCTGTGTCAATCGTTTTGTCAGGACCAATGATTTCATTCCACCATCCACCCTTTCCTGTGAGTTGAGCGTCACCGGTGAGTGAATGATTCACCAACACAACAGGTGCAGTTCCTATTTCCCGACCAAAATGCTGATAATGCAAATCGAAATTAGGGAAAACAACACCTGAATGTGTTTTAAAATTGGATATTGAAATCGTTTTGATCATTGACATAGGTCCTAAATCTGTCCAAAGGCAGACTCCAAATCATTCATAAGGTCATTGATATCTTCTAATCCAACAGAAAGCCGGATCAAATCTTGAGTGACTCCCGTAGTTTTTTGAGCTGCTTCATCCAACTGTTGATGGGTAGTACTTGCAGGATGTATAATCAAGGACTTGGTATCTCCAATATTCGCCAATAGGGAAAATAACTGCGTTGTATCCGCTACTTTTTTAGCAGCCTCATACCCTTTTTTCAATCCAAAAGTCACGATCCCACTTTGTCCTTTTGGGAGGTATTGCTGAGCCAAGGCATTGTATTTTGAAGTTTTAAGACCGGGATAATTCACCCAGGCCACCTCATCTCGGGTTGACAGCCATGCCGCTAATTTCAATGCATTTTCTGAATGTTTTTTCATTCGTATATCGAGCGTTTCAACACCTTGTATGGTTTGAAAACTATTAAAAGGACTGGGGGCGCTCCCCAAATCTCGTAAGCCCTCGATGCGTACTTTGGCAATAAACGCAAGATTTCCTAGTGCCTCGTGATAATTCAGCCCGTGGTAACTAGGATTGGGTTCAGTGAATTCAGGAAAATTTCCATTACCCCAATCAAAGGTACCTGCATCTATGATCACACCTCCTAGGGTAGTTCCATTTCCTGTAAGGTATTTCGTTAAGGAGTGTATTACAATATTGGCACCGTGTTCAATCGGGTTTAACAAGGCAGGTGAAGCTACGGTATTGTCTACAATAAAAGGGACTTTAGCGCTTTTCGCTGCAGCTGCAATTGCTTTGAGATCCAGTACGTCCAACTTAGGATTTCCTAGAGATTCTGCAAAAAATGCTCGGGTGTTGGATTGAACTGCTTTTGAAAATTCAGTGGGATCGTCTGGATTGACAAAAGTCGAAGTAATGCCAAATCGAGGAAGAGTATTTGCCAGGAGATTGTAGGTACCACCATACAAACTATTGGAGGCAACTATATGATCTCCTGTTCTTAGGATGGTCATCAGGCTGGTAGCAATGGCTGCTGTTCCAGAAGCTGTAGCCACCGCAGCCACTCCACCTTCAATGGCTGCCAAACGTTGCTCCAATACATCATTGGTTGGATTGTTGAGCCTTGTATAAATAAAGCCAGACTCTGCTAGTGAAAACAAATTAGCAGCGTGATCTGAATTATTAAACACATAAGAGGTTGTTTGATAAATAGGAACTGCTTGTGTTCCCTGAGTTTTTTTTGCATCATGCCCTGCATGTAATGCTTGTGTTGCGAGTTGTGTACTCATAATTGAAATTCTTTTTTTATGGATTGTAAATAATCTAATTTTTCCCAAGTGAAAAGCTCTACTTCCTTCGATACTTTTCCGTTGTAAGGAGATTCAAACGTTTTAGTAATTGTCAGAGGCTGACGCCCCATATGTCCATAAGAAGCTGTTTCTAGGTACATCGGATTTCTCAATTTGAGTCGTTGCTCAATCGCGTAGGGTCGCATGTCAAACAAAGTTGCTGCCTTTATAGCTATTTCTGCATCGGTGAGGTTTACTTTAGAAGTACCATAAGTATTGATATAAATTGAAGTTGGTTCAACCACGCCAATGGCGTAACTCAACTGTACAAGGATTTCGTCTGCCACTCCAGCAGCCACTAGATTTTTAGCCATGTGTCGTGCCGCATAAGCTGCACTTCGATCTACTTTACTAGGGTCTTTTCCACTAAAGGCTCCTCCACCGTGACCTCCTTTTCCGCCGTAGGTGTCCACTATAATTTTTCTACCTGTAAGGCCTGTATCTCCGTGCGGTCCTCCAATGACAAACTTTCCTGTAGGATTGACATGATAGGTTATGTCCTTGCCAAATAACTTTTGGATTTCTGGAGGACACTGGTCAACCACTCGAGGAATAAGCACCTGTATCACATCCGATTTAATTTGTTCCAACATCGCTTTTTCATCAGTGTCAAAATCATCGTGTTGTGTGGAAACAACAATTGTATCAATACGTATGGGTTTGTTATTGTCGTCATACTCAATAGTAACTTGTGATTTAGAATCGGGGCGTAAGTAGGTGATTTCTTTATTTTCTCTCCTCAATGCTGCCAGTTCGATCAAAATCTTATGAGACAAGTCAAGAGCTAAAGGAATTAAAGATTCTGTTTCATTTGTGGCGTATCCGAACATAATTCCCTGATCTCCAGCTCCTTGAGCTTCTTTTTCTTCACGATCTACGCCGCGGTTAATGTCTTGTGATTGTTCGTGAATAAGTGATACTACTCCGCAAGAATCTCCGCTAAATTGATAGGCGCCTTTGGTATAGCCAATTTTGTTAATTGTTTCTCTTGCAATAGTTTGCACATCTAGGTAGGTAGCGCTTTTGACTTCGCCAGCAAGGATTACTTGACCAGTAGTTACAAGGGTTTCACAAGCCACCTTACTCTCGGGATCAAAAGCTAAAAAATGATCGAGTAAGGCGTCGCTGATTTGATCTGAAATTTTATCTGGGTGTCCTTCACTTACAGATTCTGAGGTAAAAAAGTATGCCATTTTAGTTGCTTTAGGGAAGGATTCAAACGGTGCGTTTTGAAAAGCAACACTGCTTTAGCATTTTTTTTTCGAGGTTTGCAATCAGTCAAATCCTTCCTCGTTCGAGGGACAAAAATACAGCTTTTTTTTTATTGACACTTATTTATTTTTTTTTCAAGTAAAAATAATCTCGAATACAAAAGGATACTTTTTCAGCTCTACCGCTTTTATTCTTTAAAAAAAGAAACTACTTTGCAGTTCCATAAACAAACATTAAAGCACTATGCATATTGCTATCGCTGGAAACATTGGGGCAGGAAAAACAAGCCTCACTGAACTTTTGGCAAAACACTACAACTGGGAGGCACATTTTGAAGATGTTATTGACAATCCTTACCTAGATGATTTTTACAACCACATGGAACGTTGGTCATTCAATCTTCAAATTTACTTTCTAAAAAGCCGCTTTCAACAATTATTAGCGATAAAAAACAATCCTAAAACCATCATTCAAGATCGAACAATTTACGAGGATGCACATATTTTTGCTCCAAACTTAAAAGCTATGGGTTTGATGAACCTAAGAGATTTTAAAAATTATCAAGAGCTTTTTGAGTTGATGGAGTCTTTGATTAAAGGACCTGATTTACTTATTTATTTACGCAGTAGCATTCCTAATCTGGTTAATAAAATTCATAAAAGAGGACGGGATTATGAAACTTCGATCAGCATTGATTATTTAAGCCGTCTCAACGAACGATATGAAGCATGGACCTCGACTTATGACAAGGGAAAAATTGTAATTATCGATGTTGATAATATGGACTTTGTTGAAAATGAAGACGATTTAAAACACATCATAGGAAAAATAGATGCTGTTTTTTGAAAATTCAACTCTAAATGCTTCAGGCTTAAGGAGACAAAAAAAAGAGGTTGAAATTCAACCTCTTTTTTTTTAAATAACTCAAACTCTGTTACTCTTTTTCGTCTTTTTCTTCTTTAATAGTAACTTCAACAACCATTTCTTTTTCAGAATCTGAAGTTACATTTACTGTGTATTCCTCATCCTCTGTAGCCTTTGTGTCAGTAACAACCACCTCGATGGTGTTTGACTTATTTTGCGCTTCTACATAGGCTGCAACAGCGTCTTGATTCATTGCTATACTCGGTGCAATAACCAATGCAACTACAGACATTAATTTGAGTAAGATGTTCAATGAAGGTCCTGAAGTATCTTTAAAAGGATCACCCACAGTATCACCAACTACAGCAGCTTTATGAGCATCTGTTCCCTTTCTTCCTTGTTCTTCTATCATTTTTTTGGCGTTATCCCAGGCACCACCCGCATTCGACTGGAAAATAGCCATCAAGACCCCACATGTAGTAACACCAGCAAGAAGTCCTCCTAGCATTTCAGCTCCACCAAAAAATCCTACTCCCACAGGAACCACTATTGCTAGTACCCCTGGTAAGACCATTTCTTTAATAGAAGCTTTAGTAGAGATTGCTACACACTTATCGTATTCTGCTACTCCATCAGCAGCGTCAAATATCTTGCGGTCTGCAGCAGAAGCTTTAGACATGTCTGAATTGTTTTTTCGCATGACTTCCAAAGCAGCTTTCAATGCAGGAATGTCTCTAAACTGTCTTCTTACCTCTTCAATCATTGCCATCGCAGCTCTACCAACTGCATTCATAGACAATGCAGAAAAAACAAAAGGCAACATACCTCCTACCAAAAGTCCAGCCATGATTTTGGGCTGTGCAACATCAATAGCAGGAATATTTGCTGTTTTCATGTAAGCTGCAAACAATGCCAAAGCTGTCAAAGCAGCAGAAGCAATTGCAAATCCTTTTCCAATTGCAGCAGTAGTATTTCCTACAGCATCTAATTTGTCTGTACGCTCTCTTACTTCGGGATCAAGTTCTGCCATTTCAGCAATTCCCCCAGCATTGTCAGAAATAGGTCCATAAGCATCTACAGCTAATTGAATACCTGTATTCGCCAACATACCCACAGCGGCAATCGCAATTCCGTAGAGTCCTGCAAAATAATGAGAAACTAGTATAGCTCCAGCAATTAGAATAATGGGGATTGCAGTGGACATCATCCCCACTCCTAAACCAGAAATAATATTTGTTGCAGCACCTGTTTCAGACTGCTCTACAATTGATTTTACAGGTTTAGTACCTGTACCTGTGTAGTATTCCGTTACTTTTCCAACAGCCAATCCAGCAATCAAACCTGCAATTGTGGCAAAAAAGACTCCAAGAGCTCCAGAAGGCAATCCTTCAACTGATTCTGGAATAAAAGCTTGAATTAAAAAATAGGAGGCTACCAACATCAATCCTGCTGAACCAAACTCTCCTAAGTTTAATGCTTTGTGGGGAGAACCTCCCTCTTTTACTCGAACAAAAAACGTTCCAATGATAGACATCACAATACCTACAGCAGCTAAAGCTAGTGGCAAATACACTGCCCCCAATCCGTCAAAATCAGGAGTTACTATCAACGCGCCTAAAACCATTGTCCCTATGATTGAGCCTACATAGGACTCAAAAAGGTCAGCACCCATTCCGGCTACATCTCCTACATTATCTCCTACATTATCAGCTATAGTTGCTGGATTTAAAGGGTGGTCTTCGGGAATTCCTGCTTCAACTTTCCCTACCAGGTCTGCTCCTACGTCTGCGGCTTTGGTATAAATACCTCCACCTACACGTGCGAACAAAGCTATAGACGAGGCTCCTAATGAAAATCCTGAAAGTACGTTCAGTACTTCCGTAATTTCCCAGCCTTGACCACTGTATATTGCAAAAAGACCACTTAGTCCTAAAACACCAAGACCAACTACTCCCAAGCCCATTACTGCTCCTCCAGCAAAAGCAACTTCTAATGCTTTACCTAGAGAAGTTCTAGCAGCATTTGTAGTTCGTACATTCGCTTTAGTAGCAACTTTCATACCGATGAATCCTGCAAGAGCAGAACAAATAGCTCCTACTATAAAGGATACAGCTACCATCCCGTTTGAACCAGCTTCTGACTGCCCTTTGAAAAATAATAGGACAGCTACTGCAGCTACAAAAACTGATAATATTTTGTATTCTGCTTTTAAAAATGACATTGCACCGTCTGCAATATTTTTTGCAATTCGTGCCATTTTCTCATTTCCTACTTCTTGTTTAGATACCCAATTGTTTTTAATAAAAACAAAGAGTAATGCTAGTACTCCAAATGCGGGTAGTGATTGTATGAATAATTCCATCTTAGTTTTTTGTTTGAAAAGTGTGCGTAAAAATAGTAAAACAATCTAGAATACAAAACCTGATAAAACTGGAGCAATCCAGTGGTAATAGCAAGCTTTTTCTAGGGATTTAAGGCTTAATTTCATTAACGATACATGACTTTTTTAACCGATTTAATCACATCCTGGTGATTGGGCAACCATTCTTCTAGTAAAACTGGAGAATATGGCGCGGGGGTGTCTGCAGTATTTATTTTTTCGACGGGAGCGTCTAAGTAATCAAATAATTCGTTTTGTACCTGATAGGTGATTTCTGTAGATATATTACCAAAAGGCCATGATTCCTCTAAAATCACCAAACGGTTAGTTTTCTTCACAGACTCAAAAATAGTTTGATAGTCTAAGGGGCGAATGGTGCGCAAATCGATTACCTCAACATCAATTCCTTCTTTTGACAATTCCTCTGCGGCAATCAACCCTTCTTTTAAAATTTTTCCGAAAGAGACCAAGGTGATGTCTTTTCCTGGTCTTTTTATATCAGCAACACCTATTGGTAGAGTATACTCTCCTTCTGGAACCTCCCCTTTATCCCCATACATTTGTTCTGACTCCATAAAAATCACTGGATCGTTATCTCTGATCGCAGACTTTAATAATCCTTTGGCATCATAAGGGTTTGAAGGAACAATTACTTTGAGGCCAGGGCAGTTAGCATACCAGCTCTCAAACGCTTGAGAATGTGTTGCTGCGAGCTGACCTGCAGAGGCCGTAGGACCACGAAATACGATAGGACAAGGGAACTGTCCGCCTGACATTTGTCTAATTTTTGCAGCGTTGTTAATAATCTGATCGATACCTACTAACGCAAAATTAAACGTCATATATTCAATTATAGGTCGGTTTCCAGTCATTGTAGACCCAACACCAATACCTGAAAATCCAGCTTCTGAAATTGGGGTATCAATGACACGCTTAGAGCCAAATTCGTCTAACATACCTTTGGATGCTTTATAAGCGCCGTTGTATTCTGCTACTTCTTCACCCATTAAATAGATGGTTTCATCTCTTCTCATCTCCTCACTCATAGCCTGAGCTATTGCTTCTCTAAATTGAATGGTTTTCATCGTTTAAATTGCATTTGAGCGCAAATTTAATCATTAATTATCTATTATCTCTACTCAATAAACAAGGAATACTTACGTTTGTATTAAACCTTTAGTAAATACATTTGGTCTCAAAGCTATTGGGTCCAATAAAATTTTTAAAAATGAAGTTAATTCAGATGACCGTCCGTGGAATCTCCTACAGTGAAACCCAAACCGGAGCCTATGCGCTTATATTAAGCGAAGAGGAAGGCGACAGAAAACTTCCAATAATCATCGGCGGATTTGAGGCTCAATCCATTGCAATTGCCTTGGAACAGGAAGTAAAACCTAGCCGACCTCTTACCCATGATCTTTTTAAGAGTTTCGCTGAGCGCTTCGAAATATACGTTAAACAAGTCATCATACACAAGCTAGTAGATGGGGTGTTTTATGCAAGTCTGATCTGTGAACGCGATAAGATTGAAGAAATTATTGACTCTCGTACTTCAGATGCTATCGCATTAGCACTGCGCTACAACGCACCAATATACACCTATGATTCAATCTTAAAAAAAGCAGGATTTACGGCTGCAATCTCCGGGGAAGCAAAAAAATTATCTGAAGACAACTGGATTCAGAATTTTGTGACAGAGCAAAGCAACAAAAATGAAGAAATAGGGGATCTTAAAAACTACACTGTTTCCGAATTGAAAGCACTTTTAACGAAATTGGTCAATCAAGAAAGCTATGAAAAAGCTGCTCGTGTTCGTGATGAATTGTCCAAAAGAAAAAGTTAATTATACTATTGTTAATTTTTTTTGATAAACTTCTTCAGTAAACAGTTCTAAATAAAAGAAATGCTTCTAATTTTGATTTAAAGTCTATTTATGAAGCAATATCTAGAGCTCTTAAAGCACGTTCAAAGCAAAGGGATTAAAAAAGAAGACCGAACGGGAACAGGTACAAAAAGTATTTTTGGTTATCAAATGCGATTTGATCTCTCTGAAGGCTTTCCTTTGGTTACCACCAAAAAAATTCATGTTAAATCCGTCATTCACGAGCTGCTCTGGTTTTTAAAGGGAGAAACCAATATTGCTTATTTACAAGAAAACGGAGTTCGAATTTGGAATGAGTGGGCAGATGAAAATGGAGATTTAGGTCCTGTTTACGGTCATCAATGGCGCAATTGGAATAGTGAGGGAATTGATCAAATCGAAGAAGTCATCCGCAGTTTAAAAACAAATCCAGATTCCAGAAGAATGATAGTTTCTGCTTGGAATCCAAGTGTCCTTCCCGACACGAAAGTTTCTTTTTCTGAAAATGTAGCAAATAATAAAGCAGCCTTACCTCCATGTCATGCTTTTTTTCAATTTTATGTTGCTAACGGCAAGCTGTCCTGCCAGTTGTATCAACGCAGTGCGGATGTTTTCTTAGGAGTTCCCTTCAACATTGCTTCTTATGCACTTCTTACTCTTATGGTAGCACAAGTTTGTGGACTTGAGCCTGGAGAATTCATACACACCTTTGGAGATGTGCATATATATTCGAATCACGAAGAGCAAGTCAAAGAGCAATTAACTAGAACTCCTAAAGCTTTACCTACCATGAAACTCAACCCGAAAGTGAACTCTATTTTTGACTTTACTTACGAGGATTTTGAACTTCTAGATTACGACCCACATCCTCTCATTCGAGGTGCTGTAGCTGTTTAGCTCAACTTTTCTTAAGTATTGAAATCAAATGGTTCAAGTCTGATTCAGTATTGTAATAATGGAAAGAAACGCGCACTCCTGTTCCGCGAAGAGCACATTGAATGTTGTTTTTTTGGAGTTTTTCGTAAAGTGATGCTCCACCTTTCAGTATGAAAATACTACTGTGTTGTTTTCTTTCAGCAACCCATGGTTCAATATACAATTTGTCTGTGAGTTGTGTTTTCACTTTTTCTGACAGTTTTATTTTTTGATCCAGTAGTTTTTCGAAACCCTGAGCACGAAAAGATTCTATCGCAAATCGAAGACTAGCAGCAGCCAGAATATTGAAATGGCCATTAAAAATACGCTGATGTAATTCCGCAAAGCTACACCCTGCACTTTTTAAAAATAAAGAGGAAACCATCAACACCCCATTTCCAAATCCTGCGAGAAGCCATTTGTAGCCACTCGCGACTACCAAATCAAAAGGAGAACGATCAAAATGAAAGAAATGTCCTCCAAGAAATTGGGTCCCGTCTCCAATGAGAATCAAATTAGGATAGTTTTTTTTAATCTTTTTAAGGAATTCTAAATCGATAAGTAAACCCGTATCGTATTGCACTATACTCAAGGCCAATACATCGATCCCACCAGTTGCCAGTCGCTTTTCGATTGCATCTTCAACAGCTGTAGTTTTTGGAATTTTATGCACTTCAAATCCACTTTCTTCAAATGCTGAAGAAAGAGAAGGATATTCTTCTTCAAGCAAAAGAACATTTAGACTTTTTGATAAAAAAGTCAAAGCTTGTCTTATTCCTGTTGAAAAGTTAGAAACCACATAGGTATGCTCCTTTTTAGCTCCAAAAAAATCTGCTAAAATATGATGGGTTGTATCCAAATCATCGTATGCATTGACCTTGTATGTTGCCCCTTTTTCTAAATACTCTTTTTCTTGCAGCTGTCTAAATTGCGCTAAAGCAGTAGACATTGGACCTACATAGGCTGTGTTTAAATAAGTACTTTTTGTTAATAATGGGAAAAGTGTTGAGGACATCGATGAATTAGAAAAACGTATTTTTGTCCAAAATTAATCTTTTCAAAAGATGAATGAAGGAGATTCTTCAAAAGAAATAACATTAATTGCTGCAGCCTCAGAGAATAATGTTTTAGGAAAAGACAATCAATTGATCTGGCATCTTTCTGAAGACCTAAAACGCTTTAAACAACTCACCCTTGGTCATGCAGTAATTATGGGAAGAAAAACCTTTGAATCGATGCCCAAAGCACTTCCCAATCGCACCAACATCATTTTGACAAGAAACAAAAATTATAAAGCTGAAAACGCGCTTGTTGCACATACCATAGAACAAGCACTTTCATTCACAGGTGAAGACATCAAGCCTTTTATCATTGGAGGCGGTGAAATTTATTCCCTGTTTTTGTCTTTTGCAACTTCAATTGAACTCACTCGGGTACACCACTATTTTGAAGGAGATGCCTTTTTCCCTGAAATGAATCCTTTAGATTGGAAATTGGTATCGAAAGTTGAGAATGAAGCAAGTGATGCACAGCCTTTTGCTTTCAGTTATTTAACTTATAAAAAAACAACAAACTAATGAATGCTTATGTATTTCCTGGGCAGGGAGCCCAATTTCCGGGTATGGGTGCTACACTTTTTGAGTCATCAAACCTTGCAAAAGAGCGATTTAAACAAGCAAATGCTATTTTAGGCTTTCCCATTACAGAAATTATGTTTGGAGATGATGCCGAAGCACTCAAAGAAACTCGGGTCACCCAACCTGCAATTTTCTTACATGCTACGATTCTCAGTGAAGTAATGGGTGATCGTTTTGCTCCAGATATGGTGGCAGGGCATTCTTTAGGAGAATTTTCTGCACTTGTTGCCGCTGGAGTGTTATCCTTTGAAGACGGATTGGGTCTAGTTAAAGAACGTGCTTTGGCAATGCAAGCAGCATGTGATCATGTTCCTGGTACAATGGCAGCAATATTAGGACTAGAGGATGCGGTAGTTGAGTCCGTTTGTGAGTCTACCCCTGGTGTGGTTATCGCGGCCAACTACAACTGCCCTGGGCAATTGGTTATTTCAGGAGAAATAGAAGCAATAAATAACGCCTGCGAGGCTCTCACAGCAGCAGGTGCAAAAAGAGCTTTAGTTCTCCCCGTAGGAGGAGCTTTCCACTCCCCACTAATGGAACCTGCCAAAGAACGCCTAGCTGTAGCTATTGAAAACACCGTTTTCTCAAAGCCCAGCTGTCCTGTATATCAGAACGTTTGTGCAACAGGGGTTCGAGACACCAAAGAGTTAAAAAGCAATCTCATCGCCCAACTCACTGCACCTGTACGATGGACCCAAACCATCCAACATATGATTGCTGATGGCGCTACCCATTTTACTGAAGTTGGACCAGGAAAAGTTTTACAAGGCTTGGTCAAAAAAATTGATCGCTCTTTAGAAACTGCCTCTGGAGATTTTGTTTAATTATTCTTATAAATAACGCCGTTTTTCATAACGAATGTTACTTCTGTAAGGGTATTGACATTTTCCAATGCATTTTCCTCAGTAGCCACAATATCTGCTAAAAAACCCTCTTTGATTTGACCCAATTGGTTCTCTTTATCAAGAAGTTTCGCGTTAACTAAAGTAGCTGATTGTAGTACTTCAGAAACAGGCATACCTCCTTCATTCATATAGACAAATTCTTTAGCATTTTCCCCATGTGGAAAAACACCTGCATCGGTTCCAAAAGCTATGGGAACGCCATATTCATATGCTTTTGAGAATGTTTCTTGTATCTGAGCTCCGATAGCAATTGCTTTAGGTACAATTACAGCAGGATAGGCTCCTGGTTTTTTGGCTTGTTCAGCAACAAATTTTCCAGCTGAAATAGTAGCAACCAAATAGGCTTCTTTTTCTTTCATCAATTCCATAGTTCGTTTTTCAATCAGCGTGCCGTGTTCAATCGTTTTTACACCATTAGAAACAGCTCTATACATACCCTCATCTCCATGTGCATGCGCAGCAACTTTCAGCCCATAATCTGTAGCTGTTTTAACAATAGAAGCTAATTCTTCCTCTGTAAATTGGGGGTTTTGTCCATTTTTTGCAACACTCAACACTCCTCCAGTAGCTGTAATTTTTATCCAATCCGCTCCATTTTTATAGCGCTGTCGGACTGCTTTTCGTGCCTCTTCTGCGGAATTGATTACTCCTTCTTT
>Ga0255756_1001962_pt1 | contig 22570 bp, 11 predicted proteins | sample 011ome_20_FD_179956 | JGI IMG/M metagenome (GOLD analysis project Ga0255756, IMG submission 179956) | Coastal salt marsh microbial communities from the Groves Creek Marsh, Skidaway Island, Georgia - 011509CT metaG (version 2) | ecosystem: Environmental > Aquatic > Marine > Intertidal zone > Salt...
GGCGGCGGGGGCGGCGCGACCGCCGCGGCCGCGAGCGGGTTGTTCGACGGCGGCGGGACGCTGACGGGGACGCTGCACGGGATGAACGTCCTCCCGGCGAACCCGCCGCCGTCGACGCGGCGCTGGGAGCCGGTGTACGGCGATACGAAGGCCGCTTGGGGGCTCGGAGCGTTCTAGTCTTAGCACCCACGGAGTGTCAACGCTCGACGATTGAAATTATTTACGCTTGCGGTTCTCTGCTGTTGAGTGCACGCAACTTTCCGCGGAAAGGAGGTTTTCGTGTCCAAACCTCGCGGCGCGGCCTCGATACGCGCGCTTCCCTCGCGCGCTTTCCGTCCGCGTCTCGGAACGACTCCCGCGATGGCCTCCTCCATCGCGGTCCCCGTCGTCGAGGTCCTCGCGGACCCGCGTCGGCGTCGCGCGAGGACGCTCAGAAACCACCGATGCCCTATCGATAATCGCGGGAGGCAACCGACGACGACGACGACGCGCGCGTCCTCGGCCGCGGCCGCGGACGCGCAGCAGGCGGAGTTCACGAAGTGGAGAGACGCGCGCGACATCAAGTCCCCGAACGTCGAGGTCGCGTACTTTGGCGATCCCGACGACACGGTGATGCGCTACCGCGGCGTGAAAGCGAAGAAGAAAATCAATCCCGGGGACGTCCTCGTGGAGCTCCCCAGGGAATCGTGCTTAGTCCTCGCGGACGACGCGGAGCTCCCGTTCCCGGACTTTTGCACGAACGCGCTGTGGAGCAAGCTCGTAGAGAAGAACAAGTGGGCGCTGCGCGTCGCCCTGAACTTGCTTCACGAGACGAGCAAAGGCGCGGCGTCGCCGTTTCACGCGTACACGTCGCAGCTCCCCAAGTCGTTCGACCTCCTCTCCGAGTGGTCCGACGACGAGCTCAAGATGCTGCAGTACGCCCCGGTCGTGCGCGCCGCGGAGGGACAGCGCAAGGAGGACGACGACGCGCACGCGATGATCTTAAAGCTGTCCCCGTCCACGCCGGTGACGAAGGAGGAGGTGACGTGGGCGTTGAACATGGTCCGCAGCCGCGTCTTCAGCGGGCGGTTATCCGACAACGCGGAGACGAAGGCGAAGCTGTTGCCGAGAGCGCTCGCCGCGGGGACCGCGTTCGCGACGTTCATGACCGCGCCGACGAAAGAGGGAAGGTGGCTCGCCGTGTTCGCGATGCTCGCGCTCGTGGTGTTCGACCAAGACGGGAACGGGAACGACGACGACGACGAGTCGAAAAAAAAACTCGCCTACGTGCTCCTTCCGCTCATCGACGCGTTTAACCACAAGACGATGCAAAAGACCGAGTTTGAATTCTCGTCGCAGGCGTTCCGGTTGCGGTCGCCGGCGACGTACGGCCTCGACGACGAGGTGCTCATATCGTACGGTCTGCTAGTGAACGACGAGCTCATCGTTCGGTACGGATTCGTCGACGCCGAGAACGAGGCGGACATCTACGCGTACGAGGGTTTACTCTCGTGGCTGCAAGCGAACCACGCGCCGATGAAGCAGAGCTTGGGCGCGGCGCCGGATAGGGTCGCCGCGATGCGCGCCGCGCGCTTGGAGTCGTACGTCTCCATGGGGGTTCTGAAGGGCGACGGCGCCGCGGACGATAACTTGATGTGGGCGCTGCGGACGCTGATGGCTTCGCCGGAGGACTACGCCGCCGCGGGGGGGACCGTGGACGGGATGAAGCTCGGCGGAGGCGCGCCGGAGAAGGCCGCGTGCGTCGCGCTCGCGGCCGCGTGCAAGGCGCGGTTAGGGAGCATGCCGACGAGCGCGGAGGACGACGAGAAGGCGTTGCGCGCCGGCGCGGCGGTCGGCCGAGAGAGAACCGCGATCGAGTACCGACTGCGGAAGAAGAAGATTCTGCAAGCCGCGGTCGCGAGGTACGACGTGTGACCGCCGCGACGCGCGCGGCGTCGGGACCCCGCGCCGTGGGGAGAGACGAGACGCGTGCGCTGTAGGTGCTAAGACGTGTGATGTGAGGGTGCTAACCTTATCGTGGACGTCGCCGAACTCGACGCGACGCGCGCGGCGCGGCGACGATAAAAATAAAAATCACAACGACACCGCCGAGAGCAACCGAGCGAGCTCGTCGTTCTCGTCGTTCGTGCGTTCGACCCCCCCACCCCCGCCGTCGCTCGCGCGCGTCTTCCTTAAGATCGCGAGCGCTTTGGATATCAAATCGATCTGCTGCGACGCGTAACGCGACCCGCGCGGCAGGAGCCTCATCGCGTCGAGTCTTCGGTTCAGCCTCTCCCACTTCGTCTCGTCCCCGTCCGCGTCGCTGAGCGTGAACGCCGGCATCGAATGCCTTCGCGCGCGTCGTTTCGAGTGCTTCTTAGAGCTACTCCCGCCGCCGCCTCCTCCGCCGCTGGCGCCGTTCGCGCCCAAGGACGACTTCTTCCGCCTCCCGACGGCCGATCGCTTCTCCTTGTTACCTCGCCTCCGTCGAAGCGACTCCCCCACGGCCATCTCCGCGTCCGTGTCCAGCCCCGTCTCGACGTCCGCGTCCTCGTCCTCCGTCTGCATGATTCCCCGCGGCCGCCGCCCGCGATCCCGCGCGAGACGGAGTGCGCTCCCGCGCGCGTCCGTCGTCGTCTCCTGCGGTGCGTCGGACGAATGCCGACTGAACGAAGTCCGGGGGGCCCGCACAAATATTTCGCATCTCGTTTTTGAGAGCAAGAGCCCCGGCTTCGTCCGCAGACATCGCGCGCGCACGCCGCGGACGTCGAAGACGCATCCCTCGCGATGTCGTCCACCGGTCGCACGGTGATCGCGATGATCAAGATCGTCATCCCCGCCGGGGCGGCGAAACCCGCGCCGCCCGTCGGTCCCGCGCTCGGGTCGCACGGCCTGAACATCATGTCGTTCTGCAAGGACTTCAACGCGAAGACCGCGGACATCACGGCGGACGTGCCCATCCCGGTGACGATCACCGCGTTCAGGGATAAGTCTTTCGAGTGGGAGATGAAATCGCCGCCGGTGTCGTACTTCATCAAAAAAGCCGCGGGGATCAAGGAAGGGAGCAAGACGACCGGGCACGAGGTAAAGGGGACGATATCGCTCAAGCACGTGTACGAGATCGCGAAGGTGAAGCACGGGGATCCGGGGTATTCGTGGATGAAGCTGGAGTCGATCGCGAGCAGCATAATAGGGTCGGCGAAGACGATGGGCGTGGAGGTCGTGAGGTGACGAGCGCGACGGCGTCGATCGCGGGACTCGGAGGGAGAGCGCGAGACCCGTGACGAGCGACTGTAGCAAATTCTTTAGGGTTCCCACGCGAGTGGGAGTTTAGGTGTATTACGACGGCACGGCGTTAGACGCGAACAACGACGCCGCGCGCGCGATGGTCGCGGGGAGAGACGTACTAATACGTTCGCCTCTCGCCCTCTCTCTCTCTCAACGCCGCTTAAAGCATCTCATGACCCCCCAAGCGGCGATCCCGACGCAGCTCATGACGACGAGCCCCTCCGCGGTGGTCGGGTCCGGCGTCAACACCCTCCGCCACAGCGCCCGCCGCGGCCGCAGCACCACGACGACCCGGTCCTGGACCTTGAGGCACTCGCGCAGGTGCTCTCTGACGATCGCGGGAGTTATGCCGTCCAGGAGCTCCTCGCGCGTGCGCTCGGACAGCTCGAAGATGGCGTCCAAGTCGCCGTCCACGACGGGCGCGAGCCGGCTGTTGGTCAGCGCCTGGAAGTACTCGCGCCAGTACGAGTTCTCCTTCGCGCTCACCTCCAACGTCCGCCGCTCGACCTCGACCGCGGTCTTCACGTCCTCGAGCGTCGGGCCGTTCTCGATGAGGTCGACGACGTTCTCTAACGCGAGCGCGGCGAGCCGCTGACCCGCGTCCGGGTCGCAACTGAAGCTGATCATGACGTCGCCGCGAATCACGTCGCCGACCATGGCGCTCTGGTCTTGGTACGAAAACGACGCGCCCGCGGAGCAGGTGTAAATCTCCCCGAATTTGAACCGCAAGAGCGCGAGCAGCCGACGCTCGATGATCCCGCTCGCGGTGACGCTGATGTGCTTCATCCGTCGAATCTTCGCGGAGCCCTCCACCGTCGCGACGACCTCCCCGGTGACCGCGTCGTGATCCGGGTTCGGGATGTTAATCGGGAAGATGATGCTCGCCATCGCCATCGGCTCGACCATCGGGACGCGGATCGTCTTGTTCACGACCCCGGACGGGAACTTAAACGTCGCGGGCGTGAGCGGTTTCGAATCGTGCGGTTTCGAATCGCTCGGAACCGGTATCGAGCCCAGGTACTTCTCGAGCATCGGACGCACGCGGTCGGCGTCGAACGCGCCGACGAGCGCGACGGCGAACTCGCTCGGGTCCGAGTACGACGCGTTGAAGTGCTCGCACGCGCGAAGCGGGCGCATCTTTCGAACGTCCGACGGTTTCAGCGGCCTCGTCATGTACGACCGCCCGTACGCGAGGTATCGAATCGTCTCGTGGAACAGCGTGTTCGGATTCCGCGACCGGTTCCGAATCGCCTGCTCTTGCATCCGCAGGACCGCTTCGAGCTCCTCCGGAACGAGCATGTCTCTGACGTTCGACGTGAACAGCGCGTGTATGAGCTGTAACCCGCTCTCGATGTCCGTAGGGGAGGTGTCGCCGTCGACGCGGCGGTAGTACGTCCCGGTTTTACTCGAGACGTCGCAGCGTTTCCCCGCGAGCACGTCGGACAAAATCTCCGGCTTCAACCCGAAAATCCCGAGCTCGGTCGCGATCGTGTTCGCGTACAACGCGTCGAGGTACTCGCTCTCCGGGACCTCGCTCAGGCCTCCTTTCGCGAAGCATCTCACGAGGACCTGATCGTCCAGAAAGTCCGTGGTCTTCATCCCGACCTTCATCCCGTTGCTCAGCGTCAAGACCTCGAACCCGACGCTCGGAAACGATCGCTCCTCCGTCACGCGTCCCGGCGGAGGGAGGGCCTCGTCCTTCAACACGACGCTCGGGACTTGGAACATCGCGTTCTCCGTGATCTCTCCCGCGTCTTCCTCTCGTTGTATCTCCCTCACGACCGCCTCGATCTCCTCCACGGTCGTCGACCGTCGTCCCTCCATGACGCGTATCGTGCAGCTCGCGTCGACGCTAAACTTTTTCCCAAACGCGTCGGCGTGCGTCGTGCGCATCTTCTCCGTGCAAGCCTTGCTCAGCCGCGCTTCTTCCTCCGCGCCGACGACGAGCTCGCCTCTCAGGAAGTGCCCGACGAGCTCGTCGCGCAGGGACGTGCAGTACGTCTGGTCGCGCTCGACGTACAGCTGCTCCGCCTCCGCGAGCTGCTTCGCCGCGGCGATCTTGAGCTCCTGCTCGGAGATTCCGTGAAGACGCGCGCGCGTCATCTCTCGCAAACCCGCAGCCAGCCCCCGCGTGACCTTCCCTTCGTCGCACACGATCTGAACGCTAAACATCGTCGTCGTTCGTGTCGCGTCCTCCACAGAGCACGCCGCGCTGAAGAACGGCGGGTCCGCCTTCCGCATGATCTTATACAGGCGGTTATCGATCGCGAGCTTGAACGCCTCCTCGACGGTTTTCTCGAACAGCCCGCCCGGGGTTGAGATCCCGCCGCTGGCGTACTTGTACGTCACCGTGACCATGGTCTTCGTGTGCTCCTTGTCCACGTCGCACGTCACGCGCGGCGCGGCGTGCGGCGCGATCGTCGGGCGGTGCACGACCGGGTTCTCGACCGGTTGCCCCGGCGCGGGCGAACACGTTTCAAACGTCTTCGCGATCGATTCGGCGACGCCGTCGAGATCCGGGAAATCCCCGACGACGACGACCGCCATCCGTTCCGGTCGGTACCACTTCCTGTAGAACCTCCGGAACACCTCCGGGTCGCCGTCTTTGATCACGGACTGCAGCCCGATCGGCAGCCTCTCCGCGTATTTCGACCCGGACATGAGGAGCTTCCAGTACGCCTCCGCCGATCTGCCTCGCGCGTCTCGGCCCATCCGCATCTCTTCCAGCACCGCGCCGCGCTCGTCCCTCACGTCGTCGTCGCTTATCCGCACTTTGTTCACCCACTCGGACATTATGCTCAGCGCCTCGTCGAGTATGCCCGGCTTATCTATCGGCACCGTGAGCTCGTACACGGTCTCGTCCATGGACGTGTACGCGTTTTGACACGCCCCGAACTCGGCGCCGATGGATTCTAAAAACTTGACGATGTGAAAGTTCTCGTTGCTCTCCGTCGCCCTGAACGCGAGGTGCTCGACGAGGTGCGCGACGCCTTGCTCGTCCTCCTCCTCCGCGATGCTGCCGACGTCGACCGCGAGCGCGAGCGACGCGCGATCTTTCGGTTTAAACGTCCGCATGACGTAGAACTTCATCCCGTTCGCGAGCGTACCGGCTCGGCACCGATCGCGTGGGCCGAGCGCGAGGACGTCGTCCCATCGATCGTCCAGCGGGTACGGCGCGAGGTGCTTCCATCCGCTCGATTTCACGGCACCGCCTGCGTTGGGATTGGGACGCGCGGGAACGCGGGGGGTTGGGGGCGCGACGATCGCGTCAGGAGGGAACGAGCCGGCGCGTCGATCGAGCGACGGAGCGAATCGAATCGTCGGGGGGCGTCGGACGATCGCGATCGATCGATCAATCGTTCGAACGAGATCCACCGGGCGCGCGCGCGTCGACGCGCACCTATCGACGGCGTCATCGGCGACGACGGCAACGACGTCGACGTCCGCGGGGAAGTCGGCGGCGTATCTTCGCCGTCGACTTCGATCGCCACCGGCGCGGGGGGGTCCACCTCCGCCATCGCGCGAGGCACGAAGTGACGCGGCGCCGGGGAGGCGGGCGGGTCCTGTCGAGAAAATCCCTCTCAGAAGAGAGAAGAGACTTCAGGTGACGCGACGCGCTCGAAGCGAGTCATCGCGCGCGCGGCCCTCCACACCTTCGCGCGCGCCGCGGGCATCGAGCGACGCACCGTGGAGGCGACCGCGGCGGTCGCCGGCGATGAGCGCGCGGACGTTCCTCGGCGCGTCGGCGACGGCGTCGAACGCCTCGCGACGACGGCAACGACATCAACAGCAGCTCGCGGCGCCGCTTCGCGCGCGCGTCCGACGCGTCGTCGCGTCCGCGTCGTCCGCGGGCGACGCCGGCGACGCCGGCGACCGCGCGCCCGAACCGACGCGACGCCGCGTCCGTCGCGTCGGGTCGCGAGGACTCCCGGGCCCGGGCGCGGACGCGCCGCGGCCCGCGGTCGCCGCGGAGGGCGACGACGCGCCGTCGCCGTCGCCGTCGCGTTCGACGCCCGACGAGACGACGCCGCGACGCCGAGAGCCGTCGTCGCGCGGCGGCCGCGGCGGAGGCGGCCGCGGCGGAGGCCGAGGCCGCGGCCGCGGCGACGCCGCGGCCGATCAGCGCCAGCGCGTCCCGCCGCGGAACCGACGACGCGACAACGGCAAGAGCGGGCGCAGGCGCGCGTCCGACGCCGCGAGAGCCGTCAACGACGCGCTGTCGCGCGCGCGAACGATCGACGACCTGCGAGTCGTCGTCGAGGCGAACGACCTCGCGGCGTCGTTCAACGTCGTCAACGTCGCGACCGCGTACAGCCGCCTCGGGAGGCACGTCGAGGACGCCGAGCGAGGCACGCTGGACGACGCGCGGTGGTACCTCGCGCTCGAGACGCGAGCGTTCGCGCTGCTTCCGGAGCTCGGAGGATGGGCGGCGTCGTCGCTGACGTGGGCGCTGGGACGCACGGGGAGAGACCCGGGGGCGAAGTTTTGGGAGGCGCTGGAGCGCGTGCTGTTGAGAAAGGCGAGCGAGCTCGAGCCGCAGGGCGTGGCGAACATCCTGTGGGCGTTCGCGGTGTTGGAGAGGAAGCACCCGGTGGCGCTGAGCGGCGCGCTGGAGACGGCGGCTACGAAATTTTGTAAATTCGCCGGCTCGGGCGCCGCCGCGAACGCGAACGCGACCGCCGCGCGTCTCGGCGGCGGACGCGGCGGCAGAGGACGCGAGCGCGAGACCGTTCCCACCGGGTTTAAGCCGTACGAGCTCACGATGATGTTCTGGGCGCTCACGCGGTTCGGCGAGGAGCCGTCCGTGGAGCTCAGAGGTTTGTTCGAGGCGCAGTGCGGCAGGGTGTTGAACGAGCTCAAGCCGCGGGAGCTCGCGAACGTCGCGAGCGCGTACGGACGCATAGGCAGAGCCGCGCCGCTCCTCGCCGCGGTCGCGGACGAGGCGTGCGCGGGCGTGGGGTTGGACAGGTTTAAACCTCAGGAGTTTTCGATGCTCTTGTGGGGCCTCGCGAAGGCGGCGAGCGCGTCCCGGGACGCGGCGGCGCCGTCGTCGTCGTCGCGCGCGCGGTTCGACGTGTCCGACAGCTTCGACGGCGGCTTCGGCGGCCTCGTCGCCGGGCTCGCGTCTACTTCTAGAGACGAACACGGCGGCGGGTTGATCTCCTCGCAAGCGCTCGAGATGATCGCAGACGAGCTCCAGGCGCGCGCGAGCGCGGACGGCGGCGGCGGCGGCGGCGGCGGCGGCGGCGGCGCGGACGGAGGAGGGTTAGAACCGAAGGAGTTGTGCCTCGCCGCGTGGGCGGTCGCGACGTTGCAGCCGCGCGCGGAGCGGAAAGAGATGAGCTTCGACGCGCGAGAGGCGAACGCGGCGACGAAGGCGAGGAAGAAGAGCGCGTCTTCGACGACGACGATGCCCGCGATGGTCGCGGTCGAGGCCGCCGCCGCGAGGGCGATGCGCGACTTCAACCCGCAAGATTTCGCCAACTTGATCTGGGCGTTCGCGAAGCTGGATCACACCCCCGGCGCCACCTTCCAGGAAGCGTTCGAAGACGCGCTCATACGGAAGATATCGAAATTCTCCCCGCAAGCGCTCGCGAACGTCGCGTACGGGTACGCGTCGCTGGGGTTACCCGGCTCGAGAAACGTCCTTCCGTTCGTCGCGCTTCACCTCACGAAGGACGTCTTGACCGACGTCGAAACTCGCGAGCTCGTGATGGTGATGTGGTCGTTCGCGCAGTCCGGGTACGACCCCGGGGCGGAGTTCATCGCGCGCGCGGAGGATGCCGCGCTTCGAGTCGTGGACGCGATGGAGCCGGACGAAGTCACGCAGTACTTGTGGTCGCTGGCGTCGCTGCGGTATCGACCGAGGGCGGCGTTTTTACGCGCGGTGGAATCGAGGATCGACGCGTGCCCGGCCAAGTTCGACGCGCAGGCGGTGACGCTGACGCTGTGGGTGTACGCCACGCTCGGGATCGTCCCGTCCGCGCGCGTCACGGAGCGGTTCGCGGACGAGATCGACGCGATGACGTTCGAAGACTTCAACCCGCAGGATCTCAGTTTGGGATTTTGGGCCGCCGCGGTGTTGCGCGCGCAGCCACGCGGCGACCGCGGCGACGACGCGTGGGTCGAGACCGCCCTGCGTGGGCTCGCTTCGAAGCTTCCCGCGCTGGAGGCGAGCGCGGTCTCCCCCGGGGGTTTGTCCGCGATGTTCCAAGGGATCTTGACGCTTCGCATGGTCGACGCCGAGACCGGGGGAACGCTCTCCGACGAGCTGGGCGCGCGCTGGGCGCACCTCGAAGACGACGCGGAGGCAGCCTACCGCGGGTACAAGACCGACGACCCGACGGTATCGCTGCTGCAGCAAGACGTCGCGATGGCGCTGACAGAGATGGGGTTAACGTTCGAGATCGAGGCGTTCATCGACGGCGGGTTGATTCGTCCGGACATCACGCTCACCGGCGGCGGCGACGCGACGGATCGCTACCCGGGCCTAGACCGCGTCGTCATCGAGGTCGACGGGCCGTGCCACTACAGCGTCGAGCCGTCCGACGCGACGGACGACACGCTGGACGATTGGTTCAGCGGCGGCGGCGGCGGCGGCGGCGACGACGACGACGACGACTCGGAGAAGGATCCGATCGACGCGGACGGGAAAGAGGGCGCCGCCGGGCGTTGGCCGCTCGGAAGCACGGTCCTTCGCAACCAGCTCTTGCGGAGCAGCGGGTTAGAGGTCGTGACCGTGACGTACCACGAGTGGGATCGGATGACGACGCCGGAGGATCAGCGGGCGTACCTGCGCGGGCTGTTAGAGCGAGCGACTGAGCAGCCAAGGTGAATAGACTAGTCGTCGGTTTTCGGGGTACAGAGCGTCGTAGCGGTGAGAGTCACCCTCGTAGTACAAAGTTGTAGGTACCTCTTCACGTCGTCGTCGTCGTCAACACGTCCACGACGACGCCGTTCATGTTCCGAAACTTCGTGACGTTCTCCTTGTCCATCTCCCTCGAGCGCTTGCTGAACGATGGCGACCCCCACTTCTTTCGCGGCGTCGGCTGTCGCTTCGCCCTCGGCGGCGTCGCGGCGCGCGCGTCCTCGCCGCCCCCGCCCTCCGCCTTCTCCTCTTCCCCCCCCGTCGCGCCGTCATCTTCGTTCCCCTCCCCCGTGACATCAGGAGGAACGCCGTCGGACTCCTCCTCCTGCGCCTGTTCCTCCGCGGCGATGCCCTCCCGAAGCGCGGTGAGGTCCGCGCGAAGGAACGCGTTCTCCTCCCTCAACGCGGTGACCTCCGCGAGCGCGTTGGCGAGCGCGCGCTCCATCTCGGAGTCTTCTTGCTCGCGGTCTACCCGGGACGCTTCTGCGCGCCACCGCCCCGCCTCCGACGCCGCGGCCATGACCGCGTCCCTGAGCACGGACGCCTCTCGCATCGCTCGGTCGAGCAGACCGGAGAGCGTGGGGGCGTCGCCGGGTGCGTTTTCATCCTTCTCATCAGAGGTGATCCTCGCGCGCAGTCTGCGCATCGTCTCCTCGGACTGCTCCAGCGCCGCGATCCCCTCGTGCTGCATCCCGAGCATCATCTCCTCCGCGAGCGCGGCGCGGCGCGCGGACTCCCTCACCTCGTTTTGAAGCTTCGTCGTCTTCTGCGCGAGCGCGACGGCTTCGAGCGAGGACTGCGTCTCGATCTCCCTCGTGCGCTCGAGCTCCCTCGCGAGCTGCTCCGCCGCCGCCGCGTGCGCCGCCGCGTGCGCTTTGAGCGCGACGCACGTCGCCTTCGCGTTCTCCGCGCGCTTCTCGTGGTGTTGAAGCGCGCGTATGCGCTCGTCGCGCTCTCCGGCCTCGTCCTCGAGCTCCTTCACGCGCGCGCGAAGAAAAACATTCTCCTTCGCCTGCTCGCGCGCGTTCCTCGCGATGAGGAGCATCTCTCGTCCGTTCCCGTTCCCGCTGGCGCCGCCGCCGCGCCATCCCCCCGCCGCGGGGCTCTTGATGAGCGCGTTCGCCATCCGAAGGCGGCTCAGGTGCGAGTTCAGCGTCGGCGACAGCACGCCGTCGTCGTCGTCGCCTTCTTCCGAGTCCCCGACGTCGTCGCGAGATCTGGCGTCCGCGAGCGCGCGCGCGCCCATCGCGCGCGGAACGGAATCGAGCCTCAACGACAGCCGCGGGGGGGCGCGCGGAGTGAACGCGTCGTCGTCAGAGCTGCTGTCGCCGTCGTCCGCGGCCGCGGGGGACGACATCGCGCCCGTCTCTGGCGGCACCACCGAGACGACGATGCGATGTTAACGGTCGGGCGATGGCGCGTGGCGCGGCGTGCTGGAAATCTTGGGGAAAGGCACACGCGAGAGCCTCTTCGCGGCGTTCACACGGGCGCGCTGCTAAGCTACCTTCGCTTCTTCGGCTTATTCTTGCCTCCCCCGCCGCCGTGCTCTTTGGTCGCGATCGAGAAGTCGTCCACGTCCACGCGCTTGATCGGATCGCCCCACTTGTCCATCTCCGGCTTCTCCTCTTCCCTTCCCGGGTTACCCTTACGCGGCGGCGGCGGCGACCGACGCTTCGGCGGCGACCGCACCTTCGGCGGCGACCGCGCGCGCGGCGGCGTCGCCGTCCGCTCCTTCGGGGGCGACCGGACCCGCGGCGACGTCGCCGTCCGTTCCTTCGCGGGCGACCGCGCGCGCGGCGGCGTCGCCGTCCGTTCCTTCGGGGGCGACCGGACCCGCGGCGGCGTCTGCGTCCTCGCGCGCGCGAGCGGCGGCGACTCCGTGCGACGCTTGATGGGGTCGCCCCACTTGTCGACGTCGACGCGCGCGGGCTGTTCGTCCCGTCCTCCCCCCCCGCCGCCGACGTCTTTTCGTCGTTTCCCCGCGCCGCCGCCGTCCGGGTCTCGACTCGGCGCTCTCTTCCTCTCGGGCGAGCGCGCGCGCGGCGGCGTCCGCTGCCGCGGCGGCGTCCGCTGCCTCGGCGGCGTCCGCTGCCTCGGCGGCGTCCGCTGCCTCGGCGGCGTCCGTCGCCTCGGCGGCGACATCGCGCGCGTGGGAGCGGGAACGCGCGGCGAGCGCTGCCTCGGCGGCGTCCGCGCTCTCTCCGCGCCCCCGTTCCCGGCGACGGGCGGCGGCAGGCGATACCCGGGAGGGAGCGGCGGCGGCGGGTTGCTCGCCGGCGGCAGCGCGTCGCTCGCGGCGGCGGCCGGCCCCTCCGCGGCCGAGACCGCCGGCGGCGGGTCTGGTCTCGGCGGCCTCGCCGGCCACTTGTTCACGCGCGCCTTCGCGGGCGCCGTTCTCGTCGGCGCCGCCGCCGGCTCGACCTCGACCCCGACGTCGACGTCGACGTCGACCGAGGGCCCGGCCCCGGGCCCGTCGCCTCCCGCGGTCCCTCCGCCAATTACGCCGCCCGCGCGTCGTCCGTCCCCTTCGGCAGGCGCCTCGTCGTCGCTCGAGACGACGTAATCGTCGTCGCCGCCCATCCCCGCCAAGTCGTCGCTCGAGGGGTCCCTGCTGGGGTCGTCCGAGACCCCCCCCGCGCCCGGGACGTGCGCGTTCACCGCGCGAGCGACGGCTTGCACGATCGAGTGCTGGAAGACTCGCCGCTTCTCCCATCGATCGATCACCTTCCTCAGGCCGTGCATGTGCTTCGGCGGGCAGCTCAGCGCGGACTCGACGCACGCCACGATGTCCGGCGCGAACCTCCCCGCGTACAGCTTCGCGCTCTCGTGATCGTCCTTGTCCGACGCGAGCTTGTTCATCACGAAGACGATCGGCACCCTGTCTCGCGGCTTTCGCATCTGGCACTGCTTCACGAGGATCGCGGCCGCGTGCTTGTAGTAGCTCTTCGCGTCCTTCTTCGCGAGCGCGACGAGCTCCGCGATCGACGCCTCGGACGCGCTGCGCATCGTTCGGAGGACCTCCAGGAACCGCGGCTGGTCCGGCCATTCCTTCGGCATCGCGACGTGTCGACGAGAGCGCCCGCGTCGCGTTCAACACCTCCTTTCGCGCGCGAGGCGAGACGCGCCCCCCGCGCGTCGACGGCTCCGCGCGCCGGTCGAGGACGTCGCCGCGGCGTTCCGCGACGGCGCGGACGGATCGCGACGAGATCGAGCAGCGCGCCGCGCGAGGAGCGTTCGCGGTCGTATCGCGTTCGCCGCGGACGCGCCCCTTCCAATGATGGACGATGACCGCCAAACGACCTGTAAACGCGAGCGCTCGCGATCGTTCCCGTCACTCTCCGCGACGCCCCGGGATGGGGCGCGCCGCGAGGCGCGCCGCGCCCGCGAAGCGCCGCAAGCTCGACCACGGCGCGACCACCCCGTCTGCGGTCCGCGTGGAGTACGACGGCCACGATCCCGCGTCCGCGTCCGCGTCCGGGAGAGCGCCGCATCCCGTCGACCGCGTCCCCGCGAGCTCCGTCACCGCGGAGACGTTTTTCGCGAATCACGTCGCGCGACGACGCCCCGTCGTCCTCACCGGCGACCTTCGCGGGACGCCGTGGGCGCGCGCGCGCGAGACGTGGACGGATCGGCGACTCGCGGACGCCGCCGGGGACGCGACCGTCCGCGTCGAGGTGAGAGCCGCGGCCGGGGATCGGTACGGCGTCGGGTCGTACGAGACGACGACGTTCCGCGAGTTCATGCGGAGGTTCGTCGACGGAGACGACACGCGGTACCTGACCGCGTCGCCCGCGGCGACGGACGCGCACGGCCGCGGCGTCGTCGCGTCCGCGCCGGCGTCGCGGCTCCTGAGAGACGCCGAGGACGAGGACGGCGGCGGCGACGGCGGCGACGGCGACGGCGACGGCGGCGGCGTCTCCAAGCCCCCGGTGCGGCCGTCGAAGCTGACGGGACGCCTCGTCCCCGCCAACGTCAACGTGTGGATGGGCCGCGCGAGAGACGGCGCGTCCTCGGGGCTGCACCACGACCACCACGATAATCTGTACGTTCTGATGCGCGGGAAGAAAAAGTTCGAGCTGTACGCGCCGTCGTGCGTGGAGGACATGTACGTCGCTGGGACGCCGACGCGCGTGCACGCGAACGGGCGCGTGAACTACGCGGAAGCCGGAGAGACCGCCGAGGACGGGGACGACGGAAGCCTCGTCGCGCGCGTCGCCGCGATTGCGACGCGCGACGCGGAGGAGGAGCTTCAGCTCGCGGAGGAAGCGGTCGAGCGCGGGGACGACGGCGCGAGCGAGCGGTTGAGGATCGCGGAGGAGAGGATGGAGACCGCGATGGACGAGGCCATCGGCGGCGGCGGCGGCGGCGGCGGCGGCGGCGGCGACGACGACGACGACGCGTTCGATTTCGATTTCGCCGCGGGCGGGAAGTTCCGGGACGACTTCGACGACCTCGACGAGGACGACGACGACGCGGACGCGGACTCGGACGACGACGACGACGACGCGGGGCCCGGGAAGAAGGGGAAGGAGAAGGAAGAGGAGGACGGAGACCCGCCGAGTTTCAGCCGCGTGGACCGCGCCGACCTGAGCGCGTTTCCGCGGTTCAAACGCGCGTACGAGACGAAGCGCGCGGAGACGACGGTGCGCGCCGGGGAGATTTTATACCTCCCCGCGGGGTGGTTCCACGAGGTGACGTCGTTCGACGACGAGGCGGAAGCCGGGGGCGGTCACCTGGCGTTAAACTACTGGTTTCACCCGCCGGCGAAATCAGAGGCGGCGGGCGACGGCGGCGAGCGCGAGTACAGGTTCGAGACGCCGTACGGCTCCGAGGCGAGGCAGCGCGCGTGGGAGAGCGATTGGCGCGCGTGGCGATCGCTGAAGAGTTTAGGGAGATAGTTTTTGAGTGGAGATTTCCTCCGTTTGCGTGGATCAAAACCGCTAAGATGTCGACCCGCGCCACCAACCCTGCGTCGTCAGACACACATCGCGAGAGGTACTATCCGAGCACCCGACGCGCTCGTACGTCGTGAATTTACTTCATCTTCGCAACCTTGGCGTCTTCCTCCGCCTTCTTCGCCGCCTCGATCGCCTTCTTGATGCGAGGTCCGACCTGGCGCACGTTCATGCGCTCCGTCCTCAACGTCTGGTACGCCTTGAAGTCCTTCATCTCGCCCGTCACCGCCACCATCTCGAGGGGCTTGGTCTCCTTCGTGATCGGCATGAGCTTGCCCTTGAGCTGCTTCGCCATGCTGAGCTCGCCCGCCTCGGAGTCGCCGTGCTTCGGCTTCGCCGTGCGGCGCGGGAAGAGAATGAGAGACGCCTTGTACGCCTTGAGACGCTTGGAGTTGAGCGCGAGGGACTCCTCGCTCCGGTTCCTGCGGCGGTGATCGACCGCGATGCCGATCGTCGGCGCGAGCTTCTTCGGGATGCCCGCCACCTTGAGCTCCTCGAGCGTGAACCCCCGGCCGAGACGCGTCTTGAAGTTGTACCTCTGCGTCGGCGGGCGGACGATCGGGCGAAGCGCGCCCGCCGTCGGGCGAGGGAAGATGGCCTTCGCCTTCTTCTCGCGCGCGATGCGTCGGCTCTTCTTGCGGCCAGCCTGGTTGAACCACGTCTTCACGCGGCACGCGCCGGCGTTGCCCTGATGGGATAGAGGAGGAGAGCGGGGGCGGACGCGTCAGTCGGTTTCGGTCGCTCGAGAGGGGCGGGTGGTGAGAAACAGCGCGCTAGCTCATTTCGGGCGAATCACCGACGCCGCGCCGGACGCGGAGGACGCCGCGCGGATAAGCGCGACGCCGCGCGCCGTAACGCGATGACGCGACGCGCTCGACCGTGCGTCGTCGAAGACGTCCGACCCGCGCGGACGCGCGACCGACGGTCGCTCGCGACGCGCCCGGCGCGGCGAAGACGACGCCTCCGCGCGCGGGGACGCGCGCTTCGACGGAAAACCCTAAGCTCGCGCGACGACGCGCGGGACGCCGTTCGGACGCGCCCGAGGACGCGAGGGCGGCCGCGCGCGATCGGCGACGGTCGTGGGGCTCGTAGAAGCCGCGACGCGTCGTCCGAGCGCGCTCGCGACCGCGCCGGCGTCCGCGGCGCGGCGATCCCGGGTCGTCCGCGCGACCACCGAAGAAGATGCGGCGAAATCTCATCTTTCACGCGTAGGGTTTCTTCGGCGCGGAGTATGGCGCCGTGGAGGCGACACGCACCTGCCAGTCCTTCTTGAAGTGCGCATTGGCGATCTGGTTGTTGTGAGCCGGCATGGTGCTGGCTGAAGTCGCGACGACCTGGTCCCGCGCTCCCTAAAAAGGGCGAGTACGTGCGCGATGGTGCGCCTTTCCTCGGTCAGAGGAAAAACCAGGAGGTTTCGCGGTGCTCGGGCGTCGCTTGTAGTTTTGTATGGGGCAATTAGTCTAAACTTTTTGCACGTGACCAAAAACGCATACGAAAAGTACGGCGTACTTCCGTACTTCCGTACGCGTACGCGCGACGAGTTTTCTTCGCGCGGACCGAGCCCGGCACTCCCCGCGCTCCCCGCACGCGAGATGTCGAAGGAGCCGTCGACCGGGAAGATCATCCACCGCAAGCAGATCGACTACACGCTCCTGTGGCCCATCGCGCTCGCGCCCGTGATCCCGGTCCTCGGCATCGCTCTGCGGTGCGTCTCGTCGCGAACGCGAACTCGAACTCGGCCGACGACAGCTGTGCGTTCGATCTGACGCGACTCCGAACCCTCGCAGGCCGTACCCGAAGTATCGCTGGCCCGTCATCGGGTCTACATTCGCGGCGATCCTCTTCGGCGCGCACCAGTCCGTGATAAGCGTCGGCGTGAACACGAAGTAGACGACCGCACCGCGCGCGGGCGTTCTCTTCATCACTACTAGCTAGGGACTACGAGCGAGCGTTCGCGTCGAAGCGATGGCCAGCGACGAGGCATCTCGCGACGAGGCATCTCGCGACGACGCGTCTCGCGACGAGGCGTCTCACGACGAGGCGTCTCTCCTCCGCCTCCTTCGCGCCGTCTTAGAGTGCGACACCGCGAACTTCCGCCCCGGACAGCTCGAGGCGATGACCGCGGTGATGCGCGGTCGGGACTGCCTCTCCTTGCTCCCCACCGGGGCGGGCAAGTCGCTCGTGTACGTCCTTCCCGCGATGCTCCGCGCGGAGCGAAACGCGCCGGGGGTGACCGTCGTCGTCACCCCGCTGCTGTCCCTCCTCGCGGACCAGCTCCGGAGGTGCGACGAGATGGGCGTGGACGCGGAGGCGTGGAGCGGCGCGACGGACCCGACGCGACTGGAGAGGATCGAGAGGGACTTGCGCGCCGCCGCCGCCGACGACGAAGGCCCGACGCTGACGCTCCTGTTCACGACCCCGGAGTCGCTGCAAACGCCCCGGCTGCGCGCGGCGCTTCGCGTCGCGAGCGATAACGGCCACGTCGCCGCGCTCGCGGTGGACGAGGCGCACTGCGTCTCGCAGTGGGGCCACGATTTCCGACCGGCGTACCTCGCGCTGAAGGACGACAGGGACGAACTCTTGGGCGGCGCGCCGATCCAGGCGCTCACGGCGACCGCGACGCGCGCCACGGAGGCGTCGATCGCGGCCGCGCTCGGTCTGCGACGCGATCACGTCGTCGCTCGGAGCAGCTTGAACCGCGCGAACCTCGGACACGAGGTGGTGAGGAGAGAGTGCCTCGGCGACGGCGGCGGCGACGGCGAAGAGCGCGCGGCGGTGGATCACGTCGTCGCGGTCTCGCGCGCGGCGAAAGCGACCGCGCCGGAGAGCGCCGGGATCGTGTACGCGCGCGAGCGCGGCGAGTGCGAGCGCGTCGCGGAGCTTCTCGCGACCGCGGGGATGGACGTGGAGGTGTTCCACGCGGGACGGAGCAAAGAGTCGCTCAGACGCGCGCTCGCGAACTGGGCGGGCGGCGACATCGATGCCGTCGTCGCGACCGTCGCGTTCGGGATGGGGATAGACAAGCCGGACGTGCGATGGGTCGCGCACTGGGGGCCTCCCACGTCCCTGGAAGGGCTGTATCAAGAGAGCGGGAGGGCGGGGAGGGACGGGAAGCCGTCGCGGTGCGTGCTGTACGCGGACGCGGGAGAGTTGGACAAAATTCGCAAGCTCGACCCGGGACGAGCGGAAAAGGTCGACGCGTACGTCCGCGGGACATCCTGTCGACGCGCCGCGCTCCTGTCGCACTTCGACGAGGGCGCTGGCGGCGGCGCGCGCGCGTGCGACGAGAACGACGTCCCGTGCGACGCGTGCGCCGACGTCGGCGCGGTGAAGCGAATGAACGCGGCGGCGGACCGAAAGTCCGACCGCGACGCGGAGAGGAAGCTCGACGAGATGCGCGCGGCCGCGGAAGCGGCCGCGGAGGAGGCGATGCGGGGTGGCGGTCGCGAATCGGCGGCGAGGGAACCGGTCGCGAAACTCGCCGCCGCGAAGCCCGCGGCGGCGCCTCCGACGGGGCCGAGGAGGATACCGGCGTTTCGTCCTCCTACGCGACGGGCGGCGGCGGCGGGCGCGTCGGCGGATGTCGCGGCGAAGCGCAAGTTCGTGTGCCCGATGAAGAAGAGCGCGGACGACCCCGCGAAGCGACGGTGAGCCACGGAGGGGAATAGCACGAGACGACGCGACGAGAATAGCACGAGACGATGTAACGAGAACGCGCGCGCGGCGACGGGCGACCGAAACGATAAATTCGCGGGCACCCTCTGGGACGACGAGAGGAGTCAACGACAGGACCTTTCGTGCAGCGAATTTCCATCCACAGCAGTCCGACAGCGCGCCGCCAGGTCGACCCGGGAGCCCTCCGTGATGTCGGCGACCGGGGACGCCGCCGAGGAGGTGGGCGCGGTGGTGAAAGGCGAGGAAAACGCCGAGCACGACGGCGCGGACGCGGGGGAAGGAGCGCCCGACGGAGCGGCTGACGGGGATGGGGGAAAATCGACGTCCACGACGTCCGATCCCGGAGACGACGCCCCCGCGGCGTCTCCGGAGGGCGAGACCGCGGCCGCGGAGGCGGCCGCGGGAGAGACGGAGACGGCGAGCGAACCCGTGGTGGACGAGACGTCGCCCGCGGTGGACGAGACGTCGCCCGCGGTGGCGTCCACGTCCGCCGCGGGAGGCGCTCCCGACGCGTCGACCGAGGGGGGAACGGGAATCGACGACGACGACGACGACGACGACGAGGCCGCGCGCGAGCGTGAGACGGAGGTGGACGGCGCCCTCGATGAGCTCGTGGAGGAGCTGTACGCGAGCGATGACGTCGACGTCGACGGCGACATGTGGGAGGTGACCGCGAACGCGGCGGCGGAGGAGCCAGAGCCAGAGCCAGAGCCAGAGCCAGAGCGTGAGCGCGAGCGCGAGCCCGAGCGCGAGGCGTCGCCAGCGGCGGCGAGACGTGGGAAGTCGAAAAAGTCGCCGTATAACCCCCCGCCGGAGATAGCGAAGCTCCTTCGAGAGCAAGCCAAGGCGGAGAAGGAAGCCCCGCCGCCGCCGCCGCCGCCGCCGCCGCCGACGACGACGACGACGACGATCCCGCGCGTGGAAGTCCCGGACTGGTCCGCCACGAACGACGAAGAGCTCATGTCCACGATAGACTCCTTCCTCAAGGGGACGAAGAAAACGCGAGGACGGCTGAAGCAACGCGTCGAGCTGAAGCGAGCGATGGACGAAGTGTTGAGCCGGCTCGACGCGGAGGAGTCGCGGTCGTCCCCGGGGAAGGACAGCGCGCGCGACGGCAGCGTGCGATCGGAATCGTCGCGCGCGTCGTCGTCGTTCACGGGACGCGATAAGGAGTACATCGAGCCGAGGCTGCCGTTCCTCCCCGCGGGCGGGTACAAAGCGCTAAATCGATCGATCCCGGTGTATCCAGGGTCGTCGTTTACTAGCCCGAACCCCACGTTGGACGAGGACGCCGAAGCGCTCATTAACGACCCGACGCTGGCGCGCTTTATCAGAGAGGAGGCGTCGTTCACGAGACCCGGGAAGTCGAAGTCGAAAAAGTCGCCGTATAACCCCCCGCCGGAGGTTGCGAAGGTCCTTCGAGAGCAAGCCGCGGCGGAGGAGGAAGCCGCGGAGCGCGAAAAGCCGTTCGAGCACTACCCGTCCTCCCCCGCGCAGACGCGCCCGAACAGCCGCGAGAGCTTCGCGGCGGCGCGCGGGAACACCGGGAGGGGGAGCGGCGTCTTATCCGCCGCCGCGTTGCGCGTGCACAGGGAAGAGGAGACCGCGAGGCTGCACGGCGGCGTGGACGCGTTTCGGTCGGGAACGCGCGATGAGTATATCCAGACGCGACGCCCGCCGCGCGCCGCGATGTCGGCGACGTCGACGTCCTCGTTTGAGCCCGCGAGGGAGCACATGTCGGATAAATTCGCGCAGAAGTCCGCGGGGAGCGTGAACATCGCCGCCGCCGCGGACGAGGGGAACGCGATGTCGCAGTACGCCGCGTTTCTCGCCGCGGCGATGGCGCCGGCGTCGGGGGACGACGCGCGCGACGAGGCGGCGGCGGCGGCGGCGGTGCCGCCCGAGGCGGCGTACGTCCGCGGCGCGCGCGGCGGCGCGAGCGGGCTCCCGCCTCGGCGGCCGCCCAGCGTGAACGAGCGCGAGTACGCGTACTCCCGCGCGCGCGAACCCGAACCCGCGCGCGAGCCCGCGCCCGAGTACGAGGACGACAGCGACATCGAGTCGGACGAGAAGCTCCAGGCGACGCTCGCGGCGATTCGCGCGCGAATGGGCGCGAGCGCGAGCACGACGCGGTCGGCGTCGCCGTCGTACGCTTCCGGCTTCGTCACCCCCGCGGAGACGCCGTCGCGGCCGACGATGAACGGTTTCAAGGTTGGCGGCGCGCTGACGCCGATGGACAGCGAGTGGGGGACGGAGGTGGCGAGCGATTTCGGGGCGCCATCGGAGCGCGCGAGGGGCGGGACGCCGACGCCGGGGCTGCCCGCGATGGACTCCGAGTCCAGGCGTCTGAAGCCGGTGAACTTCCGCCCGAGCAGTAGGAAAGCGGCGGCGATGGGGAAGGATTCTATAGAGGGAAGGCTCGGACAGCCGCCGTCGTGGACGCCGTTAGCCGCGCGGACTTTGTCGAGTCGGGAGGGACGATGACGAGTCTGTGTGATAAACAAGTTTAGCAGCGAAAGCGAGAAAGCGAGAGCGAAAAAAAACAACTCTTTTTCCTGGGCCTTCTCTCGAGACAGGTTACGACAACTGGTATCGAAACTACTACACGTACGCGGGCGACTACTTTCTGACTGTTTTTCATACGAAAACCCAAAAAGCAGTGACGTCACCCGAGAGCGTTTGCGAGGCGATTGCTCTGAGCCACGGAAACGCGCGCAACGACCGTCGTCGCGTCGTCGCCCTCGCCGCACAACGAACGCGCACGCGTCGTCAGCATCACTCGCGCTCGGTCTCAAGCGGTCGGACGTTCCCGATGTCCACCGCGACCGCGCCGATGGCGTCCTCGACCTCGGTCGCGGCGTCGAGCGCGCGTCCGCGACGCGTCGGACGCGCGTGCCGTCCTCCACGGTCGTCGTCGTCCACCTCCGATCTCGCGTCGTCGTCCGCTCGCGCGTCCGGGACGGCCGCGCTGATGAAGACGTCGCGCGCGTTCGCGCCCGCGCGCGCCCGCGGCGCGTCCGGCGTCGTCCGCGCGCGCGTGACGACGACCGAGCGCCCGACCGCGGACGCGAAGCGCGGCGGGGGCTCGAGCGCGGGCGTGAGCGACATCTCGTCGCAGATCAAAGACGTCCGCGCGCTCATGGAGGAGGACGAGGATCTCAACACGCTCATGCAGGGACTCCGAGGCACGAACATCGACGACTCAGACTTCGCCGCGGACGGCGTGCAGATGCAGGTCGTCGACCTGAGCGGGATGCAGTCCGACGGCGAGGACGACGCGCTGCCGTTGTATTACGACCCGGAGCTCATCGCGAAGTACTGGCGTCGACGCCCCGCGGCGGTGACGCAACGCGTCGTCCAGCTCTTGTCCATCGCGGGCGGGTTCATCTCCGGTATTTTGTCCGATATCGTCATGAAGAGGACGGAGCAGAACAGCGTGAAGCGCGCGATTCAGCTCAGGGACATCGTCACGTCCCTGGGCCCGGCGTACATCAAGCTCGGGCAGGCGCTGTCGATTCGCCCGGACATCCTCACCCCCGCGGCGATGAACGAGCTCCAAAAGCTGTGCGACAAAGTTCCGTCGTTCGATAACAAGATCGCGTTCGACACCCTGGAAGCGCAGCTCGGGTGTAAGTGGCAGGACGTGTACTCCGAGCTCGGCCCGGACCCGGTCGCGGCCGCGAGCTTGGGGCAGGTGTACAAGGGCGTCTTGAAGGAAACCGGGGACGTCGTCGCGGTGAAGGTGCAGAGGCCCGCGGTGCTCGAGACCGTATCCATCGACTTGTACTTGATCCGGCGTTTGGGC
>Ga0255756_1001980_pt1 | contig 22436 bp, 22 predicted proteins | sample 011ome_20_FD_179956 | JGI IMG/M metagenome (GOLD analysis project Ga0255756, IMG submission 179956) | Coastal salt marsh microbial communities from the Groves Creek Marsh, Skidaway Island, Georgia - 011509CT metaG (version 2) | ecosystem: Environmental > Aquatic > Marine > Intertidal zone > Salt...
CCGCAACCGAGATGACTGGCGGGTGGGCCTAACAGCTTCCAAAAAAATAGGGAATGCGGTTTGTCGCAATCGCGCGCGCCGCCGTATGCGGGCGCTGGCGCGCTTGCATCTTGCCCCGCTGGCGCGCCCGGGCGTCGATTATGTGCTGATTGCGCGGCATGACACCAGCAGCTGTGACTGGCAGGATCTTGTCACTGGCTTGCAAAAGGCCATCGGCTATTTACACCATAAATTGCCGGCATCACCGACGGTGACATCACGATGATCTGGCTCACCCGCAAATGCTCTGCTGTTTTGGGGTTGGTTTTAACCGGCTTAATCAGTTTTTATCAGCTGTTTCTATCGCCACTTTTGGGGGTGAATTGCCGGCATTTGCCAAGCTGTTCTCACTATGCGAAAGATGCGTTAAAAACGCATGGGCTCTTGCGTGGTTCATACTTTGCGTTAAAACGTATTGGGCGCTGCCATCCATGGGTCGAACCAATGGTGGATCCGGTGCCGCCGCCGCCGTCCGACGGGTCGACGCCTGTCACTAAAGTCAAAGGTTAAGTGAATGACACCCGAAAATCGTAATCTAATTATGGCAGTCGCCTTGTCGATGATTGTTTTGTTGGGCTGGCAGATATTTGTCATTCAGCCGGAAATGGAAAAAGAAGCTGCCGAGCAGGAGCGGATTGCAGCGGAAATGGCGCAATCTGCGGCCACCGCAAATGATAGCGGCCAGCCGAGCGCATCAGCGGCAAGCGGTACGCCAGCCATCATCAATAATACCGCCCCGGCAAAAGCTGTCGATACAGCCAAACGGATTGTCATTGACGCGCCATTGGTACGCGGCTCGTTTTCAGTACGCGGTGCGCGTCTCGATGATGTGATTCTGACCAGCTATAATGAAACGCTCGATGAAAATTCGGAAAATATTCACTTTTTAAAGAAGATTAGTTCAGATACCCCGTTTTTTGCTGAATTCGGGTGGTCATCATCTGATTCGGGCCAGACCATGCCGTCTGCCGACAGCCTGTGGTCTGCTGACCGCGATGTTCTGTCACCAGCGACGCCGGTGACGCTGACTTGGGATAATGGGCAGGGTCTGCAATTCACCCGGCGTATTTCGATCAATGATGATTATCTGTTTGTCTTTGAAGATTCGGTAACAAGCAGCTTACCCGGTGATATTACTTTATATCCCTATGGGTTGGTGCGGCGGCATGGCACCCCGGCCACCACCGGCATGTATATTCTGCATGAAGGCCCGCTTGGGGTGTTTGATGAAACCCTGAGTGAAGAAGATTATGATGATCTGCGCGATGCTGGTGCGGCTGGCATAAAAATGACCCCGGAAACAGCTGGCGGCTGGGTCGGTATCACCGACAAATACTGGCTGGCTGCGTTATTGCCGACACAGGCGAAAAACTATAATTTCGGGTTTCAGTCTTTGGCCGGAAATACCGATCGGTATCAGGTTGACTTTATTGATCCGAATGGCTTGTTACTGGCTGCTGGCGGCGCCATTACCAGCGAAAGCCGGTTGTTTGCCGGCGCCAAAAAAGTGGCATTGCTCGATTATTACGCCGAACAGCTGAACATCCCTAATTTTGACCTCGCCATTGATTTCGGCTGGTTTTATTTCCTGACCAAGCCGTTTTTCTATGCGATCAATTGGCTGTTTGGATTATTTGGTAATTTTGGTGTTGCGGTTCTGGCCTTCACCGTTCTGGTAAAGCTGGCGTTTTTCCCGCTTGCCAATAAATCCTATCGCTCGATGGCAAAGATGCGGCTACTGGCGCCAAAGCTGCAAACCCTGCGTGAGCGTTTTGGCGATGACCGGCAAAAGCTCAATCAAGAGATGATGGCCTTATATAAAACCGAACAGGTCAACCCGGCGGCGGGTTGTCTGCCGGTTTTATTGCAAATTCCGGTATTCTTTGCGCTGTATAAGGTGTTGTTTGTCACAATCGAAATGCGGCATGCGCCATTTTTCGGCTGGATTACTGATTTGTCTGCGCCCGACCCAACATCAATATTTAATATGTTTGGTTTGCTTCCCTATTCAGTCTCATTCCTGCCGCCATTTTTACAGCTTGGCATATGGCCGATTTTAATGGGTATTTCGATGTTCCTGCAAATGCGGTTGAACCCGGCGCCACCTGATCCAATTCAGGCCAAGGTCTTTCAATTCATGCCTATTTTCTTCACCTTTTTGCTGGCAACCTTTCCGGCTGGTCTGGTGATCTATTGGACATGGAACAACCTGTTATCAATGGCACAGCAATGGTACATCATGAAACGCGTGGCCCGCGGCTAGACGCGGGGGATCTTGAAACAGGTCGGTTGTTATTTGCCGGCAGTTGCGACTTTATCGCGGCTGCGAACAATATGAAGGCACTACCGCCGGTTAGCTTGCCCGAAATTTGTTTTGCCGGCAGGTCTAATGTTGGCAAATCCTCGCTGGTGAATGCGCTGACCGGGCGGCGGATGCTGGCGCGCACATCACAAACCCCCGGCCGTACCCGCCAATTGATATTCTTTGCTTTGGCAAACCGATTACAATTGGTTGATCTGCCGGGCTATGGCTATGCCGCGGCACCGAAAGCAGATATTAAGGCATGGACAGGGCTGACCCGCAAATTTCTGGCCGGCCGACCATCGCTTCAGCGCGTTTTTTTGTTGATTGACAGCCGTCGCGGGGTTGGTCGTGCAGACCAGGAGATCATGGGCTTGCTTGACGAGGCGGCGGTGTCATGGGCGGTGGTGCTGACCAAATCGGACAAGCTCAAGCCGGCGCAAATTGACAAAATTGTCAAAGACAGCTCGGTCACAATCAGCCGGCATGTGGCTGCCTATCCGGAAATATTTACCACCTCGTCAGAGACCAAAGATGGTATTGAGTATCTGCGGGCGCATATCGCTGGCTTTGCCATGCCAAAAACCACAAACACAAACGGCGCGTAGCTGATCAAACGATCAGCACTTGCGCTATCGCGCGGATTGCCGATAATCAGCCGGTGGCGGCGCCAGCGTTTTACCCGCCGGCGAAATTAACAAGGGCATAAGCAATGACCAAGACAGACGAAATAATGCATCAGGATTTGATGATGAAAACCGGTATGCTTGTCGAGGCGCTGCCGTTTATGCGCCGCTATTCAGGCAAAACCATCTTGGTCAAATTTGGCGGGCATGCCATGGGCAAGGCCGATTATGTTGCCGCGTTTGCATCTGATATTGCGCTTCTTGATCAGGTCGGCGCACGTCCGGTTGTGGTGCATGGCGGCGGCCCGCAAATTGGGGCGATGCTGGACAAGCTGAAGATCGAATCAAATTTTATCGACGGGCTGCGGGTCACTGATGAAGCCACCATATCGGTTGTTGAGATGGTGTTGGCCGGCGGTATCAATAAGGCGCTTGTCGCCGCAGTGGCAAGTGCTGGTGGTCGGGCTGTTGGCGTCTCTGGAAAGGATGGCGGGCTGATCACCGCCCGCAAGCTGTTAGCCAAGGCAAAAAAAACTGGCAGTGCGATCCATGATGCGGTTGATTTGGGGTTTGTCGGTGAACCGTCGGATATTGATGTCACCGTTCTTGATGCGCTGATGCAACATCACCTGATCCCGGTGGTCGCGCCGGTCGGCTGCGGTGAGGATGGCAAGACCTATAATATCAACGCCGATACGGCCGCGGGTGCCATTGCAGCCGCGCTGCATGCCACCCGCATGCTGATGCTGACTGATGTTGCCGGGGTGCTTGATAAAAATGGCGATTTGATCCCGGCATTGACCGTCAGCGAGGCCGAGGCGCTGATCCGTGATGGTACCGTGAAAGGTGGCATGATCCCAAAAGTCGAGACATGTATCGATGCCGTGCGTGGCGGCGCCGAGGCGGCGGTGATCATGGATGGCCGCGCCCCCCATGCGTTGCTTGTTGAGTTGTTTACAGAACATGGTATGGGCACCATGATCAAAGCCGATGAGGAGTTATCATGACGCAACGCATTGCGCCAATTACAGATTTTCCAACGACCAGTATCAATGACTGGATTTTTGATCTGGACAACACCATTTACCCGGCCCGCACCAATTTGTTTTTGCGGGTGGCTGTGCGTATCACTGAATTTGTTGCCAACCATTATCTGGTGCCGCATGACGAAGCGCGGGTGATTCAAAAAGACCTGTTTCACCGTTATGGTACAACCATGCGCGGGATGATGACCGAAGAGGCGATTTGCCCGGATGCCTATCTGAGCTTTGTGCATGATATTGACCTGAGTGATATGCCGCTGGATCATGAGCTTGACCGGATGATTGGTGCATTGCCCGGTAGAAAACATATTTTTACCAATGGCACCGTGCCGCATGCAGAAAATGTGCTCGACGCGTTTGGTGTGCGGCATCATTTTGACCAGATCTTTGACATTGTGGCAGCCGACTATATCCCCAAGCCGGAACAGCATGCGTTTGATCAATTCATGCAAAAAACCAATATCGACCCCACTGGTGCGGTGATGATTGAAGATATGGCGCGCAATCTGCAACCGGCCGCGGCACTTGGTATGCGCACCGTGTGGCTGGATAGCGATATTGAATGGGCAACGCAGGGCGCCGATTCCGATTATGTGCATTATCGTGCCGATGATCTGAAAGGGTTTTTGGCTGCGGTTGCGGCATAACACCACAGCGAAAGATCTGACTTCAAATAGATAGCTATTGTTTTTTTGGCGGTGTGATGCCACATCGGCTATAAGGATAACTCAGCGCCGGACACGCAGGAGATAAAAATGGATTTGGCCCAGCTTGAAACTGAAATCAATACCGCATGGGAAAACCGCGATTCGGTAAATCTCGACACCAAAGGCGCTGTGCGTGAGGCTGTTGTCGAAGCGCTCGCGCTTCTTGATAACGGCACAGTGCGGGTTGCAGAACCAACCGGCGCGCATCAATGGGCTGTAAACCAGTGGCTGAAAAAAGCTGTGCTTTTATCTTTCAGGCTGAATGATATGCAGCTTATCCCAAGTGGCACGGTCTATCCGGGGTCTGGCGAATCCGTCTGGTGGGACAAGGTGGCGCCGAAATTTAGCGGCTGGGACGAGGCGCGGTTCCGGGCAGCCGGGTTTCGCGCGGTGCCGGGATGTGTTGTGCGCCATTCTGCCTATATTGCGCCTGGCGTGGTGATTATGCCCGGCTTTATCAATCTGGGTGCCTATGTTGATAGTGGCACAATGGTTGATACCTGGGCGACCGTCGGCTCTTGTGCGCAGATTGGCAAAAACGTGCATCTGTCCGGTGGTGCCGGCATTGGTGGCGTTTTGGAACCATTGCAGGCAGGGCCGGTGATTATTGAAGATGATTGCTTCATCGGGGCGCGTTCAGAAGTTGTTGAGGGCGTTGTTGTTGAACAGGGTGCGGTGTTGTCGATGGGCGTATTTATTGGTGCCTCGACGAAAATTGTTGATCGCCAGACCGGTGAAATCCATATCGGACGTGTGCCCGCCTATTCGGTTGTGGTGCCGGGCAGTCTGCCGGGCAAACCGCTGGCTGATGGCAGCCCGGGCCCGTCCTTGTCATGTGCGGTCATTATCAAGCAAGTTGATGAAAAGACCCGTGCTAAAACATCTGTTAATGATTTGCTCCGAGATTGATGACCGAACCGTCCTATGCTGTTGATTTGGCCGCCCGCCTCATTCGCTGTGAGTCAGTGACCCCAGCCGAAGGCGGCGCATTGCGCTTGTTGGCCGACGAGCTTGGCGATCTTGGTTTTGAATGCATATGGCTGCCCTTTGGTGATGGCGCGGCGCGCATCCAGAATCTTTATGCCAGACGCGGTGATGCGGCGCCGCATTTTGCCTTTGCTGGCCATACCGATGTGGTGCCGGCTGGTGATGCCGCTGCCTGGCAACATGCGCCATTTTCCGGCACTCTGGCAGATGGCAAATTATTTGGTCGCGGTGCGGCCGATATGAAAGGCGGTATCGCGGCATTTGTTGGTGCGGTGCGCCAGTTTGTAGCGCGTCATCCGGCGGGATCAATCAGCCTGATCATCACCGGTGATGAAGAAGGCGATGCCGAGTTTGGCACGGTTAAAATGGTCGATTGGATGCGCCAGCATAATCATCGGCCTGATCTGTGTGTTGTTGGCGAACCAACCAACCCGCATCAGCTTGGCGATGTGATCAAAAATGGACGTCGCGGCAGCTTGTCCTGTGTGTTGCGGGTTGACGGGGTGCAGGGGCATGTTGCCTATCCGCATCTGGCAGATAACCCGATTGTGCGTTTGCTGGCGATGCTGGCACCGGTCAATGGCGTCACACTTGATGCCGGCAACGCATATTTTGATGCATCAACAGCGCATGTCACAACAATCGATACGGGCAATAAAGCCGGCAATGTGATCCCGGCAACGGTGTCCGCAAGTTTTAATATCAGATTTAATACCGAACATAAGGCCGAGGATCTGATCGGCTGGCTGGAAGAACATTTTGACCGGGTCGGGGGAAGCTGGCAGGCAGATTGGCGGGTGTCGGCACAGCCTTTTGTGACGCCAGCCGGCCCATTGACTGATTTGATGCAGGCAGCGATCAGCGATGTGACCGGTAAAAATGCCGAATTGTCGACAAGTGGTGGCACCTCTGATGCACGCTTTATCACGCATTTATGTCCGGTTGCTGAATTTGGTCTGGTCGGGCAGACTATGCATAAAGTCGATGAACATGTGTTGACTGACGACATTGATCAATTAACTGCTATTTATCTGGCAATGCTTTCACGATTTTTTGAGGTGGCGCGCTAATGTCTTTATCAACTGGCCTGACGCCGCAAATCCTGCTTGGTAAAGTTGCTGTCAGCCTGCGTGTCATGGCTGGCCGGCAACCGGTCGTGGGCAGTTTTGCAACGGATCAGGATGACTTATGGCAGGCCATTGCTGCCGGTATGATTTTTACCTTGCTGGTAACGGTTTATCCCGGCGTCGGTTCCAGCCTGTCACTTTTCGCCGGCACATTTATTGTGCAATTTACCGGCGTTATTTTGATGTTGCTGTTGATGCATATGATTTTGCGGGCAGTCGACAGGCCGCAAAAATTCCTGCCTTTTGCGGTGCCGTTTTTATGGATTGAAAATGTGCAACAGCTGTTGGGCGGCATCATCCAAAATCTGGTGATCGTAACAAATGACCACACTATTTTGATATTGATTCTGCCGCTGGCTGTCTGGACCTGCTATTGGATGTGGCGGATTGGTCGGGATGTTGTTGGCAAGGGCGGTTTCCTTGCCGCTGCTTTTGTTGGCTTGTCGATGATGGTGGATGTGACGCTGCTATTCGTTGTGCAGAGCCGCGCCTTGCCCTAGCTCGGCATAATCAACCCCGACAAGATACAGACCCCATGGCGGTGCGGTTGGCCCGGCGGCGGCCCGGTCACAGGCAGCAAGCGCCTGTTGCAGATCGGCAATGTCCCACTTTCCGATACCGACAAGCGCCAATGTGCCGATAATATTACGCACCTGATGATGCAGAAATGAACGGGCTTCAGCCTGCAGATGTATTTCATCACCGACGCGCTGAACAGATAATCGGTCGACTGTCCGCACTGGTGAGCTGGCCTGACACTGGCTGGCCCGAAAGCTGGTAAAATCATGTCGGCCAACAAGTATTTGTGCGGCCGCGTGCATGCGTTCGCTGTCGAGTGGTTTCCGGTGGTGCCATACCCGGCCTAAATCAAGTGCCGGTTTTTGGCGTTGTGGCAAAATACGATACAGATAGCGCCGGCCGGTGGCGGAAAATCTGGCATGCAATGTTGCCGGCACTTCGCGGGCGCTGTGAACGGTCACCGGTACCGCACCCAGATGTGCATTCAACGCCTGCATGACCCGGTTTGCATCAAATTTTTCAGGCACATCAAGATGCGCGGCCTGGCCGGTGGCATGGACGCCCGAATCGGTGCGGCCGGCACCGGTGATGGGGGTTGGCGCACCGATAAAAGCTTCGGCGGCAGTCTCTAGCGCGGCTTGCACCGAGGCGCCATTATCCTGCCGCTGCCAGCCAACAAAGGGGGCGCCATCATATTCAATTGTGATCAAAATCCGCTTCGTCATAATCTTTGGTCAGCCTGCCTGTGCGGTAAAAAGCTGGCCATTGGTCAGTTTTTGCCCATTCAGAAAATCCGCCACTGACATCGGTTTTTTGCCAGCCGGCTGTAGCTGTTCGATTGCCAGAGCGCCATCGCCAGTGGCCAGATGCAGGGCGTTTTTGCTGACGAAGACGACGCTGCCGGCGGCTGCATTTTGCGGCCGCTCCATTGCCACTGGCCGGGCGCGCAGAATCCGCAAGCGGCCTTTTGGCCCGTGACACCATGCCCCCGGAAACGGGGTAAAGGCGCGGATATGACAATCCAATGCGGCGCTGTCGCGTGACCAGTCAATTTCCGCCTCTTGTGACGATATTTTGGCTGCATATATGGCCTGACTGTCATCCTGCGGTGTTGCTGCCGCGCGTAAACTGGCGATATCCATGACCACATCATCCAGCAGCTTTGCATTCAGCGCGGCCAGTTTATCATGCAGGCTGCCGGCTGTTTCGGTATCGTCTATCTGACAGGCGCGCCGCGCCAACAGCTTGCCGGTATCAAGCCCTTCATCCATCAACATTGCCGAGATGCCGGTCTGGCGATCACCAGCTGCGATGGCACGCTGGATAGGTGCCGCCCCGCGCCAGCGTGGCAGCAAGGATGCGTGGCCGTTGATACATCCAAATCTTGGCAGTTCCAAAACAGCTTTTGGTAACAGCAGGCCGTAAGCCACAACGACAAACAGATCAGCCTTGTGTGCGGCAAGCTGTTGATGCACATCATCAGCCAGCAGCGATTGCGGTGAAAATAATGCCAACCCGGTATCTTCGGTATAGGTGGCGACTGGCACGGGGGTTGGTTTCATGCCGCGCCCGGCTGGCTTGGCGGGCTGCGTATAGACCGCGCAGATATGATGTTTTTTGGCCAGCTTTTGCAGCGCCGGAATGGCAAAATCTGGGCTGCCCATAAACACAATCCGATAGCGCGGCATTGCTCCCCCCTCACTGGCGGTTATTCTGCTGGTTATTTTACACCTGTCGACTGACGCAGCTCTTTCATCACCCGGCGGGTAATCATATCGCGTTTCAGACGTGAAATATGGTCAATAAATAAAACCCCGTTCAAATGATCGATTTCATGTTGAATACAGGCCGCCAAAAGCCCGACGGCAGTCATCGTCTGTGCGGCCCCATTTTCATCAAGATAGCGCACCGACACTTCGGCTGGCCGTTCCACATCGGCTGTCTGATCGGGGATCGACAGACAGCCCTCTTCCAAAACCGCGCGCTCGTCAGACAGCGAAATGATTTCCGGGTTCACCATCTTGTACAGCTCGGCTGTCTCATCGCTACCACAATCAATCACCACAAGGCGCTGACTGATATTGATCTGTGGTGCGGCAAGGCCAATCCCCGGGGCGTCGTACATGGTGGCGGCCATATCATCAAGCAGCTGGCGCACACCGTCGGTAATCTCGGCAACCGGCTGGGCGATTTGCCGCAAAACCGGGTCAGGCATTTTCACGATGGGAATCAAATTGGCGGTGCTGGTCATGATACATAATCCTGCTGGCAAACAATTTCGCGCATGGCTAATCACCCGGCTTAAAAGATGGTGTCGTTGCAGTCAAGACGATAGCGTGTCACATTAGGGCGCCCGAGCTGGTCATCCAGCCACGAATAGCACAAAGGATTGCATGATGACGCCATTCGAAATCGCTATCTATGCGGCGCTGATCGTGATTATTGGTGTATTGCTGGTGATGCTGCGCAACCGGCAACCAAATGCCAGCGCCGATTTGGCTGAATTACGCGGGCAGCTGGCGCAGATCTCGAATCAATCCGGGGCAATCCAGACATTGATTGCTGACCAGATGGCGCAAAGCGAGGGGCGGCTGGGGACAAGGCTGGAACAGTCTTTGCGTGACCAGAATGACCGGACCACAAAATCACTGACAAGCATGGCAGAAAAGCTGGCGGTGATCACCGAAGCCAATGCGCATATCACAACCTTGACCGGGCAGGTGTCGCAATTACAAAATATTTTGTCAAACAAACAGGCACGCGGCAGTTTTGGTGAAGTGCAGCTAGAAAATCTGGTGCGCGATGCGTTGCCTGACAGCGCCTATGATTTTCAGGTGACCCTGAGCAATGGCCGCCGCGTTGATTGTTTTTTGAAACTGCCCAACCCGCCGGGGCCAATTGCCATTGATTCAAAATTTCCGCTTGAATCCTATCGCCAGCTCGTGGCCGCCGCCGACGAGGCGGCGCGTGATGTGGCGCGGCGGCGGCTTGAAGCGGATGTGAAAAAACATATCACCGATATTGCGGCCAAATATATCATTCCCGGTGAAACGGCCGAGAGTGCAATTCTGTTTTTACCATCCGAGTCAGTCTATACCGAGATCAATCTGCAATTGCCAAAGCTGGTCGAGGCCAGCCGGCGGGCGCATGTCTATATGGCCGGGCCGGATAATCTGATGCTGATTTTACACACCGTGCGGGCCATTTTGCGTGATGCCCGCATGCATGAAGCGGCTGGCCTGATCCAGACCCAGGTTGATTTGATGATGCAGGATGTTCACCGGCTCGATGAGCGGGTGAATAAATTGGCGACACATTTTGGCCAGGCTGAACGTGATATAAATGATATCCAGACCTCAACCCGCAAAATCACGGCGCGTGGTGATAAAATCGCCGAAATCGAGGTGATGGACGCAACGACCGTATCTGGCCCCGCATCTGCTTCGGAGTCTGCTTCGGGCTCTAGCCCGGCAGCCGGTTCGGCAAAATCCCAGCAGGATTTACTTGGCTAGGCAGGCAGGCCTGTCATTCAAAATTGCAATTTGGCGCGGGCTTTAAGCGCTTGTGCGAGGGTGCCGTCATCCAGATAATCGAGCTCTCCACCCACCGGAACGCCATGCGCCAGCCGGGTCACGTCAACGCTGCTATTTGCCAGTTTTTCAGCGATATAATGTGCGGTTGTCTGGCCATCGACGGTTGCTGACAGGGCCAGAATGACCTCGCTTGTATGGCCGGTGCTGGCGCGATTGATCAATTTATCGATATGCAGATCATCAGGGCCGCGACCATCAAGTGCATTTAATGTGCCGCCAAGAATATGATAAACGCCGCGATAGACAGCGGCGCGTTCCATCGCCCATAAATCGCCAACATCCTCGACAACACAAACACAGCTATGATCGCGTTGTGTATCGCGGCAAATGCTGCATTTATCGCCATGGTCAAGATTGCCGCATTCGGCACAGCTGCGCACCTGACTGGCAACATCAAAAAGATCCTGTGCCAATGGCAGCATCAGCCGGTCACGGTTTTTCAGCAGATAGAGCACCGCACGGCGTGCCGACCGCGGCCCCAGACCCGGCAAGCGCGCCAGTTTGCGTATCAGATTATCAAGTGAGGCATGCATGTCAGAATGGTAAATTCATGCCGGGTGGCAGTGGCAGTCCGCCGGTAATGTCTTTCATCAGACGGGCTTTTTCTGCACTGGCGGCAGCCTGCGCGTTGCGGGTAGCGAGGCAAATCAGATCTTCAAGAATTTCGGCGTTGTCCGGATCAATGACGCTGTGATCAATTTTCACCGCATGTAAAACCCCGCTTCCGGTCACCGTCGCGGTGACATGATCATTGCCGGCACTGGCAGAAAAACGCTGCGCTTCAAGCTCGGCCTGCAGATTTTCCAAGCGCGACTGCATGTCCTGAACTTTTTTCATCATGCCGGCCATATTACGCATCATCCTGACATCTCCTCATTATTGGCACTGGCTGTATCATCACTATCTTGCGGGTTCGTTTCGGGGCTGGCTGCAGCGGTGATCGAATCAATGCTGGCACCGGGGAATATTTCCATAATTTTTGTCACAAGCGGGTCTTCGGCGATGGCATCGTGGATTTTCGCAGCCGCTGCGGCGGCGTCCTCAGCCAGCGTTGTGCCACCTTGCTCATCGGATAATGAGACCAGCCATCTTTGCCCAGTCCATTGCCCCAGCTGTTTGGCAAGATCACCGGCCAGCGTTTCCGGGGCGTTGCCGGTAAGCGCGATTTCCAACCGCCCACTCTGCAGGGCGACAAGCCGCACATGGTTGCGGATGCGCGCCGCCAACAGCATTTCATTATGCGTCTCGGCAAGCGCAACAATATCGGTGAGTGTGGCGGGTGTGGCGGGTGCGGATGACGGATTGGTGGCGGTATTTGGCCGCTCTGACATATCTGATGGCGGTTCATTGACAGGCGCGGCGGTATGGTGCTGATCAGCATCGTCGCGGTGGTTTTCGGCATGGCTGCCTGATTCTGGCGGTGACGATGCTGGCAGTGAAGATGCTGGCTGCTCAGCCAGTTCTGCTGATGCGGGTGACGGCTCTGCCGGTGCGGCGGCGGCAGGTGGTGCGTTATTTGTTGCGGCGACCGGTGCTGTTGGCAGTTTTTGCAAAATATCGCCCGGGGTTGGCATCTGCGCGGCATGTGCCAGACGGATGATTAACATATCACATCCCGCTGCCGGATCGGGTGCGTGCGCCAGTTCACCATGCCCCTTTAACAAGAGCTGCCAAGCGCGTCCAAGCCGCGCAATGCCAAATTCGGCGAGGCTAAGAACGGTTGCTTTTTCACTGTCGATTAAATCGTCTGATGCCGCGCCAGCCGCTTGCATACTGGCCAGATGAATCAAATCGAGCAAATCAGCGACCAGCATGTCGGGTTCGGCACCGCGCGCATAGGCATTGGCAAAAGCTGTCAACGCTGCGTTGGTATCACCGGCCAGCGCGGCGGTCAGTACCGCCTGCGACTCGCTGCGACCCGGCCGCCCCAACATATCCGCCACCAGTTCCGGCGTCAGTGCGTCAGCCGTCATGGCGGCGGCCTGATCAAGCAGTGATAGGGCGTCACGCACCGACCCTTCGGCCGCGCGGGCAATCATCGCCAGCGCTTCCGGCTGCGCGTCAATGGTTTCTTTTTGGCAAATTGTGGCAAGATGGTCGATCAGCAAACCCGCTGGTACACGGCGCAAATCATAACGCTGACATCGCGACAGGATGGTCACCGGCACTTTACGAATTTCGGTTGTGGCGAAAATAAATTTTACCGCGTCGGGTGGTTCTTCCAGCGTTTTTAACAGGGCGTTAAAGGCATTTTTTGACATCATATGAACTTCATCAATGATGTAGATTTTATAACGCGCCGACACTGGCCGATAGCCAACCCCCTCGATAATTTCGCGGGCATCGTCAACGCCGGTATGGCTGGCAGCGTCCATTTCCAATACATCAACATGCCGTCCGCTGGCAATCGCCTGACATGGTTCGCATTGACCGCATGGCTCAAGCGTGGCGCCACCATTGCCGTCGGCACCGATGCAGTTCAAGCCTTTTGCCAGCAACCGCGCTGTCGAGGTTTTGCCAATGCCGCGGACGCCGGTCAGCACAAAAGCATGCGCCAGCCGGCCCAATGTCAACGCATTGCTCAGGGTGCGCACCAGCGCGTCCTGCCCGATTAATTCGGAAAAGGTCTCGGGACGATATTTTCGCGCCAGCACACGATAGGTTTGTTGGGTGGTGTCGTTCATCTGACAATACGCACCTTATCGCAAGATCATCAAAGCAAAAGTGATCGCAGCTCACTGATCAATCCCTGAGCCAGGATTTAGCGGAAGACTGGGCAACCCGTATGAAACCTACTGCGGCTGCTTCCTCTCGGACCTGACCGGGTAAGCAGGGACCACGTCTACCCAGACTTCCTGTGTCCTGTATGAAACAAACCAGCCATCACGACAAGTATTTTATCAGCTTTTTGCAAAACATGCCGCACACAGGCTGGCGGTTTAGCCCTGCTGATGACGATCCGGGCTGGCGGCGTAGCTGCCAAGCACTTTGACCTCATCTTTCATGCAGTAAAACCGCAATTCTTCCATCGCCAGCCGCATCGCCGGTTCATCAATATGGCCTTCAACATCCATATAAAATTGGGCGCGTTCGCTGACCCCGGGGCGCAAATAGGACTCCAGCTTTGTCAGATTGATTCCATTCGTGGCAAATCCACCAAGCGCTTTATACAGGGCTGCCGGCACGCTGCGCAGTTGAAAGACCAATGTTGTGATCATTGGCACATCGCCAATTTCCGGCACGATTGGATCAGCCGCCATAATCAGAAAGCGGGTGGTGTTCTTTTTGTCGTCCTCAAGTGAATCGATGATGATCTCGAGATCATAGATTTGTGCCGCCAGCCGCGAGGCAACGGCCGCGACGCTGGGGTCGCCAGCAGCGGCAACATCCTTGGCCGCGCCGGCGGTGTCAGCATGCATAATCGGGGTCAGTCCCAGCTGGCGGATCTGCTGTCGGCATTGCGCCAGCCCCTGGGCATGACTATGCACAGTTTTCAAATTCTCTAAGCGGCTGCCACGCGGTGCTAAAAGATGGTGATTCACGCGCTGAAAATGCTCGCCGATAATATGCAGGCCCGATTGCGGCAACAGATGATGGATATCAGCCACCCGCCCGGCAGTTGAATTTTCCACCGGCACCATCGCCAGTGCGGCGTGACCTTCCTGCACCTGGGTCAGCATATCTTCAAACGAGGCGCAGGCCACCGCCTCCATATCCGGTTTGACCAGTTGACAGGCCATATGCGAATAGGCCCCGGGAACGCCCTGAAAAGCAATTTTGCGCGATGCGTCTGCCACAATAAATCCTTTTGCCTTAGTTTGAAGAGGTTATCCTTATGAAAAAGCGCAGCGTCAAGCGGTGATTTTTTCCTAAGATCACATTAGCTGTCTGGGCGATCACATGAGCTGTCTCGGTAATTGCATCAGCTCTCTGGTGCCGCCGCCAGCCGTTGCCGGACGGCTTGCAAATCTTCCGCTGTGTCAACGCCGCCCGGTGCGGCTGCAATTTTTGCGACCCCAATGCGCATGCCTGCCTCAAGCGCGCGTAATTGCTCCAATTTTTCGGCCAGTTCCAGTGGTGATGGCGGCAGGCTGACAAACCGCGCCAACGCTGACCGACGCCACCCATAGACGCCGATATGGTGATAGGCCTCAGCGGTGCCGGTGGGCACGGCAGCGCGACTGAAATATAAGGCATCACCAAACCCATCCGCTTTCCAGCTGATCACAGCTTTCACAATCTGCGGCTTGGCTGTCTCTTCCGCGCTGGCCGGGGTGACAAGTGTGGCCAGCTCGCAATCGCGATGCTCCAGCGTCGCGGCAAGCTGATGCGGAATATCGGCCGGCATCTCAGGCAGGTCGCCTTGCAGATTCAGCACATGCTGAAACCGCTGCTGTGGATCAATCGCCTCGACAGCTTCAAAAACCCGGTCTGATCCGGATGGGTGATCAGCCCGCGTTAATATCGCTTTGCCGCCAGCCTGTTCGATAACATCGGCAATGCTGCGATCATCTGTCGCAACATAGACAGGCGCCAGATCAGCCGCCATGGCGCGCTCCCAAACATGCTGGATCATTGGTTTTCCGGCAATATCAGCAAGCGGTTTATTCGGCAGGCGGCTGGCGCCGAGACGTGCCGGAATTATGATGATTTTTGCGTTATTGTTTGTCATGATATGGCAATTCATCACAAATTTGATGTCAGCGCAAAATAAAACAGCGAAAATATCGTCGAAAACCAGCTGTTGAGGGGTTGAGAGACTGCGCAAATTTGGGTAATGAATCAGACCAATGTATCGCCTAAAACGGGGCGATGCGGGTGAGGTTTTAACAGGGATGGACAGCACGGGTCCATCTAGCTTATTGGGGGAGCCCGGTATCGGGAATGACGCATGGATGAATTGCGGTTTAATAAGGTTTTTGCAGGCTTTTTGTTTGCCGGGTTATTGATCATGGCTGGCATCCAAATTGCGCATGTTCTGGTACCTGAACAGCAATTGGCTGAAAATGCCTATGTCATCGAGGTGCCAGAGGCAACGGAACTGGCCGAAGCCGCACCAGAGGATACCGGCCCGGAACCGATTTTGGCATTGCTTGCCTCGGCAGATGTGGCGGCTGGCGCAAAGCTGGCGAAAAAATGTACTGCCTGTCACGTGTTTGAGGCTGGCGGCGCGAACAAAGTCGGCCCGGCGCTATGGAGCATCGTCAATCAGGCAAAGGGCAGTGTTGATGGTTTTGCTTATTCATCAGCCTTGGCCGGATTTGGCGGCAACTGGGATTACCAGTCGCTGAATGCGTTTCTGGCCAAGCCGAAAGCCTATATCAGCGGCACCAAGATGAATTTTGCTGGTTTGAAAAAACCTCAGGACCGGGCGAATATGGTGGCCTGGTTGCGGACCATGGCTGACAGCGAAGCACCGCTGCCAACAGCCGAAGATATTGCAGCCGAAAGTGGCAGCTAATCCGCTGCCAAGTGTGCCTGAAGGCGTGACCTCGGCGGCGCAGCTGGATAGCGCCGACTTGCTGAAATTTTTAGCCGGCTTGCCGCAGGTAAGCCGGCCTTTCATTGCCAAATGGTTCCGACAAAATCCGCAGACCACGCAAAAAGCCGATCAATCGCCAGTGACCATTGCCGATCAACAGGTTGAAACCGCATTGCGTGACGTCATTCAGGCGGCCTTTCCCGATGATGCCATTCAGGGCGAGGAATTTGGGTCAGCAACAATTAATACGGCAGGTAATGCAACTGGCCGCTTTTGCTGGGTGATTGATCCGATTGACGGCACCAAGGCATTTATCAGTGGCAAGCCGGTTTTTGGTACGCTGGTCGGATTGACTGATCAGGGGGTGCCGCTGGCCGGGATGATCGATATGCCGGTTTTGGACGAAACCTATATTGGCCATTTGATCGGGCACAACCCGGCCGACCAGCAGCGCCAATCTGCCTGCCGGATGAATGCCGCGATGGTGCGGCCTTCACCCTGTCAAACTCTGGCAACAGCGCGGCTTGCCACAACATCACCATTAGCCTTGTCGGCGGCGGGCTTAACCGGCTTCAATCATCTGGCGACACAGGCAGCCTTGACCAATTATGGTGGTGACTGTCATAATTATGCCTTGCTCGCGGCGGGTCATATTGATCTGGTTATGGAAGACAGTCTGGCACCGCATGATATGATTGCCGTCGTCGCGGTGATGCAGGCCGCTGGCGCAGTTGTTACAGATACAGCCGGACAGCCGATCCGGCTTGGGCAATCAAGCAGCATTCTGGCGGCGGCGACAGCAGATCTACACGCCGCAGCGCTGACCGCGCTGGCCGAGGTGGCGGCAGACTGAGATAACGCATCACGGGGGGGCCATGATGATTCGTATCGCATTTTACAGCGCATTCGACAGTTGGCAGGATTGGGCAGAACGGTTGTCACCGCTGCTGCCGGCCATCGAATTTGTTGATTTGATGTCGGATGATGCGCGCGACGCGGATATTGCGCTGGTGTGGACGCCGCCGGCTGGCCGGCTGGCTGCCTTGCCGAATTTGCGTGGAATCATTCTTCAGGGTCAGGGTGTTGACCATATGATGGCGGATTCGACAACGCCGCAAAATATTCCGCTAGTGCGTTTGGTTGACCCGGAAATGGCAGCCGCGCTAAGCCATTGGGCGATATTGGCGGCGCTTGATTTCTGGCGGGATGGCCCGTATTACCGCCAGCAGCAAGCGCAAAAAATATGGGCACCAAAGCCGCAGCGTCCGGCGCAGGGCGGTGTTGTCGGGGTGATGGGTGTCGGCGCTATCGGATCGGTGATTGCGACGCGGTTTGCCGCGCTTGGCTTTCAGGTTAAAGGCTGGACGCGCAGCCCGCGACAGCTGGCCTCGGTTGACGTTTATGCGGGTTTGGATCGGCTTGATGAATTTTTGCAGGATGTGCAGATTTTGGTCTCGGTATTGCCGCTGACACCGCAAACACGCGGTATCATGAATGCAGATCTGTTCAGCAAGCTGGCACCCGGCGCCTGTGTGATTAATGGGGGGCGCGGCCCGCAAATTGTTGAACAGGATTTACTGGCGGCACTGGCGTCTGGTCAGCTTGGCGCGGCGGTTCTTGATGTGTTTGAAACGGAACCGCTGCCAACGACACACGCTTTTTGGTCGCATGATAAAATCGCCGTTTGGCCCCATGTTGCGGCGCAGACCAACCCGCAAAGCGCCGCCGAGCAAGTGGCTGCCGCCATTACCGCCATTATGGCCGGCCAGCCACCGGCAAATCAGGTTGACTGGCAGCGCGGCTATTAGCCATCTGCGGCCAGCGTGTTTATTCCGCGGCCAGCCTGTTTATATAGTCAAAAAGCGCACGCAGCCCCATCGCCTCGCCACCTTTTGGCCGCCCCGGGCGTGCTGCCAGATTCCACGCCATAACATCAATATGGGCCCAGTTTGTGTCAGTCCCGGCAAACCGCCGCAAAAACAGCGCGGCGGTAATGGCACCGCCATAGCCGGATGGGCCGGTGCTTGACAACGCCGCATAGCCAGCATCGAGATGACGGTCATAATCATCGAATAACGGCAATTGCCATAATGGGTCGGCAACACGCCTGCTGGCTGCCAGCATGGCATCAGCGGTCTGCTGATTATTCGCAAAAAGCGCTGGCAGTTCAGTGCCAAGAGCAACCCGGGCCGCGCCGGTCAATGTGGCAAAATCAATCATAAAGTCGGGCGTGTCTTCAAGCGCATAATCCAGCGCATCGGCAAGAACAAGCCGCCCTTCGGCATCGGTGTTGCCAACCTCCACCTTGATACCGGCCCGTGTGTCAATCACATCCAGCGGCCGCATAGCGCGGTCTGAAACGGCATTTTCCGCAGCGGCAACAAGCACCCGCAGGCGGATTTTGGTGCGATGCGTCATCAATGCCGTGGCCAGACCTAAAACCGTGGCAGCGCCGCCCATATCTTTCTTCATCATTTCCATGGCTTTTGATGGTTTCAGATCAAGGCCGCCCGAATCAAATGTAATGCCCTTGCCGATGAGGGTGATTTTCGGGCCGCTGTCACCCCAGCGCATATCGATCAGCCGCGGGCCGATTTCGGCCGCCCGACCAACCGTGTGAATTGCCGGAAATGCGCTGGCCAGCTGATCGCCATCATGCACCGTAATATCGGCATGATGTGTCGCTGCCAGTTGCCGCGCCTGATTTTCCAGCTCTGCCGGTGTCAGGTGGTTTGGCGGAAGATTGATCAGATCCCGACACAGATAGGTGCCGGCAAGCAAACCGCTGAGTTGCGAGATGGCGACTGTTTCCGGGCAGACAAGCTGGTTAAACGGCGGTTTCGCTTTGTCGCGATACCGGTCAAACTGATAGGCCGAAAGCCCCCAACCCAGCGCCAGCGCGGCAAGCTCTTCGTTGTCGATACATTGCGCATAGACCACTGGTTTCCAGACAGATTTCGGCAGCGCCGTTGCCAGTTTGGCACCATCCCAAATATAGGGAGCGGCCACAATGCCGATGGCCATATCGATATTGCCGGCAGCGTCCGGCAGGCTGATCGCAGCGCCGGGCTTTGCCGCAAAATTATGCGCCGCCAGCCAGTTCTGCTGCAATTCCCCAAGGCCAGCATGCCAGTCATCATAGCAATCAGCGGTGACGATATGCAGCACATGTGCTGTATTGTGTGACTCGGTTAGGCCAAATTGGTCAAGGGTGCTCATCTGATCGGTCCTGCCAGCTTATGGCGATGTGAATGGATTAAACCTATGAATGTTGCTGTAGAGGCGCGTCTGCTTGTGCGTATACCCGGTCAATATGCCACCAAAGACTGACGCCGCGAAGCCCCAAATACCCAATAAAGGCAGCCAATAATCCATGCAACCCCCACGCATCCGAAAACAACAGCGCAACAGTCAGGCCGGATGCGGACACAATCATTGCGTTACGCATCTCCTGACCGCGTGTGGCACCGACAAATATGCCATCAAGCTGAAAAGCTAAAAATGACGCTGGTGCCAGCAAACAGGCCCACAGCCAATGCGCATGCGCATGCGCAATCAATGTCGTCTGCGTGGTAAACAGACGCAGAATGATTGTGTCGCCAAACCATAAAATGGCGGCGATGACCAGCGCCAGTGCAGCCGCAAGGCTGTTTGTCCGCCGGATGGCAATCCGCAGATGTTCCGGGTTACGCTTGCCGATGGCTTCGCCGACCAGCGCTTCGGCAGCATAGGCAAATGCGTCCAGCGCAAAGGCCAGAATGCCAAATAACGTCAATACAAGCTGGCATGTGGCCAGATCGAGATCGCCTAGCTTTGCCGCTTTGTTCAGCACCATTGCCTCGCACAACACCAACAGCGCGGTGCGGATAAAAATATCCCGGCCTAAAATGAAAAACCGCCGATAGGCCGCATGGTCACGAAGTGCCGCAAGAATCAGCTTAAGCTGCAAAAAATGACCGACGCCGATTTTCGATTGTGGCCGGTTGATAAACCAGATCATAAATAGAAAGCCAGACCATTGGGCGCAGACTGACGCGATGGCGACACCGGTGACATCCATGCCCAGCCCCAGAACAAACACAAAATCCAGCGCCAGATTGATCAGATTAACAATCAACAGCAGCAGCATGCCGCCAAACATTTGCTGGCGGCCATATAACACCCCTAACAACACCATATTGCCGAGCGCTGCCGGTGCCGCAAAAAGTCTGATGGTGGCGTAATCAACCATCAGCGATTCAACGAGTGGGCTTGCTGAAAATAATGCGGCGGCAATGCCGGTGATCACCGGGGCTGCCAGAATGACGCTGAGGCCAATCACAAATGCCAGAACCAGCCCGCGCACCAGAATTCTTGCAATCTGCGTGGCGGCATCACGGCCCTGTGATTGCGCCACCAGACCCGTCGTGCCCATGCGCAAAAACCCCATGCCAAAATAGATGGCGTTAAACAGCATCATGCCGAGCCCGACACCGCCGATAAACGCCGGATCGTCAAGCCGTCCCATCATCGCGACGTCGACAGCCCCAACCAAAGGCACGGTCACATTCGAAATGATGATGGGCCAGGCCAGCCGCCAAATATGCCGCCAGCTGGTGTGACTGTCATCTGTTGATCTGTGCATGGCCACCCTTTCACCGCAACCCTGGTGACATGCCAGCCGGACACCGGCAATTTGGCATGTCGCATACTGCACCAGCTTTGCATATTGTAAACATCATTTTTTGACCGATGGTGATGCGACAGATGCGGCGTTTTCCAACTTGTCGGTTGCCAGCCAAGTTGCTAAGCCTGTACACCGTAAGGTCAAAAAAAGGTTTGGATTATTGGCTTTTTTTCACGCACGCACCGCGCTCTATGCGCTATTGGCGCTGGTTACGATCACGGTCTTTACCGGCCAGCATCTGGTGCCGCCAATGGATCGTGATGAGTCGCGATTTGCCCAGGCCAGCCGGCAGATGCTGCAATCTGGCGATTATGTGACGATTCGCTTTCAGGATGAGCTGCGCGCCAAAAAGCCAGCCGGCATTTATTGGTTGCAGGCGGCATCGGCCAATCTGCTTGGCGAGACGGACATTGCATCCTACCGGTTTGTCAATGTGCTGGCGCTGCTTGCCAGTATTTTTATCCTGTATCATATCGGCTTGCGCCTATATGAACCGCATCTGGCGCTTGCCGCCAGTGCTGCCTTTGCCAGCGGCTTTCTTGTGCTTGCCGAAGCGCATCTGGCAAAAACCGATACGGTGTTGATGCTGGCCGTGCTGGTTCAACAATGGGGTTTGATGCGGATCTATCTGGGTCGCCACGCCAACCCGGTCAAACCACGCGCCGACTGGATCTGGTTTTGGGGGGCGATGGCGGTGGGGATATTGATCAAAGGCCCGATCGCACCAGCCATTGCTATTTTGACAATTGCCAGCCTGCTGCTGTGGCACCGGCAGATGCGGTGGGTCAGGCAATTGCGGTTGTCGCGCGGGCTGATCCTGATGGCGGTGATCTGCCTGCCATGGGCCATTCTGGTGACGCTGGCAACGGACGGGGCGTTTCTGGATATTGCGGTAAAGGGTGATTTTCTGGCAAAAGTCCAATCTGGTCAGGAATCGCATGGCGCCCCGCCATTTACCTATCTGGCATTGTTTGGCTTGTTGTTGTGGCCAGCCTCGATCCTGCTGCCATCGGCATGCCTGCATATCAAAGCCCTGATGGCGCAAGACCGGACACGCTTTTTGCTGGCGTGGATTGTGCCATTTTGGCTGATGATTGAACTGATCCCGACAAAATTGCCACATTACCCATTGCCGGTGGTGCCGGCATTGGCGCTGTTGCTGGTCTGTTCGGTTGAGCGGGTGGTGACATTGCCGCCGCTGCGACAGAAAATATTTCTGGCCGGGCAATATCTGCTGCTGGCCTTTGGTGTTGTTCTGGTGGCTGCTGTGGGTGTGGCAGCGGTGCAGTTTGGCGGCGACAAGGTGCGGTTGGCGATTGGCTTTGTCGGGCTGGCGGTGATCATT
>Ga0255756_1001988_pt1 | contig 22379 bp, 12 predicted proteins | sample 011ome_20_FD_179956 | JGI IMG/M metagenome (GOLD analysis project Ga0255756, IMG submission 179956) | Coastal salt marsh microbial communities from the Groves Creek Marsh, Skidaway Island, Georgia - 011509CT metaG (version 2) | ecosystem: Environmental > Aquatic > Marine > Intertidal zone > Salt...
CACACTCTTTCGACTCTTTCTCTCTCTCTCTCTCTCTCTCTCTCTCTCTCTCTTCTTTTGAAAAGAAAGTATGGCGGACGAGGCGAAACGTCAGGCGCAGTTGGAAGCCGGGAGAAAGAAATTAGAGACGTTCAAAGCGAGAAAGTCATTGTTAAAACAACAACAACAACAACAACAACAACAGAAAGAGAAAGAGAAAGAGAAGAAGGAAGAGGGAGAAACGACGATTCAGACGACGACGACGACGACACCTAAACGAGATGAAATTTTCGAACAACAACAACAACACGAAGAGTTTCACACGCCAAACGCGTTGGTCTCGTCGTCGTCGTCGACGATTTACGATGATTCAAAAACAAAAACAAAAGCAACGACGACGATGGTGATGCAAGACGAGATTGAGAAAATCGTCCGCGAAGCCGTGGAGAAAGAATCCGCAAAGTTGAAGAGGAAATTCGAGGAAGATGTCGACGAGTTGAAACAGAAACACGAAGAGGCGAGAGAGGAAACGGAGAAGGAGAAGAAAGAGTTTGAAGATTTGAAAATGGAAGAGATGAGAAAACGAATGGAAGAGGAAAAGGAAAATTTTCAGACGCAGTCCACGGAGAGGATCAACGAGCTGCAAGAGAAGGTGCAAAAAGCGGTGAAGAAAGGCAAGTCGATGCAAGCGGAGAGGGACGAAATCAAATCGGCGTTTGACGCGTTGACGACGCAAAGCGAAGAATTGGTGAAGACGATTGAAATCGCAAACGAGAGAAGCGGCAACGCGGAAAAAGAATTAGGAGAAACTAAGATACAGTTGCAAGCGAAAGAAAAGGAGTTTGCGGATTTGAAGTCGTTTTACGAGGAGAACAACGCGAGTAACTTGAACGAAGAGGAACGATTGAAAATGGAGTTGACGGAAACAAACGCAAAGATGGAGGAAATGACGCGAAAAGTCGACGACGCGGAAAACGAAACGGAAACGGTCAAATCAGAGTTACGCGCGAAACGAGAAGAGTTTGACGATTTAAAGCAACTGTTCGACGACACGGCGGCGAACGCGACGCGAGGCGAGGAAGGTTTGAAGGAGGAAATTGTCGCGTTGCGAGAGCAAACGAACGCGTTGAAGGAGGAATTGACGACGGCGGCGCAAACGAGCGAGGAAAAAGCGAAGATGTTGGAACGCGAGTTGGAAAACGAAGTGAGCACGCGCATGAGTTTAGAAACAGAGGTCGAGGAGTTACGACACGCGAACGCGCAGTCGACTGACTCCTTGCGCGCAGAGTTTGAACGCGCGAAGGAGGAAAACGAGGCAATCAAACTGAAATGCGAAGCGTTTGAACGCGAAATCAACGAGGAGTTGAAACCAAAGTGCGAAGAGTTGGAGCGAGAAATCAACCAAGAATTGAAACCGAAGTGCGACCACTTCGAGCAAGAGTTATCGGTCGCGCAGGAGGAGATTTCCGGACAGTTCCAACTCGGCGTCGAACGCGATGAAGCGCAGAGAAAGCTCGCGGAAGCGGAGCAAGCGCTGGAAGTTATGCGAAAGGAGAGAGATGATTTAGAGAACAGCTCGTCCGCGGCGCACGAAGAAGCCTTAGGAAAGCTTCAAAAAGAGCTCGGAGAAGCGACCATTGCCTTGCGAGCGAAAGAAAAGGAGTTTGCGGATTTGAAGTCGTTTTACGAGGAGAACAACGCGAGTAACTTGAACGAAGAGGAAAGATTGAAACTCGAATTGATAGAAACGAAAACGACGCTGGGAGAGGCGAACGAGAAAATCGCGCAGTTAGAACTCGACGCGAGAACGGTATCGAACGAACGTTACGATTTGATCGCGCAGATTGACCAGTATAAGAAGCAAATGGGCGATCTGGAGAAATCTTTCGACGCGCACAAATCGGACGAAGACTCACTCCGGGAAGAAAAGGCTACATTTTTAGGCAAAATCAATGCTTTGGAGAGCGAGCGAGGGGAATTATTCGCGCGAAATGAAAAGATTCTGAACGATTTAGAAGAGATGACCAAATTGAAAAACGCGCAATCGGAGAAAGTCCAAAAAGCCGTCAAAAAGGGCAAGTCTATTCAAGCCGATCTCGTAGAGACGAAGAAAACGCTCGGCGCGAAGGAGCAAGAAGTGATCGATTTGCAACAACGCGTAGACGCGTTGGTGAATGCCGAGCCAACAACACCTCAACAACAACAAGAAGAAGAGGGGAAGTACGTCGCGCTCCTCGCGGAAAAAGACGCGACGATTGCGTCTGTGCTCGAGCGAGAAGCGAAGGCGTCGGCGCACGTAGAAACCATTCAAAAGCAAGTGGACGATCTGATCGTCGAAAGCAACGCCTCCGCGGATAAAGTTGCTTCAATAGAGAATGAATTAGCACACTCGCGCGAAGCCGTGGCGAACGCGGAGAGAGAAATAGGAGAGACTAAGATACAGCTGCAAGCGAAAGAAAAGGAGTTTGCGGATTTGAAGTCGTTTTACGAGGAGAACAACGCGAGTAACTTGAACGAAGAGGAACGATTGAAAATGGAGCTAAACGAAGCGAACGCGAACATGCAACTCGTGCGCGAGGAAGTTGAAACGCTGAAAAAGAAACTCACGGAACAGGATGAACGCTCTTTAGCAGCCGCGAACGAACAACACTCGGAGCAAATTCAACTGTTACAAGCGACGATTGCGGAAGCGAGAGACGAAGGCAATCGAGAGCGCGTGGTTGCGGAGAGTTTGAAGCAAGAGTTGGACGCGAAAGTTTCTGAAGTGCAAAAGATGAAGATAGAAATCGAGCACAGCGCGGAAAAGCTGGAGGAAATCAACGCGGAGAAGGAAATGTTCATGTCCGAATGTGAAAAAGCTTTGGAAAGTTTCGATCGCGAAAAGGCGAAAGCGAAGGAGCTGAAACAAAAGTTGAAAGATTTCGATCATGAATCGAAAACGAGCGCGCAGATGAAAATGGAAGAACACGAAAACGCTTTACGCGCGGCGAGCGAAAGAGCGACGTTTTTGGAAGAAGAGCTGTCGAAAGCGAACGCGGCTTTGACGCAAGCGTCTGAAAACGTCCAACGAGGCCCGTCGGCGGAAGAACTCGAACGCGAAAAACAGGAACAACAGAGAGAATTACACGAGTTGAAGTCTCGATTAGATCAAGAGTTGCAAGGTATGAACGTTTTGCGGGAGCAGTTGCAAGAAGAGCGCGGAAAAAGAGCGCAGCTCGACGCGCGTTTAGCCGCCTCTTTGGCCGCGCAACAACAACAACAAGCGACGACGACGCAGCACACCGGGGCCTCTGAACAAAAGCAACCGTCGCCGCATCACAGGTTTACCAATAAAAAGAACGAAGATTACGGGGACGACGACGACGAGACGATGTTGAACGATATCGAAGGCGCGATCATTTCCGGTGGAAGCTACTCGTTCGTTCCGTTGCAAGGAAAGTTCAAGTCGTTGACGTTTTGCCCGCCGTTGCAATCGAGCGGTTGCTTGCAAGCGGCGAACATGTTCGATCGGTTTTCTGTGTTTTTACAGCGAAGACCGACTTTAAGAGTCTTACTGATTGGCTATTTCGCGCTGTTGCACGTGCTCTTGTTTCTGTTTTGATTTTGAGTGTTGTTGTTGTTGTTGTTGTTATATTACTCTCTAAATTATTATTATTATTCAATCGAACACAGAAAGAGGACCGTAAAATTTAGGGGGTCAAAATTGAACCACATACCCTAAACTCTTCTTCTTTTTTGGGTTTTTAGATATTTTCAAAAGGAATCTCATTAAATTTCCGACAGGTCTTGTATATATCTAGAATAAATATGTCGGATATGACTGCTGAAAAAGAGAAGAGACACGACGATTATTCGCAAGACGAAAACGTCGAACGTCACGTTCGTAAGAACAGATGGATTTCCGTCGATATCGGAGGAAAACCGTACGTTTTTTTATTCCCAACATCATCATCAAATGTTGTTTTTTCTTTCCGTTTGAATTTGAGTGTCACACTCGGGAGTGTTGCTTATCAAAATTGCTTCATTGCTTTTAGTATTCACTCGCGCGCGAGTCTTTCTGTCCTCAAACTCGTTCTAAAATCCGTCTAAAATGGAAGTTGAACGTTCACGTCATCGATTGCGCGCAAAAAGAGAGCGGTTTCTTCGTTTGGACGCGACTGATTCGCCGCCGTCATATCGTCGCGTTGTCGTCGAGAATTGGTGACGATGATCGAGAATTTTCCCTCCTTGGTGGTGACGCAGCACCAAATCTCTCGCACAAAACGGCTGTGCTGACTCATCAGAAGGAAGTTTAAAATAATCGAAAAAAAAACGTTTTGGGGCAAAAAACAACAAAGAAAGAAGAAAACAAGGAATACACCAAACTTTTTGTGCTTTTAAAACTAACCTCTACTTATAAACTCTGTTATTATATAAACTCAAACAGGTTTCTTCGATTCAACTGGGTGTCCTCATTGCTCGCATCTCTCGTGTTGTGGGGCTTCGTCGCCGCCGTATTGATTGACGACGAAAACCATACCAATCCGAAACTCCCGACTGAGTTTAGCCGATGGAAACAGTGGATCACGGTCAACTTCTCGTGGATGTACATCTTGACCCAAGATGTTTGGTTCATATTTGTGCTCTGGCTTCTGTTTACGAAGTACGCGAACATCAAGTTGGGCAGAGACGACGATAAACCTGAATTTTCAGATTTCGCCTGGTTTTCCATGCTTTTCTCCTGCGGAATCGGGGTAGGCTTCTACTATTACGGAGTCTCCGAACCAATCTATCACTACCGTCAATCGGCTAATTTACAAAGTATTCCAGTGACGAATGATGATCAAAAAGCCCAACAAGCTATTTTTCAAACGCTCTTTCACTGGGGCCTTCACGGCTGGATTCCTTACATTGTCGTCGCGTTGACGCTCGGCGTCACCTGCCATCGACAAGGTTTGCCAATGACCATGCGTAACGCCTTTCATCCGTTGATTGGTGATCACACGAGAGGTTTCGCTGGTGATTTAATCGACGCTTTGTCCATTTCTTGCACAACCTTTGGCGTGTGCACGTCCTTAGGTTTGGGCGTCTCTCAAATCAACTCGGTTCTCGCCCGTTTGGACGGCTCCGTCGAAGTCAACCAAAAGACGCAAACCGGCATCATCTGGATTATTACCGCAGTCGCGACGATCTCCGTCCTTCTCGGTCTTAAACGTGGTATCAAATCGTTGTCGTTGTTCACTTTCACCATTGGTCTGGTCTTGCTCGTCTTGGTTACCGTTTGCGACAACACGTGGTTCCTCCTCAACTCCTTCGTCGAGGCAGTTGGCACGTACATGACGTGGGTGATCCAAGTTGGCTTCAAGTGCGGCACGTGGACGCAATTGAACCAAGAATTCGATAACGGGTACGAATACGAAGGTAAATCCTTGCTTTGGGGCAAAGATTCCTTGAGCGACAAGCTCTATGAGGCTACCGGCATCGAAACGTCCTCTGCTCTCGCCATCGAGAAGTACGACTCCGGACCGTCGTGGATGATGGACGGTTGGACCATCTTTTACTGGGGCTGGTGGATCTCCTGGGCGCCGTTCGTCGGCATGTTTATCGCAAAAATCTCCAAAGGTAGAACTGTCGGACAGGTCATTAAAGGTGCTTTCATCGCGCCGATCTTGTTTTCGTTCATTTTCTTGACCTTCTTTGGTTCTCTCGGTATCAAAATGCAACGCGCGGCTGAAATGGCGTTGGATGTTACAGTCGACAAGTCCAACTGGAGCATTGACTGTGCTGCATCTGGTTACACTGATGGCGCTCCGTCTTCCGACGCTGCCATTGCGCTCGCCGATAAGGGTTATTATTTACTTTCCTGTAGGTCATCCAACGACCGCATTCTCGACGTCATGGCCCCGTACGGCAAATTGACGACGTTCATGCACTTGTTGGTGTTAATCGGTATCACGTTCTACTTCGTGACTTCGTCTGATTCTGGTTCCTACGTCGACGATATCATTTCCGCGCAGGGCCACGAGAACCCGCCGTGGATTCAACGCGTCTACTGGGCCGTTACGGAAGCTGCCACCGCGCAAGCGTTGCTTTCCGCTTCGGACGCGGGATTGAGCACGATTCAAGGCGTCTCTATTGTCGCCGGTTTACCGTACACGATCGCCATCTGCTACTGCTGCACGTCGCTTTATCGCGCATTGAAACGTGAAATGAGAGACGAAGATATCATGGCGCAAAGACATGGTTTCGTCGTGTCTTCCTTGGACATTCTCGAATTGTACAGCCCGGAAGGCATGCCTGCGCAATCGCCGTCGGCGGGCGATAGGTTCAAATCGAACATCATCGCCTTGTTCTTCCCATACAAAGGTCTCAAGACCGCCGCAGTCGCCGCGTACAACGACGATGTCATGGGTACAATCTACGCTGTTGTTGCTACTTGCACGTGGTTCGCCTGGTTTCTCTGCTTGTGCTTATCTGACATTGGCGAAGGTACTGCTTCCATCGCGTGGATGTTGTTCGTCTTCTTTGTTGCGCAAGTTGCGATTATTCGTTACCAGGTCAGAGCGGCGCGAAGCATCAGAGATAACTTCTTGAACGACTTGTTCGCTACATTCGCGATGTATCCGATGGTCATCTCTCAGATGGAATTGGAAGCGCCGTACATCGAGCAACGCAAGCAAGTATAAAAACACGTTATTTATATGAACGGCAAAATAAGAGTAGCGAGCGCGTGACTTCGTTATCTAAAACGAAACGCGTGCCGTGTTTCTCGGTAGGAGGTAGGCTAACGAGGATGGGTCACATTCCCATTCCACGTTACATAAAAAAGAGTCATCAAAAGAATTAATAATAAGGACGCGAATAATAAGGACACGAAGCGAAACTAGGAACAGCCGTTCCATTTTACTTCTTTCATAAGCGTTTTTGTAAACAAATCAAAGTTTTACAATCATCTAATTTCATCACACACCATTTCGTGCGCGCATCTCCTCTTCATTTTAATTCTCATTGTATGTATGGTACAATGATACTGTTAGTACAACATCTACTCTGCTATTATTATCGATTCTAAAATCATGACGCGTCTCTCCAAACGCTACTTCTCGCTTCAGCGCTCTTGTCAACCTCGTTTTGTCGCTCTGCTCCATTAAGAGTTTCTCTTATTTCCTCCTCCTTCGCTGACATCACGTCTCGAACAACCTTTGGATTTGAATCGCCGTAACTTATAAAATCCAGAACTGCGCATACGTTTGCACCTTCACCATTCTTACCCGATAAACGCTTCACCGCGTCTTCATCGGGTTCAAAAGCATTTCTTCTCGCCTTCCCTGTGATTGTTCGGTTGGAAGTAAATATCTCGTTTACCGAAGGCTGTATTGTGCGCAACTTTTTGTCCACGTCTCGATTTATCTCCGAATAAGTTCGCTTCTTTTGCTCCGTTTGTAAACGCGTTGTCGTCGGCTTTGATCTTTCGCTCGCCACTGGTCCTTTGCGCCTGAGCTCGTGTTCAAATCTACCTCTGTAATGTTTTACACCTTCGTACTCATCATCCAAGGCGTTATAGAAAAGCTTGATGAACTTCTTATTAGATTGATAGTCTCCAGGGCCGCCGCCGCCGTCGTCGTCGTCGTCGTCGTCGTCGTCACTTCCTTCTCCATCACCTCCTTCTCTTTCTTCTAGTTCGTGATTGTTTAGATTCAAAATTCTGCAGTCTTCTCCTTGTTCGGGAACGAAACTGGACGCTTGAACGCGCAAGGCGCGCACGTTTGCATCGTCTCGAACAATCTGACGAATGATATTTGCCACTTTATCGCCTACCACATCAACGATCGTTGACAAGCTTGAAGAATTTCCATTTTTTCTTCGTTCTGTCGAATCAACAACAGAACACGCTTCTCGCACGAGCGCTGCGCGTACTTTTTTCCTAGTCAACCCATCGTCCCCCAACAAGGTGAAAAAGCTCGAAAAGCTCGGAAAGTTTACTTTCTCCTCAAATACACCTCTAGTATTCAAATCACCGCCGTGGGAAGGTGCAGCATGCACTTCGCACACCAAATCTTCCGGCCATCTGTTAAAAAACATTCCATGAAATAAAGTCACACGCGTTAAGTCGCGTCCGATGGATGTAATCGAGTTGTTGCAATTAGCACCGCTATTGTTCTCAAGTTGTCCGCCGCATTTTAGCAGTGGCTGGTAGACGCTCAATGCGGAAACTTGCGTCGATTTTCTCGCGCTAACGCTTGCTTTATTCTTTCCAGCGGTATTCTTATCGTTTTGCGACGATGCAAAAGAGGAAAAAGCTTCGAGTCGAACCATGACCTTTTTCGCTAATATTTTCGAAAGCCCGAGTTTACCAGTGTAAAAGCCAATATTCTGTTCTTTCAAAAGTTCGTGAAGGTTCGCGACGTTGTTCGCATCTATTTTCATTCGTAAATTCTCATCGTTCGCTAACTCAGGTACGACACCATCGCACGGGTGAAACTGATGTATCAAGTTTTCAATTTCTCCAGATGTACACGCGATCTTAATATTGTCGCCATTACTGATTTTCTGGTGCGCGCAAGAGTTTTTTGCTAAACTCGCATTTATGGAAACACCGAATGTTATACCGTGGAAGAATAAAGGGTTCGTGACGTACCCTTGCACACATTCCAAAATTTTGTCGCAAACGTGTGTCGCTTGTTTTGTGCTGACAACGGTACTCGCAGACGTGCGACTCGGTCGAATGGAAAAGAATGCCCATCTTTGCTGCTGAAAAGCGCTCGCAGCGTTGGTCCTATCGTCGCTGATATTGTGTTGTAAATTAATCGATCCTTCAACAGCATGTTCTTCGTCCACGTGTCGACGTCCGAGATGTGTGAGCTGTATCTGTTGCGATTGAAATTCGTTCGATTTGCATAAATCTTGAACAATTCGTTGCGAAGCCTCGAGCATGACCAGCGTCGCGTCTTTGTCGTCCCCGGTTGCGGGTTTCGTCGCGTTTCCAAGAAAATCGACGCAGATAACCAATGAGGAAAGAGAAGAATCAGGAGAGGATCCCATCTCCATCTTAGTGATCTTACCTTATTCGTTCTTTCTTTCTTTAGGTTCGAACAATCCAATCGAATGTCCATCGATTGTTGTCATCGCGGCAATTTTTTCAACCGTTTTTGACTTGTCGCTCGTAAACTGAATCGGACCGTCCAAAGTCCCTCCTAATTCCAACAACTGTTTTACCGCGCGATCGACGTCTACAACCTCAAAGTTTAACGAAATAGTATTTTTCTCGCTCTGTCTGTTCCGTCTCTCTTCTTCTTCGTCTTCTTCTTCTTCCTTTGATGATACCAACGTCTTTTGTTGAACCGCGAGAGTGATGTTGCTGCTGTTGCTCGTCGTCGTGGGGGATTTTTTTCCAATCGTCAACTCGGCAAAAGTGTCCGTACAAACAACGAGGGAGAATCCTAAACCTTTGGTGAAGAAATCGCACGTCTTTTTCAGATTATTCGAGGAGAGTAAGATGTGTTTCAAGCGCGTTGACATATATATATATATACGTGTATATAATATATCAGCGTGTAAATTTAATAACGAAGTGTGTGCGTGTGTTTTGAGAATTGCTTTTCTGTTGTTGGAGAAAGAAAGGAAAAAAATTATAATTACAAAGTGACGCCTTCTAAAGCTTCGAGAAGACTGGAATCGAAGAACTTCGACGCCGAAATGTCTTCGCCCATACCTTTTCGTCGTCTCGTTTTAATGCAAAACTCTCTCGCCAAGTGCGAGACAGGACTCGGTTCCAACGGTCTCAACTGAATGGCTCTATCGAGCGGGTCTCCGGGAACGACTGACCAGTGATCGAAATAAGACAAACCAAATGCCATACCTCTCGTGTGCGCTCTCAAATCAGTTTCAAATCCGAAGGATTCTATCGCAGGAAGTAAAGCTTTAACGATATAAACCGGCGTACCCGGTTTGGCAACGTCCGAAACGACGTGACCGCGTCGTTTGGACAAGACGTTGTAAATAGCCGTCATGCAATCCGCGGGCGTTTGAATTTCAACCGCGTATACGGGTTCCATCAAACGAGGCTGCGCGGTCAAGAAGGCTGAGTACACGCATCGTCTGGAGGTTGGAATGATTTGACCACCACCTCTTTGTAAAGGCTCGCTACTTATCGTCGCGTCGAGTATTTTGAACTTTGTTTCGCGAATCGGCTCTTCACAAAGCGGACCTTCGCGGGTGCCCCACTGGAAACCTTGGACGATGGACTCTCGGACAGACATCAACAAGTCTTTATCGACTTCACTCGGTAAAGTATCGTCCATTAATACGTTTGGTCCATCGGAGTCTGGTCCGAACGCCCAAACCGACCTCGCCGCTAACGCGTCCCAATCGTACTTTTGCGTGAAAAAGTTCGCCAAATGTTTCTTCGGCCACTCCAAGACGACATTTTTGCTCTCAATATCTAAACCTAAGCCTTTATCCAAAGGTTCTGCAATCATTGTAATTTTGTTTCTCTTATTCGGAGTTTCCGCGAAACATTTTAACGCAGACGTTTCGACTACCGTTTCTGCGAACACCACTACCGGATCTGCTACTTTAACCTCGATGTCCGCGTATACTTCACGCAAGTCTTTCATCGCCGAGTCCAGATAGATTTCGCCCATACCGACGACGATGTGCTCACCGGATTCTTCCACCTTTGTTTGCAACGCTGGATATGTTTTTGATATTTTGCGCAAACCTTCAACCATTTTCGGTAAATCGGACGGATGCAACGGTTCTACGGCAATTTTAACCACCGCTTTATTCTCAAATTCCAGCGGTTTGAACGTATACACGTCTTCGTCGTTTCCTTCTTCTCCATCTTTTGAGGACGCAGAAACCAAAGTTGCGGTTTTAACGATGGATTGATCGACACCGGCGATGAGTACCCAGGAACCAGCCGGTGCGCTCTGTACAGGAATGCGATACCTCGCTTCGTTAATCCATAAATGCGAAACTGTCTTCACCGCACAGTCTTCTTCGTCGTCCGGCGAATACGCCTCGCCCAACACTTTCACCGAATCGTTTACGCAAAGCGTACCGGAAAGAACGCGACCAAACGCGTCGAACGCGTCTGGAGATTTCGTGGATGGATAAAGTTTCACGATTTGGACGGCTAACGGTCCATCTTTATCGCAGGTCTGCATCGCTCGTACGCGTCTACCCGAGGTTGATAATTCGCCCGTGTACGTGCGAGAAATCTTGCTTTCCGCGCCTTCGATGGGATTCGGTATGGAGTGTAACAAAATGTCCGTCAAACCGCCATGCGATTCAAAGACTTTTGAGAACGCGAGTTTTATCAGCGGTTTCGTGTTTTGTTTTAACTCTTTCGGTTTCAACTTGTACGAAAACCTGTTGAATTCTTTCAAAGCTCTTTGAAAAGATTCCGGCGCCTCGCCGACGGCTTGCGAGAAAAGCTTATACAACGGTTCGAGGATGAACTGCACGAACGATCGCTGGCAATCATGTTGTCCAACCGGAGGTTTCTTCTTAAACGCACGCGTCTCTTCGTCGAAATACGCGTCGCCCCATAATCGTTTCGCAAACTGTTTGTGATCCAAGTCATCGCTCTGCGAAACGTTTTTATACGTCTTGGCGAAAGATTCTAAAGTAAACGAAAATCCGTATAAACTCGATCCAAAGCACACGCGATTATTCAAAGGTGTACACAAACGCGCATTTTCTGGCCCATACGCGGCTTCAATTAACGCGTTGCATTCTTCGATGACGTGTCTAAGTTTGTGGTACGCGTCCGCCGGCGGAAGCTTGAGCTCTACTATGAGTCGATCGATTTTGTTGATGAACAAAACGCACGGCACGTTCTCTCGCGCGGCAATTTTGATCGCTTTTTCGGTTCCACACATGACCCCTTCTGCAGCATCGACAACGATTAAGAATCCGTCGGCTATTCGGGCAGCCGCAGAGACTTCGTCGCAAAAGTTTGCGTGGCCGGGAGTATCGAAGATTGAAATCGAGTGCGTCTTTCCGTGCTTCCCGTCTGCCAAAGGTAACGTCATCGGCACGGCTTTAATGGACATCTCGCGGCTGCGTTCATCAAGTCGAGTGTCCGTGTATAATCGCAAAGCGTTGTAATTATTTTGTGACAGTTGCGTAGAGCTCGAACCTAAATTATCGTCGTACTTCCACGCGTCCGAAACGTCGTGCGTCTCCTCCACGAGCGCATCCACTAAAGATGATTTCCCGTGATGTAAATGACCAGCAATGCACACGTTCCTCGATAACACCGGCGTTTGCCACAACATTTCCAAAAATTCTGGCTTACATTTCATTTTAGCGTGCGAAATGTCCAACTTTGAATCTTCCGAAACGATCTCGAATCTCTTCGTATTCTGCGAGGCGATGATCGGCACCTCCAAAGCCTGCGCGTCTTCGGTTTCTACCAGTGTCTCCGTATCTTCTCCGTACACCTCTTTAGAGGAGGGATAATATTTCTTATCTTCTGCTAAGACTACTATTGCATTCGTCGTCGTTGGTTCCTCTTCGTCGTTCTCTTCGTCTTCGTCTTCGTCGTTTCCTCTCATTTCTTCGTCTGCGCCGTCACCTCTTCGTCGTCGCCCCCAATCGCCATCTTCTTCTTCATTATTGTCGTCCTCGATTAAATCGTCCTCGGAATCGACGTCTGGTCCTATGTAGTTACCGAACTCGTCGTAGTTCGACTCGTCCATTTTCTCTTCTTTCCTCTTTCTTTCTTATTATTATTATCAGGAGTGTGTTTATTCTCAGAAGAGAGCAGATTGGGTTGGTTTGGTGACAAATTTATTATTATTTGAAGAAGAAGAAGAAGAAGAAGTTTCTCGTCTCGAAAAAAAAGAATGAACAAAATCAGAGCAAAACAACGAAGAGGAACACCCAGTGTATAAAAATTGTGCGACGTAATAAAATCAACGTGTTAATAATGCTAGCGTGCGTGTGATTGCAAAATAAGTGTTTTATAAGTTTTTATCTCTCTCTTCCTCTCACTTTTCTCTATCGATCATCGAGTCGTCGGCACCTCCTCCTTGGACTGAGTAGGCGCCTCAGAAGAAGACGAAGACTGTTGCAATTCGCTTCCTAACTTTGGTTCTCGCGGCATCATCGAGAGCCACACGCCCTCGGGGAAACAAATAGTCGTATCATACATGATTGGAATTTCGTCTCCTGGATCTTCGTGCACTCCATCGTCACATTTTCCAAATTTAAAGTTTTGCACAGCCGTCGCGAGCATCGTCGTCGCCGTGAGCAAAGCAAAGACACCGCCGATGCACGATCGCGGGCCCGCCCCGAACGGCGTGTACGTGAAATCTCTCCCAGCTGCCATGCGTCTGCGCATACGTTCCTTCGCAATCTCAAGCTTTTCTGGATCGTCCCTCGCGGATGCCTTGGCTTGCTTGTCCGCTTGCATTCTGAGCGATTCGTCAGTAAACCGGTCGGGATTAAACTCCAAAGGATTCTCCCACACTCTCGGGTTTCTCCCCATGGCGTAGGAAGATAACAGAATAAAGTCGCCAGGTTTCACCTTGTGTCCACTCGGTAAAGTATCTTCGTCGGACGCTAGTCGAGGGAATAAGTTAATCGGCGCGTACTTGCGCAGCGACTCTTTCACGACCATGCGCGTGTAATCCAAGCGTCCTTCTTGGACGTCATCAAACGTTGGCGCTCGACCACCCAACAAAGCGACCTCTTCTTCGATGCGACGCTGTATTTCTGGATTCCTCGCCACATGAAACAAGTTCACCGTGAAATTACTCGCAGTCGTCCGGTGCCCGGCAGCCATGACATCGTTAATATCGCCCCACAAATCGTCATCCGGCAACAAGTTCCCATCTTCGTCCGTGGCTTTGACGAGGACGTCCAACAAACAATAATCGTTAAAATCGCCTTCTTCGACGCGTTCTTTGACCGTTTCTCGTCGCTCAGTAATGAGTTTTGTTCCAACTGATTCTAAAATTGCGTATTTTTCCTTCAACTCTCGCACTCGCCCAATGCCGAGCGCGTATTGCAACTTCAAAATAGGCCCAGGCGTGATGAAGAGTTGTCCCATGATTTCTGACGTTCCGTTGTATGAATCTAAAATTTGAGAAATGTTATCGCTGACGATATCTTCGTCTCGCAAGAGTTTCGCGGCGTGCGATTCGCATTGCTCGAAATCAAACGCAAACGCAACTTTGCCGATGACGTCTAGCGTGACCAACTGCGAGTCGTTGTCAATATTTACGTTTATTTTTCCCTCTTCTCGCATGGTACACGCCGTTCTCCACGTTTCGCACATGTAATTGATTCGTTCTTCGACCGTGTTGGAGAACTGCGTCAGCGAAAACGAGTTTATGAATGGCTTTTGGCACATCAATCGATGTTCTCGGTTATATTGTCCGTCTGACCCGGTGATGCCTTTGTTCTTAATCACAAATCGAAAGGCGTCTGGCAACATCCGAAGCTTATAGTTCTTCGCGTTCGTGTGACAGACATACTCTACGATTTCTGGATCAAGAATGGAGACGCAATCTGGACCAATCGCATTCTGAATACCCACGCATTCACCTTTTTGTTCCGCCCAATCGAGCATGGCGATGGGCATTCCGACTGGATGTTGAGCCGCTTTCACCAGAGACTTTAAAAACGAGATATCATCAATCACCGGCGGTTCCGAACCGTCTTCCGGTCGTAAATCTGGGACTTCTTTCTTTTCCATGCCGAAGAAGGATTTCACCGAACTGTACGGACACGCTTGACCTTCTTTACCTTCTTCTTCTTTGTTACCTTCTTCTTCATCATTTTGATGAGCCTTCTGTTGGATATCTTTTTTATTATTCGCTTGCGCTCTATCTTCTTCTTCTTCTTCTTTGAACGTGTTGTTGGTCGAATTCGTCGTCGTATCTGTCGACGAGGACGTCGTCGCTCCGACGACATTACCACTTTTACCACTTTTACCACCGGTCGATGATGAGAACGCGAGGACGACGATCGCGGACGACGATCGTCGTCGTCGTCGTCGTCCTCTTCTCTCTCTCGTCGGGGAGACCCCCGAAGCGTGACTAAAAGGGACTCTCACCCCTCGGATTTGCCTCGTCGTCGTCGTCGTCGACGCGGGAGAAGTACAACAACGCGCCGCGATGGAGTTTGACATGGTCATAAACTATATATTGATTTATGTGTATCAAAGATGATCAGAATATACAATATACTACACTCGTCGATGATGGTCGATTGATCGACCCGATCGATACTAATAATTTATGATGATGATGAGGTGAAGTGCGTTGTTTTTTTGCACCCGTGTGTTCTCGTCCTCCTCCCTTAAAGTCTCGTACAAAAAGATACGATGATCTTTTAAATTTTAACGAAGACCCTAAACTCTCTCTTTTGTTTCCTTCTCTTCTTCTACGTCGTCTGACGTCTAATATTATCATCGACGATATTATCATCGACGACGCCCGATAGATCGATAGATCGAGATGATGATGAAGAACGCACAGAACGCGATCTTTCTGTCCTCTTCTTCTTCTTTGTCTTCTTTCTTTTTTGTCTTCTTTTACTCCCTCTTCTTCTTCTTCTTCTCAAAGGCTGTGGCTGCTCAACAACAACAACAACAACAACAACTTAAAAGCAAAAAACCTGTTATTAAAACGAAAAACGACGTCGATTACTCGCCGGATATTGGTTGGTTAACCGGTCGCGGGACTTACTTTGACGCCTCGCACGAGTGGAAAACGAAATATTTCGCCCACCACGAGTTCGGGTACCTGGAAACGAACGGGTGCGGGTATACGAGCAAAAAATACGCGCAACGAGAGCCAAAGTCGCTGCCGTTTGCAGTTTCGCGAAGTGCAGTCGCCGCGCTGGCTGACTTTGAAATGAAATCGAGCTGCGGACAGTGCTATGAAGTGAAATGCGACGATAACGAAACGAAAATTCGCAAATCGTTTCGTCGAAACGACTTCATCGAGTACAACGATAACTACACGCGTTTCCAGCAAAACAAAAACGCGAGAGATTCATACGGGCGAGAAATTCAAAACACGACGTTTCCTCCCGCCGAAGAGTGCTTTGACGACGATGAAGGGAGGACGAAGCTCTGCGAAAGGACGACGTGCTACGATCGCGATAAAACACTTTTCATTCAAATCATAGATATTTGTCCGTGCGACTACATTTACGGCCGACAAGAGATTTGTTGCGGCGATATCCCTCACTTCGATCTCTCGTTTTGGGCGTTCGAGTCGTTAGCGCATCCTCTGCAAGGGAAAATGAACCTCTTGTTTCGTCCCGTGGATTGCGTGACGAAACAACCCTTAGACGCTCGGGAAGGAGCGTTAGCTCACGTGCGCAAAAATAAGAACGGCGACGAATATTACGTGTACGATGGGAAAACGCCAGTAGGTTTCGCGCCCGGATGGAGATTTCGCGTTTGGTACGATTTGCAGTCCGATCCAGCGGTCGAAGGTAAAGGCAAAAACGGCGGTTTCGGCGCATGCTCGGAATTCAATTCGACCGGTACTATGGCTGCGGCATGCCTTGGTTGTGAGAATAATATCCTACCGTTTTCAGTCAACGGAGATTCTACGATGATGTCACTTCGAATCCAAATTAACGACGACGGCGTTATCGACGAGAACTGCGAAAATCTCAGTTTCCTTTCGATAGGACTCGAGAAGCGGCAAGATCGAGATGCTACGAGAGAATACAGCGAGACGCCGTGCGCCAAATCTATAATATTGAACGAAAGTGAAAGCGTCAGCATAACTCGCGACGGCGACGGTGGTTGTATTGTCAAAATTCCCGTTCACGTGTTTGAATGCAAACGAGCGAGCGTGAACGCGAATACAATATTTTTGTCCTACGATTATCCAAACACGCGCAAAGAAGTTTGTCTCGGCGAAGTAAAGTTATATTGAAAAACAAGAACAAATCTAAGATGTAGTAAAGATAGTAGAATATACAACAACAATAACTCTTTTTGTTTCTATTGCATTCGCGTCAATGGTTTTAGTTGTCTTGCCCAGTCGTTGGATCGTCTTCCTCGTCGGGAGAATCTGAAGAGGAGGAGGAGGGCGAAGAGGAGAACAAATTCTTTAAGCTCAACTTCGTTTGCAACCGATTTTCCTCGTTCACTAGCATATCAGAGAAGAAATCTAATCGCTGGACGTGCTCTTCTTGCTCTAACAACTGCTGAAACGGATAGATTGCCTCGTTTACCAGTTCTCTCGCTTCCTCTTGGTAGTTTATTTGCAACTGCTTGAACTGATTTTGGATGTTCTCCGGGAGCGAATTCAAAGTGATTTCGCCTCTGGACTGTTTTTCGGCGAATTCCGGTCCTTGTGACTTCATGAAAGATTGAAGCAGCGCCTGGACGTCTCGCTGTAACTCAGTTTCTTTATAATTCACTCGGTTCGTGAGCAACGATTGCCATAACTCGACGATTCTCCAAAATCCTCCTTTTTTATTTTTCGCCGAGAGTTCTTTCACCAACTCTTCTCTAAATCGAACCGGTTCGTCCAACTCTTGTTGCATTTGAACTATGCGCGTAAATTTCTCAACGAGCATTGATTCTTTCGTCGTGTATTCTCCATCATCACTCGCGCCACTATTATCAGCTCCTTCTTCTCCTTCCTTCCCGTAATCGCCGATTTCCACGCACACGCCTTTCAAATATGAACTTCGATCTCCCCAAACCGTGTCGTTCACCACGCGTTCAATGCGCACGACAGATACGCACGTGTGCGAACACACGTATTTCACCTGGTCGTTCGTTTGCTCGGAAACTTCCTTCAAATCATCCAAGTAAAACACGCACGCGTACTTGCTAAAATGGCCTTGAGCTTGCGGGTCGCACATGGGCACCACAAAGCGCCTCGAGCCGTTGAAGAGGATGTCGTTATACATCGCTCGGTACCTGGGTTCGAAGATGTTTAACACGTGTTCCGAATACGGCAAATGCACGTTCGATCCGAGCGGGAAAATTGGAAGTACAACTTCGTTCTCTTTCGTAACGATGGGTTCGGTTTCTGTCGCCTTCGAGACGTTCATAAAAGGTAACCACTGTATCGACTCAGTCCAATCTTTCTTCACGCCTTCGTCGTACGACCCTGAGCCAGACGCATCCGGCGAGGCTGCTCTTGTGGTGAATAACAAATGTGACCTTCGTCTATTCTTCCTCCTCGATGATGGCAATGATGATGTTAATGATGTGACGAGTGTGGTGATGTTTCGTTCCGTGTTTCTCGCAGCAAAACGCACGTGGTGACGACGACGAAGAAGATTACCACTAAACAAAGATGTTTGGGAAGAAGACGACGACGACGAAGAAGGTGAAGAAGAAGTCACGCGCATCATCGACGATGGATACGAACACGACGCTCTGCAAGAGGAAGAGGAGGAGGAGGAAGAAGAAGAAGATACTCTCTGCACGAATCTCAAGTGCTGCATGATGAGATGCGTGGAGAGATGAGTGGAGAAAAAACTGACGCAGACAAACAACCATATCTCGATCCCTCTGAATTTCCCAGAAAAAGCAAAAAAAAAGAGGAGTAAAAAATACGAGTGAAAAAAAAACGAAGTTTCAATGCAACGTTTAGCGTTCGCGCTGTTGATGAGCGCAGCGGTGCTTCTCATGGTTGGGTTCGCTTTGCGCTGCATCATCTTCAGACAGTTTTTCTTCTTCACGCCGCGCGTGAGTCGCGATAACGAAGTGTGATGATTTCTTGCTCTTGTTGGATTAGTATTCGGTTTTGGTTGTTGACACAAACAACGAGAGAGAAGTCAAAAAATACTCGGGATTGTATCTATATCTCTACAACACAAATATCCTCTGCGCGCGAGAAGAACTCCAACGATAACAATAACAACAGAACGAACGAACGAAAGATATGTTCATCAAGAAAAGAATCTCCAAGGTATTCCTCGTCTCTGCCATCTTCTTCTTTTTCATCGCGCGAGCGAAAGCCGCAGACTTTGACGTGGACGATGATGAAGATATCGACACCGTCTCCCAGATGCGTCAAGCCTATCTGGAAGAACAAATCAAAGAGTCAAAAGTTACGTTGTTTGACATCAAAACGGGCGAAAAGTTGGAATCGGCCGCAGCTTGGGCGTCGTATGATCCGAGAAATGCCTCGAGAATGCACGTTGGCTACTTCATTCCAGATGCCGAGCAGGAGACTGGCGCTGGAGAGATGGAAAACTTACAGCTCTGTGGTTTCACAAAGCCAGAAAACTGCAAGAACGAACAACCGTACCCGCGCGACGAAACAAACACGGAACCTCTCGAGGACCCGTTTGAATGCGGCATCGACGACGAGACAAATCCAGACACAGGTTTTGTGTGCGAAAAGGTGAGTTTCAAAGTTGAAGAGGACGGAGATCTGGCATACGAAGGCGACATCTCCGTGCCGAACGAAAAGGAAGGCGAAGGAGACGCAGCCGCATCGACCAACAACAGAAAATTACTACAGCTCCGCAGACGTGGTGTAGGGTTGCGATCGAGATCTTTGCGATCAAACGGGGCACGCGGTCGCATTGGTTAAAATTATCGCATTTTGCGGCGCTCTACTTTTACTCTAAAACATACTACAATTAATACAGACAATTCTTCTTCTTCTTCTCAAAGACGAAGCTGTGCGCTCGACACAAGCTCTCCGTTCTCTTCAAAATATTGAACTAAATGTGCTAAAAAAGTATCTTTACTCACTGTTTCACAATTGCATATCAACGTCACGTGTTTGCGCGCTCTCGTTACGGCGACATTCATACGTCTCGCATCGCTCAAAAACCCAACTTCGTTATTTTCATTCGAACGCACGGTGGATATAATAATCGCCTCCTTTTCGCGTCCTTGAAAGCCGTCGACGGTGGATATTTCGATATCCTTGAACAGTGCGTTCTCTTCCGCGCGTGCAGCGCGCATTTCTCTCAACAAACTCACCTGACCCGAATACGGCGTGATAACACCGATTTCATTTGGGAGTATTTTATACGCATCCGAGAGAAACTTTTCGATCGTTTGCATGACGATTTCCGCTTCGCCCAAGTTTGATTTTGAATCGTCGTCGTCGTCGCCAACATTTTCCATGAAACTATCGTCCTCGCCTGTGGTATCGACCAGAGTTAAAACTTTATCGAATTGCTCAAACTTTCGAAACCTTACGGATTCAGCCGCGATGAGTTTGGAATCGTACATCGCGTCTGAACTCCACACCATGATATCTTCGTGCATTCTGTACTGCGTATTCAGCATGGTCGTAATTTTAGCTCCAAACCTCTTGTTCCTCACCAATCGCTCAAATAACGTCGTAGATAACCCTTTCTGCGCAGCTTCATCGGAGAGGACCGTCGGCGGTAGCTGTAAATGGTCGCCCGCTAAAACCAATTTTTTACCCTTCATGACCACTCCGAGCACCGCGCACTCTAAAGCTTGCGCCGCCTCGTCGACGACGACGACGTCAAACTCCTCGTTCTTTAAAGCAAACGATAACGCCCCTGCGAGTGTGGCACAAATAACAGATGCTTTTTCCAACGTTTTGGCTTGCGCCAATTTTTGACGTTTCTTTTCTTCTTTCGCCAACTCGCGAAGTTCTCTCCTGAGATCGTTGCGCTCCGCGCGGTCCTCTTTTTTGCGATAATCGAGTTTCGATATGCGCGTGCGTATTTTCTTCGAGTCCTCCGAACATTCTTTCGCGAGCGCTGAATCGTCGGATCGTAAAATATACGCGTCTAGAGATGCGTCTAGTACCGCGGGCGCTAATCGAGCCGGATGCCCGTATCGCACGATTGTTTTGCTTTGATCATCCACGGCAAGAATTTCGATTTCAACCGACAAATCTTTCTTCTTTCGCTCGCGTCGTCCCTTCTTTTTCTTGTTATCAACAGAAACCGTCGCCGTTCTGAATATAGATACACCCGACAAGCGCTCAACGACGTTATCTACAGCGACGTTTGATGCTGAACACACTAAAACTCTGTTCCCTCTGGCAACTTCCTGAGACACGTATTCGACGACCGCGGTCGTTTTCCCAGTGCCCGGAGGACCGTGAATGATGCCAACGTCGACACAATCTAAACATAACTGGATGGCACTTTTCTGAGAACAATCTAAGTTTTCGTTGAATGGATGAAAACGAACGTGATGATCACTGCTATCACCTTTATCGGCGTTTGCGTTGTCGCGGTGTATAATCCTAGGCGACGCGCTTTCAAAGACAATCTCGAGAATGTTTTTGCCCAACGAATGTCCCGAAGCTAAGGCACGTTGTAAGCCTTGAACAGCCAAAACGAGTTTCTTATGCGTCTGCTCGTTGCTGAGTTTTTCCAAACGCAACGGCGAGACGTCGAGAAATTCCGGAACGTCATCCAGCGCGAGTTCCACGCTCGAATCCCTAATCCTATAAATCACGCCTTGTGGTAACTCGCTATTACTCGTACTCGTTTCTTCGAATTTCACATTCGAAGGTCGTAACCGGACGACATCGTGCGGTGTAAATGAATGCGTCGGCAACGGTGGCGCAAAGTCTTTTTCGGTCATTTTACGTTTCGAGACTTCGAGCGTAACTATGGTTTGACCGAGTAAGCCACCTCGCGCGTCCACGATTTTCAAACCGTCGAGTGCGTTCTTGTGTTGTCCTTTTTTCTTCGATGTGGATGTATTCAAAGCGTCTAAAGACTGCGCGATTTCTTCAACGCGTTCTAGTTCTAACAGATGTAAGGTTTTTGTCGTCCATTCCGATATCGTGGTGATGCTCGCAGCACTAGTACTCGCGTTGGTCTGTCTGTTTTTATTATTCTTCTTTTGTTCGTCGTCGTTTTTCTCAACGATGTCGTATTCGTCGAACGACTTTAAATCAATCTGAAAGTGCGTGCGAACAATGTCGCACAGATATTCGTCCGTCGGTTCCGACAAGCTTGTTCCATCGTTTTCATCTTCGTCGATCTCAACAGTGTTGTTTCCGGAGCGCGTTTCTTCTTTCTCATCCGGTCTTTCCAAAACTATTCGTCTGCTTTTGTTTTCAGCCTCTCCGATGGAATAATGAAGCAATCCATTCTTCGATGCGAACTCGTGCAATATCGCTCTCTGTCGAGCGTTTGCACTCTTCGGAAATAACACTCGAAGGGGAAGAAGGGGAAGAACAGCAGCGTTTGTCTTGTTATTCGTATTAGTATTACTGTTCGAAGGAGAAGGAGACATGGTTTTGTGCGTGTGTGTGTGTGTGTGAACCCCTAGTTTTTAACCGCCCCCGTTGGGCTTTTGGCGGGATGTGAAGATTTTTTCAGTTTTGAAAGGGAAGCTCCAAAACTCTTCTTTCGCGTCGTCGTGTTGTTTTCCGCCACAAATTACACCATTTCACACAAACAAAAAGAAAGGGAGGAAGTTTATCACATAAAACACATAAAACATATAAAACACATAAAAC
>Ga0255756_1001990_pt1 | contig 22374 bp, 19 predicted proteins | sample 011ome_20_FD_179956 | JGI IMG/M metagenome (GOLD analysis project Ga0255756, IMG submission 179956) | Coastal salt marsh microbial communities from the Groves Creek Marsh, Skidaway Island, Georgia - 011509CT metaG (version 2) | ecosystem: Environmental > Aquatic > Marine > Intertidal zone > Salt...
GCGGTAGCGGGCAGCAACATAGAACAGGGGAACCACCCCCAGGTCGTCATCATTGGCTGTTATCTGTCCCTGGCGTAATTTAATTTCTGCATCGCGAATTTTAAGGGTTCCGCCAAGCCACAAATCCAGATTCTCGTTTTCAATCATTTGGTAGCGGTAGGAGACGCGCCAGGAATTGAATTTGTAACTGGCTTCTAAGGCCTCGCCAGACTGAAACTGTGCGCCGGCAAAATTGACGTCGGACTCCAGTACATTGCTTTCGGTATAGGACAACGGGGCAAGCAGGACTCTAAAGCCATGTTTTTCGTTGATGTCCCACAGCAGATTGAAGCGGGCTAATAGCCAGGGACCGCTGCCGGCAATCTCATCCAGCGCAAAACGGGTACCCAGATTGTCGTTGGGGATTTGCACATCATTGCGGGACTGCCAGCTGGCGCCGAATTCGGTTTCCACCACGATATTGCGCCCATCACTCTGAGCCAATGACAGCTGACTTGCCGAGACAAGAATCAGAGAGAAGGTAAGGCTTAAAAAAGGTTGCAGGGATTTTGTGGGGCGCATCTCAATGCATCTCATCTACAGTAGACGCTCGTGATACGTTTCAAATCAGCATATGGATTTTGCCAAAGTCACAGCTTGTGCCTTTGGCAAAATCAGTCTGTCAGTAATACCTACCAGATTTTTACCCGTTCCTCGGGTGGCAGATACAGGGCATCGCCCGGTTGCACATCAAAAGCAGAATAGAACTCGGGCACATTGCGTACCGGGCCGTTGGCTCTGAATCTTGAAGGGGAGTGTGGATCCGTTCCCACCTGATTGCGCAGGGCTTCGTCCCGGGACAAGGCCTGCCAGACCTGGGCAAAACCTATAAATATGCGCTGATCTCCGTTAAAGCCATCCAGTACTGGTGCTTCATTACCCGTCAGAGTCATGTGATAGGCCTTCAGGGCAATACTGATACCGCCCAGGTCACCGATGTTTTCGCCCAGCGTGAATTCACCGTTCACATTCAAATCGTCAAATACCTGGAAGTTGTTGTACTGCTCTATTAACTGGCTGGTACGGGCCTCGAATTCGCTGTGGTCCTGTTCTGTCCACCAGTTACGCAGGACGCCATCACCATCAAAGTTACTGCCTGAATCATCAAAGCCGTGACCGATTTCATGGCCAATCACGGCACCGATACCGCCATAATTGACGGCATCATCGGCATTCATATCGAAAAAAGGTGGTTGCAGAATGGCTGCCGGAAACACAATTTCGTTGAGTGGCGGGTTGTAGTAGGCGTTAACGGTTTGTGGTGTCATTGCCCATTCATGTTTTTCTACCGGGTGATTTTGTTTCTCAAGTTTTTCTTCGTACTGGAACAGGGCAGAGCGCTGCAGGTTGCCAAATAAATCATCGGGTTCTATCACCAGAGAGCTGTAATCTTTCCATTCATCCGGGTAGCCGATCTTGACGGTGAACTTGGACAATTTATCCAGCGCCTGCACTCGGGTTACCTCGCTCATCCAGTCCAGTTCACGAATACTCACTTCATAGGCATCGAGCAGATTTTGCACCAGAGTTTCCATACGCTGCTTCGCCTGTGGTGGAAAAAATTCAGACACATACACCTGACCAATGGCTTCGCCCAGATGTGAATTCACCAGTGAAACGGCGCGCCGCCAATCCTCTCGCTGCTCTTCCTGGCCACGCATCACCGTGCCGTAAAAGTCAAAATTGGCCTGATCCAGCTCAGTGGTCAGGCGATCTGCTGTGGCATTGATCAGTCCCCATTGCAGAAATACTTTCCAGGTCGCCATGTCAGTTTCTGTAATGATGCTGTCCAGCGCTGTCATGTAGTCCACCTGGGTGACTACCAGATTGTCCAGGTCGGTTAGCTGGGCTTCTTCCAGAAAACCGGGCCAGTCAAAGTTGGGCATCAGCTCATTCAATGTCTCAACCGGATAACTGTTATAAAGCAGATTGTCATCGCGGGTGTCTTCCTTGAGCATATGCTCTGCCGCCAGGCGGGTTTCCAGCGCCATAATGGTTTCGGCACTGGCTGCGCCATTGTCTATACCGGCAAGTTCAAACATGGTTGTTATGTGCTTGATATAGGCTTCGCGGATTTCAACTGAGGCGTCATCATCATTGAAATAATACTCGCGGTCAGGCAGGCCAAGACCACCCTGCCAGGTATGGATCATATAGCTGTTGGGATCCTTGAAATCCACATACTGATCGACATTAAAGGGCGTGCCATAACCATATTTATTGGCATAGGCAAAGTAGCGCGCCAGCTGGCTCGGGGTTTCCAGTGCAGAGATTTTTGTCATCTCTTCCAGCAATGGCTCAAGCCCCAGGTTGTTGCGACCTGCCATATCAAGATAGGAGTTATAGAGATCGCCTACTTGTTGCTGTTCCGAGCCTTTGGCAAAGTCGCCTTGCGCCGCCGCCTGGATCAGTGACCTGACATTTTCTTCTGACTTGTCGCGCAGAATGTCGAACGCACCCCAGCGAGTCTTATCTGCCGGAATGGTATTTTCTTCAAGCCAGCTGCCGTTGACGTACTGGTAGAAGTCATCGCCGGGCTTAACGGAGGTGTCCATATTTTCAAGAAAGATACCTGATGCCAGCATAGCCGCTGACGAGGTGCTTGCGTCAGTCATCGAATCAGCGCTGGCTGAAGAAGATTGATCAGCCGGGTCAGGTGAACATGCTGATAGTAGTAAAGAAACCGGTAAAGTAAGGAATAAACAGTCAATTAGTCTTTTCATAAACAGGCCATCAGGTAGCAGTGAACAATGGGGAAAGCTTAGCATAATTTTTGTAAAGCATTCTCTGGCATAAATTGTCTATGCCAATGTTTGAGTTCACTCCAACACATTCCGCGCGCTGTCGCTTTCGGCTATCATACTGTCAGTTTGTTTACGCAATATCTGAATTTATCCTTGCATTGGGATATAAATAATAAGAGTTAGGAAGTTATATGTCTGATTTACCAGTACTGATTGTCGGCGGCGGTATCGGCGGTCTGAGTTGCGCCTTGACCCTGCATCAAATTGGTGTGCCCTGTGTTGTGTTTGAATCTGTCGCCGAAATCAAGCCGCTTGGGGTTGGTATAAACATCCAGCCTAATGCGGTTCGTGAACTTTACGAACTGGGATTTGGCGTGGATGCACTTGATGAGATTGGCCTGCAAACCAAGGAATGGGCTCTGGTTGGCCTGAACGGCAATGATGTCTATTCCGAGCCTCGAGGTTTGGCGGCGGGCTACCATTGGCCGCAATATTCTGTGCACCGGGGAAAATTGCAAATGATGCTTTACCAGGCTGCGCTGGAACGCCTTGGAAAAGATTGCATCCATACTGGCATGAAGGTTACCGGTTACAGGAATGATTACGAAGGAAAAGGCATAACAGCGCAACTGGAAGACAGAAATGGTAACAAATCTTCTGTTCAGGGATCGTTACTGATCGCTGCTGATGGTTTACATTCTGCTGTGCGTCAGCAAATGCATCCCGGGCAGCCGCCAATCCAGTGGGGAGGAGCTATTATGTGGCGGGGGGTTACCCGGGCCAAACCGATTCGAACCGGAGCCTCTTTCGTGGGTTTTGGAACACACAGGCATCGCGTAGTGTTTTATCCCATATCAGCAGCTGATCCGGTTACCGGTCTTGCTGATATTAACTGGATTGCCGAAATTACCGTAGACAACTCCGCTGGCTGGACCCAGGGTGACTGGAACAAGAAGGTTGAGCATGAAGATTTTCTCCATCATTTCGAAGCGTGGAACCACGACTGGATCAATATTCCGGAAATGTTAAAGGGTGCCGAAGAAGTCTTTGAATATCCGATGATAGATCGTGACCCCGTCCCGATCTGGGTTGATGGCTCTGCCGTATTACTGGGTGATGCGGCGCATGTGATGTACCCCACGGGTTCCAATGGCGCCAGTCAGGCCATTGTCGATGCCCGTGTTCTCGGGGCTGCGATGCTGGAACATGGTGTCACTCCCGCAGCGTTGCAGGCTTACGATGCACAACTGTGCGCGGAAATTTCTCAGCTTGTCTTGCGTAATCGTGGTGCAGGGCCGTTTGGATTATTAAATCTGCTGGATCAGCGATGTGGTGGTGTTTTCGAGAATATTGATGATGTTATTCCCCGCTCCGAGCGTGATGAATTCATGCAGGGGTATAAAAACGCCGCAGGCTTTGCAGCCGACAAACTTAACGCAGCGCCAGATACCATTCCTGCGGGCGCAAAAGTAACAAGCCCGAAATCTGTCACGCAATAAATCAGATCACAAAAATAAATAGAAAAAAGGATAAAAAAGTGAAAAAAGGGGACAGATTTATTTTTAAAATATGAAAAATAAATCTGTCCCCTTTTTTTCCCTTTTTGTCAGGCTTGCTTTACCACTTGCTGATCAATGCTGCCAAACAGGAGTGTTTCTTCGGGATACATCACTCGCATACAGACACGGTCACCAAATTTCATAAAGGCCGTTTCTGGCACCCCTTTATCAACTATTTCAATGCCGCGTCTTTCCGCGATACAGGTAGAACCAACTTCCCGGAAATTATCGTTGGACACCGTACCTGAACCAATTATTGTTCCGGCACAAAGTGATCGGGTAGCAGCCGCATGGGCCACCAGTTCATGGAAGCCTACTTCCATCGCGGCGCCATTGGGATTACCAAAGCGTGTGCCGTTCCAGTCGACGTTCATATCCAGATGGAGCCGGCCGTCGCGCCAGTTTTCACCCGCCTCATCCGGGGTAATGGCCAATGGTGCCATGGAGCAGGCGGGCTTGGCCTGAATCCAGCCAAAACCGGTTTTCATCTCCACTGGGGCAAGGGTTCTTAATGACCAGTCATTAATCTGAACCAATAACTTGATATGTGCCATGGCGTCTTCTGCGGTGGTACCCATGGGAACTTCATCGACAATGATGCCAAACTCGCCCTCAAAATCGATGCCGTCCTGCTCACTTATATAAGGAATGTCATCATTAGGGCCAAAAAACTGGTGGGACATACCCTGATACATGAGTGGTTTTTCGTACTCAAGAGGCGGAAGTTTAAAGGCTTCCTGCATTAATCTGCCATGACTGGGAAAAGCCGAGCCATCCAGCCATTGCCAGGCGCGCGGTAGAGGTGCTGCAAAGTGCAGGTCTTTTGTTGAATCGCCTTCACCCGCTTCCAGTCGCTGTGCCAGTGGCAGACATTCCTGCTGCGCTGCCTCCCAGTTTTCAATGGCCTGTTGCAGGGTTTGGGTGGATTCAGGGGGCAGGTATCGAGTGCCGTCGATGGACACGACGACAAGTTTGCCGTCAAGTGAATTGCTTGCGATGGTCGCCAGTTTCATAACCGCCTCATATTAAAGTTTACAGCTCAGGAGAGAATTTCTTTTAATTATTATTGATCAGGCAGGTTGCTTTATCCGTTATTCATCAAAAATTGCTACGGCGCGAGTCCAGCCTGCGGAAGCTCCTTTGATTTTATGCGGGAAACAACTAACCGTGAATCCTGACGCAGGGAGTACTTCAAGATTATGTAATTTTTCCAGGTGACAATAACCAATGTCTTTTCCTGCCTTGTGACCTTCCCAGATTAAGGAGGTGTCTCCGGTCTCCTTTACTTTTTCTGCGGTATAGGAAAAAGGCGCATCCCAGGACCAGGCATCGGTGCCGGTAACCCTGATGCCACGTTCAAGCAAATACATGGTGGCTTCATAACCCATGCCACAACCGATATTGACGAAATCGGGATTACCAAGCGCTTTTCCTGCTGCGGTATTTACCAGTACGATATCCATGGGTTGTAACTCAACCTCTATTCGTTTCAGTTCGTCTTCAACTTCTTGTCCGGTCACCACATGTCCATCCGGAAAGTGACGAAAGTCCAGCTTTATGCCGGGACGAAAGCACCAGTCCAGAGGCACTTCATCGATGGTCATGGCCGGTTTGCCTCCATCCATGGTGGGGTGGAAATGCCACGGGGCATCAAGATGGGTGCCGTTATGGGTAGTCAGTTTGACCGTTTCTGCCGCTGCGAAACCTTCCCCGCCCGGGTATTGATCGGCCTCTACTCCGGGAAAAAAGGTCTGGGCTTCCTTAACCGTTTCCGCATGATTCTGGTAGGTAATCTCCGGACGCATGAAGGGCGGATCACTAATCACATCATTTTCGAGATAGATGGAAAGGTCGACAAATTTACGTGGCATGGTAGCTCCCCAAACTGCTTTGCTATTTTTTGTGTGTACCCAGGGTGTCGGCAAACCAGTCGGCAATATAATCACAGCCAAAGGACATATTATCTGCACCGACGTGTTCTACACCCCCCTCGCGCTCGGTAAAAATCTTTAACTGGCGGTTCGGAGAATTAACGAGCTGGTCATAACTTTGATGAGCATAGTCGACATTGATCTGGCGATCATGGGCACCATGGGTCACCAGGAATGGCACCTTGATTTTGTCCATGATGCCATTAAGGGTCATGCCCTTGGCTTTTTCCAGGAATTCATCCATGTCCTTGCAGCCAAAGACCCACATTACATGATTCCAGTAGTGAGGCACCGGGTTTTCCCCTTCGCGATTAAGACGTTTTTGCTGCACTTCTGCCCAGTTATGGTTGGCGCCCCACACTGCCCCTGAGGCAAAGCGGGGTTCAAAGGCAACGGCGCGCGGCGCGAAGTGACCGCCCAGGGAAATACCGGTCATACCAATACGGTCGTTATCGACAAAATCCTGTTCTACCAGCCAGTCTACCCAGGCAGAGGCCCACTCTTCGCTGGCATAGGTGGCAGGCAGATTTTGCAGTCGCAGGGCTTCACCGGTTCCCGGTTGGTCTACACAAAGACAACTGATGCCGCGCTTGGCCAGGGCCTGCGGAAAGCCACCCAGCCAGAGCATTTCCTTGCAGCTGTCCAGCCCATTGCAATAAATTACCACAGGGCGAGGACCTTCACCTTCACCAAGGGTAAGGTAAGCTGATAATTGCCTGTCATCGGCATAGGGAATCTCAACACGTGTAACATCGTCCTGAACATAGGCGGTGCCTTTGGTAAAAGCATTGACTCCTTTTTGGTAGGTTTCCATGCGCCCGGGATGGCCAAGTCCCTGCATGCGTTCGGCAGTCACATAATAAATGCTGGCCCGTTTCAGCTTGTTGCCCGCGGAGAACAGACGACCCTGATCTTCATCTTCCTTTGCCAGTGCGCTTAGTTTGTCGGCCATCTTGACCCATTCTTCAAGAAATCGGGGAGTGCCAGCATCTGCGCCATTATTGACCGCCGTCCTGAGAGGCTCGCACATGTCGATTATTTCGCCAATCTTGCCGCCATTTTCCAGAGCAATGGAAATGGACAGGTTCCAGATATAGTTCGGGAAATATTCAAATAATGCCATTTTGGTAATGCCTCTAAAATTATTTTGCGGATTTTTTTAATGCTGCCAATGATGTTAATGCAATGCTGCTAAATTGGTTCTGCGGTGACCTTGAACATTTCGCCAGTGGCCTGTGCATTATTTATGAGCGGGCCTTCACCAATTTGTCCCTTACAAATAGCGACTGAAGATTCCACAATGTAGCGGCAACGTTCCTCACGACGTTTCATAAAGGCGCTGAAGGCATCACTCACCGAATCTTTATTACTTAATTCTTCAGCCAAAACCAGGCTATCTTCAATTGCCATGCCGGCACCCTGTCCCAGGTGGGGGGTAGTCGCATGCGCTGCATCGCCAATAACTATGATATTACCCTTGTACCAGTCGCCTTCCAGCATGAGCCAGCTCAGAGGTTTGTAGACAACTTCTTCATCGACAGTAATCTGTTTGGCGTATTCGGCTATAACAGGAGGTGCATTTTTGAGCTTGTCGCGCATGGCCTGCGCGATGCCTTCGGTTGGATACCTTGGATTGCCAGGCTCCGGAGTAGTCACATACATATACATGAGTTCTTCGGACAGCGGCACCAGGCCTGTCCCTATGGGGCCCTCATAAACACAGATTGAATCCATGTCTGCCGGGCGCTTGAAGTTGTAGCGCCATACGCCCTGACCGGCAAATTCGGGAGCAGGGGCTTCGGGAAAAATCATCTCCCGTACTTGTGAGTTGACACCGTCAGCACCAATCACCAGATCAAAGTGGGCGCTGGTTTGATCAGAAAACTCCACTGCAACACCTGTATCATCCTGCTGCATGGTTGTGGCGACAACGCCCAGTCTGATTTTTGTTTCCAGGCCAATCGCCTTATCGGCCAGTACCTTCTGCAGCGCCCGACGTCCTATACCCAGTTGCGCGGGATATTTATCAGTGAGTTTGGGGGCAGGAATTTTTGCCGCTAATTCGCCATCGGGTTTGAACACATCAATGCGTTCAAAAGCAAAGCCGGCTTCCAGGTAATCATCAATAATCCCAAGCTGGTCAACAGCGCGCACGACATTGGATTGCTGGATAATACCCACGCCATACACGGACCAGTCAGGGTCCTTTTCAACGATTTCAACAGCAAAGCCCTTTTGCCTTAATGCGATGGCCGAGGTTAAACCGGCGATTCCACCGCCAACAACCAGAATGGATAATTCTTTCATACCTGTCCCCCAGTGACCGAAGTGTTCTTAAATTTTATGGGTAATTTATAGCAAACATTCATATTATTAAAACTGATAATTCTTATAGGATAGTATCAATAGTATTTATTATTAGGATATGTGCAGGTGCCACCCGAAAGTTCTGACAAGCTTTTTAGGCAGGAAGTAGATGATGGCAAACAGCATCATTATTCCCTGCCAATGCATCAGAAAATCTTAAAGGCTGTCAGTGGCTGTTTTGTGTAGTAACTGTCGCAGCCACTTCAAGCCTTCATCGTTTTCCCTGGCAGTATGATATTGAAGCATTAAACGCATAGCAGGGAATTCAAAAGGCAATGGCGCGTATTTCAGAGGAAACACGCTGATAAATTTTTTGGCCAGCCGTTCCTGAATTACTGCCAGGCGGTTGGTGTTGGTCAACAGCCAGGGCACTGATGAAAAGTGGGGAGCATGGATATCTATGCGGCGTTTATAGCCCATTTTTTCCATGTTACGCTCGGTAAATGACAGTGAACTGTTGGGACCGATGGACACACTGACATGGCTTGCTTCAAAAAAAGCCTGGCTGGTAATTTTCTTGTTAAAAACAGGGTTTTGGTCCCAGCCCACCACCACATGGGGTTCTTTAAACATCAGCTCGGCAGGATGCTGGTTTAATACAAACTCCTCAGGTACCAGCATTAAATCAATTTCACCGATTTCGAATTTTGCTCTGAGTGAGTCTTCCGGAAGTCTGATATCGACTTTAATGCCGGGAGCAATAGTTTGCATGGCACTAATAGTAGGGGCAAGCAAAACAGTCGCGATGTAATCCGATGCCACCAAACGGAAAAAACGTTCCGACTGGGCCGGGTCAAATTCTGTGGACATGGCGATGAGATCATCCACCTGTCGAATGATACGCTTAACTTCCGGCAGCAGGACTTCTGCATAAGAAGTGGGAATCAGGCGCTTGCCATGCAATACAAGTAACTGATCCTGGAAATAGTCACGTAGCCTGGCAAGGGCAGCACTGGCTGCTGGCTGACTGAGATGCAGACGTTCTGCAGCCCTCGAAACACTGCGCTCCTCAAGCAGAATATCAAGTGCTACCAACAGATTCAGATCAAGCCCCTTCAGTCGCATATAAAGCTCTCTATACTGCTATAAGAAATATAAATACATTAATATAAAAACAAACAATTGGATTTATATCAATAGGGGTGGTGTTATCCCATTCCGGGAATTAACAATCAGGGGGAGCTGTCCGAGTTGTAATTTATCCGTATCTCAGTTTATTGATTTCAAATACTGTAGGGAAATACAGGGGGCACTAAAAATGAAAAAAATTTCCAGGAGCGCATTTCTGCTGTTGTTTTCCCTGTCTGCTATTGCGGCGGATTCATCAGGTGGACAATTTATTACCCTGGGCACAGCGGGTGGACCCAATGCTGAAGTGACCAGATCGCAACCAGCCCATGCTTTGGTCGTTGGCAGTGACGTCTACCTGGTTGATGCAGGAGATGGTGCCGGCGGTCAGCTGGCAAAGGCCGGCTTTCTGATTGAGCAGGTAAAAGGACTGTTCATCAGTCATCTGCATTTTGATCATACCGGTGGCGTACTGGCAGTGCTTGGCTTGAGGCTGCAGTTGAATGCCCCGCAAACTCTGGATATTTATGGACCACCAGGGACGGAGAAATTTATTAATGGTTTGCTGGCAGGAATGGCGCCGGCTATGCAGGCAGCGTATGGCCTGCCCGGCCAGACCTGGCCTTCAAAGCTCAACGTTGTTGAGTTGGTGGATGGTTCCACAGTTGAGCTCACAGGTGCCAGCGTTCGGGTGGCTGAAAATACTCACTACATTATTGAAGGGGCTGATCAATCTGATCTGCCCGATGAGGAAGGTTACGTGTCCCTTTCCTATCGCTTTGATCTTGCCAACAGGTCAATTGTCTATACCGGAGATACCGGGCCGAGCAAGGCGGTTACAGAGCTTGCGATGAATGCTGATGTCCTGGTGAGTGAGATGATGGATGTCACTCTGGTGCTTGAGGATATCAAACGTACTCGTCCCGGTATGCCGGCACAAATGCTTGCCGGGATAGCAGCTCATCTGAATCCCCATCATTTAACACCCCGGCAGGTTGGTGAAATGGCGGCGGCTGCCAACGTGCAAGAACTGGTGATTACCCATTTTGTGCCGAGTATCACTTCACAGGAAGATGAACGTAAATACCGCAATATGATTCGCGAATTTTTCAGCGGTGAAATTATTTTTGCCAGTGACCTGGATCGTTTTTAATGCTGCCATGGATGGAATAATGAATAGTGCATTCAAACACGACATCGTTAAGGAAAAGTTGGTCAGTGCCATTATCAATTCACTGTTAGGTTTTGCGCCAGGATTTTTAACTGGAAAAAAAATACAATCCGCACACCTGGAGTCTTTATCTTTCAATAAAACCGGGAAGCCAATATGACTGCTATAACACTTTATATGGCGCCAGGAACCTGTGCGCGAGTGCCCGCCATTGCGCTGGAAGAAGCTGGTGTGGATTTTGAAACACAGCTTATTCGTTTTATGAAAGGCCAGCATAAATCCCCCGATTACAAAAAAATTAATCCGAAGGGCAAGATTCCGGCTCTGGTGATAGAGGGTGAGTCGCTTACGGAAAATGTAGCCATTATCACTTATTTGAATCAGCGCTTCCCAGAAGCTGGCCTGATGCCAAAGGCAGAGGACGCATTGGCATCGGCGCGCCAATTGGCAGACCTGTGTTTTTGTTCGGCGACACTGCATCCCATAGTGACACGCATCAGAATTCCGCAATTTTTTGCCAGCGAAGACGCGGCAAAAAGCGTCTGGGAAAAAGGCTGTGATTCAATGCATGAATACTTCAGTATGATAGATGATCGCCTCAGCGAGAAACCCTGGTGGTATGGTGAAAGCTGGAGTGCAATGGATGCTTATTTGTTCTGGATATACTGGCGCGTTGAAGGTGCTGGTTTTCCAGTGAACGATTACAAAAATTTTTCGGCGCATAGAACCCGCATGGAGCAAAGACCGGCTGTTCAGAGAGCTCTTGCCCGGGAAGCTGAAGCCATGGCTCAGCTGGAAGCAGAAGGGCTGGTATTCACACCCAAACCGGTTTGAGAAGATAAGTGAATAATAGAATCTAAAAGATTTATAAGAAAATTGTAGAGAAAATATTCGAGAAAATAATTGAGATAAATTGAAGGGAAAAATTATGAATATAATTGGTCCAGATGCGTTGGTTTTTGGCGTGGAAAATGTACAAGATTGTGAGCAATACCTGCTTGATTATGGTTTGGATTCGGTGGGTGATGGTCGCTTTGAAGCCCTGGATGGAACGTCCATTGTTGTCCTGACTAAAGACGATGCTTCACTGCCACCGGCACTACCAACGGGTAACACCTTGCGAAAAACTATTTATGGTGTGGCCGACCAGAATACGCTGGATGCCATTGCTGAGGAGCTTGGCAAAGACCGGGAAGTAAAGCTGCTTGATGATGGTTCTCTTGAGGCCAATGATGATCTTGGTTTTACTCTGGGCTTTCAGATCACAGTTCGTAAAACCATCGACTTGCCGGCTGAAACAGTCAATGCTCCTGGTGCAGCACCGCAGCGGCCTGTCAATGTTGCAGCCGCAGATCCTGACGCTGCACCAAAACCCAGAAGCCTGTCTCATGTGGTTTATTTCGTGCCTGATGTGGCCAAAGGAGAGGCTTTTTATATGCAGCGCCTTGGCTTTCGTTGCACAGATCGCTTTACCAACGCCGGGCCATTTCTGCGCCCGGCTGGTACCCGGGATCACCATACATTATTCATGATTCAGACCCCGCCATTCCTGCAGGGCTGCGAACATTTTACTTTCCATATGGGTGGTCCCACTGAAGTGATGCAGGCGGGTACACGTTTTGTAGAGAAAGGGTACGAGTCTTTTTGGGGGCCGGGTCGCCATATATTTGGCTCTAACTGGTTCTGGTATTTCAACAGCCCCTTTGGCTGTCATGTGGAATACGATGCGGATATGGACATTCATGATGATGAATGGACTGCACGGGAAGCTCTGTCAACTGAAGATACCTCGCAGATATTTCTGTTTCAGCACCGGGAAAAATGGTTCCCCAGTGGTGGTCCGCCACCGGCCAAAGAATAACAAAGGAATTCAGCGCTGCTGTTTTGATTACTTCATTTATAAAGCTTTGCCATCTCGAAGAATTACAGGACGGCGCTGCCCTGGGTTTTGATCCCCTGGCCAAGGGACAGGATACCTTGTTTGTAGTTCGGCAAGGTCCTGTCCTGCGGTCTTATAAAAATGATTGTCCCCATTGGCCCGGTTCGCCAATGGCCTGGCGCAAGAATGAGTACCTTACTTCCGATCGTACTCATATTGCCTGCCATGGCCATGGGGCCCGGTTCGATATTGAGTCAGGGCTATGTATTTCCGGTCCTTGCGAAGGGCAATCCTTACAGTCTCTGGAATTAAAGATTGATGAAAGCGGACACGTGTATGTGAGACTCGAACATCTGTCTAAAAATACTGTATAAAACACAATATTTCTGTTGATCATTAATTCACGCGCTTACAATGCCTTACGATACTTCAAATTACTCACTTCTCTGGTCTCTTGCGGATGCAAAAAAGCACGAAACAGCGATGTGGCGTTTTGCTGAATCCACAGTCGAATACCATCATGCTACCCCGGACAATTACACTGCGCTGCATACATGGTCAGTAAACTCACCGGACCAGTTTTACGATTCGCTGTGGGATTTCCTCGGCATTATTGGTGACAAGGGTGAGCAGGCTTTTATTGGTGATGAAGAGTTGCGCAAGGTTCAGTTTTATCCTGGTGCGCATCTTAATTATGCCGAGAACCTGCTGCAAAACGCCGATGACCGACTGGCCATCATTGCTCACCGTGATGATGGGTCACGCCGTACCATTACCCGCAAGCAATTGTATGATCAGGTTTCCCGGCTGGTACAGGCATTAAAGGCTGAAAATATAGGGGTGGGAGATCGCGTCGCAGCGATTGTCACCAATGATATTGAGGCGATAGTTGGCTATCTGGCCACTTCAGCCATTGGAGCAATCTGGTCATCCTGCTCCCCTGACTTTGGTCCCGCGGGAGCCAGTGACCGGCTTTGTCAGATTAATCCTGAAATCCTGTTAGCGGTACCAGATTATTCCTATAGCGGAAAGTTTATTGATGTAATTTCCACCATCAAAGCGGTAGCCGAGGGCTGCCAACTGAAAAAAATTATTTTGCTTGCTGATGCGTCTGCTGAAACGGCAGAGTTCGGTTTTGATTGCACGACTTTAGAGGAGTTTGTCTCTCCTTATCAGCCATGTCCGATTCCTTTTAAACGTCTTTCCTATGATGCGCCGCTGGAGATTCTTTTTTCTTCGGGCACAACGGGAAAGCCCAAGTGCATAGTCCACTCTGCCATGGGGCTGTTAGTGCAACATAAAAAAGAATTGCTGCTGCATTGTGATCTGCGTGCGGACGAACGCTTTTTCTATTTCACCACCTGCGGCTGGATGATGTGGAATTGGCAGGTGAGCGGTCTGGCCCTTGAGGCGACGCTGGTCACTTATGATGGTAATCCTTTTTATCCAAACAAAAGCCGGTTGCTGGATTTGATCGATGAGGAAAAAATTTCAGTGTTTGGTACCTCGGCCAAGTACATTGATGCCTGTAATAATTTTGGGCTGAAGCCGGGTACATCACAAAAGCTTGAGTCAATGCGTATGATCCTGTCCACTGGTTCACCATTGATCCCGGCAAGTTTCGACTATATCTATGAGCAGTGGAAAGCCGATGTTCAGGTGTCGTCCATATCAGGCGGCACCGATATTTGTGCCTGTTTTCTGGGCGGTAATCCCTTGCTGCCGGTATATCGGGGGGAACTCCAATGCAGTTTGCTGGGGTTGGATATCGATACAGTGGATGATGAGGGTAATCCTGTAACCGGTGTGTCAGGTGAACTGGTATGCCGCAATGCCCAACTCACCATGCCGCTGGGTTTCTGGAATGATGAAGATGGGGCGCGTTATCAGGATGCCTACTTTAATCGCTTTCCTGGCATCTGGGCACACGGGGATTTTGTAGAGAAACGCCCCTCTGGTGGTTTTATTATTCATGGTCGCTCGGACACCACTTTGAATCCTGGCGGTGTACGCATAGGTACGGCGGAAATTTATCGGCAGGTGGAAAAGATTGCTGATGTTGAGGAATGTATCGCCGTAGGCCAGGACTGGAAAGGGGACCAGCGTGTCATCCTGTTTGTGAAATTGAATGGAGATAAAACCTTAAGTACTGAATTAATCTCGGCCATCAAGAAACAGATTCGTGAAGGCGCCACACCCCGGCATGTGCCGAATAAAATAATTGCCGTTGATGCCATTCCCAGAACCCGCTCAGGGAAAATTTCCGAGATTGCCGTACGCGATACCATTCATGGCAGGGCGGTAAAAAATACCACGGCTTTGGCCAATGCGGAATGTCTTGCCCTGTATGAAAACATTATTGAATTGCAATCCTAAGTCCATAATCAGGATCCAGACATGACAGTTATCATAGCCGCAGCAAGAACCCCCATCGGTAAATTTGGTGGTGCCTTATCTTCCATTGCCGCTTCCGATTTGGGCGCTATTGTTATCAAGGCGCTCCTGCAGAGATCAGGCTGCAGCGTTGAAGAAGTCGATGAAGTCATTATGGGTAACGTGTTGCAGGCCGGGCAGGGTCAAGGTCCGGCAAGGCAGGCTGCAATAAAAGCCGGCCTGCCAGTAAGTGTTCCTGCCACTACTATTAACAATATATGCGGTTCCGGGTTGAAGTCCGTGAATCTGGCCATGGCGATGATTGAAAGCGGCCAGGCTGATGTGGTTATTGCCGGCGGCATGGAAAACATGAGTGCCGCTCCCTATATTTTACCCAAGGCCCGTGAAGGCTATCGCATGGGCAATGGCGAGTTGGTAGACAGTATGTTGAATGAGGCTTTGGTTGATGCTTTCGATGGTTGTCACATGGGCATCACTGCGGAAAGAGTGGCGAGCCAATACAATATCAGCCGCGAAGCTCAGGATGCTTTTGCTGCTCATAGCCAGCAAAAGGCACAGCAAGCGTTGGCAGATAATCGCTTTGTTGAAGAAATCGTTCCTGTAGAAATTACTGACAGGAAAGGGCAGGTATCACTATTTAAAACTGATGAGTATCCCCGAGTCGGTGTTACAAAAGACAGTATCAGCACGCTGGCTCCGGCCTTTCAAAAAGACGGTACGGTCACAGCTGCGAACGCTTCAGGGATTAACGACGGGGCAGCAGCACTGTTGCTGATGTCAGATAAAAAGGCCGAGCAGTTGGGCTTGCAGGCAATGGCTCAAATTCTTGGATCTGCATCAACCGGCGTAGATCCTTCTATTATGGGTATTGGCCCTGTCAGTGCAGTACAAAAGGCGCTGGATAAGGCGGGTCTCTCTCTTGAGCAAATTGACCTGATTGAACTCAATGAAGCCTTTGCCGCGCAGTCACTGGCAGTATGCCAGGAATTAAAACTCAACCAGGATATTGTAAATGTGAATGGGGGCGCTATTGCCCTGGGTCATCCAGTGGGCGCCAGTGGTGCAAGAATTCTGGTCACTCTGTTGTATGAAATGCAGAAAAGACAGTCAGTGCATGGTTTTGCAGCACTGTGTGTTGGTGGCGGAATGGGTGTTGCCATGGTGTTAAAGAGATAAACAGTTAATCAGTTAATCAGTGGTTGATATATGGCTGAAATAACTATTTGAGACTTGCTGGGGCCTTCGCCATAACGCGCGTAAATAAAGGTAAATCAAGAAGACTGGTGAGCCATCGCCGGATGCCCGGAAAGGGGCAGCTATCAAACCATTTTTGATCAACCATGGAAAACTGCCGAATAAAGGGAAATATAGCCATATCCGCCAGGGAAACAGTTTCTCCCATCAGGTACGGGCTTTTCTGTAAAGCTGTCTCCAGTACCTGCAAATAGTTTTCGCATTTTCCCCGATAATAATTCTGTTCAAATTGAGGATGGCGATCGGCGTATTTATACTTATCCAGCCAGCCCTTGAATTCTTCATCATTCTGGCTAATCAGCTGCATGGCAAATTTTTTATCGGCTTCAGAATATTGAGAGTACCAGCCATCAGGGTCATTAATTTTTAAAGCCCACAGCATAATATCCAGACTCTCATCGACCACCTTGGCGCCGGTAACCAGCACCGGAACTGTTCCCTTGCTGGAAACATCCAGCATGGCCGGAGGTTTGTTTTTCAAGGAGACTTCGTAAATTTCCAGTTCTATATCAGAATTGAACAAGGCCATCCGTGCCCGGATTGCATAGGGGCATCGACGAAATGAATAAAGTACAGGTGTTGGCATAATCAGAGGGAACGATACAGTTGTGATTGCTTTACTTTAAATAAACTATGGAGGATTTATGGTTAAAAGCATAACTGAAAGTTTCATGATCCAATACTCCAATTATTGTTTAAAGCTTAATTGGAAGATCTTTAAGTATTGTGTAGATCTACTGAAATTCTCGGCAAAGCCGGCTTCCGTGAAAATATTAAAATAGTGATATAGGATAGCATTTTCATTGTATGAATATTTTGCTGTATTTTGGGCGTAATATCCCCATCATATAAAAAGAAATAAGAAAGTAAGAAAGCAGGAAATCAAGAAACAAGAGAAGAAATCCAATGACCTCAAATGTTTCAAAGTTTTTAAACGCTCCAGGCAAAAAGGGCTGTCATAGTCTGAGTCGCCGACGTCTGCTGGCACTGTTGGGCAGCCTGACTTCAGCTGCAGCTTTGCCTGCGCATCTGATGGCAGCAAACAACAACATAACCAGCAAGCTTGGTCTGTTGATTCCGCCTGCTAATGGCACCCTGCCGGGAGAGGCAGCCTCCATGTACAGTGGAAGCATGGAATACCTTATCGAATCCCTTGGCCTTGAATCCATGACACCGGACGGTTATGACGCGGTACTGGATCGTATTGCACCGAAAGCTGAATTACTGGCGCAGCGCGGTGCGCAAGGCATACTGCTGATGGGTACTTCACTGAGTTTTTACAAGGGGCAGGCCTTCAATGAACAACTGACACAAAGTCTGATCAGCGCCACCGGCCTGCCATCGATGACCATGAGTACTGCGGTCATTGAAGGACTGCGGGCAGTGGGTGGCAATCGCCTGGTAGCAGCTACTGCCTACAATGCCGAGGTCAATAAACGCCTGCAAGACTTTTTGACTGAACACGATTTTGACGTGTCTGTTGTCAAGGGTTTGGAAATTGAAGCGATAGGCGAACTTAACAGTGTGACCCCGGAGCAGTTGATTACCTTCTGCAGTGATGTTGCCGGCATGGAGGCTGATGCCGATGCCATGCTTGTGTCCTGCGGAGGTTTGCCTACGCTGGAAATCCTGGCGCCGGTAGAAGCCCGCACCGGCATTCCTGCTGTGAGCAGTACGCCCCACGCCTTGTGGGCCGGGGCCCGCCTGTTGGGGGTGGACAGTCGCATACCGGGACATGGACAATTGTTGTCGATCCAGTAGCAGATTTTCGCTTGCTTACGTAATCTGCGCCAGCCACCTTTCTTCCAACCTTGAACTGATCAGAATGGCAGGTGCTCAGCTGATGCCCAATAGCCATGCACCTGCATATGCAGGCGAAAAGGCATCTTGATTCGGGCAATAGCACCGGCCGCAAAATCCATAGCGTCGACAATGACCATCTCGGATTTCATTTCCCTGAAATTGTTGACGGCGGCAATGATGTAACCATCGCCTTCCGGGGCATTTGCCGAGCGCGGTATGAATTGAGGTTCTGATATGCCATGGGCATCGCCGGCATAAAATTTATCGATCTTGCCGGTGTCATGATCAAAACGGTAGATCGCATTGGAAACTCTTACTGCCAGGGTATCGGCAAAGGCTTCAGCCACCGGCAGGGAAGGGTCGTTCATCAGCATGAAGCTGTAACGAAATGGTTTGGTCAGGTAACGATCATCCATGCGTACAAAAGTCGTCACCTTGATGCCATCAAAAAGGATTTCCTCTTCCCATGTGTCATTGTCAGCATCCAGATCAAAGGTCCAGCGTCTGAGCGTTGGGACGTAATCGGCAGGATCGCTGAAGCTGCCATCCAGTTTCGGAAAATACGGGTGAAAATTACCGCCAGCCACAGGTGCATCCATAATCACTTTGTTGCCCTCAGTGTGGGCATTGGTCGTGTGCACCACCATGTGCTGGTCCCTGGAGCCTTTAAACCAGCGAATATCACTGGCATCGCCATCACGGGGAATAATGGCGACATAGGTCGGCGCATCCTCGTCATAGGCCCAATGCAATTCACCGCGTTCCAGACGTTCTTTTGAAGTCACCATGGCGGTGGTTGGCAAAATGATGTGTTTATCGGTGATAACCATGTCATGCATCATCGAAACAATAGGTGTCTTGAACCACATCTCTTTAGTGAGCTTTCCCTCGCGGTCAAAAATAAATACCGCCAGATCATCGGAACAAAGTCCTTTGGCCTCGTAGGCGAAAGCAATCATTTCGCCAGTGACCGGATCCTGTTTCGGGTGAGCAGTAAAACTGGTGGCTTTCATTGCGCCCTCAAAATCCCACTCACCAATGGTCTCCAGTGTGTGGGGATCCACTGCAGTGGGCGGGCTTTCCTCTTTCATGCAAAACAAGCGACCGCCATGTACGATGGGTGTGGTATTGGCAGTATTGTGACTGACATTGCGTACGCCGGGATCAGAGGTAAGCGGGTTGCGATACAGGCCAAACAGGGCTTTATGGGCCTTGCGTTCAGCTTCATAGCGGGGAGTACGAACATAACGGGAACGAAAATCAACATTGCCATCATAAATGCGGAACATGTCGATGGCGCCATCGGAATTGTAAGGCGTATCATTGGCGTAAAGGGGAGGAAAGCGACGATCCGCCGCACTGCGGTAAAAGGTGCCGCGGATGTCTGCGGGAACTTCACCTTCCACTTCGCAATCTTCAATTTGCGCTTCAAAGCGCATGGGGGCAAAAAAACCACCGTCATGCTTGAAGTTGACTGCCATGCTACAACTCTCCCTTAAAAATAACGAGCGTGTTATGAATCGGTCATTCTCTAATAAATCTTGGGACGGTGACTGTTGCCATCATGCCTGTGCGCCCTTATAGGCTCTGGCCAGTTTTATCGGCGCTGCTTATGCCTGGCAGGTAAGAAAGACTATCATGGCATCAAGGTATTACAAACATTCCGGATTTGCTATAAATGAGCTTTTCATGTCATACACAGCCTGGAATAACAGACTGCATTTTATAAAAACCAGACACAGGGGAAGAAAAATGAGAATTGTATTTCGTTCGGGTACGCTGATGAATCAGAGTGGAAAAAAGCTCTTGTTAATGCTGACTGGCCTGACGGGTAGCGTGTGTCTGGTTTACGCAGCTTCGACAATGGACCCGGTCAGTTATGAAGGTAGTTATGCACAGGATCGCTCACAAATCGAGGACCTGGAAGCCCGCTATATGTATGCTCTGAACTGGCTGGATGCGGATACCTATGCTGGCACTTTCACCGAAGACGGAATTCTGGACTGGGCTGGCGGGGTAGCGCGGGGAAGGACGGAAATCGCAGAAGAGATACATGGTATGGCTGCCAACTTTGCTGCCGAAGAAGCCGAAGATGCACCGCTACGCCCCGCCCGCAAACGCCATTTCATTACCAATATGGTAATCAAGGTTGATGGTGATACCGCGGAAAGCAGGGCCTACTGGTTTATCATGAATAATCGCAACCTGGAGCGCGCAGGCTACAGTGAGGCCTATGGTCATTATGAAAGTAGTCTGCGCAAAGTGAATGGCCAGTGGCTGTTCACCAAACGCAAGATTTACAACGAGGAATATCCGGACCGCACAGCGCCGCTTGCCAATCCGGCCTGGTAGAAAGTTTGTTCTAGCCGGGAGCCGGGACATTTCGACACATTAAAATCTGAATAGACAGAGGCCCCCCAGCCTTACTCCTGCAGGCGAATGGTCATGTTGGGACCCGAGGTCGCTTCATCGGCAAACCAGCGAGTAGTTACCGTTTTTGCCTGGGTATAAAAGCGTACTCCCTCTTTGCCGTAGGCATGCAGGTCACCGTAAAACGATTGTTTCCAACCGGTGAAGGAGAAAAACGGCAGCGCTACGGGTATTGGCACATTGATACCTACCTGTCCCACTTCCACCTCAAAACGGAATTGGCGGGCAGCAGCGCCACTGGTGGTAAAAATTGATGTGCCGTTGCCGAAGGGATTGTTGTTGATCAGGGCAATAGCTTCATCCAGAGAGTCCACACACAAACAGCACAGTACCGGACCAAAAATTTCCTCGCGGTAAATACTCATGTCTGGCGTTACATCCCTGAATAATGTCGGCCCGACCCAATGGCCTTTTTCATGTCCTGCCAGGGTAAACATTGAGCCATCAAGCAAACAATTTGCGCCTTCTTCCTTGCCTTGGGCAATGAGTTGGACAATGCGTGCTTTCGCCTGCGCACTGATGACTGGGCCGAACCCTGCATCCTTGTCATTCCACAGACCTGGTCGAATGTCCGCTATGGCTTCTTTTAGATCATCAATCCATGCTTCAGACTTGCCCACAAAAACGGCGACTGATATGGCCATGCAGCGTTGACCGGCAGCGCCCATACCGGCACCAATAAGGTTATTGATGACCTGATCCCTGTTGGCATCGGGCATTATTACCATATGGTTTTTTGCACCGGCCAGACATTGTGCCCGTTTCATGTTCGCTGTGGTGGTTCGGTAAACATGCTGACCTACCGGTACCGAGCCGACAAAAGATACTGCCCTGACATCCCCGTGGGCCAGCAGCTGTTCAACCTGATCCTTGCCACCATGGACGACATTTAAGACGCCATCAGGACATCCGGCCTCACTCAATAATTCCGCCAGCCGCATTGGTACCAGTGGATCCTGTTCCGAGGGCTTGAGTATGAAAGTATTGCCTGCAGCAATGGCCAGGGGAAACATCCATAAGGGAATCATGGCTGGAAAATTAAAAGGCGTGATGCCAACACAAACACCAAGTGCTTGCAGGTAGCTTGCTGTATCAATATTGCGGGCAACATTTTCCACCGTTTCACCCATGAGCAGGGAGGGCATGTTGATGGCTTGCTCTACCACCTCTATTCCGCGCCAGAGTTCGCCCCTGGCATCAGCAATAACCTTGCCGGTGTCATGGCTCAGTAATTCAGCAATTTCATCCTGATGTTGTTTCAGCAAAGCCTGGTAAGCCATCATGACTCGTGCCCGTTCTATCACTGGTACCTGTCGCCATGTTTTGAATGCTTCTGCTGCGGCTTTTACTGCAAGGTCAACTTCAGCTTCTGTCGCATTCGGTACTTCGGCAATGACTGAATTGTCTGCCGGATTGTGTACTGCTATTCGACTTTCACTTTGCGATGAAAAATTCGAGCCGTTGATAAAAAGAGGGACCTGATGCATAAATATTTTGTCTTTTTTTCTTATTGGTGTTTTGCTCAGAGTAGCTTCACCCAGTAACAAGAGCAAGTCTGAAAACCCGGTTTGCCATGAGGCTGAGCCAGGGATTAGCAGAAAACCAGTTTACTCTGCCCCCTCTGATCAAGCCCATTGATCATACCAACTGATCATTAGTCTAAAGACGACTTTGCAGGTAAAATGCGTCGCTCCCTAACTCGCCAATTTCTCCCCTTTGAACAACTGGAGAAGCA
>Ga0255756_1002005_pt1 | contig 22309 bp, 18 predicted proteins | sample 011ome_20_FD_179956 | JGI IMG/M metagenome (GOLD analysis project Ga0255756, IMG submission 179956) | Coastal salt marsh microbial communities from the Groves Creek Marsh, Skidaway Island, Georgia - 011509CT metaG (version 2) | ecosystem: Environmental > Aquatic > Marine > Intertidal zone > Salt...
AACAGCACAAAATGACTTTGAAATGCCAGCCTTAATTAGCGCTGAAGAGGCAGCTAAAGAAATTTTAGATGGAATTCATAAAGGGGAATTTGACATTCATTTCCCAAAACGATTCTCAAGATTTTTAAAATTTCTCAGAATTTTGCCGTATCCAATCTACTTTTGGATTGTGCGCCGCTTCGTAAAAATCTAAGCAACACCAGAGCATTACTTTCTCAAAGTTATTGCTTGTACTTATTCTTACGAATTTTTTCTTCCAAGTAATCCATAACCAAGATTGCCTTAGCTTTAGTACCGGCAATGGATGGTGAAGTCACATATTTGCCCTGCATCACAATAGTAGGTACGCCATCAATTCGATAGGCTTCAGCCATTTGCTTTGCAGCACGCGCTTTAGAAATCACCGCAAATGAACGATAAGTAGCTAAGAACGTATTGCGGTCTATTCCCTGGGATGCAACCCAATCAGCAATCTCTGGCTCAGTTAAAAGACGTTTATTTTCTTTATGCATTGCGTACATAACTTTTTCATTGAGAGCATCGCCTTTGCCCATCGCCTCAAGGGCATAAAACAATTGGCTGTGCGGCATGAAGTCATCACGGAAAGCTACGGGGACTCTTTTGAAAACAACATCCTTAGGCTGACGCTTTACCCAGCTGCTTAGCTCAGGCTCAAAGTCGTAACAATGTGGGCAACCATACCAAAAGAATTCGATGACCTCCACCTTCCCTTTGGTCTCTACTGGCTGAGCAATAGGCAATATGCGGTAATCAAAGCCTTCTTCAATTTTTTGTCCTTGAGCAGCCACAAAGCCACTCAAAGAAAGGAGTGCAAATACTGTAATGAATCTTTTGCTAAATGAAATCATGATTTACTGGATTTGATTAAGGTTGGTTTAATGCCCATGCCATTCAATTTATCGCGAACAGGATTACTGTCTTCAACGCTGTTGTATGGACCTACACGAACACGCCAGAGGGTATTGCCATCAGCCGTCACCTCACTTAACTGCGCCTGAATTCCCTGAATAGCTAAATTGGCTTTTTGCGCGTCTGCATCTGCGCGCTTATTAAATGCGCCTACTTGCAAGAAATAAATCGAGTCTGATTTTGCTGCCGGAGCTACATCGGCAGGCTTGTCGGCAGATTTCTTGCCGTTCACCAAATCGCCAATTGGATCCGCTGATGTGGGCGCAGGTGATTTACCTTGAAGCGGCTTATTTAGATCTACAGGCTCAGCAGGAGTAGCCGTCTCGCCTTCAGCAGGCGCAGGAGAAGGCTTGATAGTTAATGGAAGACTCGGGGCACGCATGCCCGGTCTTTCTTGAGGGGTATTTTTGGAAAGATAAAAGGCGATGACAAACGCAATTCCAAGACCGGCGCCCAAACCCAAAATAAAGCCAAGGATAGTGCCGCCATATTGGGTGTTTTTGCTATCAATGCTGCCAATGCGCTTTGCGAAGCCAGTTTTCTGATTCGGTGTTTTCATCATTTCTCCATCTTACATCCACACCCCGTACCTCGCCATTACATCTTTGCTGGCGCGGATACTCCGAGTACTTTTAAGCCATTTTGCAGCACCTGACGTGTTGCAGACAACAGCGCAAGACGTGCTAACTTTAAATTCTGATCATCTACCAATACGCGATCAGCATTGTAGAAAGTGTGGAAATCTCCCGCCAGATCACGCAGGTAAAAAGCCAATGCATGAGGCGCTAACTCTTCCGCAGCAGATGTCAGCATTTCTGGATACTCCGCCAAACGACGCAGTAAATGATCCGATGCCTTGCTTTGCAATAGCGATAGATCTGCTCCAGCTAAATCCGCTGTTTGTCCACCCCATTGCTGCAAGATTGAACTGATGCGCGCATGCGCATACTGAACATAGAACACTGGATTTTCATCATTCTGCTGCAAGGCTAAATCAATATCAAAAACAAATTCGGTATCTGCCTTACGCGAGATCAAGAAAAAGCGCACGGCATCACGTCCGCGCTGCAATGCCAATTCTCTCTCTTCAGGAGTCATCTCTGGAGTGACGCCACCAGACCACTCAACCAAATCTCGGACCGTCACATATGAGCCAGCACGCTTAGAAATTTTGACTTCTTCGCCATGACGCATCACAGTCACCATCTTATGCAAAACATAATCTGGGTAGGTTTTAGGGATATCCCAACCGCGCTTCTGCGCTACACCCTGCAAACCTGAACGTACACGAGCAATCGTTCCATGATGATCGCTACCCTGCACATTAATCACCTTCTGAAAGCCACGATTCCACTTGCTGGTGTGGTACGCGACATCCGGCACAAAATATGTAAAGCTGCCGTCTGACTTACGCATCACACGATCTTTGTCGTCACCATCATCTGTAGTCTTTAACCACAGCGCGCCTTCAGCCTCATAGGTCTTGCCTATGTTTTGAAGATCGCTAACGATTTGAGCAACACTTCCGTCGGTGTACAAAGAAGACTCGAGGTGATAACAATCAAATTTAACGCCGAAGGTTTTTAAATCAATATCTTGTTCATTGCGAAGATATGCAACTGCAAACTGACGAATCGCTTCAATGTCGTCTTTATATTCTGGTGAAGATTTAAAAGCTGTCGCAATCTCTGCAATATATTCGCCGTTATAAGCTTGCTCAGGCCACTTCGCATCACCTGGCTTTAAACCTTGTAAACGAGCCTGAACTGATAAGGCTAAATTCGCAATCTGCACACCAGCATCGTTGTAATAAAACTCCCGATGAACTTTAATGCCCTGGGTTGCTAATAAGTTCGCTAAGGCATCACCAAGCGCTGCTTGACGTCCGTGACCAACATGTAAGGGACCGGTTGGATTGGCAGAGACAAACTCAATCATGGCGCTTGGTGCAGACCCAGCACTTAAAGCGGATTGGCCAAAATGCGTACCGGAGGAGAGTATCTCCTGCACTACGGCAGTTTTAGCAGCATTACTCAGACGGAAATTAATAAAACCCGGGCCAGCGATTTCGCAAGATGCAATCAGCTCATTAAAGCCATTCTGTTGCTGCAAACGCTCAACCAAGGCTTGAGCGAGCTCGCGCGGGTTGAGCTTCCAAGCCTTCGAGAGCTGGAGGGCGATATTGCATGCGACATCGCCATGATCAACGGCCTTAGGGCGCTCTAAACGGGGTGTAGGAGGCGCCTCTAGGCCACGCTCCTGAGCCAAGCCTGCCAGTGCAGTACTCAGCATTTCAATTAAGCGATTTTTATTAGTAGACAACATAGATAAGTGAGTTTATCAGGTGGTAAGCTATCGAAATGATCTATCAATTTCGCTCAAAAGCTGGTCCAGACGTCATCATGCTGGCAGATCTGACCAAACGAATTTTTGATATTTTGGGGCGTCCCCTAGATCCTCGAGGGATCCTGACGGTTGAACAGCTACCAGATCTAATCACTGCGCTAGAAACCGCCATTCTCAAAGATCTTGAGGAACGAGCAAAAGTGAATGAAGACTCTGAAAATGGTGCCGAGAAGCCTAAGCTGGCTGATCGCCTTGGGCAGCGAGCCTACCCATTTCTAGAGCTCATGAAGCAAGCAAGATCCAAGGACGAACCCGTCATGTGGGGCGTTTAGTCCAACAAGCTTGCTAGCTGGCGGCGGGTATCTTCAACACTCTGGCCACGACGTTTTGCCAAATCCTCAACCTGATCATCAGAAAGTTTGCCCACATTAAAGTAGCGCGCATCTGGGTGAGCCAAATAAAAACCACTCACACTAGAAGCAGGATTCATCGCCATAGACTCAGTCAGAGTCATGCCAATATCTTCTGAACCAATGACTCGCAATAAATCTTCTTTGACCTCATGGGCAGGACAGGCTGGATAGCCAGGAGCTGGACGAATACCGCGGTACTCTTCGTTAATCATTTGATCGTTAGTCAAAATCTCATCGGTTGCATAACCCCAAAGATCTGTACGCACACGATGGTGCATTAACTCCGCAAATGCTTCTGCGAGACGATCTGCCAAAGCCTTCAACATAATGGCGCTGTAGTCATCATGCTTTGCCTGAAACTCAGCTACTTTCTTTTCTACACCATGACCGGTTGTGACTGCAAAACAACCGAGGTAGTCCGCAACACCAGAATCTTTTGGCGCAACGTAATCAGCCAAACAACGATTCGGTCTACGTACGCCATCTACAACCGGACGCTCAGATTGTTGACGTAAGTTATGCCATACAAACAATGGGTGCTCGCGTGTTTCATCGCTATAGAGAACAATGTCATCACCAACCGTATTGGCAGGATAGAAGGCAACTACAGCGTCAGCTTGTAGCCACTGACCTTTAATGAGTTTATCGAGCAAAGCCTGGGCATCGGCAAATACCTTGCGAGCCTCAACTCCTACAACTTCGTCATCGAGAATGGCGGGGAATTTACCTGCCAAGTCCCAAGTCTGAAAGAACGGTGTCCAGTCAATGTATTTTGCAATGTCGCTTAGTGCAAAGTTTTTAAATACGCGACGGCCGATAAATTTTGGCTTTTCTGGAACGTACGAAGCCCAATCAATCATCTCGCGATTCTTGCGAGCTGCTTCCAAGGAAATTGTTGGTGCAGCTTTCTTATTGGCATGTTGCTCGCGAATACGCACATAGTCATCACGCAAATCTTGGATGAATTTCTTAGCGCTTTCATCAGACAACAAACTAGAGGCCACAGATACCGAGCGGGATGCATCGGGTACATAGACGACGGGACCATCGTAATGCGGAGCAATTTTCACCGCAGTATGTACGCGAGAAGTAGTAGCGCCACCAATCATGAGCGGAATTTGACGCTCACGGAAATAATCATCACGCTGCATCTCTTGTGCAACATAAGTCATCTCTTCTAGAGATGGGGTAATCAAGCCTGATAAACCAACGATATCGGCATTCTCTTCCTTGGCGCGCTTCAGAATTTCTGCGCAAGGAACCATCACACCCATATTGGCAACTTCAAAGTTATTGCATTGCAGAACAACGGTCACAATATTTTTACCAATATCGTGTACGTCACCCTTCACAGTCGCCATCACAATCTTGCCTTTAGCTTTGGCTTCGCCACCAGCAGCAATATGTTGACGCTTCTCTTCTTCGATATACGGAATCAAAGTAGCAACCGCTTGCTTCATCACACGGGCACTCTTAACCACTTGAGGCAAGAACATCTTTCCGGCACCAAATAGGTCACCGACAACGTTCATACCATCCATGAGTGGGCCCTCAATCACTTCGATAGGCCTACCACCTGTGCCCATAATTTCTGCGCGCAGTTCTTCTGTATCTTCTTCAATAAATGTCGTAATACCATGCACTAAGGCATGCGTTAAGCGCTCACGGACTGGGGCTACGCGCCACACCAAGTTTTCAACTTGCTTTGCCCCACCACCTTTAAATTGATCGGCAATATCAAGCAATCGCTCTGTTGGAGTTTTGCCATCTTTCTCTTTAAAGCGATTAAGAACTACGTCCTCAACACGCTCACGTAACTCAGGATCTAGGTCAGCGTATACGCCCAGTTGACCAGCATTCACAATACCCATATCCATACCCGCCTGAATGGCGTGATACAGAAACACTGTATGGATTGCTTCGCGCACACGGTCATTACCGCGGAAGGAGAAGCTCACATTAGAAACGCCACCGCTTACCTTGGCACCTGGCAGATTTTCTTTAATCCAACGGGTAGCATTAATAAAGTCAACAGCATAGTTGTCATGCTCTTCAATACCAGTAGCAATTGCAAAAATATTTGGATCAAAAATAATGTCTTCAGCTGGAAAGCCAATTTCATTTACCAAGATCTCATAGCAACGCTGACAAATTTCAGTCTTGCGCTTGAATGTGTCCGCTTGACCCACTTCATCAAAGGCCATGACCACTGAAGCGGCGCCATAACGACGAATTAAGCGCGCTTGTTTTCTAAATGACTCTTCGCCCTCTTTCAAGGAAATCGAATTCACAATTGGCTTGCCTTGAATACATTTCAAGCCTGCCTCGATCACACTCCACTTAGAGGAGTCGATCATGATGGGCACACGGGCAATATCAGGCTCAGATGCGATCAGGTTTAAGAAGCGAGTCATTGCCGCTTCAGAATCCAACATCGCCTCATCCATATTGATGTCAATAACTTGGGCACCATTCTCAACCTGCTGACGGGCTACTACGAGCGCTTCATCAAATTGATTATTCAAAATCATGCGAGAAAATGCTTTTGAACCAGTGACGTTAGTACGCTCACCAATGTTCACAAAGCCAACATCGGCTGTAACGTTAAATGGCTCGAGACCAGAAAGCTTCATTGCTGGCATAGCTTTTTTCTCAATCTTGCTCATGCTGATACCTCAGCATTCTCGCGATAAAAGGCACGAGGTTTGCGCTTGGCAACAGCATTGGCAATTGCGCGAATATGATCTGGCGTAGTGCCACAGCAGCCACCAACTAAATTGACTAAACCATCTTTTGCAAAACCATCAACCAAGCTAGATGTAATTTCCGGCGTCTCATCAAAGCCTGTATCACTCATTGGATTAGGCAATCCAGCATTAGGGTAACAAGACACCGCAGCATCACATATACGCGCTAACTCTGCGATATAAGGGCGCATCAAGGCGGCGCCTAGTGCACAGTTCAAACCAAAGGTGAGCGGCTTAATGTGACGTAAGCTATTCCAAAATGCTTCAACGGTTTGCCCTGACAAAATACGTCCAGACGCATCAGTCACTGTTCCCGAAATCATCACCGGCAAACGCTCACCAGTTTCTTCAAAAAATTCATCGAGAGCAAAGAGTGCAGCTTTAGCATTGAGCGTATCGAAAATAGTTTCGACTAAAAATAAATCTACGCCACCAGCAAATAAACCTTCAATCTGTTCACGGTAGGAGGCGCGCAAAGCATCAAAAGTTACATTGCGTGCTCCTGGATCATTTACATCAGGTGAAATACTTGCAGTCTTTGGTGTTGGCCCAATCGCGCCCGCAGCAAATCGTGGCTTATCTGGGGTGCTGTATTTTTCACAAGCAGCGCGCGCCAATCTGGCAGAGACTTCATTCATCTCACGTGCCAGGCCAGCCATTTTGTAGTCCTCTTGCGCAACTGAAGTTGCACCAAAAGTGTTGGTCTCAATAATGTCTGCGCCCGCATCTAAATACTGCTCATGAATCTTGCTAATAATTTCTGGCTGAGTCAGTACGAGCAACTCGTTATTGCCTTTAATGTCGCCAGGATGATCGGCGAAACGGGTATTACCTGGCAAGCCACGGTAATCAGCCTCAGTTAACTTGTATTGCTGAATCATGGTGCCCATAGCACCATCCAAAATGAGGATGCGCTGCTTTAAAAGCTCAGGAAGCTTTTGACCGCGGGTGTAAGGCTGGGACAAACCATTAGATTGCATTGTTAAACCGGGATTAATCTCTAGAATCCCTTATTCTATTGGAAAAGCCACTTTTCATTTACCCCGGAGCCCCTATGTTTGGAACCATTCCCGAATTTAATCAAAGCCTAGATATGTTTAAAACCATGTGGGGACAAGGTGCGGCAGCTCAGGCCGGGCAATTTCCCTTCACAGCAGATGCGTCTAAGGCTGCTGGCGGCTTTGGAGCTGCTTTCCCTGGCTTAGATGTGGATGAGCTAGAAAAGCGCATTAAGGACCTTAAAAGCGTTGAAAACTGGCTAAATTTGAATCTCAACATCCTCAAGTCGACCATCCAAGGCTTAGAAGTTCAGCACGCCACCATGATGGCCCTCAAATCCTTTGGCGATGCCGTCTCTGCAGCAGGGGCAGCAGCTACAACACCCAAAGAAGAGTCCGAGACAAAAACGACTAGCGCTAAACCACGGAAAACCGCAACACGCCGTCGTCGCAAAGCTGGCGACGCAACTTACCTCGACGAAGTAGGTAATTCAGATGAGCAATAGCCTCACCCATCGCAAAAGTAAGTTGATGAATATCTAATTCGCGCTTAAACAAGACCGGCACAATCTCTCGAGCATGTGCCGGTTTTTTACATGCGCCCAAAGCATCTGCTAAGCGCTCATCATGATGTGCCTTCAATTGTGCAATACGCGGTCTGATTCCTGTAAATGGCTTTCCGTGAGAAGGCAACACCAAAGTGTCTTCAGGCAAAGCCAAATATTTTTCAATTGAGTCTAAATATAGTCCCAGAGGATCTGCATCTGGATCAGCGTCGTAAACACTGACATTAGTAGAGATGCGGGGTAACAGCATATCTCCAGAGATCAGCACACCAAGCTCTTTGCAAAACAGAGAAGCATGTTCGGGTGCGTGTCCATAACCCATCATGACTTCCCAAGAATGTCCGCCAATTAAAATACTCTCACCATCAATAATCCGACGATATTGACGCGGTACTCCAGGAACCATATTGCTGTAGTAATTAGAGCGCGCTCGAATTTTTTCTAAATCTTCTGGTGTCGTTAATCCATGTCTTTGAAAATGATCTGCAGAACCTCCGCTACCAGCACGCGCGCCCACTGCAGCGCCACCCTCTTTGCAGCTTAACCATTGAGCGGTTAAGTAATCAGTCATAGAGATCCACAAGGGCACTTTCCATTTTTCACACAACCATTGCGATAAGCCCACATGATCAGGATGCATGTGAGTCACGATGACACGCAAGACTGGCAAGCCTTCAAGCTGAGTAGCAAAGACCTGCTCCCACGAGGCTTTTGTCTCATCATTAGCAATACCGCAATCCACCATCGTCCAGCCTGAAACGCCGTCGATTTCATCGCGCAGTAGCCATAGATTGATGTGGTCTAAGGCAAACGGTAGGCGCATACGAATCCAACGAACACCTGGCGCAACCTCAATACTGCTACCCACTTCCGGAAGTGCATCTCCTAATGGATAATGGATCTCAGCTTCAGCACTTGCTTTGTTTTGAGTGTTCATGATTTGACCTAATTTCTTTTATCTTTTACTTCTAGGTTTGCTTTGACAACAGTTCCATCACCCTGCATTAATTGGTGTGACATTAATCCTGAAAATGGTTACTGTCGTGGCTGCTATCGTACCCTGAATGAGATTGCTGATTGGTCTGATATGACCAATCCCGAGAAGCTTGAGGTTTGGGCACAACTATCTATTCGCAAACCCCAAGCACCGCAGTAAAACTTCTTTATATAACTCTACTTCTTTCTTTATTTATTAACGTCGACAATCAAGCGTCCACGTACATTGCCTGCCATTAATTCTTGCGCATATTTAATGGATTCTTCAAGTGAAATTTCATGTGAGATTTCATCCAAAGTTTTCAAATCCACTAATTTGCTTAGTTGCTCATAGGCAGCGATTCTTTTTGCACGCGGCACGGTCACACTATTGATGCCGTAAAGAGTAACGCCTCGCAAAATAAATGGCGCAACAGTGGATGGAAAATCCATGCCTTGCGCTAATCCACAAGCCGCTACTGCACCATCACTCTTGGTTTGTGCACAAGCATTTGCCAAAGTATGACTACCAACGCTATCTACAACAGCAGCCCAACGCTCTTTTGCCAGCGGCTTACCGGGTGCAGATAGAGCGGCACGATCAATTACTTCGGCTGCACCTAATTTTTTAAGGTAGTCCGCTTCGGCCAATCGACCAGTACTGGCTACAACGGTGAAACCCAACTTACTGAGCAGCGTAATGGCAAAGCTGCCCACGCCTCCAGCAGCTCCTGTTATCAAAACTTCACCATCACTTGGCTTAAGTCCATGCTTTTGTAGCGCCATGACACAGAGCATCGCGGTATAGCCCGCCGTACCAATTGCTAATGATTGCTTGGCAGTAAATCCTTTTGGCAACGGAATCAACCAATCAGCCTTCACACGAGCCTGCTGCCCCAGACCACCCCAATGTCCTTCGCCCACTCCCCAGCCATTGAGAAGCACCATATCGCCAGCCTTAAAGTCAGGGCTAGTACTTTCAATTACCTCGCCTGCAAAATCAATCCCGGGCACCATCGGAAAGCTACGCACTACTGGACCTTTGCCGGTAATGGCTAGGCCATCCTTATAGTTAAGTGTGGAATACAGTACCTTTACACGAACATCGCCCTCTGGGAGGCTAGCCTCATCTACCTGGGCCAATTCTGCACGATAGCCTTGATCGTCTTTATTTACCAATATTGCTTTAAACATGTCTCATCCTTTTAGAGCGAGGTATTTCCCCGCAGCAATTGCTTAATAGGTTTATTCTAACGAGCATTGCTGATTATGGAGGTTTCCATGAAAAAAATTCTACTATTAACTACGATTTCTGGCTTGTTGCTGTCTGGGTGCTATTCAACCCAGGTCAACATGTCAATGGGCAACATGCGCCTCATTAGCTCTAGCGCTGCTCCACAGGATGTCATGGATTTCGCGACCAAGACCTGTAGAAATGATTTCTATGAAGGTGCCAGCTTTTTATCTAAAGCGGGTAAAGAGTATCGCTTTAAGTGCGTAAAAGCTGAAGAAAACGAAATCTTGATTCCTATTCCCGGCACAACCATTGCAGCTGCTGCAAAAACTGAAGCAAAGTAAGCAAGACTAATGACCCCATTTACCTCACAAGAGCTGCGCAAAGGTTTTTCATCGTTTGCAACCGGGGTCACTGTCATCACTTGCTTGGATGAAGAGAATAATTCCCACGGCATCACCATTAGCTCGTTTAATACAGTCTCGCTCGAACCGCCACTCATCCTCTGGAGCCTGAAAAAGCATTCACGCCTCATGCCCTGGGTTGAGCTTGGCAAAAAACACCTGATTCACGTCCTAGAACGCTCGCAAGAAGATCTGGCAATGCATTTTGCTACGGTGAAAGTGGATCAATTTAATGGTATTGACCATAAGCTTGCAGCTAGCGGACTTACTCAAATCGATCATTGCGTAGCCTATTACGAATGTGAAACTGTTTGCGTTCATATTGGCGGCGATCACAACATCATCGTTGCTAAAGTCATTAACTTAAAAAATCATCCAGAACGAGAGCCTCTCATTTTTGCGCGCAGTAAATTTGTTGGTCTTGATTTCACAGAAATCCAATCTAGCTAATTACAGCTATCTTCGCAAGGAAATACCATGATGCGTTTATGGGGTCGTAAAAGTTCTATTAACGTACAAAAAGTATTGTGGTGTCTTGCAGAGTTGGGCCTTAAAGAAGGCAAAGATTTTGAGCGTATTGATGCTGGGCTGCACTTTGGGGTCAACAACACGCCTGAGTTTTTAAAACTCAATCCAAACGGTTTAGTTCCCACATTAGAAGATGGTGACGTTGTACTCTGGGAGTCCAATACCATCATGCGTTACTTGGCACGTCAACATGACAAGGCTGGACGCTTTACTACTAACATCAAGACTCAATACGAATCTGAGAAATGGATGGATTGGCAATTGGGCACGATGTGGCCAGCGCTACGTATTGCATTTTTGGGGCTAACCAGAACCCCAGAAGCTGAACGTAATCACCAAGCTATCTTGAAGGGCTATCAAGAAACTAATCGACTGCTTGGCATGCTTGATCAAACACTAGCCAAAAAAAATTACTGCTCAGGCAACCAATTTCAAATCGGCGATATCGTTCTCGCCCTCTGTGTCAGCCGCTGGATTCTGCTAAATAAAACCTTCCCACAGCAAACTGGAGAACGCGCAAATCTTAAGAATATTAATGCGTGGCTTACACGCCTTGAAGAAGAAACTTGCCTTAACGATATTGCCGAAAAAGAGCTTAATATCGTTAAGTAGTTTCTCTGATTTGTATTTTTACTGCTGTTTAAATTTCTTAGCGTGGTGATCGGCACCGATAAATAAGTACATTGCGGGCACCACAAAGAGTGTGAACAATGTGCCAATCGATAAGCCGGTAAAGATCACAATACCCATAGACTGTCGACCCGCAGCGCCAGCACCTGAGGCGATCACCAATGGCAACACGCCCAAGACCATCGCGGCAGTCGTCATCAAAATAGGGCGCAAACGAACGCTGCTGGCCTCTACGATGGCATCAAGCTTACTGCGTCCAGCTTCTTGTAATTCATTAGCAAATTCCACAATCAAAATTCCGTGCTTACTAATCAAGCCCATCAGTGTGACTAACCCCACCTGGGTATAGACGTTTAAGGTGGTGAATCCTAGATTAATAAAGATCAAGGCACCAAATAAAGCTAACGGCACAGAAACCAAAATCACAATCGGATCACGGAAGCTTTCAAACTGAGCCGCAAGTACCAAGAACACGATCAAGATCGCAAAGAACATAGTGACTAGGAAGCCACCGGACTCAGCCATAAATTGACGTGACGGGCCAGCATAGTCCATGCTGTATCCATTAGGCGCAACTTCTTTCAAAGTCTGGCGCATGAACTCCAGCAAATCTGCCTGTGAGATAAACGGTGTGCTTACGCCCGAGATCGTCGCGGAGTTCAACTGCTGAAAGTGGTTAATTGATTGAGGCACTACTCTTTTTTTAATTGTTGCAATAGTGCGCGCCTGGACCATAGCACCGCTTGGGGTGCGGATGTAGTAATCTAAGATTTGATCTGGATTTAAGCGATCAACTTGTTTCACTTGTGGAATTACACGATAAGAGCGTCCTGCTACCGAGAAATAATTCACAAAGCCACCACCTAAAGCGGCCGAGAGCGATGCGCCGACTTGCTGTTGAGTCATCCCCAAAGCCGCCACTTTTTCACGATCGATTTCCAAGACATCCTGCGGTTTATCAATCTTTAAATCTGAATCGACGAAGAAGAAGTTACCGCTACGGCGTGCCTTATCTAGAACCGCTTGCGACACTTCATTCAGCTGTGCATACGATTCTGTAGTGTTGATTACCACCTGAACCGGCAAGCCCTGCGCACCAGGCAATGCTGGGAACTGGAAGGCTGCTACACGTGCGCCTGCAATCGTATTCCACTTCTGTTGCATATCTTCCTGAAACTTGGTGGCATTGCGCTTACGCTCACCCCAGTCCTTGAGCAAAATACCGCCAAAGCTAGACGTTGGACTTGTGATCTGAAAGGCCTGCTCATACTCTGGTTCTGCAGCAGCAATTGCGTAAATTTGATCCGCATAAGTCTGCATTTGATTAACCGTACTATTGGGCGGTCCCGACGCTTGCATCAAAACAATGCCTTGGTCTTCTGTTGGTGCTAATTCAGCACGTGCAGTTGCGTAAAGATAGGCAACACCACCCAGCAAAATGACGCCCATCACAATGATGACTTGCCAAGTGCTCAATAATTCACGCAAAGTGCTTTGATAGCTGTGGTGCACCTTATCAAAGATGCGATCAATCTTTTGTACAAATGATGAGGCTTCTTGTTCTTCAGTAAAAATGCGAGAGCACATCATCGGCGAGAGCGTTAACGCAATTAATCCAGAAACCGCTACCGCACTGGCTAAGGTAAACGCGAATTCAGTAAACAAGGCGCCGGTTAAGCCACCCTGAAAGCCAATTGGGATGTACACCGCAATCAGCACGACCGTCATCGCCAAAATAGGGCCACCCAATTCGCGCGCAGCAATTAATGAAGCCTCTAAGGGCGACTTGCCCTCTTTCATATGACGGTCAACGTTTTCCACCACAATAATGGCGTCGTCGACCACCAAACCAATTGCCAGCACCAAGGCCAACAGGGTGAGCAAGTTAATGGAATAACCCAACACCTGCATTAAGAAGAATGTGCCAATAAGAGATAAAGGCATTGCAATGACTGGCACTGCAACAGCACGTGCACTACCCAAGAAGAGGTAAATCACTACGGTCACAATGACCAAAGCTTCCAGCAAAGTTGAAATAACTTCGTCAATAGAGCTAGTAATAAATTTAGTTGAGTCGTAAACGATCTTGCCGGTCATACCAATTGGCAATTGCTTCTGAATATCAGGAACTACATCTCGAACACGTTGTGCTACATCCAACAGGTTTGCTTGTGGAGCCACCTTAATCGCTATGAAGACCGAGCGCTTGCCGCTAAAGGCCACATTAGTGTTGTAGTCCTCAGAACCCAGCGTGACGTTTGCCACCTGCTCTAAATAGACAATATTTACACCATCTCTTTTGATAACTAATCTACGAAACTCATCAAGTGTGTGTAGATCGGTACCAGCCACTAAATCGACCGCAACCATATCGCCTTTGGTGCTACCAACGGCTGAAAGATAGTTATTTGCAAATAAGGCGTTATAGACATCATCCGCGCCAACACCCAGGCCGGCCATCTTTTCTCGATCAAGCCAAGCGCGTAAGGCGAACTTACGACCACCAGTAATCTCTGCGTTCTGAACACCCTCAACAGAGTCCAACTTTGGCTTTACAACACGCAACAGGTAATCGGTGATTGCGTTATTGGGAATTTCATCGCTATAGAAACCCATGTACATCGCAGCAGTAGATTGACCAACCTGCACCGTCAAGATCGGCTGCTGTGCTTGAGGTGGCAGCTGATTCTTAACCGCACTAATTTGGGTTTGTATCTGCGTTAATGCTGCGTTCGAATCGTAGTTCAACTTCAAGGTAGCAATAATGGTAGAGACGCCACTTACGCTAGTTGAAGAGAGGTAATCAATGCCCTGAGCTTGAGCAATAGAGGCCTCAAGAGGCTGAGTAATAAAGCCGGCAATGGTCTCTGGGTCAGCGCCGAAATATGCTGTTGTGATAGTCACAATTGCATTCTGCGTTTGGGGATACTGATTTACTGGCAAAGAGCCTATTGATTTCAGTCCAAATATCAATACCAGCGCGCTCACCACCATGGAGAGCACTGGCCTACGGATGAATATGTCAGTCCAATTCATCTGCTATTTATTCCTGGGGCTTCGGATCAGGTGAGTTTGCCGGCAGCACCTTGTTGTTAATAATTAGTGGCGTGCCATTCTTTAACTTCAGCTGACCACTAGTAACAACGGTTGCTCCCTCATCAACACCTTTGAGAATAGCCACTTGATCGCCACGCGTTAATCCAGTTGTGACAAATACTTGTTGTGCCTCAAGAGCAGGATTGCCCTTCTTATCTTTCTTGCCAGTCGGCTTAGCAATAAAGACTGTTGAGCCATAGGGGTTGTAAGTAACCGCCGTTTGAGGAAGCGTCAAGTACTTCACCTGATCGCCAAGCTTGATATTGACGTTAGCAAACATGCCCGGCAGAATTTTCTTATCTGGATTGGCCAGTTGAGCCTCAACCTGAATATTGCGGGTATTAGTGTCTACCTTTGGACTAACGGCCGTGATCTTGCCTGTGAAGCTCGCATCTTTAAATGCATCGGTCGTCACCACCACCTCTTGGCCAACCTGAATTTGCTCAGCATTATTTTGCGGCAAATTGAAATCTACAAAAATTGGATCCAAAGTTTGTAGTGTTAGCAACTTATCTCCAGGGTTCACATACTGACCTGGATTGATAGCCACAATACCGATGCGCCCACTAAATGGCGCCTTAAGATTTTTCTTGGCTACTAATGCCGTCTGCTGCTCAACCTGAGCCTGCTTCGATTTAGCATCTGCAGCACTCGTATCAAATACGTTTTTACTAATTGCCTGAATTGCCAACTGCTGCCTATCGCGCTCATTAATCACCTTAGCTAAATCTGCCATGGCCTTTAATGAATTTAACTGTGCGACATCAGAAGTGTCATTTAACTTAATCAGTAAATCACCTTCTTTAACGTCCTGCCCAGACTTAATGGGCACCGTTTGCACGAGGCCGCCCAATTCTGTACTGAGCTCAACACCCCTAAATGCACGCACATTACCAACGCTCGTTAACTTGGGCTGCCACTCAGAAGACTCAATCACCATGGTGGAAACCGTTGCAGGAGGCAAGCCCATACCAGCAATGAAATTCTTAATTAAAAAAGTCTTTAACTGGTTAAAAGCAAAAATTAAACCTAGCAACAGAAACACGCCACAAAGCATGATGGTCATACGGCGAGGTAGTGGCTCCATGGCCATTAATTTTTCATGTGCTTTAGTGCCGCGCCATTTTTGCCCCATGCGAGCCCAAAAAGCTTTTGCCTTTTCCCAAAGGGCAATGGCTCTCTCGCGCAATTTCCACTCAATTGCTTTGCGTTTTGTCCATGCCCATAAGGCAAGAACCAAAGCAATGAGCTTGTTCTTAATTTGTTCCAGAAGTTTCATTTTGATCTTTGTTCGCTATGTCTTTTGGTTTAAAAGCGGGGCCTTCACGATTCCACCAGCCACCACCCAGCGCTGCAAATAATGCTGCTGTATCTGAGAAACGAGTTGCTTGTGCAGAAACGGATTTCACTTTTGCTTGTTGATATTGATTTTGGTAATAAAGCACTGCTAAATAACTTGCTGTGCCTAACTTGTATTGCTGCTGTACTAAATCCAAAGTTTCATAGGCATAACGCTCTGCGTCTGATGCTGCTTTAAGTGCCTGAGCACCAGTCTCTAGAGCACGTAACGCATTAGCCACTTCTTGAAATGCATTTAAGACGGTTGCCTGATATTGAAAAGCTGCTTGCTCGTAGTTAGCAATTGCGCCACGACGTTGCGCCAATAGCTGACCACCTTGGAAAAGCGGCTGCAAGATACCGCCACCCAGAGTCCATAAAGATGAGTTAGGCCCAAATAAACTGCTTGATGTCAGTGCCGCAGCGCCAATCGATCCGGTGATATTAAATTGCGGCAATAGGTTGGCCGTTGCGACACCGACAAAAGCGTTCTGTGCTTTCAATTGAGCTTCTGCAGCACGCACATCAGGGCGCTGGCGCACTAGACTGGAGGGCACTGAGAGTGGCAACTTCTCTGGCAATTTTAAATTTGCTAAATCAAACTTCGCGATATTGGCATTGCTTGGAATCTCACCCACTAATACCGCTAACTGGTTACGCGCAAACGCCAAATTTCTTTCGTAGTTGAACAGATCTACTTGAGAGCTGGAGACTAGTGTGCGCTGCGATGTAACGTCAACTTTTGAAACCGTACCAATCACTAATTGCTTCTCGGTTACTTCAGCAAGATTAGTTTGAGCTTTCAAAATTTCTTCTGTGGCTTGCATCTGTGCGCGAAGAGCCGCCTCTCTAACGGCACTTGTCACCACATTGGCAGTTAAAGAAAGATAAGCACCTTCCAACTGAAACTGCGCCACTTCAGCTTGCGCACGCGCCCCTTCAACCGCTCTACGCGCCCCTCCAAATACATCTAACTTATAGGTAACATTGACTGAGGTGTTGTAAAGGTTATAAGTATCAGTGCCATAGTTCAATCCATAAACAGCTGATGGTTGCTTCTGTCTTAAAGCATTTGCGCCAACGCCAATAGCCGGGAAGTACTGCCCACCAATTTGTGCATTGACGTTTTCTTGGGCTGCGCGGAGTGCTGCATCAGCTGCGCCTAAATTTGGATTTTGCTCAAGCGCTTTTTTAATAAGTGCATCAAGCTCGGGAGATTTATAAAGCTCCCACCATTGGGCTTCAATATCAGCGCCCTCAACAAACTCTTGGTCACTACCGCCAGGTACACCAGGGGCAGGCGTGAGTTTTTTGGATAGCGGGGTTTCAGTATATGAAGAGGTCTTAGGCGCCTCAGGTTGCTTAAAGTCCGGCCCAACCGCGCACGCAGAGAGAACCGCCACACAAATGAGTGGGATTAACTTCAAACTTGAGCTTGGGCTTATCAACGAAAACATGAGTTGCAACAAATATCCTCTTTTACAAGAGTTATTTGAACACAAAAATGCAATCAGGACTCCGTAAAGTCCTGATTTATCTACCGAATTTTGTTCACAACTTTAGGCGAATGTCAAGCGGGCCGAAAAATTATTCAACCGTGACACTCTTGGCTAAATTTCTAGGCTTATCTACATCAGTACCGCGTGCACAAGCAGTGTGATAGGCCAACAACTGGAGTGGGACTACGTGCAGGATAGGTGAAAGATTGCCATAGTGCTCCGGCAAGCGGATGACGTTAATGCCATCACTATTCACAATTTCGGTGTCATGATCAGCAAATACATAGAGCTTGCCGCCACGTGCTTTTACTTCTTGCATGTTGGATTTGAGTTTTTCTAGCAACTCATCTTTTGGAGCAACTGTCACAACCGGCATCTTATCGGTCACCAATGCAAGTGGTCCATGCTTTAACTCCCCAGCAGGATATGCCTCTGCATGAATATAAGAAATTTCTTTCAGCTTTAAGGCACCCTCTAGTGCGATTGGGTAATGCAAGCCACGACCTAAGAAGAGCGCATTTTCACATTTAGCAAAAGCATCACTCCAGGCAATTATTTGCGGCTCAAGCGCCAACACTGCATGCAGGGCTTTAGGTAGATGACGTAATTCGCGAAGTAATTCTTTTTCTTTTTCAGCAGAGATTCTGCCGGCACGTTTCGCCAATGAAACTGCCAAGAGATATAAGGCCAAGAGTTGTGTAGTAAATGCTTTCGTTGAAGCAACACCAATTTCAGCTCCAGCTTTGGTCAAGAAATGCCAATCAGTTTCACGAACCATGGCACTACTAGCCACATTACAAATTGCTAAAGTGTATTTATGTCCCAAACTCTTGGCATGACGTAAAGCAGCCAAAGTATCAGCCGTCTCGCCAGATTGTGAAACAACAACAATCAACGTTTTTGGATTAGGAACGGTAGTCCGATAGCGGTACTCACTTGCAATTTCAACTTGTGTCGGAATACCGGCGATGTCCTCTAACCAATATTTAGCAACACAAGCAGAGTAGTAGCTGGTGCCACAAGCCAAAATCAAAATTTGATCGAAGGCTTTCCAGTCTTCAGGACTTGCATTAAATAAACCGGGACCAAATTCAGCAATATTGGCCAGCGTATCGCCGATTGCGCGAGGTTGCTCAAAAATTTCTTTTTGCATGTAGTGCTGATACGGCCCCAAATCAACCGAGTCAGCTTGCGCAGGCATAGGCTTCAACTCTCTATGGGCAGGCTTGCCCGCCTGATCAATCACCTCAACACCATCCGCCTTAAGAACTGCAACATCACCCTCATCCAAATACAGCATGGAATGAGCACGGCCGGCCAAAGCCAGGGCATCAGATGCTAAAAAGTGCTCATGGTCCCCGATTGCTACCACTAGAGGTGATCCGACGCGCGCGCCCACCAGGGTGTTTGGGTTGTCTTGGGCAATTACGCCGATAGCATAGGCGCCATGCAATTTTGGGAGCACTGCTCTAACTGACCGTGCAATATCTTTTTGTCCACTAGCAACATATTGCTGATGAACTAAATGAGCGATCACTTCCGTATCAGTTTCAGAAGTAAACACATACCCAGCAGCTTTTAATTCTGCACGAAGTGATTCGTAGTTCTCAATAATGCCGTTATGAACAACCGCGATCAATCCATTGGAAATATGTGGGTGAGCATTTTGTGTATCTGGCTTGCCATGAGTTGCCCAGCGAGTATGGGCAATACCAAGCGTACCAATAAAATCCTTGCCTTGCTCGGCTAACTCAGAAACGCGTGCAGTAGTACGCGCCCGTTCAATTGGGTGTTTAGCATCATTACCGTTGATGACCGCAAAACCACAAGAGTCGTAACCGCGGTACTCTAAGCGGCGTAAGCCCTCAACCAAAACATCAACAATATTTTTATGGGAGGCTGCGCCAACAATACCGCACATTATTTTTTACCTTTTACAGTTTTCTTAACTACTTTTTTAACCACTTTCTTCGTGGTCTTCTTCGCTGATTTTTTTGCGGCTGGCTTTTTAATAGCGCTCTTTTTTTCTTGCTTTACAGGGCGCTGCCACTGCAATGAAATTTGCTTTGCTCTCGATACAGTCAACTGATTTGCTGGGGCATCTTTGGTGAGTGTCGTACCAGCACCCAATGTGGCGCCACGACCAACACGCACTGGCGCAACGAGTTGCGTATCTGAGCCGATAAAAACATCATCTTCAATGATGGTTTGATGCTTGTTAACCCCGTCGTAGTTACAGGTAATCGTACCGGCACCAATGTTGACTCTAGACCCAACAATAGAGTCACCAACATAAGCTAAATGGTTAGCCTTGCTATTGGCCGCAATTTTGCTGTTCTTGACTTCAACAAAGTTACCAATATGAACGTCGTTTGATAAATCTGCACCTGGACGTAAGCGAGCATATGGGCCAATCAGAGATTGATTGCCTACTTTTGCACCATCTACATGGCTGTATGCATGAATCACTACGCCCTTACCAATAACGCTATTGCGAATCACGCAATAGGGGCCAATTTTTGTACCAGCGTCTAAAGTAACGCAGCCTTCAAATACACATCCAACGTCAATTGATACATCCGTACCGCACTCTAAAGTACCGCGTACATCAATGCGTGCTGGATCAGCAAGGGATACGCCCGCATCCATTAATTGATTAGCGATATTAAGTTGATGAACGCGCTCAAGTGCAGCCAGTTGATCACGACTATTGACGCCAACAGTCTCAAACTCATCATCGGCCTGTGTTGTCCGAATTGGTACACCATCTTTGACTGCCATGGCGATCACATCGGTTAAGTAATACTCGCCCTGTGCATTACTTGCACGCAAAGCCTTTAACCATTTTTTTAATGAGTTTGTTGGCAGCACCATGATGCCGGTATTAATTTCTTGAATCTGTTTTTGCGCTGGAGTTGCGTCTTTCTCTTCAACAATCTCTTTTACTGAGCCATCGGCATCGCGCACGATACGGCCATAACCAGTGGGATTGCTTAAGTTTTGGGTAAGGAGTGCAAGCGCACTATCTTGACCTCGCACACCATCCGCTAACTTTGCTAATTTAGCGAGAGTCTTTTTTGTTGTCAGTGGAACGTCACCGTACAAAACTAGTGTGGGCTCTTGAACATCTAATTTTGGTAACGCCTGCAGTAAAGCGTGACCGGTACCCTTTTGCTCGGCCTGAAGTGCAGTCACCACTTTGCCAAAGCTTGGATTTTCTTTGCTGGCATTTAATAGAAATGATTTAACGTCTGCCGCTCCATGCCCAACAACGACAACGGGGCCTGTTTTTGCCTTCTTATCCTGCAGCGAAAGTGCGGTACTGAGGACGTGCTGAAGGAGGGGTTTGCCTGCTAGATTTTGCAGGACCTTGGGCAGAGCGGATTTCATCCGCTTTCCTTGCCCAGCAGCCAAAATAACGATATTCATAAAGGGGGATTATAAGTCCCCTGAATCATGGTTCCACAGGCTAATTCATCTAATTCAGCCTCATCAATTGCCTTGTCGCCAGCAGATCTAGCGGCAATCCCGGAGAGCTCGGTAGAAATTTCCAGGTTTTTGAAATCAAAAGCTTCCCCATCCATCAAATGGGACGGGACGATATGGTGCATAGAGCGGAATAAGTTTTCCACTCGACCTGGGTGCTTTTTCTCCCAGTCGCGCAGCATTTCTTTCATCACTTGGCGCTGAAGATTGGGCTGACTGCCACAGAGATCGCATGGAATGATAGGGAAGTTCATATCTGTCGCATAACGCTCTAGCAACTTTTCGGGAACGTAGGCTAAAGGACGAATGACGATATGTTTGCCATCATCGGATCGCAACTTTGGTGGCATGCCCTTGAGTTTGCCCGCATAAAACATATTGAGCATCAAGGTTTCTAAGATGTCATCACGATGATGTCCCAATGCAATCTTTGTTGCACCTAATTCATCTGCTACGCGATACAAAATTCCGCGACGTAAACGTGAACATAATCCACAAGTAGTTTTACCTTCAGGGATCACACGCTTCACAATGCTGTAAGTATCTTGCTCTTCAATGTGATATTGAACACCCAAACCCTTTAAGTAATTGGGCAATATTTCTGCAGGAAAGTTGGGTTGCTTTTGATCCAAATTCACTGCGACGATTTCAAAATTGATTGGTGCACGCTCACGCAACTTCATCAAAATATCGAGCATGGCGTAACTATCTTTACCGCCAGATACGCACACCATCACTTTATCGCCATCTTCAATCATGCCAAAGTCACCAATGGCTTGGCCAACCAAGCGACAGAGTTTTTTCTCTAACTTGTTTTCTTCGAAGACAACTTTACGAATATCGCCCATAACTATTACGTTCTTTTCTGCACTGTTGCTCTAAGACGTCTTAATACGAAATACTTCAACACCTACTGAGTGGCAATCTGGATACACATCAGGCTTGGCCGTGCTAACTCGTGCAGCCAAGACTTTCGGGTGCAACAACATGGCGGTCACGATGTCATCACAGAAGGTTTCCTGCAAATGAATATGGCCCTGAGAGGCCCTAGCCTTAATGGTTTCACGCATAAAGTCGTAATCCACTACCTCATCTAATTGATCCTGAGTTGGCGTATTC
>Ga0255756_1002008_pt1 | contig 22284 bp, 20 predicted proteins | sample 011ome_20_FD_179956 | JGI IMG/M metagenome (GOLD analysis project Ga0255756, IMG submission 179956) | Coastal salt marsh microbial communities from the Groves Creek Marsh, Skidaway Island, Georgia - 011509CT metaG (version 2) | ecosystem: Environmental > Aquatic > Marine > Intertidal zone > Salt...
ATGCAGACACATAAAGTGTAGCAATTCAATTGGTTATATCGGGTGATATACGAGATATGGTGCCTAGGAGAAGTAGGTCTGCGCTACTACGATGCACCACTTACCAATTGAACTACAGTATTCTGCCAGTTTATGTGATGTATTGTATCTGTCAACACGCGCGAATGTTTCACAGTTTGTTTTACCGTTAAGTGCTTGGCTAAATGTAAGTCACATTCAATGCACCCCCGGGCATGGGACACCCCCGTCTGCCATACGTAATATTATCAGCTAGCTACACAGATTGGGTGTTCACACTGTTAACCACTATCAGTTGTCTGCACCTTCGATTGCATGGGGCATAAATATAGACATTTGCCTGTGTTAGGCACTGGTGTGAATTGGCACTCAAACTGTTCCAATGCTATGGTGGCGTTACCATAAAACCATAGTTTAGTTAGGCAAGGCATTTAAAAGACTGCAACTGAATCTTCACTGATCCTTGTAAAAATATTGATGGCTTGTGTCGGGGTTATATTAGAGAAATTTCCTGAACTTAGCTCTTCATTTACCCACATTAGATTATTGAAAGGGTCGAGCCTCATTGACCAAGATTTGAATAATCTGTCATGAACGATTTCATCAACTACCATTAAAATATTTTCATGCCTTTTATCGGTTTTGATTTTTGTATAAAGTTCATCTACTGATGCGCTCGGACCCTCCAATAATTGAAGATATGTAATAGTCCCTGATATTAAGCATCCTGTTATGTCTTTACTTGGGTTATTCTTTTGGGAAGATTGAATAATATTTTTTAAATTCTGATTAGAATAATCTCTGTGCTCCGAGATATAAATAACTCTCTTAAGTTTTATACTCATCATTCATCACTCCAAAACAATATATAATTAAAAGTTAATGCAATTGGATTGACTTTCAACTCAAAGCCTATCCCTTCTTATGCTCATACATTGCGATAAAAATAGAAAAGACAGTTGCGTTATTGTAACTCCATCTCCTTTTCCTTTCAGGTTTCATTGGAAAACAAAATACAAGCTAACTAAGCAGCATATTTGAAGACAATAATCATCATGCTCCTGAATAATAACTTCACACGACATTCTGCTGCATTCATCCTCTTGATTAAGGTAATTTAACCTGAAACAGCAAGACCACTTTAGGACTGTTCTGCGGTCATAAAATAGTATTTACAAATCATATGGGATAAGCGGCACAGTGTTGCCGGATAAGCTAATGAAGAGGATGCGACGGGGTCTTTTTTCGAAATATTAGGTAAAGATTTCAAAAAACATTCTTGAAATCGGTTTCTTAAACAGAAATACTCAATTCCTATGGTGAAATGAGAAGGAAGATATCATGTCAAACTTGGACATCCATGACATTGTCAATTTAGAGCAGTATCCAATTATTGATAACCAATCTGCGGCTTACAAAGAGTTAGTGGCAAAGATGGCAAACCAATATGCGACAGAGTCTTCATGCTTGTTGCCGAATTTTATATTGCCCAAAGCGGTTGAGGCTATGGCATCTGAGGCAAGCGATGTCTCAAAAGACTCTTTTCGTTGTGATAACCTTCACAATAGTTACCTAGAACATGACAATACAGACTTTCCCAAAGATCACCCTAGACGGCGGCTTGAAAGAACAGCCCTCAACGTAGTGGGCTGCGATCAATTATACCCAAATGGTGAGTTGGTGACATTATACAAATGGGATCCATTAAGACGCTTTATGTCTGATATCCTTGGTTATCCATCATTATATCGTCTGGCTGACCCTATGGGTGCCATTACGATTAATGTCATGAATGAAGGTGATAATCATGGGTGGCATTATGATGAGTCGCTATTCACCATTTCGGTCATGCTTCAAGCATCAGAAGAAGGTGGTGAGTTTGAATATGTCCCTGGTCTCAGAGGCCCTCATCATGATGATTATGAAACCCTAAGCCAAGTGTTAGATGGAAAATATAATAACAGCGTCAAGATACCGATCACGCAAGGTGCTCTTCTTCTCTTTGGCGGTCATCATCTTCTTCACAGAGTCACAAATGTGACAGGAGCAAAGACGAGGTTTATCACCACTTTATGTTTTAAGGATAAACCAGGTGTCACAAACAGCCCTAAAGTCAGAGAGCTTTTCTATGGTCGGCAAGAGCCAATCTATACGCATGATTTTTTGTAAATAAGCAAAAACTAAAATCCTTTACTAAATCAAGAGCAACACCCTCCAACAAGAATAGTGGGGGATGTATTGCAGATGTTATGTCGTGATTTCTTCGATTTTTGCTCATTGCGGGGAAATCTTGTTCAGGAAAACATTTCCCATTTCGCACATGTGAGGAGTTGCCTTGCTTGCTTTACTTATTCTCATGATATGTAGTAGTTTTCCTTAGCTTAAACCTAGTCAACTTCGACCGACGGTGTCATTCATTATATGAGCCTATCTATGATACATAAAATTGGTGCTATTCCCTTTGCTATGCGTGATGACCGCATTGCTATTCTTTTTGTGACCTCACAACGCCGTGGACGATGGATTTTGCCAAAAGGAAACCTGCGTAGCAAAGAAACCCATAAACAAGGCTGTAAGCGCGAAGCGTTTGAAGAAGCAGGCGTCAAAGGAAAAGTTCTAAAACACTTTCCCCTAACAGTTGTGATTGGCAAGTCAGCAGATGAACGAATGGATAGGGTGGCGGTAACTTATTATCCGCTGCTGGTCACAAGCCAGGCTGATGATTGGCCTGAAGCAGACAAGCGCCAACGCCATTGGGCGCTTCTTGAAGATGCTATTCGAGTGACGGACCGTGAGGATTTTCACGTTCTTATCAAACAGTTTGATGCTATTGCCCCGTGGGTCCTAGAGACATCAAAGCATAAAATATCAAAGCTGACAGCCCAGCCGACGCCGGAACAGTAATGACCCAAGCTGCGGCAATAGAATAAACAAAACGCCGGCGAACCAATTTTCGTTTCATTCGGATGTTGATATTTTCAAACGCTTCTTCGGCAGTGGTGTTGAGAATATGACCAGGCTTTCTTCGTTTCTTATTAGGATATTCCAAAAACTCGCGAAGAAACCCAACTCCAAATATCGCGCCAATGGCAATATGAGTTGAGCTGACTGGTAAGCCCAAAGTCGTTGCAATCAATACTGTGATCGCTGAGGCCAGAGCCACTGAATATGCCCTCGGGGCATTAAGCCTGGTGATTTTCTGACCGACTGTGTTGATCAGCTTTGGACCAAAGAGCAATAAGCCTAGCGCCAGCCCGATGGCCCCAATTAACATGACCCAAAATGGGATGATGACTTTTGCTTCGAGGCTTGAGCTGGTTAATGTGGATACAATGGCCGCTAATGGCCCAACCGCATTAGCCACATCATTCGCACCATGGGCAAAACAAAGTAACGATACCCCCATAATGAGAGGCAGATTAAAGAGCGTATAGATTTCTTTTTTCTTATTTCCTATCATGGCCGCCTTGCGTGCGATGAAGGATATTGACCCCACCCAAGACAAAATAAATATGCTAAAAGAAACGATAATGATTGTGACCAAATCTGGTTTCCAGATTTTTTTCAACCCCTTCATCGCCATATAGGCAGTAAAAGCCCCGCCCATCACGCCAATCAGAATAGGCACCCATTTGCGTGCCGCCAGATTGCGGTCTGGCTGATTGAGAATGCGCGATTTAATAATCAACAATAGCGTCGCCGCAACAATGCCGCCAAACACAGGTGAGATCACCCAGCTTGCTGCGATCTTAGACATGGTGGCCCAATTTACCACCTGAAAACCTGCCGCCGCGATGCCACCACCCATGACACCACCAACAATAGAATGTGTGGTCGAAACCGGCGCATTAAGAAAAGTGGCTAAGTTAATCCATAATGCCGCTGCTAATAAGGCGCTTAACATCAGATTGCGAAAGACAACAATATCGACACCGCTATCGGTTGAGATAATACCTTTAGCTACGGTTTTCACCACATCACCACCAGCTAACAACGCTCCTGCACTTTCAAATATAGCGGCAATAATCACCGCGGCAGTAACCGTTAAAACTTTACCGCCGACCGCAGGCCCCATATTGTTAGCAACATCATTAGCGCCGATATTTAGCGCCATGTAACCGCCAATTACCGAGGCGGCAACCAGCATGAGAATATTTTCAGGCGCAACATGAAGATTTATATTTCCAAACACCCCAGCAAGCACCATGAAAAGCAATGCCAAGGCAAAAGGAAGCATTTGTCCACGTATCTGTTGAGCTTTGCCAGAGATGTAGCCAAAGCGATTCAGATCATTGACATAGCGTTGAGAGGGATTCTTATGGTTTTTGCTCATATAAAGCATCCTAGTGTCAGAAATCCTAAAACTGTGTAACACTCTTTTATTAATATTTCACTTGCTTTTATGACGGATACCCCAGTTTTTTTGAAAATGATTTATGCCTCGACTATAGGCGCTCTTATCGTTAGAATTTCATCGCTATCTCAAGCATTGATGTTCAAATCAAAAACTCTACCTGACACCTTAGCCATTGGTAAGAAATCGAAAGGAAAATGAAATGTCGGCTTATTCAGATCAATCTCTTTTAGATGAGATCCGTTCTGCAATTCGCAAGATTTGTGGTGATTTTCCTGGTCAGTATTGGCGTCAGTTAGATCAGGAGCGCGCTTACCCTACGGCTTTTGTTGAGGCTTTAACAGCGTCAGGCTGGTTGGGGGCATTGATCCCCGAAGAATATGGTGGTGCAGGGCTGAATATTCAGGCCGCTACGGTAATCCTCGAAGAAATACACGCCGCTGGATGCAATGCTGCGGCTTGCCACGCCCAAATGTACACCATGGGAACTGTGTTGCGCCATGGGTCGGATGAACAGAAACAGAAATATTTACCTGCGATTGCTGAAGGCAGCCTACGTTTGCAAGCGTTTGGCGTCACAGAACCAACCAGCGGCACGGATACGCTTGCTCTTAAAACTACCGCTAAACGTACCGATAAGGGCTGGATGATTAACGGTCAAAAAATCTGGACATCCCGCGCTGAACATTCGGATTTGATGCTATTGCTTGCGCGCACAACTCCACGCGATCAGATTGCTAAGCGCACCGATGGTTTATCCGTGTTTCTGCTGGAAATGAAAGATTTGGTCGGCAATGGTATCACCATTCGGCCTATCCGAACCATGCTCAATCACGCCACCACCGAAGTGTTTTTTGACAATGTGGAAATTCCTGCCGACGCATTGGTTGGTGATGAAGGTCAGGGGTTTTCTTATATTCTATCAGGTATGAATGCTGAACGAATTCTGATTGCCTCAGAATGTATTGGCGATGCTAAGTGGTTTTTGGAAAAGGCTACTCAATACGCAAATGACCGTAGCATTTTTGGCGGCCCGATTGGTCAAAACCAAGGGGTGCAGTTTCCCTTGGCCAAAGCCTATGCCCATATGCTAGCGGCAGAGCTGATGGTTGCGAAAGCGGCAAAGCTTTATGATGAAGGCGCTGCTCATGGGATTGAGGCTAATACTGCCAAGATGCTGGCGGCGGATGCCTCATGGGAAGCTGGTGAAGCGTGTTTGCAAACTCATGGGGGTTTTGGTTTTGCTGAAGAATATGATGTTGAACGAAAGTTCCGCGAAACCCGACTTTATCAAGTGGCGCCAATTTCAACTAATCTGATCTTATCCTTCCTTGCTGAAAAGGGCCTTGGCTTACCTCGGTCTTATGGAAAATAGTTTCATAATAAACCTTAAGGCTGTTCATGGGGCAGGTTTCACCAAATATTGAACCCCAATTATCCTTTCCCTGGAAGGCTAATGGCTATTGTTTTCTGGCAGCGCTGTCATGGTCGTTTGGCTTTCCCGCTGGAACGATATTAATGGCAGATTGGGACCTGATGACCTTATTAATGGTGCGATTAGTTCCAAGTACAATCATTCTTTTAGGGGTTTGGTGGATGTTAGAAGGCCGCTTGCGTCTGAATAGGCGTGTCTGGGCCCAAGGCTTAGCTATCGGCGGTATAGGTTTTGGCTTTGGCAGTCTTTTGTTGCTTTATGGTCAGCAAATCTCCAATCCGGTGACACCAGCGATCGCCGCCGCCATGATGCCAATTATGGGGGCAATACTGGAGGTGATGTTAGACAAGCGCCGATTAACGGCCATGCTCATGCTTGGAATTCTTTGCGCCTTTGTTGGGGGATTAATGGCGGCCGGGGTGCGCTTTAGCGGCATCAATATTGGGGGTGGATTTTTCTGGTGCTTATCAGCAATTGTGATTTATGCTTGGGCCACGCGAGCAACCAATCTTCATTTGCGTCATCTTAGTGCCATTGGACAAACGACAATGACCATGGCTGGTGCCGCGTTATTTGCCGGAATAATTTGGGTTGCTGTGCTTGTTGGGGTATCGGATCAAATCAGGGTTGGTCAGATTGCCGGGAACACACTGATCATTATTTTTGCCTTTTCGATTTTATCCGCAGCGATTGCCCAGCCTTTCTGGATCGCCGGTGCTCGCGGCCTTGGGGTGGCGGTAGCCTCTTTTCATCTCAATGCTGTGCCGGTTTATGTCATGGCGATTATGGTCTATTCCTTTGGTGAGGATTGGGATGAAATGCGTTTTGTTGGCGCTGCGATCGTCGGTGTTGGGGTACTTTTGGCACAGCGTGAGCCGCCTCAATACAAGACGATGTAATCTCATTTGCAAATTTAAAATCTAGTGCTAGCATCCTACTATCATTACATATGGGGTGAGCTATGATTTCATCAGTTTCTCTTTCTCAAGATGGCGATATCTTGATCTGCGAAGATGATCAGGGTCAGGTCATGCGCTTTCATGCCCTCTGGCTTCGGGATAATGCGAGTGATCCGGCAACCCGGTCGCCTCAGAATGGTCAACGGCTAATCACAATCTCTGATATTCCTGACACGATTGCCATGCGCACAGTTCATCTTGATGATGGCCTGGTTAAAATCCGTTTCAATGATAGGGATGATTTCATCAGTTATGATGAGGCATGGTTGATGCATCATTGTTATGACCGTTCTGATGCGATGATCGCTGATTTGCGGATGCCCCCCGATGTCATGACTTGGGATGAACATTTGGCAAAGGGTATGGATAATGCAGTCATGCCAGAGGCTAAGTTTGCTGATCTAAAAACCAACAACCATATTTTATTCTCATGGCTTGAGGGCTTAAACCGATTTGGCGTTGCTAAGGTCACAGATGGCCCGATTAAAAGTGGCGCGCTCATGGATGTGGCAGGGCTGTTCGGCTATGTGCGTGAAACCAATTATGGTAAATGGTTTGAGGTAAGGACAGAGGTTAATCCTGTGAATCTGGCCTATACTGGACTTGGTCTTCAGGCACATACTGACAATCCTTATCGTGATCCTGTTCCTACGATGCAGATTCTATATTGTCTTGAAAATTCAGCCGAAGGTGGTGATAGCATTGTGGTAGATGGGTTTCGCTGTGCTCAGAGGCTTCATGCAGAAGACCCAGAAGGTTTTGATGTGATGCGGCGGTATTGCGCGCGATTTGCTTATGAAGGCAGTTCAGATGTTGCGCTTCATGCTCGGCGGCCCATGATTGAATGCACGCCGGATGGGGAATTGCTGACCATTCGGTTTAATAATCGGTCAACCGCGCCTTTAACTGATATTCCGTTTTCAGATATGCCCGCCTATTACCGAGCCTATCGCCGCTTTGCTGCGATGGTTGATGATCCGGCCATGCAGGTCGCCTTTAAGCTTGAACCCGGGGAATGTTTCATTGTTGATAATACCCGTGTGCTTCACGCTCGCCGCGGGTATAGTGGCGAAGGCTCACGCTGGTTACAAGGTTGCTACCCTGATAAAGATGGCTTGCGATCAACCCTAGCGGCAATGGCAAAACAAAGGGCCGTATCATGACTATAGCTCATTCATCAGAGCCTCAAAAAAGCGAAGAACTGATCACAGCGATCTGCGATATTTTTTCAAGTCATGGCGGTGAAGAATATCTGGGTGAGCCAGTCACCATGGCTGAACATATGTTGCAATCTGCGCATTTCGCGACAGAGGCAGGGGCAAGTGAGACCGCTATCATTGCCGCGTTAATCCATGATATTGGGCATTTTACTTCGGCGCATGGGGCCTTCACCATGCAGGACACCAAAGACCGCTATCATGAAGATGCAGGGGCAGTTTTGCTGACAGGTTCATTCCCCGAAAGTGTGGTGGCGTGTGTAAAGCATCATGTTGCGGCGAAGCGCTATCTTTGTGCTGTGGATGAGGTTTATCATGCCGGATTGTCTGAGGCGTCAAAACATTCGCTGACCTTGCAAGGTGGGCCGATGACCACAGAAGAATGTGACGCTTTTGCCAGTCATCCTCACCTAGAGGAGATTCTCTTGGTTAGACGCTGTGATGATCAGGGTAAGATTGCCGGATTAAAAGTTCCCCCACTTGAACATTACTTGCCCATGATGCGCCGGGTGTTGGCATCGGGTTATCAACAATAAAACCTACTGCTGACCGGCAATCATTTTGTAGCGTTCTTCTAGTGCTTTTTGATTTTTAATACCATCTGGTGAAAGATCAGTGCTGGCAGGAACATCATATTCAAAATGGTGATAATCATCCTTGCCGCGCACCAGAATAGCAGTATCCAAATCATGCTTGGTCTGGCGAACATGGGTGGCAAGATATTGTATATTTACGCCGATACGCCGATCATCACTGTGGTTAGGCATGGACGCGTGCAAAGTCCAGCCATGATGAAATGAAGCTTCACCAGGATTAAGGGGGCATAGTTTAGCCTGGCTTTCGTCTATGCCATGAACCGTCTGGCTTTGAAGCAACACATTATTTTCATCATCACCAACCTCATGCTCTAGACGTCCTTGGGTATGGCTTCCGGGAATCATACGCATACAGCCACTGATCTCATCAGCAACGGATAGCGCCAGCCACATGGACACTTGATCATCGTGGCTTAACCCCCAATAAGTCAGGTCTTGATGCCAGCTGACATGGCTAGGGGAATGTGGCTCTTTGATAATGTAAGTGACATTATAGAGAAGAATATCAGGGCCGATCATCGCCTCAACCAAGTCTAACACATCAGGGCGCGTCGCTAAAGCATAGGGGGACGTCAACATCGTATGCGCCTTAAAGCGGTAATGCAGAGAATGACCAATTTGATGTTCCGCCGTTTCAAGAGCGTTGCGGTGAAACGCGACTTCTTCCGCATCTAAAATGGGAACACCAGAAACATAACCGTCACGCTGATAATCAGAGGCAAAGGCTTTGACAGACATGGGTTATTCTCCTGCTTTTACAGATATGACTTGAGAGATATTTCAGCAAAATATCTGATCGCGCAAGTTCAATTTACACCATTTCAGAAGCAGTTAATGATCAGTGCCAAAAACACCAAGTTTCACACCATAATCAGCGGCAATCATATAATCAGGATCATCATCGCTATCAATCATCAGCTGACCTGATCGGCTTAGCAGGCGGTGACAGTCACGGCTAAGATGGCGCAATTTGATATGCTTATTGGCGGCATAATATTTTCCTGCGACATCCTCAATGGCTTGCAACGCTGACTGATCAACAACACGCGACTTGGCGAAATCAATGATCACATGGTCAGGATCGTCAGCGACGGTGAACAATTCCCGAAATCCAGCTGATGATCCAAAAAACAACGGCCCTTGGATTTCATAGACTAAAGCCCCTTTTTCTTTTACCGATGGGCGTTTTGCGGCGTTAATCCTAGTGGCAGCATTCCACGCATAGACCAGGGCAGACATAATCACACCAACAACGACAGCGATGGCTAAATCTTCAACCACTGTGATCGCTGTGACCACAATCACCACTAGTGCGTCTGAGCGGGGAATCTTCAGCATAGTTCTGATAGAGTTCCATGCAAATGTTCCTATCACAACCATGAACATCACGCCAATAAGAGCAGCGATGGGAATTTGTTCAATTAGGGTCGATGCAAAGAGAATAAAGCTAAGCAAAAATAACGACGCGGTGATGCCAGCGATGCGTGTTCGTCCCCCTGATTTGACATTGATCATAGACTGACCAATCATGGCGCATCCGCCCATTCCGCCAAAAAAACCCGTAACAACATTGGCTGTGCCTTGGGCGAGACATTCTTGTGATGCCCCCCCACGTTGATCAGTAATATCACCGACCAGATTAAGGGTCAGCAGGCTTTCAATCAAACCAATAGCCGCCAGAATAAGAGCATAGGGAAAGATAATGACTAGTGTTTCTAGCGTAAAGGGCACCATAGGGATCGAAAACTCTGGAAAACCACCAGCAAGACTTGCAAGATCACCAATGCGAGGCACATCAATTTCAAACCCGATAACAATAACCGAAACTACACCAATCGCGACTAGTGGGGCGGGAATGATTTTGGTAAAGCGCGGCGTCAGCCAGATCAAAGCCATAGTCAAAGCAATCAGTGCAAGCGTATAATAAAGTAATGTTCCAGAGATCCATTCAGCCTGATCAGGATGAGCGCCATGACCAGATGTCTGAAATTGTTCTATCTGGGAAAGGCCAATAACAATTGCCAATCCATTTACAAAACCTAACATGACGGGATAAGGGATCAGACGGATAAACTTGCCCCAACGCAACACGCCTGCCAGTAGCTCAAGCATGCCCATTAGGATAACTGTAGCAAAGAGATATTCTGCCCCATGCGTGGCGACCAGTGAAACCATAACCACAGCCAGCGCGCCCGTTGCCCCAGAGATCATGCCCGGTCTGCCGCCAATAACCGCAGTAATGATACCAACAATAAAAGCAGCATAAAGACCAACCAGTGGTTCAACCCCTGCCACAAAAGCAAAGGCCACTGCCTCTGGAACCAGTGCCAATGAAACCGTAAGTCCAGCGAGAATATCAACGCTAATTTGGCGCGGAGTAAGGTTTGGCCTTGAGTTCTCTTGGTATGACATACCGATGAGAAACCGGGGAAGCCAGCCTGAAAATAATAATAACATGAAATGCCTTTATCGTGGGGGATTGTACGAGGCTGCAACTTACGGGCTAAAAGGCCGGATTGTCAAATCCGCCGTATGGTCTTAGCAAGGCTAGATAGCGAAAAAAGGATAGCCGCAACACAAACGATCGATGGCCCAGCAGGACTGTCCAGACTGTAAGCGACTTTCAGCCCAAGAACCGCAGATATACCGCCGATGGCTGCCGCTATCATAACCATTTGTTCTGGTGTGCGTGATAAGGGTCTGGCGGCGGCGGCGGGAATAATTAGCATCGCGGCAATCAGCAGAACACCAACAACCTTAATCGCAATGGCGACAGTAATGGCAAGTGTGAGTGTCAAAACAAGCCGTTCGCGTCTGGGATCAAAGCCACTAGCAAAGGCCAATTCTTCACTAAGCGTTGAGTTCAGCAAGCCTGTCCAACGCCAACTGATTAAGCCAATGACCAGAAATGCACCGCCCCATATCACCATGAGATCAGCTTTTGAAACTGCGAGAATATCCCCAAACAGATAACTCATCAGATCAATGCGTATGCCTGACAAAAAGGACACTGCGATCAACCCAAAAGCTAACGCAGAATGCGCCAACACGCCCAGCAAAGTATCCATCGCGTAACCGCGTCCAGCCAGCAGAGTAACAGCTAAAGCCATCACTAATGCTACTGCCATAACCCCAACAAAGAGAGACACTTGCAGGGCTAGCGACAAGGCCACCCCAAGGATTGCTGCGTGGGCGGTAGCATCACCAAAATAAGCCATGCGGCGCCAAACCACAAAACTTCCCAAAGGAGCAGCAGCTAAGGCTACGCCGATCCCTGCGAGCGTGGCGCGTATCATGAAATCATCTAACATTACCCTGCCGCCTTAGTGTTGTTATCAGAAGACGGATGGTCATGATCGTGATGATGATCATGTTCATGCCGGTAAAGTGCAAGCGCTCCTGCTGTTCCGCTGCCAAAAAGGGCGCGATATTCTGGCGCAGCAGAAACATTTTCTGGTGTGCCCTCACAGCAGATATGACCATTCAGGCAAATCACCCGATCCGAGGCGCTCATCACAACATGCAATTCATGACTGATCATCAAAACAGCACAGCCAGTCTGATTTCTGACTTCTTCAATTTGCTGATAAAATGCTGCTGAACCTGGTTGATCAAGGCCTTGTGTCGCCTCATCAAGCAACAGGATTTCAGGATCATTAAGGAGAGCGCGAGCAAGCAAAACCCGTTGCAACTGGCCACCTGATAATTCAGACAGCTGGACATTCATTTGTTTTGCGATCAGTTGTTCGGTTAAATCAGGCATGGCAGCACGGGATTTAATGCCGCCAGTCAGGCGCAAAAACCGCTCAACCGTGATGGGTAAGGTGGGGTCAATATGCAGTTTTTGGGGAATATAGCCAACCCGAAGCCCGCGTTTGCGTGTGATCATTCCTTTACTTGGCGGTATGGCGCCAATCAAAGCGCGCAGCAATGTGGTCTTGCCAGACCCGTTTGGGCCAACGATAGTAATAATCTCACCGGCATCGATGGCTAAAGACACATGATTAAGAACGGTGTTTGCGCCATAACCAACACTGATATTGTTAGCAGAAATTAGACTCATTTCTTAGCCTCATGGGTGCAGGCAGGACAGACCCCCTCAGCCTCAATGGCAGTTTGTTCAATATGAAAACCAACCGCATCGGCGGCATCAATAAATGATCCGCCAATATGGGTAGATTGGGCTTCGGCGACGGACTGGCAAAGCCGACAAATCATAAACGCTGGCGAATGGTTAGCACCAGGATGGGTGCAGGCTATGAAAGCGTTGAGCCGTTCAATTTTATGAGCTAGTCCGTTAGCCACAAGAAACTCAAGCGCCCGATAGGCCACAGGAGGTTGTGAACCAAAGCCAGCCTCACGCAGATGGTCAAGCATCTCATACGCCCCAATCGCTCGGTGTTCTTGCAACAAAATTTCAAGGGTTTTGCGCCGAACAGGGGTAAGCCGCAGGGCTTTTTTCTCGCATAAAGCATCTGCCGCGGAAATTGCCGTGCCAATGCAAAGGGCGTGATCGTGATGTTCAAACCCTATTGGGTTGTCGTCGCGCTTGGCTTTGGGACGGTGACTTATCATATGGAATAATGACTCTTTATTTATAGCTGGTCTTTAATCAAGGTTCATTAGACCTTGATTAATGTTATGTTATCACATATACAATCATTATGTCTAGTGTTGCCTCTTTGCTATATCGTGGCCCCAAAACAATGAGCCATATAAAATCCATCATCGGTCAAACACGTCTCATCGCGTCTTTTATTGTTATGGTTCTGTCTGCCAGTGTTTCCGTTGCAGATACGCCTCGTGTGGCTGTGGATATTGCCCCTGTGCATTCGCTTGTCGCCCGGGTAATGGATGGGGTTGATACGCCAGCGCTCATCATTGCGGCTGGGGCAAGTCCGCATGAATACAGTTTGCGCCCATCAGAGGCGGCGGCATTACAAAAGGCTGATGTCATATTCTGGATAGGGCCAGAGCTAACCCCTTGGCTAGATAAGGCTTTATCGACCCTAGCTCACGATGCTGTTCAGGTTTCCTTTATCAATGCAGAAGGCACAATATTATTACCCTATCGTGAGAGCGCCCTATTTGAACGTCATGATCATGATGATGACCATGCTGACCATGACGACCATGATGACCACGCGGACCATGACGACCATGACGACTATGCGGACCATGACGACCATGATGATCATGCGTACCATGATCAGCACCCTATGGATCCTCACCTATGGCTTTCCCCTGAAAATGGTATTGTTTGGATGAATATGATTGCAGAGGTTCTGGCGGAAGCTGATCCGACAAACGCTGCCACTTATCGTGCGAATGCCGTCGCAGGTCAGAAAGAGTTGATAAATCTTCAGACGAATATCAACACCATTCTCGCTCCGCATCGCGGCAAAAACTTCATCACTTTTCATGATGGGTTTCAATATTTTGAGGATCATTTTAATTTTCCGGCAATGGGCGCCATTGCGCTATCTGATGCTTCTCAACCTGGGCCTGCACGTCTAGCGGCAATTCGGGAACGCATAGCGAACGAATCCATAAGCTGTGTGCTATCCGAACCTCAATATCAGTCAGGGATTATTACTGCGGTCACGGGTGAAATAGAGGTGAACATAGGCGTGGTTGATGCCGTTGGTTATCGCCTAGAGCTAGGCCGTGATCTCTATCCTCAATTGTTGCGCTATCTGGCAGAAGCTTTGGCAGAGTGCCTCGCCTAGCAGTATCGGCAAGACAAAGAATAATTATCAGCTTTCTTCGGTTTACGAATTCGGATAATTGACCTTTATGCAGAAATATCCTACAAACGACCTAAAGTCGAATTTTGAACATTATATAGAAGGAAATTTTATTATGCCAATTCGGAAATTACCAAACAATGTTTTATCTTCAGGTAATGAAGAAATGACTTTGGGTGGGCGAATTCAACAGTCAAGAACACAGGCTGGAATGAGTCTTCAAATGTTGGCTAATTTGTCAGGGGTCAAAGCCTCTACAGTAAAGGCTTGGGAAAACGACAGAAGTGAACCTAGGGTCAATAAATTGGTGGCCATGTCGGGCATTCTAGGGGTCAGCCCTACTTATTTTATCGCCGAGGAAGGTAACGCCGGTAAAGGTGTGTCATCGACCAGAGGGCGGCAAGACAAAATTATCAGTCTTCTCATGGAAGAAGTCAGCCAGTTGAGCGAAGAGCAAAAAGCTGTAAATCAGCGTATCCGAAAAATAGAGGCTTTGATGAAAAGCCTTAAGTGATTTGATCATAGGTTTAAGGGTGGTTTGCCTCATTCCAAAGTTTTAACGAGGCTATATCCTATGCCATATCCCGCCGATTTAGTGATCAACCTAGAAAACCCAATTGATAGGCCAACCATGGCTAAGCGGTTATAAAGATGCTAAAAAAATTTAATTTTTTCTTTAATCTGAACTTTTACTGTGTAAGGGTAATGATAACGATAGTGATGCTTCGTGCAAAACTAACAATGATAAAAAGTATTTATGGAGGGTAATATGAAAAAGTTAATTTCAGCAGCAACGCTAGGTCTTGGCCTTGTAGCGGTGCAAACGGGACCAGTTTTGGCCGCGGATGTGGTCATTGGTGTTCCAAACTGGCCATCAGTTTTGGTTACAGGCCATGTGCTTAAAGTAGCCTTAGAAGACAATCTTGGCCTTGAGGTGGAATTGCAGAACGGCACCAATCCTGTTGTTTTTGAAGGAATGGATGCAGGATCAATGCATGTTCATCCTGAAGTATGGTTGCCTAATCAAACGAACCTGCACAACACCTTCGTTAAAGATAAGAAAACCGTTAAGATGAACCCTAACGGCGTTGCTGGTGATCAGGCAATGTGCGTAACCAAAGGCACTGCTGAGAGAACAGGCATTGTGAACTTATCTGAGCTATCTGATCCGGATATGGCAAAGAACTTTGACAGTGATGGTGATGGCAGAGGCGAGATTTGGATTGGCGCTGCTGGCTGGGCTTCAACTAATGTGGAAAAGATCCGGGCGAAGTCCTATGGCTATAGCGAAACCATGAAGTTAAAGGAAATGGACGAATCTCTGGCGCTTGCCGAAGTAGATGCGGCTGTGACTGGAAATGATAACATTGTGTTCTTCTGCTATACCCCACACCATATGTTTGCACTGCATGAGTTGGTCATTCTGAAAGAGCCAGCACATGATCCGTCTAAGTGGAATGTAAAGCAGCCTACGGAAGGTGCTGATTGGCTTGAAGTATCAGAAGCACCAGTGGCTTGGGACACAGCTTATCTGCATATTCATTATGCAACAGAACTCGAAGCTAGCCACCCTCAAGCGGCAAGATTGCTTGGTAGTGCAAAGTTCGATACGGACACGATTTCCCAGATGACCTATGCGGTTGTTGTTGAGAAGCGTGATCCAGCGGAATTTGCCAAAGAATGGGTTGCTAATAATGGCGACACGGTTGACAGCTGGTTGAATTAAACTCTGTCACTAAAACATTAGGGCAGCGCCAATTTAACCTGTGGCGCTGCTCATTTTAAGCGGCATGAATATAATAACAAACATCGGCTAATTATGAAAAAATCAAACGAAAACGATGTCATTATTCTGGAGCATGTCTGGAAAATTTTCGGTGAAGATTCCCAGCTTGCCATGCAGGCGATCAAAGACCGTGGCATTTCAAAAAATGATGTGCTGAAAGAGTTTAACTGTGTGGTCGGGATCGCAGATTGTTCATTTTCGGTAAAACGAGGTGAAGTGTTCTGTATTATGGGGCTATCGGGTTCTGGTAAGTCAACATTAGTGCGACATTTGAACCGCCTGATTGAGCCAACAGCAGGGCAAATAAACGTTCTTGGCCGTGATATCCTAAGCTTAAATGACGCAGAATTACGCGCGATTCGTGCCAAAGAAATTGGCATGGTTTTTCAGCATATGGCCTTGCTTCCGCATCGTACCGTCAGGGATAACGTGGCCTTTCCGCTTCAAATCCGTGGCGCATCGAAAGCAACCCGTTGGGAGACCTCACAAAAATGTTTGCAAATGGTGGATCTAGAAGGATACGAAGATCGCCTTCCTAATGAATTGTCAGGCGGCATGCAGCAACGTGTAGGGCTAGCCCGTGCGCTGGCGTCTGATCCCGAAGTCTTGCTGATGGATGAACCCTTTTCCGCCCTTGATCCATTAATCCGAAGACAACTACAAGATCAGTTTATGCAGCTCTCACAGCAGTTGCAAAAGACCACAGTCTTTATTACCCATGATTTGGATGAGGCCATTCGCATTGGTGATCGCATCGCCATTATGAAAGATGGGCGCATCGTACAAATTGGGACGCCTGAAGAAATTGTGACCAAACCGGTTGATGATTATGTGCGTGATTTTGTAGACGGAATCTCAAAACTTAAATTGGTTTATGCACATTCAATTATGGTGCCTCTTGATAAGTTTAAGCCACCACGCGGGCAAAAATTAGATAAAGCTCCGCGCGCTAACCATGGTGCTAGTCTTGATGAATTGATCGACATCTCTGTTAGCTCTGATAAGCCTGTCATCATTCAAGATGACAAGGGCAAAGACATCGGGGTCGTTGATAAGCCAACCTTGCTGAAAGGGATTCAGGGAGGAAAAGCATGAAGAACGATATTGAAAAAAATGAATTAGCAGCCTCAATTGATAGGTTTGCCGTTTCCAATATTAGCTATTATCGGCGTGAGTTTGAAAAAATTCAGAAATCAGAAAAACTGGCGCTGACGTGGAATAGCATGGCCGCTATCTTTGGCCCGTTATGGGGTGCTATTCGTGGGTTATGGGGCTTTTTCTGGATTTTTCTAGTTCTAGAAATGTTTGCCTTTGTTCAGATTGGACGCGGCTTATGGGGCGAGTTAGGGGCAGATAAGATTGAACGCTATGAACGGCTTTTGGCAAATATTGCTAAGCGAGAACTGCAAGCGGCAGATTTGATCGCTGCAGGTGATACCGCCGCTGCTGCTGATAAACTTAATATTGCTAACAATCTCAAAAAAGCCGCTGAATCCACATTGATCGAAGCCAACGCCGCCGCACAACAGGCGTTGAGTGTCCTTGTTTTTGGGCTAGTATTTTTTGCTGTGATCAAATTGCTCGAAGGTTTCTACGCCAACTATGCTTATGAAAAGCAATATCTACGTTGGCGGTCTAACCCAAAAATCCAAGAAGGTTTAAGCAAGGCCAATGCCCTATGGGGTGTTCTTTTAATTATTTGTATTCTTCCCCTGACCCTGCTTCGTTACACGGTCACCAAGGCGGATGATTTGCTGTCATCCCTGACAGGCGGGGTTGTAGGAAAGACAATAACGATTAGTGAGTTTCCTGTTAATCGCGAATATTTTTCAATCTTAGCGGCGTGGGGTGATCAAGGGTTTGACTGGTTAGCGTCGCGTTTTGGTAATGTGTTTGATGGAATTACTTATGCTATCCGCATGGTGTTGGATTGGATAGAAGTCTTGCTCATTGGAACGCCATGGCCTGTTGTGATGATAGTCATTGTTGTTGCCGCGTTACGGCTTGCCGGCATTCGCGTTGCTATATTTACTGCCGCTTCACTTGCGTATTTATCCATGATGGGGCTGTGGGAAATATCGATGATAACGGTTGCTTTGATCGGAACAGGCGCATTTCTTTGTGTGCTCTTTGGAATACCTTTGGGTATTTGGTTTGGGAAAAGCGAGCGTGCTTATCGCACGGCTGAACCTGTCCTTGATTTTATGCAAACCATGCCGGCATTTGTATATTTGATCCCGATTATTGCGTTCTTTGGAACAGGCAAACCGCCAGGGGTTCTGGCAACATTGATTTTTGCAATGCCGCCAGTGATCCGCTTAACTGCGCTGGGCATTCGCGGTGTTCCAGAAGCCACAAAAGAAGCTGCCGTTGCTTTTGGATGTTCGCGCAGACAGTTGATGACGAATGTTGAGATACCCCTTGCCATGCCATCCATCATGACAGGCATCAATCAGACCATTTTGATGAGCCTGTCAATGGTTGTGATCGCGTCATTGATTGGTGCAGATGGGTTGGGGGCTTTAATTTTAGAATCCCTTCAATACGCCGCAAAAGGACAAGGTTTGCTGGGTGGTTTGGCGATACTAGTTTGTGCTATGGTGATCGACAGGATTGCGCAAGGGGCTTATCGTAAAAAATAGCCCCATAAAGAAATGGTTTAGGTGAAATGGCAGGTGAAGACCCGAAACCTAATGGCAACAGTTTTGCGAGCAGATGGAATCATGCTCCGGAAGTGCCTATTAAGGTCTCACCTATATTTTTATGGCCGCTTGATCCTGTCGGCATATGCCGCTGGATGTTATCACAGTGGCTGATTGTCACCGAACGTTCTGTTCTGATTCTGGTGGCGTTAATCTCATGGTATATGTTTCAGCCCTCATTAGAGGTGATGGCAACGCTATCCTTTGATTGGGTAGTGTGGCTTTACCTTCGCAACATGGTGTTGATGATATTGGTTGCTGGATGTTTGCATCTATTTTTTTATTCTTTGCAAAAACAGGATCAGACACTGCGCTATGACAATCGTGAGCTAAAAGCCTTACAAAAGAACTTCCTGTTTAAAAATCAGGTGCATGACAATATGTTCTGGTCACTTGCCAGTGGGGTAACGATCTGGACACTTTATGAAGTGCTAATGTTTTGGGCGATGGCAAACGGTTATGCGCCTGTGCTGTTATGGGCTGATCATCCCATTTGGTTTGTGGTGATGATATTGCTAACACCGATCTGGATTTCCTTTCATTTTTATTGGGTGCACCGGTGGTTGCATTGGCCGCCGCTTTATCGTCTCGCCCATGCCCTGCATCATAAAAATACCAATGTTGGGCCATGGTCGGGTCTATCCATGCATCCGGTTGAACACATCCTTTTCTTTTCTTCCATTCTTGTTCATTTCATTATCCCATCTAGCCCGTTTCATATTTTGTTTCATATGCAGCATCAGTCGCTGACGGCAGCGACATCACATACCGGATATGAGGCTATGCTGATCAAAGACAAAAAATATCTTGCCTTGGGGACATTTCACCACCAAATGCATCATCGTTATTTTGATTGCAATTATGGCAATTTGGAAATGCCTTGGGATAAATGGTTTGGGTCGTTTCATGATGGTACTGATGCATCACATGACGCCTTTCGGGAACGCAAGAAAACATTGCTTAAGAGGGGGTAAGCCATGGCAAAAAAACACGATGAAAGCATGATGAATAACTTATATTGGTGGGGCATCCCGACCATGTTTCGCTGCCCTCATGTTGAGGTAGAAAACGCGGATATCGCTTTGGTTGGTGTGCCACATTCCACAGGGAATGGAACCACGGAACGCGACCAGCATCTTGGTCCACGGGCTATCAGAAATGTGTCAGCCCTGCAACGCCGTGTTCATGGTGAGTTTCGCATTGATCCATGGGAAAAAGCGCGTGTTGTTGATGTCGGTGATGTGCCGTTTCCGCGTGCTAATGATAATGAGGACTGCATTGAGCAAATTACCGCCTTCTATCAGAATATTGATGCTGCTGGGGCTAAACCTGTTTCTATTGGCGGTGATCATTCCATCACTGGTGGTATTATTCAGGCCCTGGGCAAGGGCAATTTGACCAAAGGTGAAGAGATCTGTTTTCTGCATCTTGATGCGCATACTGATGTGTTCACAACGGTTGATCATTTTCTAGGGGCAAAAAAATCTGCTGCTCATTGGGGGGCCTATCTTGTGGATCAAGGGTTAGTTGACCCGACACATTCCATGCAAATTGGATTGCGCGGCCATCCACGAACACTCGATTGGCTTCAGCCGTCTTATGATTATGGGTATAATGTTGTTACCATGGCAGAATACCGAAGCCGAGGGGCGGCAGAGGTTATTGCCCAAATTAAAGAAACACTTGATGGACGGCCAGTTTATATCACCTTTGATCTGGATTGCCTGGATCCCACGGTTGCGCCAGCTGTATCAAATATTGAACCGGGCGTAACAGGGTTTTCTATGGATGAGGCAGTTGCGCTAATCCGATCCGTTCGGGGCATGAATATCATTGGCGGTGATGTTGTCTGTATCATGCCTACCAAAGATCATCCTAATCAGATTACGGCAATGTCTGCGACGGCTATTATGTTTGAAATGATCAGCATGATTGCAGAAACCATAGGTTGATTATTTCAGGTTAAGATGGATGGGAAATAAATCCCTAATCTTTTGGTCGATCTCAGGCAAAATGTATGTGGGATGATAATTTTCCAAAATCGTTTTTGCCTGTTGATTGGCCCGTTGCCAGATATCAGGTCTTCCTTGCTCTGACCATGTAATTGGCGGATTCCGATCAGATAATTTCGGATAGATGTAATCGCGTTCCATCGCGGCGAGGGTGGTATCATGCCCCAGAAAATGTCCATCTTCGGTGATGGCGTCTTCAATGGCTTTGAGGCTCATGGTCTCGTCGTTAATTTCAATGCCACGCATCATTCTGTAAATCGCGCTGTGCATATCATTATCAATCAAAAAAGCCTCAAAGGACGCCCCAAGCAAAGACGCCATCATCCCTGAACTCTCATAAATCAGATTGCCTCCTGCCAGCCCTGCGGCTAACGCGGTCAGTGCCTTTTCTTCACCAGCTTGCGCATCGATAGCCTTGGCGTCAGTCATTGACGAGGCTACACCCGATGGCAGACCTAATGCATTGCTAATCTGGGCAGAGGCGGCGTTTAGCAAGGCGGTTTCGCCGCCGCCACCACTAAAAGCGCCAGTTCGCAAATCAATAACAAGTGGCCAGTTTGAAAAGACCATGGGATATCCAGGTTTAATCACATTGACCATTATCAGGCTGGCTAGGGTTTCGGCGAGAGATTGGACAAGAAAGCCGGCCAATGTCGCAGGTGCCGTAGCCCCAGATTGCGCAGCGGTGATACATGAAAGCGGAAAGTTATGCGCCATACAAGCAAAGGTAACATCCACAGCATCTTCACCAAACCGCAGTGGCGAAATTACTGGACTAATATGGGTTTTGACAAATGGCCGCTTAGCAAACTGACCATCACCGCCAGCAGCAAGATCAAGCATAGCAACAATAGGTTCAACATGTTCAGCCAACGTAAAGGCCGTTGCCACCGGTTTAGTGGTTCCCCTTAGCAAGGCATAAACAGTGTTCACATCCAGATCAAAAGGGTTTTCTATATCGGTTGCAATACAGCAACGTGTGAACCAGCTCACATTTGGCAATTGATCTTGAAGGCGAGTGAAATCATATAAATCCTCTAAGGTAGAGGGTCGATAATCGCCGCTATTAAGGTCAAGGGTTTGAACAGCAGCACCACCAGTTCCAAAATGAACCGCTTTACCGCCAACTTCTATTGACCTCTCTGGGTCACGGCCATGAAGGGTAAATTGTTTTGCTGCTACGCTGATACAATGCTCAACCAATTGCCGTGGAAATACCATTCGGCCATCATCTCGCCAAGTTGCCCCATGGGCTAAAAATAATTCTGCCAGTGGCTTGGGCACCTCAGACATTCCAAACTGACCAAGCAGCCGGATAGCGGCGTCAATGATTTGCGCGACTTCATTATCCTTTAGTGGTTTATACATTCCGCCAGCAACACCTGACGGGGCCGGATTAGGAATAGCATCTGATGCGGCTCTATGCTGATGACGCCCATGGCGGCCACCACTGCGTTG
>Ga0255756_1002010_pt1 | contig 22280 bp, 19 predicted proteins | sample 011ome_20_FD_179956 | JGI IMG/M metagenome (GOLD analysis project Ga0255756, IMG submission 179956) | Coastal salt marsh microbial communities from the Groves Creek Marsh, Skidaway Island, Georgia - 011509CT metaG (version 2) | ecosystem: Environmental > Aquatic > Marine > Intertidal zone > Salt...
TTTTACATTCCTTGCCGATGATCACCGCCAATTCAGCCTCATAATCCAGCGTTTCAGAAACTTTTGGAGCAATGATCGGCTGATTGGCAGCGACCAGCGATGTTGCGCTACGCATGAAAATAGCTGGAAACGGCTGTTTATCAAATGGCCCCTCGGCCACATGATCCATGTAATTGAGACCAAGACACAGAATCTTGCCCGGATTTGCAACTGGCAGGGCGAATTTCAAATCGGCCATTTGATGATGCACTGCGTCACCGGCGCCGGCCATAATTGCCGTAATCTCATCGAGCTGACCTGCCTTGATAACCGCGCCAAGATCACGCGGTGCCAACGGGTCGACGAGCGACAGATCGACAACGCCCCGATCAGTGATAACACCAATATGCGGTCCATCCGCCTTTTCAAATGCAACTAACCGCATAACGGCTCTCCTCTATCTATCAAATTTTCGATGATTGTTATTTAACGCCGCCAAAAACCGGAACCCTATGCTCCGGAAACGCCTGCCCCGTATATGTCTGCCCCTGAAACGCCTGATCCTAACTGCCAACTTTCATTGGTGCTGTCATGCCGCGCAAACAGGCAATCACGCTCAACGCGGTAATCTTGCCAGTGCCCGGATTACTCTCGGACTGCACATTCTGGATCTGCAGGGTGAATTTTGCGCTATCGGCATCAACCTCAATCGAATGGGTGTTACGGTCAAGATGCGGATCAGCCCAAACTTCAAGCTGGGTTGCATCGGCGCCAATACCGGCCAACCCCAAAGCCGCCGCCACATTGACATTGGCTGGAAAGGCCTTAGCGCCTTCGCGGGCACTGCCTTCAAATACCCGAATAGCGCCATTTAAACGATCAAGGCTGATATTATTATCAATGATGTGAGGCGCATCCCGCAGCGCATTGGGTGGTTTGCGGGTAATCATCCGTACCGAGTGGATTGTGCCCTCGGCGGCGGCGCGCACCGCGTCGAGGCCAAGCAGCGCACCAGTCGCCAGAATCAGCCGGCCACCATTCTGGCGTGCTACATCTTCGATATCTTCATTGGCAAGAATACCGGCGCCACTGACCGTTACAAGTATTCGTCCACGGGACAGCGTGGCCATCGCAAGTTCGCGAAACACCGCCTTTGGCGCACAATCAACAATTATGTCACAGCGCTCGGCCACCTCGTCGATTGTCAAAAGATCAACCTGTTCTGAGAGCTTTGCAATGCTGGCAATTGCCTTGTCTCGACGCCCCGAGGCGATCGCCGCCAACCTCATGCCGCCGATCCCATCATCAAGCGCTTTAGCAACCACATTGCCAATGGTTCCAAGGCCAATAATTCCTACTGATAGCATATTTTTCCCGGCCCAATCTGCCCAGTTTTTTCCGCCGAAGTTCACTATAAAATCCGAAAATTATATTGACTCGGCAGGTCGAACCTTTGCAACCTAAATTACGAAAAGATAATCGATTGTGGCACCTATTTTTTTTGCCGCCGCGTAACGCAAACCATATGTAGAAAATGACAGGGAGTAATTTTCAAATGCTAAAATCAAGACTTTCAATTCTCGGCGCTGCAGCTGCCAGCCTAATGTTGGCCTCATCCGTTGCACAGGCCGGATCCCATTCGGTTCCAAAACTGCCTTGTGATACTGCGCAGCTGATCGTTCCATGGAAAGCAGGTGGTGGCACACAGGTTCTTTACGCATTGGTTGAAAAAACCATTAGCGAGATGGATACGCCCTACAATCTGAAAGTTATTACCGTACCGGGTCAGGGTGGCAACAAAGGCGCCAAGCAGGCTGCCAAGGCCGCGCCGGATGGCTGCACCTTGTTTGCGATCCACCAATCAGCCATTACCAGCTTTTTGAATGGCCGGATTGATTTCCACTATAATGGCTTTGACACAGTTGCCAATGTCACCGTGACACCTGACATCATTGGCGCCTCTGCTGATGCACCTTTTAATACCATCCAGGAAATGGCCGCCTATGCCAAAGCTAATCCTGGCAAGGTATCAGCTGGCGCAACCTTTGGCTCAACCTCACATTTTATCTGGCTGCTGCTGGAAAAGAAAATGGGCATCAAGCTGAATCTGGTACCTTATGATGGCACTGCCGAGCGGATGAATGCGTTGCTGTCAGGTGCAATTACCCTTGGCGCGGTTAATGTGGCGTCAGGCAAGAAGCATCTTCAGGCTGGCACAATTAAGCCATTGGCGATCGCCGCTGATAGCCGTGACAAGCAAATCCCTGACGTTCCGACCTTGATGGAAGCTGGTTTTGACATGACCTTTGCCCTTGAGCGCGGCATCGTCGCCCCAAAAGGAACCCCACGTGAAGTGATTGATATGTGGGCAGGCATCATTAAGCAGGCGGTTGATAACCCATCACTGCAAGCCGCGATGGACGCCAAAGGCACTGGCCTTCGCTTCCAAGGACCTGATGAGTTCCGTGCTTATGCTGACAAGATCTACAGCGATTACGAAGCCGTTGCCATCGAGATTGGTATGTATAAAAAATAATCGGGTCACTTGCTGCGGCACATGACTTGACTGACCCAAATTTTAGCTGGCGGCCGCGTGCTGCCAGCTTCTGTTCATCGTAACATTATTCAACAGCGCGGTCTTAATATGTCACTAAATCGGGATAGCTTGGTTGCATTATGCCTCATTATGGTGAGTGGCGGACTCATGCTTGCCAGCTTTGAAATTCGCGAACCTGACTATGGCGTTTTGTCACCTGCAGCCTGGCCGCGTCTTATCATCATTATTCTTGGTGCATTAAGTGTGATTTACCTGTTGCAATCGATCGGCATGCCAAAGCAAGATCAAGAGGTTGCGCCAAGAAAGACCATTGGCGAATTTATTTTATATTGGCGAAATGTCATCGCTGTTTTCACAATTTTTGGACTTTACCTATCCGCCCTGCCTTATCTGGGGATGCTGATTGGCAATATTCTATTTAGCTTTATCCTAATGACCGTGCTGGGTGGCTGGAATGCGGTTTTAATGCACTTAATGGTGGCGTTCGGGGCGTCTGGCGGTATGTGGCTTTTATTCACCTACGTGTTGGAAGTGTTTCTACCACGCGGATCTTTGACAGGGTTGTAAACGTCAGATGGACATTTTTCTTGAAGCACTTCTAAACATTATTGACCCAGTAACACTGATTTACATGGTTATCGGTGTTGGCGCGGGGTTAATGGCTGGCTCAATTCCGGGCTTTACCATTGCAATGGCGATTGTCCTGACGCTGCCCTTCACTTTTTCAATGCCGCCCGCACAAGGGCTTGCAACAATGATTTCGGTGCTGGTTGGCGGTCTTTCTGGCGGCCTTATGTCCGGTATCCTAACCGGGATTCCAGGAACACCATCGTCCGTTGCGACAACTTTTGACGGGTTTCCGATGGCGCGCAATGGTGAGCCCGGGCTTGCCCTTGGCATTGGCGTTTGGTCATCATTTTGTGGTGGCATTATCTCCGCCGCTCTATTGGTGCTGTTCGCCCCTCAACTGGCGATGGTCGGCTTGGAATTCCAGCCTTGGGATTTCTTCATGCTGGTTATGTTTGCCTTAACTGTGACAGCGTCACTTGCTGGCGAGCATTTGGTTAAGGGTTTGATTGCAGGTGCTGCAGGTTTATTTATCCGTACAGTTGGCGAGGATGAAGCGGTTGGTGTTGGCCGTTTTGATTTTGGCTCTGACTATCTTTTGACCGGTTTTGACTTTATTGCAGTCCTCATCGGCCTGTTTGCCTTTTCCCAACTGCTATCTGATTTGCGTAATCCGGTAACGGCACGAAATGCCCTTAGTGACCGCAAGCAGGTTAAGGTTAAAATCGAACATCGCCGCGCAATCGGTATTTTGCTGAAAAACTGGGTGGTCGTAATTCGCTCGGCACTGATCGGAATGTTTACCGGAATTCTTCCCGGTGCTGGCGGGTCGATCGCGAATATCCTCGCCTATGATCAGGCGAAAAAAGCTGCCAAGGATGACGCCAATTTCGGCAAGGGTGATCCTCGCGGTATCATTGCACCAGAAACATCAAATAATGCTGTCGAGGGCGGTGCCCTGACCCCTCTTATGGCGCTTGGTATCCCCGGTGATATCACTGCGGCGATTATGCTTGGGGCATTGCTCATGCATGATATCGTGCCGGGCCCGACCTTTATTAAAGATGAGCCGGCACTCGCCTATTCAATTTACATCGCGTTTTTCCTGGCAAGCTTCATCATGATTGGAATGCAGTCAGGTGTTCTTCGCGTTTTTGTTCTGGTCACACGGATTAAAACCTATGTGCTGGCAACTGTTATTCTGGCCTTTGCGACGATCGGTGTCTTTGCCTTACATAATTCAATCGAAGATATCTGGACATTATTCTTCTTCGGTATTCTGGGTTTCGTCATGCGCCAGTTCGGGTTCCCATTGGCACCAATGATCCTTGGGGTTGTTCTTGGCAATATCGCCGAATTGAATTTGGCCCGAGCCTTGGCAATTGATGCCGACCCGATGCTGTTCTTTGTGCGGCCTTGGTCATTATTCTTTGCCATTGTTGCGGTGTTCTCGATGATTTTCCCGGTCTATCAAAAACATCGTGATACAGGCTCACTGCTTGAACGTTTCTTTTCGCCCTTGGTGCTATTCAGCCTATCACTGCCGCTATTCATGATGGGCGGGTTTTTGCGGACCACGCTGGCGGTAGCAGCAATTGCGATGAGTGGCTTTATCCTCTGGCGCCGGTTCGGCAGCAAATCAAAAGCCTAAACGCCAGCCCTTTATGGGGTGCGGTGCTGGCCTGCGCGATCACCGGCTCATTTGCCGATGCACGTCAACATAGCGGGGGTTAATCGCGGCTAGTTCGAGACAAATAGCTGGCCCGCCGCTAATTTGCGTGCGGTCCGCACCAGCCCGGCCGATTTCAATTCAAGCCCGCTGTCAGCAATGCCATAATCGACAACCACATCAATCGTTCCCGACGGATGCTCAATGGTAACGATTGCAGGGCTAGCGCTTGGCCGCGTCAACAACCCATCGGCAATACTGCCAGGAGTGATGGCACAAGATGCCAGGCATTGCGCGCCGGTTACCGCCATTGTCGGATGCGCTTGCCACGGCATGAAATAACGTGCGGCAATCGTGCCGCCAGCCTTTGCCGGCGCGAAAACCGCAAATTTAGGCGTGACCGATTTACCCACATCCCCCATGCCCATTGCCGTACCGGCAGCAAGCCGGACAGTTTCCATTTTTGCCATGAAGTCTTTATTGGCTTCGAGTTCCTGAACAGTCTCATACCCAGAAAGCCCAAACGCATCGGCGCGGGCGCAAACGGTTGGCATCGCCACATCCATACAAGTGACCTCAACCCCCTCAAACTGATCACGCAGATTTCCGGTGGGTAACAGTTTTCCTGTGACCGCGCCAACAACGCCCATAAATTGCAGATCAATCCTTGCCGCCGTCCCGGGCACACCATCAATCGCGGTATCGCCGTCATAGCGCACAATACCGCCGGGTGTTTGCACCTTTGCCACCACCAGCGCGCCCGTATTCACCAGCCTGATCCGCACCTCTGTTACCGGATCAACCGCCGGCATCAATCCCATTTCAATTGCCGCCGGCCCAACACCAGATAGGATGTTGCCGCAGGTTGGCTTGAAATCAACCAATTGATCCGTTACCGAAACCTGCGCAAAGAAATAATCAATATCGGCGGCGTCATCAGCAGATTGCGACAGCATCGCAACCTTGTTCGTTACCGCGTTACCGCCACCAATACCATCAATGTTCAAAGGGTGGCCTGCACCAACCGCCTTTAGCAGGATTGCGGCAATCGCATCCCGATCTGACGGCAAATCAGCAGCGTTAAAATAAGGGCCACGCGAGGTGCCACCACGCATAAATAAAAACGGAATTTCACGCTGAGACATTTAAGGGTTCCTCGATCTTATCCGACAAAAATCTAATTTCACCGTTGGTGTATACGCCATAATATATACAGGACAAAATTTCTGTATAGACTGAATAAGGCTAGCACAAGCCGTTGCAGCATCATTGATAAATCAAAAGGGTGGACGAATATGAGCAATCGAGGGATTGGGTTTATCGGCCTCGGCCAAATGGGCCTTGGCATGGCAAATAATCTTGGTCGGATCAGCACCCCGTTTTATGCTTATGACGCCTTAGACACTGCCACCGAACGGCTGGATGGCGACAATACGATCATCGCCGATTCGATCACGTCTTTGGCGGAAAATTGTCATCTGATATTTTTATGCCTGCCGTCCGCCAAAGATGTGAATGAGGTCATTTTTGGCGCTGGCGGCATTGCCGAAACTGCGCTTGACGGTCTTGCCATCATTGACACTTCGACCATTGACCGGATCGAGGCCATCGCCATCCATGACAAGCTGGCAAGTCGCGGCATTGCCTATGCTGACTGTCCGATTTCTGGCCTGCCCTTTCGCGCCACTGATGGCACATTGACGCTGATGTTTGGCGGCAGCAAATCCCTATTTGATCAGGTTAAACCACAGCTTGATGCGATGGGCGAGTTTATCGTCTATTGCGGCGATAGTGGCGCCGGCCAAATGATGAAAGCGGTCAATAACATAATCTATGACATTAATATTGTCGCGCTGTGCGAGGTGTTGCCACTCGCGGTTGCTGGCGGCCTGTCGACCGAGGCATTGACCAAGGTTGTGACCACAGCCAGCGCCCGCAGCTTTGCCGGCGATCACTTTGTGCCGCGAATGCTTGCGCGCCAGTTCGACAATGATTTCCCGATGGAAGACGCGTATAAGGATATTTTGAACGTCCAGCGAATTGCGATTGAAAAACGCGCCATGACACCGTTGGTCAACGCCATGACAAGCAGCTATCAAAATGCCATTGCCGCCGGTTTTGGCCGCGAGCCCAAAAGCGCAATCATCAAGGTTTATGAAAAGGCACTTGGCATCGAATTTAGCGACAAATAAGCTGGCAAAACCTATTCGTTGTGATCTTTTAAGCATAACGGTTGCTCATGTGATTTTTTCATAGTAGATGTAGGCATTCACCGCTAGGGATAATCATGCCAATCTATTCAGAATCTTTCACCGCTGCCTTTCATTTATTGGCAAGTTCAGACAATGATCTGATGGAGATTCTGGCGCTCTCAATTAATGTCAGCCTTGCATCTCTGGCGCTATCCTGTTTGATCGGCCTGCCACTTGGGGCCATTCTGGCCATTCGCCAATTTCCCATGCGCGATTTTCTTGTGGGGGTTTTCAATGCAATGATGGGGCTGCCGCCAGTTGTTGTCGGCCTGTTGGTTTATTTGCACCTATCAAGGTCTGGGCCATTTGGCTGGCTGGGGCTACTTTATACGCCAGAGGCGATGGTGATCGCCCAGATGATATTGATCACACCGATCATTGTCGCGCTATCCTGTCAGGTTCTTGAGGATCTGCACGAAGATTATAAGGATTTTTTTGACAGTCTTGTGGTGCCAAGGCGAACCGCCCTTCTGGCCTATATTATCGACGCGCGCTATTCGCTTTTGACGGTTATTCTTGCCGGTTTTGGCCGGGCTGTGTCAGAAGTGGGCGCGGTGATTATTGTCGGTGGTAATATTGATCACCTGACGCGGGTCATGACAACGGCGATTGCGCTAGAGACCTCAAAGGGCGAGCTCGCGCTGGCGTTGGCACTTGGGTTTATTTTGCTGGCGATATCACTTGCAGTGAATTTTCTGGTGCAGTGGTTAAAGGCCTCGGCAAAGCGGCGCGCCTATGTCTAAGCAAACCGTGGCAAAACATTCACGCGTCATGCCGATCAAGGTTCAGAACATCACCCTGACGCTCAACGATCGCACGCTGATTGATGATCTGTCCTGCACAATCACATCTGGCGGGATCAGTATTATCATGGGGCCAAATGGCGCGGGAAAAAGTCTTTTCATGCGCTGTCTGCATGGCCTTGCAATCCCTGATAACGGCGCAATCCTATATGCTGATGAGCCGCTTAGCCCGGCGATCAGAAAGCTGCAGTCGCTTGTTTTTCAAACACCAACCATCCTGCGACGGACAGTTTTGGCAAATCTGCTGTTTGTCGCGCGCCAACGCGGCATTGATGACCCCGAGATATCACGTGAATATCTGCGCCAACTTAGGCTTGACCATCTTTTGCACCATCCGGCGCGATTGTTATCTGGCGGCGAAAAACAGCGTCTTGCACTGGCCCGGGCGTTGATCACCAAGCCCGCTATATTATTTCTGGATGAGGCAACATCAAACCTTGATCCCGCCTCGATCGAAACCATCGAGACCAATTTACAAAAGGTCAGCAAGCAAGGCACAAAAATCATTCTGGTAACGCATGATATCGGGCAGGCCAAACGACTTGCCGATGATGTGTTGTTCCTGCATCACGGAAAATTGGCTGAACATAGCGCGGCAGGATCATTCTTTGAAAATCCGAAATCAGCTGCCGCCAAGGCCTATCTGGCCGGCAAACTAGTTCTATGATTATCAACCCGTCAGCAAAGGCTAAGGACATAAAATGAAGACTTTAAGTTTACTGGCAATTCGAAGTTCACTGGCAATTAGCGCACTCTTTGCAGCCAGTTCGGCAATGGCCGATATGTCAATCCTTGTGCAGTCCACCACATCGACAAAAAATTCAGGCCTTTATGATTATCTCCTACCGATGATCAAGTCTGATACCGGTATTACCGTTAATGTTGTTGCGGTTGGCACCGGTGCGGCAATAAAAAATGCGATGAATTGCGATGGTGATGTCTTGCTTGTTCATAGCCGCCAGCGTGAGGACAAGTTTGTTGCCGATGGTTATGCGCGGCAGCGTTATGACATTATGTATAATGATTTTGTGATTATTGGCCCCGCAGCTGATCCGGCTGGCATTGCCGGCAGCAAGAATATCGCCAGCGCGATGGCAAAAATTGCCACTTCCAAGTCAATATTTGCGTCACGGGGCGATGATTCGGGCACTCATGGCAAGGAAAAATCCTTGTGGAAAGTGGCCAATATTGATCAAACCGCCGGATCGGGCGACTGGTATCGTGAAACGGGCTCGGGTATGGGAGCAACGTTGAATGCCGCAGTTGGAATGGGCGCCTATTCATTGAGTGACCGAGCCTCATGGAGCGCGCATGGCAACAAGGGCGATTTTAAAATCATGGTTGAAGGCGATGACCAATTATTTAACCCCTATGGGGCGATGCTGGTTAGTGCGGAAAAATGCCCAACCGTCAAATCTAAAGAGGGTCAGGCATTTATTGATTGGCTGATTTCCAAAAAAGGACAGAGTGCGATTGCGGCGTTCCGTGTGAATGGTAAACAGTTATTCTTTCCAAACGCTGACTAGAGCTTTTCAGCCGGTTACGGCACCAGCAAAACCTTGCCAATATGTTCACTTGACTCCATAAGGCGATGTGCTGCTGCTGCCTCACTAAAGGGAAATACCGCATAAGTTTCAGGCATAATGGTGCGATCCTCAAACAACGGCCAGACATTCGCCTCCAGTGATCGGCAAATAGCAGATTTCTCGGCAATTGACCGTGGCCTTAATCGTGCGCCGGTAATGGTAAGATGCTTGCTATGGACATGGCCAAAATCAACTTCTGCAATTTTTCCCCCACGCAAATTGATGATCATCAACCGTCCGCCATGGGCAAGCAGCGCAACCTCTCGTGGCAGATAATCACCGCCGATAATATCGATAATCACATCGACACCGCGGCCATTCGTCAATTCAAGCGCGACATCGTGAAAATCATCAACTGTATAATTAATCGCAGCATCTGCACCAAAGCGACGAATCGCGTCACATTTTGCCGCAGTGCGCGCTGTGGCAAAAACAGACGCACCAAATGCCTTGGCAATCTTGATCGCGGCAAAGCCAATACCGCTGGTACCGCCCTGAACAAGAACAGTCTCACCGGCCTGTAACCGGCAGCGATCCATCATATTTGTCCATACAGTGCAGAAAACTTCAGGCAGGCCAGCCGCATCTACCACCGACACACCGGCCGGAACGCGCATACATTGGCCCTCGGGCGCAACCGCATATTCAGCATAGCCCCCTCCGATTAACAGCGCGCAGACATTATCCCCCGGTTTCAAACGTTGGCACGAGTTTCCAACTGCGACGACCTCGCCCGATACCTCCAAACCCATGATATCTGGCGCACCTGCAGGAACCGGATATTTTCCCTGACGTTCCCGCAAATCAGCACCATTAACACCTGCCGCATGAACCTTGATCAGCACCTCGTCTGCGCCTGGATGGGGAACAGGGGCTTTGAGCAAGGTAAGGGCATCCGGCCCACCCGGCTTACTGACGCCAATAAAAACCATTTCCTCGGGGGGGGTCGCCATAAAAACAATTCCTTCGGGTTGTATTTGCATAAATCTTGGCACCGCCGCCAACCAAAGCCTGCCGATGGTGTCTGATGAAAACACGTGAACAAACTGCTGCCCACCCAAATCCGTCAGATGGATTATGCCTATATTGGAAAATTTAAAAACCCTTAATGTATTAGCTTGGAGCTCGTAAGCCGCAAAATTTTAAATATTGATAATTATAAAGAATCTGGCTGAATTTATAGAAATGGATTGACATGAAGGGCCCAAAGAGACACAAATTGTGGTCTAATTATCTGTACAAAAAAACTCAATTAAACTTTCGGAGGAATAAATGAGAATTTTGAAAACAGTCGCCCTTAGCGCAGCGGCGTTAACCCTAGCCTCTGGTTCGGCAATTGCAGGAGGGCACGGTTCTTACCCATCAAAGCCGGTAAAAATCGTTGTTGGTTTCTCCGCTGGTGGCGGAACTGATACCACATCACGTGGCTTTGCATCATACCTGCATGAAGCTGAAAGCATGGGTGGGCAGCCTGCCTACATCGTCAACGTGCCAGGCGCATCTGGACAAAAAGGTGCAAAACAAGTTCTTGGTGAAAAAGCAGACGGTCACACACTTTATATGATCAACATCGGCACCTTTATCGTTGGTGAATTGGCCAAGGGAAAAGATAAGCCCTACAGTGTGAAAGACGATTGGGTTAACCTCGGCTGTATGTCTCAGCTGGTAACTTCAATGCAGGTGCACACCTCAAACCCATCAAAAACTATGGCTGAGTTCATTGCTAATGCAAAAGCTTCAGGCAAAACTGTTACTTGGGGTACATCTGGCGCAACTACCATGCATTCGGGCATCGGTACGACATTCTTTGATACATACGGAATCCCTCATAAGATGGTTCCATTTAAAGGTGGATCAAAAGCGCGTGCCGCAATTGTTTCTCAATCAGTTGAGGCAGTTTTTGGTGGTAATAACACCATTGCAGGTTTTGAGGATACAATTCGTCCATTGGCAACCGCTGGCGCAGAGCGCGACCCAACCATGCCTGATCTGCCAACTTTTGCAGAGCAAGGGATGAAAGGGGCTGACTTTACCGGTCTGTTCTGCCTTTTTGCTCCAAAAGGAGTTTCTGATGAAGTTAAAGAAAAAGTTGGAGCCGCAATCAAGCATGTTGCTGGCATCAAAGGCTTTAAAAGCTTCATGAAGAAGAATAATCTTGGCGCTTTCTACATTGATGCGGCAACCGCTGTTAAGGCTCAAAATGTGATGTACGAGACGATGACCCCAGTTATGGAAAAGCTCGTAGCAAATCAATAAGCTGACTTATTCAAAATCATTCAGGGGCAAGTTTTAAACTTGCCCCTATTTGTTTAATAAATTTTTTATTTATGCAGAAAAACGGTTTGAAATTGAGGAACCAATGGATCAAACGCTCTATAAGAAAAAACTCGAATATGGTGTCGCTGCCTTTGTGGTGCTGATCGGTGTCTTTTTTATTTATCAAGCAACAACAATCCGGACTTCAAACGAGGCAATAGGCCCACAATCCATGCCAATGGCATTGGCTATTGGACTCATCCTTGGGGGCCTTTGGCTTGCGCTTCGAGCGTTTCGAGGCAAGGTTGGCAACCTCAAGGAAGGCTATGGCTTTCTTGATAGCAACCTGCCGCGAATTGCACTCGTTGTTGGATGTGGAGCTTTGTTCGTACTGATTTTTTGGCTGTTTGGCTATTTTGTAGCGATTTTAGCGGGGTACATCTGCACCTTAACAGCCTTTGGCGTAAAAGATAAAATTAAAGTAATCACGGGCGCTGTGATTATGGCAATCGCGTTGCAATGGCTCTTTATGGGGGTCATGCGATTGAACGATCCAAAAGGCGTTCTCATTGACCTTCGACCTTACACAAATTTAATTAGTGGAGATTGACCCTAAATGGTATTCGCAGATATTTTAGGCGGCTTCGCCACACTTTTTAGCGACCCATATGCCATTTGGTTCGTTTTCCTTGCTGCATTTGTGGGCATCGTTTTTGGCGCACTACCTGGCCTCACTGCAGCAGCTGCCATCGCAATGATGCTCCCTATTCTTATAGCATATAACGATGAAATTGGCGGACTGGCTGGACTTGCATTTCTTTATGTAATCGGTAAATCAGGGCGATATGGTGGCTCAATTGCAGCGATCCTGTTTAATACACCAGGTACAGCAGCCTCGGCCGCAACCATGCAAGATGGCTACCCCATGACGCAATCTGGACGTGCCGGCAAAGCTTTAAAAACAGCTACTATTGCATCTGCGTATGGTGATTATTTTGGTGAAATTATTTTGATTTTTGGCGCTGTATCTATTGCCGCCTTCACCAAGCAGTTTGGCCCACCTGAAAATTTTGCCATTTATCTTATGGCCTTTGTTGTTATTGGGTCCGTGGTCAGTGACAGCATCATAAAGGGCATTATTTCGACCTTGTTTGGCGCCGTGATTGCGCTCATCGGCGAAGACACCATAACTGGTCAATTTAAGATGACGATGGGTATTGATGAACTCGAGTCAGGGATGGCCTTGGTCCCATTGTTGATTGGTGTGTTTGTTATTTCAGAGGTTATCATTCAGGCAGAAAAGGCCGCTAAGGTGAAGATGGTGGACCTCGATAGAAGCAAACTTGATGACCCAACAGCGCATTACTTTACATGGCCTGAGTTCAAGCGGTGTTTCCCTTTGATGTTCCGTTCGTCGATCTATGGATCACTGATTGGCATGATGCCAGGCCTCGGCTCATCAGTTGCTTGTTTTGTTGCATATGGCGAAGAAAAAAGACGCGCAAAGAACCAAAACGAATGGGGGACTGGTATCGTTGAAGGCATTGCGGCACCGGAATCAGCTAACAATGCTGTTTCCGGCCCATCAATGATCCCACTGCTGACTTTGGGAATCCCAGGTTCAACTATCGCAGCAGTTTTGATAGGTATGTTCCTAGTGAATGGTTTGCAGGTTGGCCCACAAATCTTTGCCACTGAGCCACCCTTATTTGTGGCCGGGCAAATGATGAGCCCACGCGAATTTATCTTTGGTATTTTTGCCGCTGGCCTTGTCGGGATTGCGGCCTATGCGATCATTGGCTATTTCACAGCGCCTCTAGTCGGCAAAGCGATTGCGCTTTTACCAACTCAATACCTTTATCCCGTTATCTTCATGATCTCACTAGCAGCAAGCTATTCATCGCGTGCGTCGATCTGGGATGTTGGTTTTGCCATTTTATTTGGTGTTATTGGCTATGGTATGCGGCGCACAAATTTCTCGGCAGCGGCGTTCATTATTGCCTTCGTTCTAACTTCAAGCATGGAAGAAGCCTTCAGACAGTCGATGATCATATCAAATAGCGGCTTGATGGTTTTCTTTAAATTTGAGTACATGGGTAAGTTTTCCTATGCACCAATATTCCTGATTATTGGAGCTTTGGTTGTTGGATTCCGTGCTTACTCAACAATCTCCCATAAAAAGAAACCAACAATTCAGTCGTGACGCTAATCGCCTCATAGCTATTGCAAAATGATACAAAGAGCCATGATTGCCAGAAGCAAGCATGGCTCTTTTTTTGAGATATGATGTTAAATCTAAGGCAAAGAATTAGCCGCTAACCCGCAATCACCAGTGACAGGATAGCCAATTTTTGGTTCACTAAACGCAATATTCAAGACGGTTTCACAAGGATAGATATTCAGCATGACAACGACAACAGTAGAAGAAATGGCCGCCGCTTTTAAAGAGATGGGGACGCCATTCATTGTGGGGCATCCGGGCGGAGAATCAGTCGAGCTGATGGAGGCTGCCAAAGCTGAGGGAATGCGTTTTATTCTGATGAAACAGGAAGTCGCTGGTGCGATGTTGGCGGCAACATGGGGCGAAATTACTGGCAGCCCGGGCGTGTGCCTGTCTACGCGTGGGCCGGGCGCAACAAACATGGTAAATGGCATTGCTCACGCCTTTTTAGATCGCGCGCCACTTATTGCGATTACCGATCGTTATTCCGCACCCGAACAGGCAATTGGTATTCGCCAACGTCTCGACCATCAGGCCGTGCTGCAGCCAATTGTTAAATGGTCAACCGCCATTGACGCGTCGGTGATTAAACAGCAATTGCGGCGTGCTGTAAGAATTGCCACCGGTTATGCACCAGGTCCGGTTCATTTTGACCTGCCGCAGAGCGAAACAAAAAAAACTGCTGGATCGGCGCCAAACCTGCCAAACCTCATGCCAAATTATTATCACCCAAAGCCTGATCCGCGCGGATTGGATGATGCGGTTGCCATGATCAAGGCCGCCGACCGGCCAGTGCTGTTAGTTGGGCTAGGCGCTTTATGGGATGGCGCTTGTCCGGCGATGATGGCGCTGGCGGAACATCTTGGTGCGCCGGTTCTGACCACATCAAAATGCAAAGGCGCAATTCCCGAAGATCACCCGCTGCGGGCGGGTTGCATCATCGGCGGCTTGATCGAACGTGATTTGGTTTCTAAAGCAGATTTAATCATCACCATCGGTCTTGACGCGGTTGAGTTACAGCCGAAGGGCTGGCCCTATGCAACAAAAGTTCTCTCATTTGCCAATCACCCGTCATTAGACGGGCTGGTTGCCTGCAACGAAGAAGTGATCGGCAACCTTGACGCTTTAATGACCGAAGTCCGCACGGCAGTTCCACAAGGATCAGGCTGGGGGTTTGACGCCGCCAAGGAATTTCGTGACCGTGTCCATAAGGCATTGGACACGCCCGCCACCGGCCTATCACCGCAATGGGTGGTTGAGCGCGTTCGCGAGATCATGCCGCGCGATACGGTTGCCACCTGTGACGCGGGTGCAAGCCGGTTGCTGGTTGTGCAGAAATGGCAAAGCTATGGGGCGCGTGAGTTTCTGACATCAAACGGCCTTGGCTCAATGGGATTTGCGATCCCCGGTGCCTTGGCCGCCCGTTTGGCCCACCCCGACCGGCCTGTGATTGCCTTTACCGGTGATGGCGGCATGCTGATGGCTGTTGCCGATATCCAGACATCTGTCCGCGAAAAATTGCCGATCATCATTCTAGTGTTTGACGATGGCGAGGTTGGCCTGATACGCACCAAACAAAGCATCAAAGGCATTGATCCTTACGGCGTTCATATTGGCGGGATTGATTGGGAGCATCTTGCCCGCGGTTTTGGCGCAAACGGCACGAATGTTGACACTGAGGCCGGTCTTATCAGCGCCCTTGATCATGCGTTAACAAGCAATGAGACAACCGTAATCGGGGTCAAGATTGACGCCAGCGGCTATGTCGATCAGTTCAACGCGCTTCGTGAGCTCTGAGATTCCAACCCTTTTCGCTCACCGCTTTTAGCGCCCCATGGTCACCGGCATCATTGCCAGATCGGCTTGCCAGCCCCCAGCTTTGGCGTTGGCAACGCCCATCGCGGGGCTGTCTCTGACAGGCTTAGCAATGGCCCTAAATGTTTTATCCGGCCTATGTGGCAATCTGTTTCGATAGAGAGCGCATCAATCTCGGCCGGATTAAGGCCCAGCTCATCCGGCAAATTATCCAGTTTGCCTAGTGCATAAATCATCATTGCCGTTTGGCATAATGACACCCGCACATGATAGCTGCCACCTTCACGCGCACGCCGTCCAAGCGCCAATAACGCGCCATAAGCACCAAGATAACCGGTGATATAATCATTCGCAGCCACCGGTAATATGTTGGGCTTGCCGTTTGATGAGGCCTGCATCTCTTCGGCCGCAATGCCTGTCATAATCTGCGCGATCTGTTCCCACCCAGCGCGGTGGCTAAAAGGCCCATCCGCCCCATAGCAGCTGATTGACACATAGATCAGCCCGGGCCGGGCTTCGGCAAGCTGTTCAGGGCCAAATCCCAATTGTCCGATCGTATCGGGACGATAGCCTTGCGAGAACACATCAGCGCCTTTCACCAGATCGAGCAGCGTATCCTTGTCGCCATCATTACGCAGATCCAGAAAACAGCTGCGCTTGCCGTGACTTGTGTCACCAACATATGACCACACCTGTGGCAGATGCGGTGCCGAAACCATCAATACATCAGCCCCATGTTCAGCCAGCGTACGGCCAGTAATCGGCCCCGCCAGAATCCGTGTCAGATCCAGCGCCTTAATTCCCGACAAAGGACGCTCGCCCGCTGGCATCGGCTCTGGCTCACTGTCACCGATCTTGATAATTTCAACGGTTGGCTTTGCGGCGATGATTTTGCCATGCGGCTCATTCAGCCATTCATCATGCGTGCGGATCATTCCCCCGCAAACACGGTTTTCATCAATGGCCGCCTCAAGCTCACGCGCGTCCCATTTGGCCACAGCCTTTGCGATCGAGTTTTTATCTGCGTCAGCCTGCAATAAATTAAGCATCCGGCGGCGCAGATGATCAAGGCCGAAATGCGGTAATGCCCAGCGTCCATCCTTGGTTTGATAAATGCCTGTCAAACCCCGGTTCGCCTCATGGCCCGCGTCGGTAATCTTCTTGAAAGTGCCATCTGCAGTCTTTGCCTGATAGAAATCCTTGCTCTTTAGCGCGGCGGCAGCAGCCCTTGCATCAATCGCCACAGATTGGCGTCGCCCTGTTTTCAATTCCCACAGATCATTGACCGCAACTCCAACACTCGCAAGCGCAGCAGCAGCGCTCTCTCCAAGGCGGAAATTGGTTTTCAAAACCGGATCCGACCCTGTGACTTTCACCTCATCCTGATGCGGTTTTGGTAAGCCACGAATAGCCATTAAACTGTCAAAAGCAGACATTGGTTTTCCTATCTTGATCAAAATTGGTCTCTGGTGCTCACAAAACCTGTCAGCTTTTTCAACTATCGCATAATTCTGACGCGGGTAAAGCAAGAACAATCATTCAAGCCTGGACCGGTGTTTTTCGACAAGTTCAGGTGACTGCCGGCGATAAACTGCTCCTTGGCAGCGCCGGATAAAAACCGCAAATAGCCTATTTTATGGCCGCCAGCTCTATGCAATTATTGTGATGACGGGGGATATAGGCTTTGGCGCCTTAACCAGAAATATTCGCCACGAATTTAAATGATGGGATAGCGCGGTTATGACAATTCAAATTTTACTTGCCCTTACCATCCTTATAAGTTCGGCCTGTGGTTTGATCATCGAGATTGTTGCAGGCAGGCTTTTAGCGCCAATATTCGGGATGTCGCTCTATACTTGGACATCAATTATTGCCGTCGTTCTAGCTGGTCTGTCGATTGGCCACTGGATCGGTGGCAATATGACACGCGGTGAATTTGTCAAACGCGCTCAGTTTATCAAAATTGGTAATGCGCTGTTCCTGTCATCTTTTACCAGCCTTTTGATCCTGCTGTTAATCGACCATATTCCAGTATTGCTGCGCAGCGCTGATTTGAGCGTGATCAACGCGATCATGCTTGCCGCGATTATTCTATTTTTCCTGCCCAGTCTGTTTGTTGGCATTGTCTCACCCGTTGCAACAAAGCTGGCAATTGATATTCAGGCCAAGGGCGAGTCTGGTGTGGTGATTGGCCGGATGTACGCGCTAGGTTCAGCCGGCGCGATTTTTGGCGCGTTGCTTGCGGGCTATTTTCTGATTTCGATGCTTGGATCCCGCAACACGGTGATTTTGGTTGCCGCGATCTATTTTGCTCTTGGGTCGATCTTTTTCATGCTCGGCTACAAGAACGGTGCCAAAATTATGATTATCCCGCTTGCCATCGGGCTTTCGATCATGGCCGGTGCGCAAAGATTGGGGGCGCTGACAAGCCCTTGCATGACCGAAAGCAATTATTTCTGCATCCAGATCCAAGATGTGGGTATGACGGGGGCGCAAACCCGCCTGATTGCACTTGATCATCTGGTTCATTCGATCAATGAAAAGGATCAGCCACAGCGGCTGCATTCACCTTATGTGCATTTTGTTGATGAATATGTCAGCATTCGCTTTGGCGACTTACCACCCCGTTCATTCTTTATCGGTGGCGGCGGCTTCTCGTTGCCGCGCGCCTGGATCGAAAAATATCAGGGCAATGCTGATATCACCATTGCCGAAATTGATCCAAAAGTCACCGATGTTGCCAAGGCCGAATTATGGTTTCACCCTAATGGATCACGCACCAAAATCATTCACGGCGATGCGCGCTATGAATTAAACAATCTGACTAATAATTTAGATTATGATCTGATCTTCGGTGATGCGTTCCATGATATTTCGATCCCCGAACATCTGGTCACGAAGGAGTTTAATGACCTTGTGGCAAGCCGGCTTGGCGACAATGGCGTCTATCTTGTGAATGTTGTTGATCATGCCAAGCAGCCACTATTCCTGCTGTCCTATGTCAAGACCCTACAGCGGTCATTTGACTATGTTGACGTCTGGTTTGAGCCTGACCCACAGCAACAAGGCGCGCGGACGACCTTTATCGTTGTCGGCACAAACAGGCCGATTGAGAATGATTATATCAATGCTGAAACCGGTTTTGAGCGGAGCTGGTGGCGGTGGCCACGCAAACAGCTGGCCAGCGCAAGCGCGGCACGGGATCTGCCAATTTTAACCGATGACCGCGCGCCGGTTGATCGATTGATGAGTGGTCTATTGCTGGGGGCGGCAAATTAGGCCCTGCCAGTTTGGCCTAGACTATTGGGATACCCAGCTTTGCTGCCACACCATGCCGGTTCAGCTGGGCCGCAATCCAGCCATTGCGGATCAGATCTGCGATCAGCGCGTTCAAAAATGCCACTGCCTCGGGCTTGCGCTTGGCGATACCGACCGATTGTTTCACCGCGGTAAAGGGCGTTTCGATGAGCCGCAGCCCTTTATGACTTTCCATATCTTCAAGCAGTTTTGGCTTGAGGCTGGCGAGCACAGTGACCTCGTTCTCAAAAAACATCTGATGCGCCGCCTTGATTGACGGGGCACGGACAATCTGTGCCTTTTTGAAATTATCGGTTAGCCACAGATCATAGGCGCTGCGCTCAGAGACCGCGATGCGCACAGATGCATGATCAACATCGTCATTACTGACAAAATCTTCCTCTTGACGAAACAGGAAATTGGCCTCAATCAACACATAAGGGTTACTGAAATCCAGCGTTTGCGCGCGCTCGGCCTCAAATGCGATATTACCAATATCCCAGATATTCTGGTTCACAGCATCGGCCAGCTTTCCGGGACGATCAAAGCTAATCAGCTCGCAAGGCACATCAAGCGTGGCGGCAATATATCTGGCAATATTGGGCGAAATACCGTCCGGACTGCCATCGTCAAGCTGGCCAGATACAAGCAGGAAATTACTCAGATTAATACCAGCGCGCAGAACACCAGTTGGCGCTAATTGCTGTTTTACAATATCGGACGGGATCATTGATACACGCTCTAAACTTATATTTATCATCGCCAAAATTGGCCAAATACAAGGTTCCAGTCTTGCATAGAGGCGCATGATTAAGCAAAAACAAAAGCGTGGTTTGGCCTTTAAAAAAAACGCCGTGATCCCCTTATAAAGATGCGCTATTTCACATTGCGAATAGTCCATCCTTTGTCTTTAAGGTACCTGTCATGCCATGCTAAGATGGTGCGGCCCGGGCAGCCTCAATCGACAAGTCAAACAACATAGGGGTAGATTACAATCATGAAACAAGTTGTCCCCAGTTTATTGATCGGACTAAACAACAGCATCGTCGTGATTGTCTGTTTATATTTGATATTGTCGGATGGCATCTCCTTTCAAGAGAGGGGAATCTATGCTGGCAGTACGATTTTATTCTGGATGGGGGTTCAACGACTTATCCGGAAAATAGCAAACCGAAGCCACTAGAAACTTTGGCCATTCATCAACTACGGCCGCAAGACAGCGTTAATCATCGCAAACAAATTCACCAGATTGCTGTTGCTGGCACATAGTTTGCAAATCGGTCAGCATGACGATCATGCACCGAGCCCATCAGTTTAATGACTGGTGGGCTTTTCTAGCTTATTGGCAGGGTTATTTATAATGTTCGCGTCTGTCAGAAAATTTGCGAACGCGGCGTCGCCATGCTTCATAGCTGCCTCGTTTCAGATTTTGGCGCATGATGCGTTTAACATCATCTGCGCTCAAACCATACAGCCTCTCAATATCGCCAAAGCTGGTATGATCCGACAAGGCCATCTCAATGACCTCATCAATGTTATAGTCGTTCGACAAATCAATATCCTGCGGTGTTTTAAGTTCAATCTGACGATACACATTATCGCTGTCGATTGTCTAGGACGGACACGCGCCACTCACAATCGGGCTGAAACGGGAATGACGGGCGCGGAACATTGTTGAAATTCCACCTTGAAAGCACTGGTGACGTCAACCCAATCGTATCAATCTCATATGTCCTTTGACTGTCAAACCAAGGGGCAAAGCCCGCTCTGAAATGACCTCGTGATTTTACAATGACTGTATGGGCGGCTGCGATATCCTGCCCGAACATCTCAAAAAAGACGGGATCAGCCGTCTGCGATCTCTCAGAGATTACCACCACTCTTACACCCCCGATCTCTAGCAACGCACACAGTCCAAGCGATAGTTTGCGGCCCGCCATCATTCCCAATTTGCCAACGATCTCGCCATTGTGTAATCCGATTACCTTTGCATCAATGACCAGCCGCTCGTCCCAGTTTTCCCATGCGGCATCGCCTTGTTTTTGGTTGAAAACTGCCGAAAAACTAGCGCCTAATCCGGTTTGATGGGCGTCACGTGCCAGCGCCGGATCAAAGAATGAACCGTACAGGATATTGCGCGCATCAGACGCCAGTAATGCCGACAACAAGCTAGTCGTTCGTCCGCTGCCGCCACCGCCGGGATTATCACCAGAGTCGGCAAAAATCACCGGCTCGCGATTTCTATCCAAGGCGATTTCAATAGCCTTATCAAACGGCGTTAGAGCCTTTACAAAATCTTCTCTTATATCCCATATAAATGTCGCGATTTCGGCGGCTAAACTGGTTGCAATATCACAATCATCTCTTGCCGTGACGACGACAGAAACACCGTTTTCGGGGACGTCTGAGAAAATGAAATTTCCAAATACTGAAACATTCATAACCCGGCTGCCATATTCCGCCAGACGGCGTTGACCAAAATCAATCGCCCGTCCCAACGGCCCGCCAGCGGTAAGCAAGGTTACCGAAGATGGCGCGAGGGGCAATTTGATATGCGATATTTTGGGCGACGCCATACCAGCTAGTATCTGGCGAAGTCCGAATGCCGCTTCTTGACCTCTATCATATTGATCAACATGGGGGTTCGTTCTGTAACCGCAAACAAGATTCACCGAACGGCACATCCTGTCAGAAATATTTGCATGTAGATCGAGGGTCATAATGATTGGCGTATCTGGCCCAATTGCGGATCGCACCGCGGCGGCGATGACACCATCAGGATCATGCAGATGCTCGGCTACCATAGCACCGTGATGACACAGATAAACCGCATCATAACTCTGGTCTAACCTCCTGATTGCCTCGGCACAATAATTGTCGAAAACCTCTTTTTGCACCACGCCAAGAGGGCGTGAAGCCATCAGGATTATTGGCTCAGGATTCCAATCACCAGTGGCGTCCATGGTCTTTACAAAAGCCGAAAATTCAATCGCTATTGACGGCGTTTCTGACCTTGCATCATTGATCAATTCCTGACCCCGTTTTAGCGTTAACAGCGTAAAATCTTCAAGAGATGCTGGTCGTGCAAAACGGTTAGACTCGAGGATAAGACCGAGTAAGGCTACCTTTGGTTTGTGCTTGGTCATTTGGTATATTTTTACGGCCGCTAGACTTAAAACTATCAAAAGTCTAGGCAATTGATCACCTAACATCAAACCAACAATAGCCGATGTGTTTTTTCAGCCCTCGAAGATGGGTTTATTTGCCGGATCGGGCAG
>Ga0255756_1002019_pt1 | contig 22202 bp, 6 predicted proteins | sample 011ome_20_FD_179956 | JGI IMG/M metagenome (GOLD analysis project Ga0255756, IMG submission 179956) | Coastal salt marsh microbial communities from the Groves Creek Marsh, Skidaway Island, Georgia - 011509CT metaG (version 2) | ecosystem: Environmental > Aquatic > Marine > Intertidal zone > Salt...
CCCGTTCGCGTGGTGCACGCCGTTCCTTAAGGACTTTTCCCGTCGTCACTCTTCACCCGCGCTTCCCTTTCAACGTTTGACCGGTAAGACGTTCGACTGACCGATCGCTTCACCCACGCAGGCGGCGGCGGCGGCGATGAAAAAAAAATGAAACAGATGATGGCGATCGACGCGGACAAGGCGCTTCCGCCCGAGCTCCGCGGCAAGGGCGCGGACGTCTCCGAGAGCGACCTGAAAGACTTGGAGAAGATGCAGGACAAGAACGTCGTCCAGCTGTCGCGATTTCATCTCCGGTTGCGGCGCTCCGGGCCGACGCAAGTCGTGCGGTACTCCCGCGACGCCGGCGCGGCGCCGCTGTGGCCGTCGGTGACGCACGCGCCCGAGCACACGGCGCGGACCGTGCCGCCGTGCCCGCGGTGCGGCGCACCGCGGACGTTCGAGTTTCAGATCCTGCCGCAGATCATAAACCACCTGAAAGTGGACAGCGAACTGCACAGCGCGGCGGATTTCGGGAGCGCGGCGGTGTACACGTGTTCCAAGTCGTGCGCGCCGCCAGATCCGGGCGAGGACGGGTGCGTCGTCGGACTGGACGGCGATCTGGAGGTGTCGGGGGCGTACGCGGAGGAGGTCGTCCTCGTGCACCCGCCGCTGAACGCGTGAACGCGTGAACGAGACGAAGAGGTGCGGCGGCGCGGCGCGTGTTAAGCTTAGCTTAGCTTTATTACTCTGGGCGTCCGAGCGAACCCTTCATTCGTATCCCGCGACTGCGCATCGTATCTACATGTCTCGCCGCGACCGCGACTGCTGCGCTCTCAGAGCGGTTCGAGGCTCGTCTCCGTCGTCCTGTCGTCAACCCGAAAGCGCGCCGTGGTCAAGGAACGTCTCGAGCTCCTGCGCGGTGATCGCAGTCGCCGCCCACGACGCGGCGGCGGCTCGGTCGAAAAAATCATCCTCCTCCTCGCTCGCGCTCGCGCTCCGCGCGCTCGCGCTCGCGCCGCCGCATACGCCGCGGCTTTGATTTTCGCACTCGGACTCGTACTCCAGCGCGGCGAGCCCTTCGCCGGTCTCGCACGCTTTCAAAAACTCCACCGCGTGCGCGACGCCGTCCACGGCGACTTTCCAATTTTCCGCCGCGACGGCGACGGCGTACCGTTCCTCGACGTGCCGTGCCGCGCGCGCCCGCGACGCGGACGGCGCGGCGACGGGGAGGCGAACCTTCACGTTCACGCCAGCAGCGCCCGCGCCCGCGTCCGAGCCCGCGTCGTCGTCGTCGCCGTCGTCGGTGTCGGTGTCGGTGTCGTCGCCGCGCGTCGTCTTCGGCGCCGCGCGGACGGACACGACGACGCGGTACACGTCCGGGCACCGGCATCGCACCGCGCGCGCGACGAGTCGCCCGAGCGCGCTCGCGGCGCCGACGTCGGCGGCGTTCGCGTCGGCGGCGTTCGCGTTGGCGTTGGCGGCGTTCGCGTCCGACGCCTTGAGCTCCGCGTGGAGCCGCGCCGCGACGTCCGCGTGCAGCGAGCTCGGCGACGCGTACGAGCTCACCTCGACGCCCGCGCCGACGACGCCCTCGCGCGCGAGGTTGACGCAACGCGTCACCGACACGACGCTCGACTCGGAGACGATCTCGATGACGTCGTGCGTCGCCTTCGCCATCGTCCCGTGCCCGTGGTGGCGCGTCGGCGCGATGGAAATGTCGCGCGTGATCGACAGGCGCGGGAGGAACGCGCTGACGGCGGCGGTGGCGGTGCCGCCGCGCGTGCTACCGCCGGACGGCGACGACGGCGGCCACGGGTCTTCTTCCTCCTTCTCCGCGTCGGCGTCCGCGTCCGCGGCGGCGGCGAGCGCCGCGTCGTCGTCGCCGCCGAGCTCGAGCTTCGGGAGCGCGCAGTCGCTGAAATCCTCCTCCGGCGCGTACGCGTGCTGCAAGGCGTGCGCGTCGCGCGGCGGCGCGTCGATCGCGACGCCGTCGGGCGCGAGGCCCCAGAGGTTGTGGTCTCGGTCGACGTCTCGGTTTCGGCTGTGGTTTTCCGGGTCTCGGTCGTCCGGGCGCGCGGCCGCCGCCTTCGCGGCGATCTGCGCCGCCTTATGGGCTTTCGCCTCCGCGGGGCACCGCGGCCGCGGCGTGTCCCGCGGGCGCGGCGTCGACGCCGCGGCGTGCTTGTTGAACCCGCGGACTTTCTTCATCGCCGCCATGATGGTCGCGTCGGATTTGGAGTCTTCTTCCACCGCGGCGGCGCGGGTGCGTTTGCCGTCCTCGTTGCGCTCCTTCGCGACCGTCCTCGCCTCCGCCTCGAGCGCGATGATCGCTTCCTCTCGCGCCTTCGCCCTCGCCTTCGCGTTGAGCGCGATGAACGCTTCCGCGAGGGAAGACCTCGAGCGCGTCGGGGCGACGGCGGCGGTCGCGGCGGTCCCGCTGCGTTTTTTCGCGCCGCCGCCGCCGCCGGGAGGAGGGCGGTAGTCGTCGTCGCCGCCGTCGTCGTCGTCGCGCAGCGAGCCGCGGACCGCGTTCGCGTTCGCGACCGTCGCCGTGGAGGTCATTGCGGTCATGGAGCCGCTCCGCGAGCGGTTCGACGCGCTGTTCTTCCCGGCGTTCGCGGCGTTCACGATCGGGACGGACGCGACGTTACCGCGAGGCGTCGACGACGAGGGCCGTTCTATACGAGCGAACGTCGGGGTGGAGTTGAAAGGCGTCAGTTGGAGTTGAAATGCGTCGAGGTGTGTCGGGGTTGAAAGTGAGGGGTGGGCGGAGAGAGACGCCGGGAAACGTCCTTAAGGATCGGGGTTCACCACGCCGACGCGGTCGTATGGGGACCAGTGTATAGAACGCGCCTGAGACGCCGCCGCCGCCGCCGCTGATCTGCTCGAGGAGGAGGTACTCGCGAAGCACGACCGAGCTTCCCGGCCGCGAGTTCGCGATCGGGAGGTCCTTCCTCCGCAGCGTCGCGTTCCAGTGGTTCTTCACGCCATTCTCCGTCCGTCCCGGCAGCCAGGTCGCGATGTCCGCCCATCGGTTCCCGAGCTGCCTCTGCGCGCGAATGAGAATCGTCTCCTCCTCTTTCGTCCACGCGCCGCGCTTGATGGTCGGGTCGAGGTGGTTGATCCACCGCTCGCGGCACTGCTTCCCGCGCCGCTGCTGGTTAGGGAGGAGGCGCGCGATCTCGCTCCACGCTTTCGTGCCGTGCTCTTTCACGAGCCTGCGGGGGCGGAGAGCGGCGGCGATCCGATCGATCAGTCGAGCGGGAGGGAGAAGGGAAACGCGCGCGGAGACGAGAGGGCGCGATACGACGGTTCGTCACTCATCGATTCCACACTCGGAAGCCGAGCGGGCGCTTGGTTTTTTTCGGGAAACCGGGACGGGCGAAAAATGGCGGGATCCCGCGCGCGCACCGCGCGAGGAGCTCGTCTTCCTGCGTCGTCCATGCTCCCGGCTTCTGCGCGCGCGGCGGCGGGCTCTCGCTCGCGCGCTTGCTCCAGGACAGGACCGCGCCGAGGGGGTCGTCCGCGAACGGGTTGTCCCTGCGCGCGAGCGACGGTGAGAACGGAACGAACGGGAAAAAATGGGTATCTCCCCCGCGGGGAAATGTGATCGGCTGGATTATCCCGGATCCTGGATCTCGCGCGCGATCGCGAGGGGGCGCACCACGGGCACGCGAGGCTCGCGCCGTCGTCGTCGTCCTCGAGCCCGAAGAGGTCGATGTCGTCGAACGCGAAGTAATCGACGCCGTCGTTTCCGTCGTCGCGCGCGGGCTGCGGCGCGAAACGGAGGGCGGGGGGCGCGTCTCAGGAAAAAACCGAGGGAACGGAGGGACGCCCGCGCCGCGCGCGAAGCGGGAACGAAGAAATCGCGGAAGAGCCACCGCGGCGCGCGCGCGAGGCGACGGGCGACGACGCGCGCGTCGCACCGGCGCGTCGGTCGCACGCGCGTTCCCGAGGAACCTCGTCGCGTTCGCGTCGTGCAGCGCGCGGTCGACGCGCGTCATCGCGTCGACCGTATCGGGGCTCGCGTCTCCGGCGCGATACGACGCGACGCACGCCATTTGAATGCGCTCAGTCTGGATTCTTTCGCGCGCGTCCTCTCGCTCGCGGACCGACGCGGGCGCGCGCGCGCGCTCCTCGGGCGCCGGCTCGCGCGCGCGTATCGCGTCGAGCGCGTCGACGCTGATCCTCGCGGGGACTCTGGCGCGCGTTGCGGTGCGGCGCGCGGGGCGTTGTGCGGGCGGTGCGACGTGTCCCCCCCGAGAAAAAATCGGTACAGGCTGTGGATTTTCGTCCGAACCGAGGCGAAACGACGGAGGGCCGTCGCCGCGACCGCTGGCCTCCTCACGCGCTCCCCCACCGCTCTCGTTCCAACGCGCCGCGCGTCTCGCGCCGCGCGGAGCGATCGCGCGCGCGAGGCGTCCCCGCGACGGGCGCGCTCGGTCGCTCGCGGCGACGGCCATCGCGCAGTGCCTCGCAATCGGGATCGTACGGGCGCCAGTCAGCAAGCGTCCGTTCCGAACGAATTAATCACCCATCGTCCGTCCCCAGCGTCCATCCGTCCCCAGCCTCTCGAACGGCGTCGCCGTCGACGCGTCTTCAGACGTCGATAGACAACTTATTAATAACGTGTTAAGTTGTTATGATGTTATTCTACATATGCACACTAACTCAGTACTTCGTACCTCTCTCTTCACAACCCGAAGATGGACCACGGGCGTCGCCGCGTCTGCGACGAGCTCTCGCTCGCGTCCGTGAACGACGACCCGTCATCGTCCTCGTCGTCCTCCGTCTCCGTCTGCACCTCCACGATCGCGCGACGCGAGGACGGCGGCGGCGGTCCTCGCGACACCGACGCCGCGGGCGACGACGCGTCCGTCGCGTCGTCGTCGGCGTCGTCGCCGTCGCCGACGTCGACGACGCTCCGGCGCGGGCTCCGGTCGCCGTCCTCGCCGCCGCCGCTCACGTCGATGACGTTCTCCTTCGCCTCCGCAATGTACGCCGCGTCGCGCGCGTGCTCTTTCAACGACCGCCCCGACAGCGTCGCCGCCTCCATGACCACCGCGGCGGCTTCTTCGTACTTCGCGAGTCGCTTCCTGAGCGCGTCCGCTTCTTTTCGAAGCGCCAACGCCTCGCGGTCGTCCCTCTCCACCAGCCGTCGATCGAGCCCGAGCCCGACGGCGTTCGCCGACGCCGACGCGATCGTCAGCTCGGACGTCATCGCCATCGTCTCCGCGTCCGCGCGCCACGTGCTGTAGTCCGCGTCGACTTCGCCCGGGACGACGCGGAGGACCCGCGGCCAGCCGTTGACGGCTTGCCCGCCGACGGCGCACGAGATGACGTAGGACCCGGCGCGTTCGAGCGTCGCGACGAACGCGCCGCGGCCGCCGCCGACCGTCGCGAGGCTCGAAACGGCCACGATCGCGCCGTTACCGTTCAACCCCACGTCGTCGTCGTCCTCGGAGACGTACCCCTCGGGGGACGTCTCCGTGAACGACACGCGACCGACGTCCGCGGGGCCCATCGCGGAGACCTCCAGCTTTTGCCACCGCTTCCACCGCGTCGGATTTCCGAATCGATCCCTCGCGCGCATCCGCACCGTCAACGACTCCCCCGCGATCGCGGCGACGACGCCCGGGCCGTGCGCGCGCGTGCCCTCGAGCTCCGCGACGCACGACGACGCGCTCGCTTGCCCGGGGAGGACGATCACGTCGAACGGCCTGTACGCGCTTCGATCGCGCGCGTACCCGCTGTACACGCGGAGCGCGTATTTTCCCGCGATTTTCGCCTCGAATCGAATCTCCGCGCCGCCGTCCCCCGTCTCCACGACGTCCACCTCCGCGGGTCCGGGCCCGGACGCGGCGTCCACGCGGAACGGAAGCAGGTCCGGCCCGGGGCCGACCGCGTTCCCGTGCGCGTCGCGGCGCGTGATGCGCGCGACGCCGCGTTCGCCGGCGACGAGGCGACGCATCTCGCCCGCGTCGACGTGGCACCGACTGACGTCGACGGCGCCGGGCGCGCACGAGCCGAGGAGACGTAAACGCGCGCCCGGGTGCAGTTTCGACGTGACGACGAGCGCGTACGGTCCCGCGCGGTCGACGGCGTACGACGCGAGGTACGTGCCGTCGCCCTGGTCGAGGACGCTGCCGCGCTGCGTCGAGTCGATCGCGGACTCGGACTCGTCGTCGTCGTCGCCGCCGCCGCCGCCGCCGCCGCCGCCGCCGACGGGGGACTCCACGCGCAGCGTCAACGACGCGCCTCCGGCGGTCAGACGGTTCCCGCGCGCGTCCCTCGCCTCGACGACGAACTGCGTCTCCACCCCCGCGACGCACGCGCGCGCGCCGTCGCCGAGCGCCTTGCACGCGGGGAGATGCGCGTCCGCGGCGGCGACGCGGACGCGCAGCGGCGACCCCGCGACGGCTTCGCCGTCGACGGTGGCGCTGAGGACGTGCTCGCCAACCTCGGGCCAGCACACCTTCCCGGCGAACCGCTCGCCGCCCTTCGTGAGCTTGATCGGCACGATCGCGCTCACCCCGGACGGGGTCAGCAGCCGCAGGCACACCGGCTCGCGGCCGCCGACCGCGCGGCCGACGGCGTCGAAGTCGATCGCCTGGACGTACGCCTTGGTCTCCGCGCCGACGCGTAGCCTCGCCGCGTCGGGGACGCCGCCGGGGCCGCCGAGCAGCGCCTTCTCGTGAAGACGAAGCGTCATCGTCGTCCGCGTGAGGTTCCCTTGCGACGCGGCGAACGTCGCGATCGCGCCGTCGCGCGATTCGCCGTTGACGTTGACGTACATCGACCAAGTCCCGGGCCGCGGGAGGGAGAACTCCAACCCGTACGTCCCGTCGCCGTGGTCGACAACGTCGGCGTCGGCGGGGGGCGGCGCGCCGCCGCGGCGCTCGTGCCGCGCGTCGTCGGCGTCGTCCGGGTCCTCCTCGGTAGGGACAAAGAACAGACGCGCGAGGACGCGGTCGCCGCCTTCCAGGCACGCGTTGCCGTGCGCGTCGTGCGCGACGAAGCACGCCCTCGAGCGCTCGTTGACTTTCACGCCGTGCGCGAGCGCGTCGCCGCGGACGACGCAGCGCTCGGCGTCGGCGACGCCGGCGACGATTTGCAACGCCTTCGGCCAGCCCGCGACGTTTCGGCCGTCGATCGTGGTCTTGAAGCGATACGAACCGGCGCGCGCGAGCGTGCCCTTGAAGACGAGCTCGCTGCTCGTGGACGTCGTCACGTCCAGGGTGAGATCCACGGGGCCGACGGCGTCGCAGCGCACGCGTTGGCCTTCGCTCGAGGCGAAAGCCGCGAGGTTATCGAACCTGTCTCGCGCCTCCACGGCGATGGTGACCTCTTGCCCGGCGTCGCCGACGAGCGTGCTCCCGCCCACGCGCCCGCGCTTCTCGCGCAGGCCGTGGATGCGAACGGTGGACTTCCCCGCGTCCGCGACCGAGGGTTTGAGCGCGACGCTCTTGAGCGCGGCGGAGCCGGGGAGGAGGTCGAGCGCGCGCGAGCCGTACGCGTCGGACGCGGCGTCGGCGGCGAAAATCGCGAGCTCGTACTCGCCCGCGACGGTCGCGCGGAACCGCGCGACGGCGAAATCGACGCCGTTCTCTTCCACCTCCGCGTCTGTGGGCTCGACGACTTCCGCTTCGACGTCGCCGGCGCCGACGCCGTCGGCGAAGACGACGAGCCCGTCGTCGCCGCCGCCGCCCCCGCCGCCGCCGCCGCCGTGCCGCTTCTTCGATCGCTTCCCGGCGCTCGCGCCGCCGCCGCCGCCGCCGCGAGCGAGCATCGTGACGTTCCCGAACCGGTCGCGGCGGCGCACTCTCACCTCGAGCCACGACCCCGCGGTCCACTTCTCGAGATCCTCCTCGCTCGGGGCGATGATCTCGCACGACGGAGGGTCCAGCGTCGTCGGGACGCACTCGATCGGAAACGAAATTTCCTGCCCCGCCGTCGTCAGCACGACTCGGTACGTCCCCGCCCGCGTGAGCGCGTACGTCGCGTCGTACGTCCCGTTCCCGATGTCGACCATCTCTCCACCCTGCGACGTCGCCACGTGCCCCTCGAGCACGGGGAACCCTTCCTCGTCGTCGGACGCGTCGCGCGACGCATCGGGCGCCGTCGCCGGCGCCATCGCCATCGCCGTCGCCGTCGGAGTCGCGTCGTCGCGTTCCGGCTCGAAGATGGCGAACCGCACGCGCGCTCCGCCCCGCTCGATGCGCCCGCCCCCCGGGTTGGCGCTGATGAGCGAAAACTTCGCCTCCGCGCCCGCGACGCACTCGGACGCGTTCGTCCCCGCGATCGTGGACAACGGCAAGCTGACGACGCCGCGCGCCTTGGCCATCGCGACGAGCTCGCCGCTTTTGAGCAGCCCGAGGAGCACCTCCGCCACCGCGGGGGGCAGCGCGGCGACGACGCGGTCGGCGCGGTCCGCGTCCATGTCGTCCAACACGCTCGCGACGAACGTCATGTCCATCGACCCGGACGCGATGATCGCCGCGAACTTCTCGGGGGCGAGCCACCCTGCGAGCGTCGCCGCGAGCTCGAGCGGGTCCATCTCCATCATCGCGGCGCCGGCGTTGAACGGGTCCATCTCGGAGATGATGGCGACGAGCCTGAGCTTGAGCTCCGTCTTTGCGCGCGTCTGCGTCTTTTCGTCGAGGACAGTCTCCACGACGGCCGCGAACGCGGAGGCGACGTCCTTGGGCTCCATCGCGTCGCACGCGGCGGACCCGGCGGCGAACTCCATCCGCACCATCATCATCGCGCGCTTATTCGTCGGCATCGACGCGAGAATCTCGCCGACGACGGTGGCGTCCGGCATCCTCGACGCCAAAATCGCGCTCTCGCTCGGCGGCAAATTCCCCAACACGCGCGCGGTGAGCGAGTACTCCATCGCCGCGAGGACGACGACCGCTTGGTCCGGGTACGCGTCGCTGTTGTCGTCCACGACAGCCATGGACAGAAATACGTCCACGACGGCGTCCGTCTGGACGTCGGCGCGCGTCTCCGGCGCGTCCGGCGCCCACCCGGTTTCGTCGAGTTCCTCCGCCATCGCCGCGCCGAACGCGCCGTTGTACCCGGAGAGCTCCACCACGGACGCGAGCGCGCGCGCGCTTCCGCCGGGGCCGAGGAGGCACAGGATGTGCCCGGCGAGCTTCGCGGACATCTTCGGCAAGACCGCGCCGGCGATACCGGAGGAGGCGGCGGGGATCGAACCGCCGCCGCCGCACAACGACCCGACGAGCTTCGCCAGCCGCGGCCCGGTGCCGCCAACCTCCCCGCCCACGAGCTCGTCCACAGACGCCTGCGACATCGCCGCGAGGTGCGACGCCACCTTCTCGAGCATCGGGCGCTCGGCGAGCGTCACGAGCGCGAGCGTCGAGCGCTTCGGTCCCTCTGGGGTGAGGTCCTGGAGCGCCCTCAGGAGCGGCCCGCCCGTCTTCTTGGCGTCGACGACGGCGAGGACGCGCTCCAAAAACTCCGGCGGCATCAGCAGGCACGCGCGCGCGGCGGCGTCGGGGTCCATGTGCGCGACAGACTCGACCGCGGCGTCCGGGTCGGTGTTCCACAGATCGCGCAGGATCAGATCGTGCGCCTCTTGCGCGGACATGGACGACAGCAGCGCCCCGCGCGCGTTCGCCGGCATGTTCGCGAAGACGTCGAGCCGCGTCTTTTTGTCCATCGCGCGAAACGTCGTCGTCACCTCCGTCGTCGTCATACAACACATCGCCGCCGCCGCCGCCGCGGGGTCCATCGCGGACAGCGCGCCGACGCGCTCGGCCATCGGCATCTCGTTGAGGACGCCCGCCGCCGCGGCAGGGCGCATGTCCTCCATCGCCTTCGCGACTTGCGACGCGTCCAAACCCTCGAGGGACTTGGCCGCGCGTTGCGCCGCCGCGCGCGACGGCCGCAGCCCTCCGCCGCCGAATTCAAACGCGGCGTCCTCCTCGGCGTCCTCGGATGTGACTTCCGCGATTTGGGCGACGTCGAGCTCGGCGCCCTTGAGGAGGCCGATGCCGTCGGAATCTTCGTCGTCGATCACCTCCGCGGTCTCGACGATTTCCGTCGTATCTTCCTCCTCGAGCCACCCGTTGGCGTCTCGCACGCGCACGAGCCGCGGGACGTCCGGAAGCGGCACGCCGTTCAACGTCGCGCGGACCAAGTGACGCCCGGGCTCGACCCAAAACGCCGGGGATTCGAACCGTCGCGTCTCCGCGTTGAACCGCACGCGGTTGTTGTACGTCAGACCGCTCGGCGTGCTCACGCTCACGACGACGGCTTCGCGACCGGTCATGACGCGAATGGCGTCCGTCGGCTGAATCACGCACGTCGTCGCGTCCCCCAGATTAACGACGTCCTCCGCGCCTCGAAGCGCGCACTCGCTCGATCGCAGCGGGCCGAGCGTAGGAGACAGAAAGTACCTCGCGAGCGCCGCCTCGTCTTTGCATCGCAAGCCGTTGATCGCGACGATGAGGTCGTACTGCGTGAGTTCCTCCAAGATGATCTTCGCGCGGTACGAGCCGTCGCCGGCGTCGTCGACGGCGGCTTCGCGTCGCCCGCCTTCGTTCGCGGGCGCGCCGAAGAGCTCGACCAAGTCGCCGCCCACCGCGCGCGGGTTCCCGTACGCGTCGTGCGTCTGAAGGAGCAGCTCGACGGGCACGCCCGTGGTGCAGTGCCCTAACCCGTCGCCGCTGATGGTCGTCTTGCACGGATCCGGCGCGCCGGCGACGACGCGAACGAGCCGCGGCCACCCCGCGCAGGAGCAGTCGCCGACAAGCGCCGCGACGCTGTACGCCCCCGCCGCCGTGAGCGTGGACTTGAACGACCCGACGTCCTCCATGGGTTCAAACCCCACCTCGACGGGGCCGCGCGCGGCGGCGAGGATTCGCTCGCCGCCGGTCCAGGACGTCTTGTTGCCGAACGAGTCGCGCGGTAAGACGCGAACGATCACGACGTCGCCGGCCATGATCGTCGCCGGCGCGGCGACGTCGACGTCGTCTGCGTCCGCGTCCGCTGTATCCAAGTCCTCCTCCTTCCCCCCGATCGGCTCCTCGATCGTCTCGCCCGTCTCTTCGTCCACGGTGAGCAGCGCCATCCGCGCGACGCACGCGCTTGGGAACGTCGGCCCGGGTTCGAGCGTCACTTGGAAAGAGCCGACGACGGCGCGGTCGTCGGGGTCGTCGGACGCGTTGGGCGGGTACTTGATCGCGATGACGCTCACGTCGTACGTCCCCGCGGTCGCCGCGCGCAGCCGAACCTCCCAGGACCCGTCCCCGAGCTCGACGTTCTCGCAGTCGCACGGGCCAGGGCCTTCGACCTCCGCGCCGAGGCGGTTCAGACGGCCGCGGTTCTTCGTGAGGTTTCCGAACCGATCGCGGCGCGCGACGCGCACCGCGCCGGGGGCGCCCGCGACCCACCGCGCCATCATCTTCGCGGCGTCGACGTCGCAGTCCGGCGGGGACATCGGGCCGGCGTGGCACGGAATGGGGATCGTCCGCGTCGTCGGGTGATCCGGCTTGTTCAGGATGATCGCGATCTCCATCTGCCCGGCTTTCGTGACCGTGTACGTGAACTCGTACGTGCCGTCGCCGTAGTCGACGGTTTTTCCGAGGATCACTTCCCCGTCGGGCGTCCGCGCTTCCAAGAGCAACGGCGCGCCGCCGCGGTTGATTCGGTTCCCGCCGTAATCCCTCGCCTCGCACGTCACCGTCGCTTCCTCGCCGGCGACGCAGAACTCCGCGCCGCGGCCGCCAAACGTGGACGACGTGAGGGACACTTCGAGTCCCTCGGCGGTGACGTACATCGGCGTGCCCGGGACGTGCTCGCCGTCGAGCATGACGGAGACGCCGTACCGCCCCGGGTATAACCACTGCACGTCCGCGACGTAGGACTGCTTGTCCTTGGTCATCGCGCACGGGATCGCCTCTTGAACGCCGGAGGGTTGGAGAAGTCGAACCGTCACGGCTTCGCCGCCGGTGAGGAGACGACCGGACTCGCGGAACCCGACGCCCTCGATGACGAGCTTCGCCGTCGAGCCAATCTCGTAGACGCCGTCCGCGTCCTCGATCGACGGGATCAGCCGCGCGCTCGCTTCCTCCGCGGTGAGTCGGCCGAACAACACCGTGAACGGGATGCCGCCGTCCACGGTGGGCTCGCCGTTCACCATGACGAGTATGTTCCACCGCCCCGCGGTCGGGGCGACGAACTCTAACCCGTACGTCCCGTCGACGTTGTCGAGCACGCGCGCGTCCCGCGCCTTGACGCCGTTCGGACCGGTGACCTCTATCGACACCTCGTCCTCGCCCTCCAAACGCAAGTTGCCGTACATGTCCGCGGTCTTGAGCACGAGCTCGACCCTATCGCCCGTGCGAACGGTCTCGAGGAGATTAACGCTCAGGCGGCACATCGGCGTGTGCGTCGGCCCAGCGATGACCTGCAACGCGCGCCACGACACCGCGAGAGAATCCGCGAGCACCCTGAGCTCGAACGTCCCGGATCGAATCATCCGCGCGACGTAATCCTCCCTGTTGCCCGTGGCGCCGGTGACGTTGAACGCGACGTACTCCGTGCCCCTGGCCTCGACTTCGATGTGCTTGTCCTCTTCCCAGAAGCTGCGGTTCCCGTATCGATCTCTCGCTTGGATTTGCACGAAGATTTCATCCCCGGCGTGCACGATCCACGTCTCCCCCGCCCTCGTCGCGCCGACGACGATCACGTCCACGTTCGTCGGCTCCGCGTCCGCGGCGCCGAGCTCGAGCTCGAAGATGCCGTTCGGAAGCGGGAACATCGTGTTCGCGCGGAAGCCGAAGAGGTCTCTGTTCAGACGCACCGGGTCGATGAGCGAGTCATCAACCTTGGAGACGCCGTCTCGGCGGTCTCCGTACGCGTCGAAGCCCTCCGCGTCGATCTCGCCGTTTAAGAGCGCCTCCTCGAGCTCGGCTTCGGTCTCGTAGATTTGATCGGCAGAGTCTCGCTTCGCGCGAGTGTCCTCGTCCTCGACGAAGACGCCGACTTGGTACGACCCGGCGACGGTCGCGAAGAATCGAATCTCGCACGTCCCGTCCCCGAGTTCGGAGACGTCGACGGCGACGGCGCCGGGACCGCGGCCGCCGCCGGCGAGCCGCGCGAGGCCTTCCCTGCGCGGGACCCGGTTACCGTACGCGTCCACGCGAACGACCGTCAGCGCGACGGTCCCGCCGGCTTGCCATCGCGTTCGGAGCGCGCCCTCGACCCTGCACGCGTTGTAATCCACCGCGCCGGCTTCGCACGTCGCGCGAAACGTAATCGTCTCCGTGCCACGGAAAAACGAAACCTCAAACGGGCCGGCTTTCGTGACGACGTACGACGCCTCGTACGTCCCGTCGCCGTTATCGACGACCGTGCCTTTCGTCGTGACGCCGCCGACGCGCGTCGCGACTTGGAAGTTCGCGCCGCCCTCGAAGAGACGGTTCCCGCGCGAGTCCCGCGATTCTATGAGCGCCAACGCCGGCTCGCCCGCGATCGCCGTCTCCAACCCGGCGCCAGACAGCCGGCTCATCGGAAGCGACGCGTCCAACGCCTCGACGTCCACGAACAGCGGCGAACCGGCGATGCTCTCGCCGTTCATCGTCGCGACGATCTCGTGCGTGCCCACCTCCCACCATCTGACGCTCGCGCGGTACCGCCCGCCGCTCTCGGTGAACGACGTCGGAACCGCGTGCGACGTCCCCGACGGCGCGACGACGTGCACGGAAATCGCCTCTTGCCCGCGCATCCCCCTGCCGGTGACTTCGTACTCCAGCGATTGCACGTACACGTCGTTGACGGCGCCGCAGACGACCGCCGCGTTCCAATCGGATCCGACGCCTACGTCCGAGCCGCCGCCGCCGCCGAAAGCGGCGGCTAAGCCCGGGCCGGGGCGGAGCGCGACGTCGCGCGGCCGCAGCGGACCGTACGTCGCGACAATCTCCGACGTGCTTTCCTTCGCGACGCGACCGTTCACGACCGCCTGCGCGATCCACCGCCCGACCTCGTCCAGGATGAACGTGCACCCGTACGTCCCGTCGTCGTGGTCGACGACGTCGATCGTCGCGAGGCGCGCGCCGGAGGGCGCGGTGAGCGACACGTCCACCTGGTCGCCGCCGACGTGACAGGGGTTGCCAAACTTGTCCTCCGTCTGCACCGTGACGTGCGCGGGGGCGTCTCTAAACACCCCCGCGAGCGCGTCGCCCCGGATGGACGCGCGCGACGTCTCGCACTGCCCGGGGTACACGACGAGCGCGATCGGGGAGGAGGCGATCTCGAGGTCGTCCACGGCGACGGCGACGAGATATGACCCCGCGCGCGGGACGACGCCTCTGAGCTCCGCGCGCCCGCCGCCGACGTCGATCGCGTCGAACGTAAACTCGCCGCTGCCGCCGCTGCCGCGCGCGACCGCGGTCGCCTTTTCGCCGTTCCACGCCGCGGCATTCCCGTGGCGGTCGCGCGCGGAGACGTGGCACGTGATCTCCTCGCCCGCGATCGCGACGGTGACGCCGTGCGTCGCCGCGCGGGCGCCCGCGGCGTCTCCGGCGGACGTCTCCGTCGCCAGCGAAGCCGTCGACCCCACGTGCGACACCGGGCCGGGCCTCAGCACGACGTCCAGCGGCATCCCGGGCAACGGCTCGCCGGTGTCCGGGGAGACGACGGACACGGAGTAAATTCCCGCGATCGTCGTCGTGAACTCGAACCGCGAGACGCCGTCGGCGGTGACGGTCGGCTCGATCGCGACGCCGCCCGGTCCCTCCGCGCGTCCTTCGAACGCGAACAGCGCCTTGTCCGCGTGGACGACGTTCCCGAACGCGTCTCGCATGAAGACGTCCAAGACTCCAGGCTCGCCCGCGCTCCACGCGCTCGCGATCGCGGTCGCGTCGTACTCCGTCATCGTCGCCACGGGCTCTCCGGGTTCGATCTCGATCAGAATTTCCCTCGACTCCGGCCGGTCGAGCTCCGCGGACTGCACCTCGAGCGTTATCCTGCACGTCCCAGACACCGTGGGCGTGAACCGCACGTCGTACTCCCCGTCGCCGTTGTCCGTGACGACGCACGGCTCGCCAAAGTCCGCCTTGGGGTGCCCGATCGGAGGGGAGACGTACGCGGTGAGCTCGGCGCCGCCGTGACGTATGCGGCCGCCGCCTCGTTCCCTGGCGACGAGCTTGAACGCGTACTCCGTCCCGCACGCGGCGGCGTCGACGTTCTCCGTCGCGATTGACTCGCTCGCGACGTCGCTGCCGAGCATCGCCTCGGGGAACATGACCTCCGAGGCGATCAGGCTGATCGTCGCTCGCGACGCGACGCGCGATCGCAACTTTGAGTTTTTGATAAACCCGAAAATTTCCTCCACGCGCTTGTCCAGGGTGTTGATGCAAATCTCCGTCGCCAAATCCAGGGGCATCGCCTCGAGCATCCCCGCGGCGTCCTTCGCGGACATGTTGTTCATGTATCGCACGCACGCGGCGATCAGGTTCGGGTGCGAGTGCCCCTGCCCGAGCTCGCCCTCCGCGCGGTCCGCCTCCATGATCGCTCGGACTTGGTCCGGATCTAATCCTTCGAAAGCCGCGGCGCACGATCGCACGTCCAGGTCGCTCAGCACGAGCGCGGTCATCTCGGACGTGAGGTGGTTCACGCAGCAGATGCCGAGGTCGCGCAGCGGCTTGACGTGCTTCAGCACGTACCCGGGCGCGCCTTTCAGGATCGCAAACTTCTCGGGTCGCGTGAGCTCAAACTTTCCGTCGGTCGCGTTTAACGACGCGACAATCACGGAGAGCGCCGCGCCGACGCGCGTGGACGGCTTGTACGACTCCTGAAGCAGCGCGACGACCTCTATGGACTCTCGCGCGAGCTCCGCGAGCGCGCGCGCGAGCTGCTCGGGCGTGAAGTGCATCATCATGCGCATCATCTCGTGCCCGCTGAAGTCTGCGAAAATCGCTCCGGCGACGCCCTTCGGGCAACAGTCGACGAGCTCCGCCGCGACTTCTTTCTGCTTCTCCATCGGAAGTTCCCTCAGCAACTGCGCGGCCGCGGAGCGCGCGCCCATGGACATCGCCGCGATCGTCTCGTCCAGCTTCTGCGCGTCTAAAATCGCCCCCGGCTTTGGCGTCGCCTTCTCTTTTTTCTTGCTCTTCTTTCCCTTCTTCCCCTTGGCCGGCTCCGGCTCCGGCGCCGCCGCCGCCGCCGCCTCCGCCGCCGCCGCGGCGTGCCTGATGTGCCCGCCCGCGGGCTCCGACAGAAGCGTGTACAGCGTCCCACCGAGGTCTTCGGCGGCGTGCGCGCTCACCGCGGTCGCGAGCTTCTCGGGGTGCAACCTCCCCAACGCGGGGCCGATGCGTCGCGCGCGAATCACCGCAGCCTCTTTCTCCGCGTCGCGCTCCTTCGCCGGGAGGTGCTTGTCCTCTTTGTACTGCTTGTACAACCCCTTCGTGAGCGCGAAGACGGCGTAGTCGTCCATCGTCTTCATGAACTCGATCTGCAGCATCGGATCCATCTGCGCGATGACCGCGGCGGCTTTGTCCGGGTTCATCCGTCGCAGCAACTCCGCGCCCTCTTCCGTGGACATGCCGTCGACGGCTCGAGAGAGCTTCTCGGTGGCGACGCCGTCGAGAATCTTCGCCGTCGCGTCCGCGTGCGCGCCGCCCTGCTCCTCCGAGCGCGCCATCGCGGACAACAGCGTCCCGAGGTCGGCGTCGTTCATCTTGTTCATCGACCGCGCGATCGCGGAGCTCTTCTCGCGCAGCGCGTCGCCGGACATGTTGGACAGGAGCGCGCCCACGTCCGCCGGATCCATGCTCGCGAGAATCGCCTCCGTCCGCTCCTCCGTCATGCCCTCCACCGCCGCCGCGGCGTGATCCCGCGGCAGCGAGTTCAAAACCTGCGACACCGCGGACGGGTACATCCCGTTCAACATCTTCGTCGTGCTCTCCGCGCTGTACCCTTCCAAGGACTCCGCCGCGCGCGTCGGCGGCATCGACGCGAGCGCCTGCGACGCCGCCTCCGGCTGCAGCCGCACGAGAAACGCGCTCACCTCGCTCGACGACATGTCCTCCAGCTCCCTCAACTCCGGGAGCGCGTTCACGATATCGATCGTGAACGGGCTCCCGATGACCGCCTCCTGGTCCAGCGACACGCTCACGGTGTGCAGACCAGCCTGCGTCCATCGATACGACCCGTGGTACCGCCCTTCTCTGAACGTCACGTCCACGGCGCTGATCCCGCCGGATGGCGTCAGCACTCGCACGCCAACCGCCTCGGACCCGGTCATCCACCGATTCAAGCTCTCGTACGCGCTCGCTTGGACGACGACGTCGCTGGACGTCATCACGCTCGTCGCGTCGAAGGAGGAGGAGGAGGAAGATCCGCCGGATCCGCCGGTCCCGGGCGCACCAGGGTCCACGCCGAACCCGCGGAAGACGACGTCGTGCGCGAAACACGGACCGAACGACGCAACCACCTCCGCGACGTCCCCGGCGCCCTTGACGCCGTTGACGGAGACGGAGAGCCCCCACACGCCGGCTTTGTCGAGCGCGAACGACGCACCGTACGTGCCGTCGCCGTGGTCGACGACGACCGCGGAGACGGTGCCGACGCCGTCGGGGGACAGGAGCGACATGTCGACGAGGTCGCCGCCTCTGGCGAGGAGGTTGCCGTGGCGGTCGGCGGCGTGAATGGTGAGCGTCGACGTCGCGTTGGCGTCGACGCCGTCGAGCGCGTCGCCGAAGAGGACGCACCGCAGCGGGTGCGCGGGGCCGGGGGTGATCTGCAGCATCCGGGGGTACCCCGCGAGGTGATCTTTGCCGATCCTCGCGTCGAGGAGGTACGACCCCGCGCGCGAGAACGTCGCCTGAAGCGTCGCCGGGGAGAGCGCCGATTTGGCGTCGTTTTCGAAAATCACGTCGTCGGCGTCGGACTTCGTCCACCCCTTGTCCCCGCCGCGCGCGCTCGCGGACGCCTCCGCCTCGGGCGAGAACACCGTCGGGTTCCCGTCCCTATCGCGCGGCGAGACGACGAGCTTGACGACGTCCCCCGCGGTCGCGGTGAGGACGTCGCTGTCCGCGGAGGCGAGCGACGCGCCGTACACCGTCGTCACGCACGAATTCGCGGCGGCGCTCGACGGGTACGCGACGAGTTCGAACGGCGACCCGACGATCGGCGTCTGCTGTTCTCCCGCGGTGACGTGGAGGAAATACCGCCCGCTCGTCGTCGCGGACGCGACGATAGACGCGCGGCCTTCCGCGCCGTCGACGACGTGCGCGTCGATGTGCCCCGGGCCCTCCGCGGCGCATCGAATCGCGAGCTGCGATTGCCGGCTCGGCGTCTGGTTGCCGTGCGCGTCGCGTCGTTCAATCTGAAACGTCCCTCTCTCGCCAACCTCGACCTCGAGGACGGCGTCGCCGAGGAGAACGCACTGCGACGCGACGGCTCTTCCGGGGACGCAGATGCCTTGAAGCGTTAACGTCTCGTCGTCGAGCGTTATCGTGACTTCATACGGCCCGGCTTGACGAATCGCGTACGAACACTCGTACGCGCCGTTCCCGTAGTCCAACACGGAGCCCTCCTTCACGACGCCGTCGTCCGCGCCGCCGATGACTCTCGTCCGCATCTGCACGTCCGCGCCGCCGGACACGAGCCTGTTACCCCGCGAGTCGTGCGCGTCGATCACGAACGATATCCTCTCCCCCGAGACGCAGCGGTGCGTCCCCGCGCCGGTGATTTGACACGCGCCGAGCCGCATCTTCTCCGGGTGCACCGCGACCATGATCGGGCACCCGTCGATCGGGACGCCGTCCAGGGCGACCGTCACCGCGTGCGCGCCAACCTCCGGCCAGGTGATGCGCGCGCTCGCGGACTGCGTCCCGGGTTTGATGCGCAGCGGGACGGACATCGACATCGCGGACGGGGAGACGACTCTGACGGCGAACGCCTCGCCGCCGGTGAGCACGCGGCCAGTGCGCTTCTCGATCACCTCGACGACGAGCTCGTCGTCGCCGCCGCAGACGCTCTGTTGCCTTCCTCCTTTCTTCTTCGTCATCGACGCTCGCAAGTCACGCGACGTCAGAGGGCCGTACGACACGATGAGCTCGTACGAGTCGTTCGCGAGCCGCCCGTTGAACATCACGCGGAGCGTCCACGCGCCCTGCGACGTACACGTAAACTCCAACCCGTACGTCCCGTCGCCGTGGTCGCTGACGCGGACGTTCCCGCCGATCTCGCCGTCCGGCGCGCGCAGCACGCCGCGAACGTCGTCCCCGCCGCTGCTTCGCGGGTTGCCGTAGTAATCCGCGGCGCTGACGTTGATCTTGCACGCGCGGCCGACGAGCAAGCGCATGCGTTGGGTCGCGTCTCTCACGTGCGAGAGGTGCCCCGCGAATGGACCGCTCGCGGGCTGCGCGCTCAGGTCGAGCAACGCGTCCCCGGTGATTTTATCCGATCCGAACGCGACGCTCTGGTCCGGTCGCGTCGCGAGCGCGAGGTCGTCGAGCGCGCCGCCGAGGCTGCGCGGAGGGCGGCGCGCGCGCGGCGGCGTCCCCGACCCGGACGCGGACGCGGATTCGCGGGATTCGGAATCGCGATCCCCCCTCTCTCCGCGCCACTCCGTCTCCACCTCCACGACCTGCGTCAGCTCTCCGCCGCCGGCGTTCTCTTTCTGATTCTTCTCTTTCTCTGAGATATCTCCGCGCTCGAGGATGTCCAGCGCGGACGCGACGCTGCTCGCCTCGCTCGGCGCGACGCCCTCCGCCAGCGGCGTCGCCGTGACGGAGACGACGAGTCGCGTCGCGAGCGTCTTCTTCCCGAGCTTCAGAGGTAACACCCTCTTCACGCTCCGTCCGGGGGTGATCGCGAAGTCGAGGAGGTCTAACGCCGCTTCGCCGTACGTTTTATCTCCTTCTTTGACGACGAACGAGGACACCTTAGGGGCGTACGCGTCCGTCTTCGGGTTCACGAAGAGCGTGCAGAGAAGCTGGAGGTTGTCGTCGATCGCGGCCTCTCCGCGCGCGACGGCGACGCTCTGCGTGGATACGAAACGACGCGCGGGGGCAGGGGGCACGTCAGAGGGGGTCGAGGGGACGGCGGCGGCGGCGGCGGCGGCGGCCGAGGGCGCGTCGATCGCGCGGACGTCGCGGAGGAAACGCGGGGCGAGGGGGCGCGACGACGCGTTCGCTCGCCCCGACGGTTCGGCCGTGCTTTTCCGCATTTTCGAACGAAGATCGGCGCGGCGTCGCGCGCGGACGCGGGGGCGAGACGCACCTTGCTCGAGCTCGACTTCTTCCCGCGCTTCCACGTCACGCACAGGGACTTCGTGTTCGGCAAGACGTTGAACAGGTGATGGACGCGGACGTCGAACTGCGGGAAAGAGCGAGCGCGAAATCGGAATCGGAGGGCGGGGCGTCGGTCAGGAAGAGGAGGAGGAGGAGGAGGAGGAGGAGGAGGAGGAGGATGCATCGCGCGCGGAGGGGGGTATCGCCGAGGCGCGCGGCGCGACGCGAGCGGTCGCGACGTCGGCGGCGCGAAGGGCGCGCGATCGCACCTGATACTTGTCCGCTTTCCATCCCTTCAGCGAGCGCATCACGCCGGACACCATGTTCCCGCGCGCGAATCCAGCGCCCGCTCGCGCTCGCAGCTGCGCCCCTTCCTTTCTCGCCTCGCCGCTCCCCTCGCGACGCCCCGACGCGCTCTCCGCGGACGCGCGGGCGGTCCAACGCCGACGCGCGCGCGCGCTGTGCACGTGCTCGCGCGGTCGTCAACACCCCGCGTGCGTCGCGCTCGTGCCGAGCCTGCGCCGCGTGGGCGCGTTGTGTCAGCCCGCTCGACGCGATCGAGGGAATGAAGGTGTTACTATCGACGCGCGTTAGAGCGAGCGCGACGTCGATTTCCGCGGCCGGTGAAAACAATCGCTTTTCACCCACCCTCGGTTTCAAGATTTGATCGCGCCTCCTTTCAACTGACTACGTTTCATACGAAAACACCGACTACACTAAAAAATTGCCCGCGCCGCGTCACACCCTCGAGTCCGCCGCGAACTCCCCGACGATCCGCGCACGCCGCTGCGCCAGCCGCGCCCGCCGCCGCCGCAGCGCCAACCCCGCGCACCCGAGACACATCACGCACATCGCCGCCGTCGCGTGCGAGAGGAAAAAGACCACCGCGCCGCGCGCCGACGCGAACGCGCTCCGCCGCGCGCCGCCGCCGCCGCCGCCGCCGAGTCCGAGTTCCTCCTCCACGTCGTCCCTCGCGACGCCCACCGCCGCGGAGATCGGATCCGTCCCTATCCTATCGCCGCGCGCCGCCGCCGCCGCCGCCGCCGCCGCCGCCTCCCCGCGCGCGCGAGGCATGAGCGCCAACGACACCACCGCGCCCTTCTCGTCCGACGCCTCGCCCTCTCCGACGGCGGGCTCGTACCCCGGCGCGGACGCGCGCACGCGCACCTTCCCCGCCGCGCACGGCCGCGCGTACTGCCCCGTGCCGTTCAGCGTGGAGAACGGCATCGCGGCGCCCTCCGCACCTCCCTCGCCTCGAGGCTCGATCGTCAGGACGACGCCGGGCCCGGAGATTGGCGCGCGCGTGACGGCGTCGACGACGACGCCGCTCACGGATTTCGCGCACGCGACGAGCGCCGTCGCGAGCATCGCGGGCGCGTGCTCGCGCCACAGCCGCTCCAACTCTCTCACCTCGGGCCACTTCACCTCGTTGACTTCGATCGTGAGCGCCATCGTGCCGGTGACGATGTAGTGCCAGTCCTGCATCCCGCCCCACAGCGGGTACCACGCGGCGCCGTTCGTGATCCCGCCTTTGAAGCGCTCCTCGTTCGGACGCCGCGACTTTCGCGCGATGCTCAGTTCCGCGGTCGCGGGGATCATTCGCCCTCGGTGCGCGGAGGCGTACGCGCTCGCCATCCTTCGAAACGCGGGGTCGTCAGGCGCGCGCGAGTACCGCGTCTTCCCGTCGTCGGTGCCGTCCCACGGGTAGTTGGCCACGAGCGCGCCCTCGTGGAAGTTGAGCGCGGCGGTGAGATTCGTCGCCCTGAGGGTCGAGGGTCCGTACGAAGCGACGTCGGGGTGGGGTTGAAAGGCGTCAGTTGAAGTTGAAAGGCGCCGAGGGCGGGGATTGAAAGCGAGGTGTGGGCGGAGAGAGACGATAGCAAAAGTCCTTAAGGATCGGCGTTCACCACGCCGACGCGGTCGTATGGGAACCAGTGTGAGATAGAACGC